>Ga0224505_10001480_pt1 | contig 14730 bp, 15 predicted proteins | sample SF_Jan12_sed_USG_FD_169102 | JGI IMG/M metagenome (GOLD analysis project Ga0224505, IMG submission 169102) | Sediment microbial communities from San Francisco Bay, California, United States - SF_Jan12_sed_USGS_4_1 | ecosystem: Environmental > Aquatic > Marine > Sediment | place: USA: California... | reverse complement strand
CGGGGCGCAGGCTGTCTGGCTATCGCTCGCCTTCGGCATCGCGGTGTCGGTGCTCGTCGCAGTGCTGGCCGAGCCGCTCGTTTCGCTCATGGGTGGAGAGGGCGATGCAGCCGACTACGCGGTCACATACCTGCGGATCGCGGCCGTCGGCTTCCCGGCCGCGTTTCTCGCACTCGGAGGCCAGGGCTACCTGCGCGGGGTGGCCGATCTCCGAACTCCACTGGCGATTCTCATCGCCGGGAACGTCGTGAACCTCGTGCTCGAGGTCCTCTTCGTCTATGGGTTCGACTGGGGAATCGAGGGCTCGGCGTGGGGGACTGCGATCGCCCAGCTAGGGATGGGCGCAGCGTTCATCGTCGTGATCGTCCGTCGGCTGCAGCCTGGCGAGATGCGCGTGCAGATCGTTCTCGCGCGCCGGGTGCTCTCGCTCGGGAAGTGGATCTTCGTCCGCACTTCAGCACTCATGGGCGCGTTTGTCCTTGCAGGTGCAGTGGCGACGCGTTTCGGGGAGGCCTCGATCGCGGCGCATCAGATCGCCTTCCAGCTCTGGATCTTCCTCGCGCTCGTCCTCGACTCCGTTGCGATCGCCGGGCAGATCATCGTCGGGCGTGAGCTGGGCGCCGGTCGGCAGGACGAGGCATACGGTGCGGGCGACCGGATGATCTGGCTCTCAGTTGGGCTTGGCGCTGCCTTCGCGGCTCTGATGCTGGTGCTCTCGAGCGTGCTCCCGCGGGCGTTCACGGGCGATGCGGCGGTCCTCGACGAAACTGCGCTCCTCTGGCCGCTGTTCGCGGTCATGCAGCCGCTGAACGGTGCGGTCTTCGCGCTCGACGGGATTCTGATCGGAGCAGGAGACGGGCCGTTCCTCGCGGGCTCGATGGTGGCTGCGTTCCTCGCCTGCGTTGCCGTTCTCGTCGGCTCGCTGGTCGGCGACTGGGGAATCCGTGGGGTGTGGGCGGCGCTCGTGATCCTCATCCTCGTGCGGCTGGCGCTGATGACCGCGCGCTTCCGTCGCGGCCGGTGGCTCGTCACCGGCTGGGCCTAATTCCCACCTCGACACACGGGCACCGTTCTCCGCGTGCGTCGTATGATGAGGCGCATGCTCGCGCTGGATGCGAGGCCGGCCCCGCTGCTCGTCGATCCGGAACGAACGGCCGTCGTCGTCGTCGACATGCAGAACGACTTCGGCGCGCCGGGTGGCATGTTCGAGCTGGCCGGCATCGACATCAGCGGGATCACGAAAGCAGCAGCGGCGACCGGCCCGGTTCTAGGGGCAGCGCGCGATGTGGGTATCCCGGTCGTCTACCTGAAAATGGAGCATGCTCCGGATCTCTCCGACGTCGGTCCGGCCGATGGCCCGCATTGGATCAAGCATCTGCCACTCCGCGTCGGAGACGAGGTGGTCGCGCCCGACGGCTCCACGAGCCGGATCCTCGTGCGAGGGACGTGGAACACGCAGATTCTCGATGTTCTCACACCCGAGCCCCGCGACCACCTCGTGTCCAAGCACCGCTACAGCGGGTTCTTCGAGACGGAGTTGGACGACGTGCTTCGTGGACTCGGAGCGAAGTACCTACTCGTCACCGGCTGTACGACGAGCGTCTGCGTCGAGTCGACGGTACGAGACGCTGCGTTCCGCGACTACTCGTGCATCGTTCTCGAGGACTGCACGGCTGAGCCGATCGGCGCCGGTCTGGCGCGGACGAATCACGACGCCTCGCTGCTCGTCGTCGAAACGCTCTTTGGCTGGATCTCGAGCAGTCGCGTAGTTTGCGACGCGCTCGCGCAGCAAGTTCAGCTCGTCTGATCTGCGGGCGACGGTCACGACCTCGCGGGGCTAAGCTCGGCGCGATGAACGTCCTCGGCGGCGAGCTCGAGCCCTGTTGTTTCGACCCGGTGACCGGGTTCTTCCGTGACGGTTACTGTCGCACGGAGGGCGTCGATGCCGGCTTCCACGTTGTCTGTGCCGTCATGACCGAAGAGTTCCTCGAGTTCTCGGTGTCACGCGGGAACGACCTGGTTACGCCGCAGCCGCAGTGGATGTTTCCCGGCTTGCGGCCCGGGGATCGCTGGTGCGTGGTCGCCGCGCGGTGGCAGGAGGCGTTCGAAGCGGGCGTCGCCGCACCGGTCGTACTCGAGGCGACGCATGCCTCGGCGCTCGAGTTCGTCTCGATGGCCGATCTCGAGGCGCACGCAGCGGGCGACGCGGCCTGAGCTCAGGTGTGCCCGAGCCAGTTCGCCGTCACGGCGACCTCCTCGAACCCGCTCCGGAGGATGTTGCGGTACGAGTTCGACGGACGCTGATCCTGCAACTCGCCTGTCTCTGTGATGACGGTGTCGCAGCGGAGCTCTGCCGCGCGCCGGATCCGCGCTGCGAGGAGTGCGCCCTGTGCGCCCTTCCCACGGTGCTCCGGCAGTGTGGCGGCGAATCCCAGGTAGCCAATCCCGTCGGCCACGTAGAGGCCCGCCGCCGACGCAGGCTCGTCGCCCTCCATGGCGAGCCAGCAGATCCAACCCGCTTCCGGCGCACGCGCGATGACCGACTCGAGCGCTCCGGGCAGCCCATAGCCGACGCAGACGACACGCGCGAACGTCCTCGCCTGCTGCTGGTCTTGCACCTCCTCGAGGCGGAGCTCCGTTCGAGCCGTCGGCGGGTCGTCGATCCCGCGCCGGAAGGTCATCCAGCCCCACCCCGGCTCCAGTCCGCGTGCCGCGAGCCACGCCGGCAGCCCGCGTGGCAACGCGCTTGGCGCGACGGCAACGTAGAACGTCGTCCCGGCGAGCGCTTGGACCACTGCGTCGACATCCTCTTCGGTCGCCGGAGCGTTCACGCCGAGCCCGACCGCTCGGTTCAGCATCGGTGAGTCGGCTACCTGCGGTGCGCGCAGGACGACAGCGCCGCCGACCTCTTCGACCACCGGAGTGATGGCCCGAAAGGCCGCGAGCGTGACACGCTCCTCGCGGGTCAGGCCGTACCCTCCCGCCGTTTCCGCCAGTAGCGCTCGACCCCGCGGTAGTGGTGCCAGTACGGAGCGGCTCGGTCGTACGCGTCCGCGAGATCCGGGTCCGTCTGCGAGACGTCCTGGCGGGCGGCTGCGACGAACGTCTGCTCGTCCATCCCATCCGCGATCCACTGAGCCCAGCGGTCGAGAGTCTCGCGCAGCGTGGCCAGGTGCGCCTCGACCTCGTTGTACGCACCGAAGTGGATGAGGGCGAGACGGTCGGGGGCGCGGCGCTCGATCTCGAAGATCGTCTGCTCCCACGCCTCGAGATCGAACTCCGGGGGAGGGCACGGTGGCATGACGAACGCGCCGCCACCGATACGAACACCTGCCGCGTCGCCAGCGTAGAGCGTGCCCTGAGAATCCAGATATGAAACGTGGTGCGACGCGTGGCCGGGCGTGGGGAAGCATTCGAGCCCCACGACCTCGGCGCCGACGGCGTGGACGTTCTCTGCCGGTACGGGCGCGAGCTCGCCCCAGAGGGCGTCGAACGCGTCGCCGTAGAGCCGACGGGCGCTCGCCTCGAGCTTCGACGGATCGATGACATGAGGAACCCCGATTTCGGAGACGTGCACCTGCAGTCCGGGGTGTTCGCGGACGAGGGTGCCTGCCGCGCCGGCATGGTCGAGGTGGATGTGCGAGAGGAGCAGGTGCCTCAGGTCAGTCAGTGCGAGCCCACGTTCGCCGAGGCCGGTCTTGAGGTGCTCGACGCACGTCGCCGGGCCGCAGTCGAAGAGCGCGGGGCCGTCGTCGGTCTCGACGAGGTAACAGCCGATGATCCCCGGCGTATCGAGGTGCAGAAGGTCGATCGGCTTCATCGGCCGAGCACGGCGTCGAGGTCGGCGATGAGATCGTCAGCCGACTCGATGCCGACGGAGAGCCTGATCAGCGTCGGCGGCACCGCGAAGGGCGCATCCGCCGTGGATGCATGTGTCATCCGCGCCGGATGCTCGATGAGGCTCTCGACACCGCCGAGGCTCTCCGCGAGTTTCCAGATTCGCGTCCGCGCGACGAGGTCGACCGCTTCCTGCTCGTCCTCGACGAGGAACGACACCATCCCGCCGAAGTCGCGCATTTGACGCGCAGCGATCTCGTGGCCTGGGTGCCCGGGAAGGCCGGGATAGAGAACCCGCTCCACCCGCGGATGACCTTGGAGGAACGAGGCAACCGCCGCGGCGTTCGCGCAATGCCGGTCCATGCGGACCGCCAACGTCTTCACGCCGCGGAGGACGAGCCAGCAGTCGAACGGCCCCGGTATCGCCCCCAGAGATTTCTGCAGGAACGCGAGCTGCTCCGAGATCGCACCGTCGTTCGTCGCGACCAAGCCGCCAATGACGTCGGAGTGCCCGCCGATGTACTTGGTCGTCGAATGGAGCGATAGGTCGGCGCCGAGCTCGAGCGGAAGCTGCAGATATGGCGTCGCAAAGGTGTTGTCCACGATCACGAGAGCCCCTGCGGCGTGAGCCGCGGCGGACGCCGCCTGGATGTCGACGATGTTGAGCGCCGGGTTCGTCGGCGTCTCCAGCCAGACGAATCGCGTTCGCTCGTCGAGGTGCGGCGCGAGCCCGCGCGAAATCTCCTCCGCCGAGAGGAAGGTGAAGCGATACCCCTTCGGCTCGTAGACCTGCGTGAACATGCGGTAGATGCCGCCGTACACGTCGTTGACCGCGACGACGTGGTCGCCAGGCGAGAGCAGGTGCATCAGCGTCGTCACCGCACCGAGGCCGGCCGAGAACGCGTGCCCGTGGGCGGCTCCCTCGAGTGACGCGAGGCACTCCTGGAGCGCCGTTCGCGTCGGGTTGGCAACCCGCGCGTAGTCGTAGCCCTTGTGGACGCCGACAGCCTCCTGCACGTACGTGGAGGTCTGGTAGATCGGTGTCGTGATCGCGCCCGTCGTCGGGTCCGGCTCCTGCCCCTCGTGAATTGCCCGCGTCTCGAAGTCCATCGTGGAGATGCTACTCAGGGACTCGGGTCTGACTGAAGCCAGGCGTTGTCCGGATCCGTTCGGCGCCGACGAATGCGGCGAGGCTCGCGAGCGCTTCGTCCGCTCGAGACGTGTCGCCCCAAGCCCCAAGTACCTCCACCGTCTTCGTCTTCCGATCAACGCGCGGTTCGATGCGGCCGACCAGACGATCGCCGGCGAGCATGGGGAGCACGTAGTAGCCGTACTCCCGCTTCGCCTTCGGGACGTACATCTCGAGCCGGTAGCGGAAGTCGAACAGTGCTTCCGCCCGGTCGCGGTCGTGGATCAGACGGTCGAACGGGGACAAGAAAGTGACGCGCTCAGGCACGGAGCCGTCGCTCGCGTTCGGGTGCGCCTCCCACCCCTTCCGAGTTAGGCGCACGCCGAGAGCGCGGAACCGCTTCTCGGCCAGCAGCCGGTCCGCGTCGCGCAGCGCAATGGTCTCCGTCTCGGGATACCAGCGTTCGGAGAGATCCCAGAGACGCTGTCCGTTCCGCCGCCCGACAACCGCGACCACGCCGCGCGCGTGAAGGATCTCGAGCAGCACTGCCGTGTTGCGGCTGCCGTACCAGCCGTGCGACTTCCACGTTCGCACGGAATCGTCGGCGAGCTCGCGCGAGAGCATCGGCCCGTTCCGCTCGAGCTCGCGCAAGACGTAGCGCTTGTACGAGGCGTTCTCGCGCAGAAACTCCGTGCCGCGCCGCTCCCATGCGTACCGGGTGCTCCGACGCCGCATCCGGGCTCTCACCAGCCCGAGGTCCTCGATCGGCCAGATGTACGCGTTCCACTCGAAGAGCTTCTTCTCCTCCCAGAGCAGGCGGTCGAGCTCGCTCACGTCGTACGGTCCCAGGCGGCTCCAGAGGACGAGCTGCTGTGGCGGCGCGACTGTCGAGATCGGGTCGATCTGGAGGAACCCGAGTCGGCGGACCGTGTCGAGGATGCTCGTCGCGGTGCCGTCGAGGAGTTGGGCGCGGATCGCGATCCGACGCGCCTCCTCGGGCGAGACGCGCCTCACCGAACGACTCGCTCGAGCCCGATGACCTCACGCAATCGGTCGAGCGCGCGCTCGAATGCGTCGTCGAGCGCGGCCGAACGTCGCACGCCCTGTTCGACGTGGAATTCCTTGACGACAAGGGCGCCGTCACGCCGTTCAGACTTGAGGTCTGCGCGACCCACGATCCGGTCACGCCACACGAGCGGAAGTACGTAGTAGCCGTACTGCCGCTCCGGTGCCGGCTTGTAGACCTCGATCAGGTGGTCGAACCCGAACAGGCGCCGCGCGAAGGTCCGATCCCAGAGAAGGTTGTCGAACGGAGAGACGAGCACTGCTGCGGTCGGGCGTGGCGGATCGAGATCGGCGCCTGGAGGAACCAATACACCTGCACCTCCGTCCTCGACTCGGAGGCGCACCAGCGCACCCTCACGGACGAGTGAGTCCACGGCAGGCCGGATCCGCGCGACCCCGCCCTTGAGACGCCAGTGCTCGACGATGCCCGACTCGGTGAGCACACCCCGCGCTCGCACGGCTCGTACGGTGAGCTCGCGCAGGCGTGTGACCTCATCCGGCTCGGGAGCCTCCCGCACCTCGCGCGGAATCACGCGCTCGGAGAGGTCGTAGAGCCGCTGAAATCCGCTCACCCGACCGGCGATCACGACCTCGCCGCTGTTCCAGAGCGCCTCGAGCATGACCTTCGCCGGCTTCCAGCTCCACATTCCGCCGCCGCCCGTGCCGTCGAAGTCGCGCGAGGCAATCGGCCCGCGCTCCCGGACCGCTGCGCGTACTTCCTCGGCGAGTTGCGGGTGCTGGCCGATCACATCACCGCGCCACGGATGGTGCTTCCTCATCGTCGCGCGGAACAGCGGCCACTCCTCGACCGGGATGAGGCACGCCTCGTGCGCCCAGTACTCGAAGATCCGGCCCTGTCCGAGCAGGCGCGAAACCGTCTCCCGCGGGTACGCGCCGACCCGCGAGCCGATCGTGATCCGGTGACTCCGCTCGACCGCGGTGATCGAGTCGAGCTGAACGCACGACAGCCGCCGGATCGTCGCCTCGACTTCCACGAGCGTGCCGCGGCGTGCGCGAGACGAATAGCCCTGCGCGGTGATCGCGAGCCGCCGGAGCTCTGTCGGGCCGACCGTTCGCACGATGCACGCACGCTACCCGCCCGACTTTTCTTACGAAGCCTCATCCGAGAGGCGACAGACCCCGACAGGACGCGACACGGATGTCAGCGACCAGAGATGACACCAGCCGACATCCAGACCTGACGAAGACCTGACTCTTGTAGTGCTGCTGAAACGCTGGATTCCCGCTGCCCGGCACTGCGGGCAGAGGAGAGGCTCTCAGACCGCGTACACGACGAGTATGGCGACGGTCGCGAGGATGATCGCGCTGATGAACGCGATCTCACTCCTGCGATCGCGAAGACCACTCAACTGGTAGACGATCAAGATCCACATCGGCGCGAGCTGGCTGATGAAGTCGAGTTCCACATCGATCACGTTCTTCGCCATGACTGCCTCGACGAGAAGGCAGGCGGCGGCAACGAGCGCAACCCTGACCTGCGGATCGCGGAGCTGGCGTCGCGAGGACGTATCGCCATGCGACAACGCACCACCAGTGCTCATCAGCCCACCTCCCGTACTCGAATCGGCACGAACACGCCCCGCCAATACTCATCTGGCCGCGCACAACTTGCACGATGCTGACCGACAACCGCATCAGCGCCATCCCTGATCCTGTTGCCCGGAACTACTGAGCTCCCGCTGCCTCCGGTCAGAGGCTGAAACGGACAGGCTCGATCTGTCGGCTCTTTCCTTACGAAGGCTTGACCCTGCGTTTACGACCGGCTCCTACGTTCCGAGTGTGTCCAGAGCGATTGTCGTCACAGCGATCGCCTGCGCCTCGATGGCGGTCGGGGCCCTCTCGGCTCCGGCCGCCACGGAAATCAGCGCAGCGAATTGCGCCCGCACGTCGGTCGGCTTCGTGCCGCTCAAGGATTTCGGCGCCGGCTCCTACCAGGGGTTTGAAGGCGGGCTCTATCCGGGTGGCTCGAATGCGCCAACCCGCGCTTACCTGGCGCAGGGGAGAGCGATGGCGCGCACGGTCGTCCCGCGCGGCGCTGACGGCCGGCCTTCGCCCAGTGGACGTATCGCCCTGCTCTCCATCGGGATGTCGAACACGACCCAGGAGTTCCAGGCATTCATCCGGGCGGCGGCCGCGGATCGGAGCACCAGTAAGCGCGTTGTTCTCGTCGACGGCGCGCAGGGAGGCCAGGACGCCGAGACGATCAAGGATCCCGGGGCTCCGTTCTGGAGCCGTGTGGACGAGCGGCTCGCCCGGGCGGGCGTGACGCGCCGCCAGGTCCAGATCGTCTGGCTCAAGCAGGCCATCGCCCGCGAGTCGCGACCGTTTCCCGAGGATGCAGGAGGGTTGCAGGCGAGTCTTCGCTCGGTCGTGGGGATCCTGCGAAGCCGCTATCCGAACCTGAAGCTCGTCTATGTGTCGAGCCGTACCTATGCGGGCTATGCGACGACGCAGCTCAATCCCGAGCCGTACGCATACCAGAGCGGCTTTGCGGTCAGATGGCTGATCCAGGACCGGATGGAGGGCAGGCTCGTCGGCCCGTGGCTCGGCTGGGGCCCCTACCTCTGGACGGACGGGACGAAAGGCCGGAAGGACGGACTGCAGTGGACGTGCGACGACGTCCGCGAGGACGGAACGCATCCGTCGCCGTCGGGGCAGACGAAGGTCGCCGGCCTGCTCCTTCGCTTCTTCAAGTCGAGCCCGACCTCGCGCAGCTGGTTCCGGTCCTAGCTCGGGACTCTCCCGCGGAGGATGTCGGCCAGCCGGGCCGAGTCGATGTTCCCGCCCGAGACGATGCACACCACGCGGCCTCCGCCGGCTCGACCCGCCAACGCTGCCGCGACGGGGAGCCCGGCCGCCCCTTCGCCGACGATCCGAGCGCGCTCGACCAGGAGCCGTACGCCGGCAGCCGCGTCCGCGAGTGAGATCGAGAAGGCATCCGTTACGAGCGAGCGCGCGTGCTCCCACATCTCGGGGAGGAGCGCCCCTGCCCCGGCGCCGTCGATGAACGACGGCGTGTGCTCGACGTTCATCGGGACGCCGCGGTTGCCGATCGCGGCGGTGACGGGGGCTCCTGTCTCCGGCTCGCAGACGTAGACGTTCGTGTTCGGACGCAACGCCTTCACGGCACTCGCGATCCCGGTCGTCAGGCCCCCGCCGCCCCACGGGATGAGGACGGCGTCGAAGTGGTCCAGGTCCTCGACGAGCTCCAGGCCGATCGTGCCATTGCCCGCCATCACGGCGTCGTCACGGACGGGGTGCACGAAGTAGCCGTCGACGCCTTCCAGCCTCCCAGCCTCCATCGCCGACCACCACTCGTCTCGACTGACACGCACGATGCGCCCGCCGAGGCGCTCGACGGCCGCGAGCTTCGACATCGAAGCGGTGTCAGGGACGACGGTCGTCACCGGCACCCCGAGCTTGCGCGCCATCCACGCCACCCCTTGGGCCATGTTGCCCGCACTCGTGGTGACGAGACCGCTCGCGAGTGCCTCCCGCGGTGCACTCAGGATCGCGTTCGCTGCACCCCGCAGCTTGAACGAGCCGATCGGTTGGAGGTTCTCGAGCTTGAGCCAGATCTCCGCCGGCGCGTCGTCGGCATGCAGCCGGACGAGCGGGGTGCGGATGACGATGTCCGCGATGCGCTCCCGAGCGCGCTCGATGTCGGCGAGCGGGATCAGAAGTCGACCTCGGACCCGACTCCCTGCTCCCGCGCGCGGCGCACGACAAGCTCTGCGGAGGCGAGATCCTCGACGGCGATCCCGAGCGACTCGAAGACCGTCAGCTCGTCCTCGTGCGCGCGCCCGGGATGCATGCCCGCGAGGACTTCGCCGAGCTCGGCCTTGATGTGGTCGGGGTCGATCGCCCCCTCGGCGGCCGCGAGGACGTAGTCGCCCGCCTCGTTCAGGCAAGACTCGCGACGGTCGGTGAAGAACGAGGAGTGAGCGACGGTCTCGGTATCGAGCTCGCGCGCCGTTGGGAAGCAGGAACCGACGGCGTTCACGTGCGCGCCGCGCGCGAGCCAGCGCTTCTCGACGATCGGCTCGACCGCGGCGGTGGTCGTGCAGACGACCTCGGCGCCGAACAGCGCAGCGTCCACCGATGGAGAGACGGTCGCGCCGACCTCGCCCGCGAGCCGCTCGGCCGCGTCCAGACTGCGCGACCAGATCCGAACCTCGGGGTCGTCGAGCACAGCGCGCAGCGCATGGACATGACCGCGCGCCTGCGCACCCGCACCGAGGATCGCGACTCGCTGCGCGTCGGGCCGGGCCAGCGCGCGCGTCGCGACCGCCGATACCGCGGCGGTGCGAATCTCGGTCACGGGAGAGGCGTTCAAGATCGCGATGAGCTCGCCCGTCTCACCGTCGTGGAGGAGGACGCTCCCCATGTGCGTATCGAGCCCTCGCGCGGGATTGGTGGGCACGACCACGATCTCTTTCAGCCCGTACGCAGGAGTCGCTCCGTCGCGGTAACCGGGCATGAGCCCCAACAGCGTGCCGGCGTTCGGCGGCCGCGCGATCGACCGGAGAGGCTGATACAGATCGCCCCGCGCGAGAGACGCGAGTACTTCAGCCATGGCCTCGATACAGGACTCCATGTCGAGCAGGCGACGAACGTCGTGCTCCGAGAGGACGAGGACGCTCACGGGAACAAGCCTCGCAGATGAGTGCGCTCGTCCGGCGTGAGCTCGACCGAGAGGGCTTCTCGCACCGGTGCGAGGTGATCCGCCCGCGTTGGCCCGAGGACGACCGCCGTGATCTCGGGCATACCGAGCAGCCACGCGATTGCGAGCCCTGCCATCGACACACCCCGTCCAAGGGCCTCGCGCTCGAACGCCTCCAAGGCGTCGAACACGACGTCGCTCGAATACCTCAGGTACGAGTCGGGCCGTTGGGTCATTCTCGACCCCTCCGGGTAGGCCACGCCGCGTTGGTACTTGCCAGTGAGCCAGCCGCCGGCCAGCGGCCCGAACGCCTCGTAGCCCAGGCCATGTTCATGACAGACGGGGAAGACCGTCTCGGCATCGGCCCGATCCAGGAGGGAGAACGAATTCTGGATCCATTCGTAGCGGGTAAGACCTTCGAGCTCCGAGATCTCGACCGCCTCGGCGAGTTGCTCGGCGTCGAAGTTGGAAGCCCCAACGGCGCCGACCTTGCCGGCGCGAACGAGCTCGTCGAAGGCACGCAACGTCTCCTCCATCGGTGTGTCGTCGTCGGGCGCATGCGCCATATACAGGGCGACGCGCTCGGCGCCGAGTCGCTGCAGGCTCGTCTCGATCTGCCGTCGGATGCGGGCCCGGGATAGACCGCGATCCTGTCCCGTATCCATGGGGTTGAGCGTCTTGGTCTCGATCGTGATCTCGTCTCGCACAGCGGAACCCTTGGAGGCGAGCCATTCGCCGATCCACGTCTCGCTACGCCCGCCCCCGTAGGCGTCGGCGGTGTCGAACGTCGTGAGCCCGAGCTCCCAGGCGGTGTCCATGATCCGGAACGCCTCGTCGCGCGGAATCCCCTGGCCGAAGAACGCGGGAGAGGATCCGACGCCGCCGAAATTCCCGCAGCCGAGGACGATGCGCGACACCGCGATGCCGCTGCGCCCGAGTTCGCGCTCCTCCATCCGGTTGATCCTACGATGCGCCGGAGCTGCGCACGCAAACGTGGCTCGGCATCCGCGCAAGCACGAGGAGGCCTGCGAGCGAGGCTGCGGCGGCTGCGAGGAAGACTCCGTCGTAGCCGGCAGCGTCTGCAACGACTCCAAGACTGATCGCGCCGACCGCGAAGCCGACATCGGCAAAGGCCGTGAACGTGCCGACTACAGAGCTTCGGTCGGCAGGTGGAGCGCCCGTGACAGCGAGCATCATCAGCGACGGGAAGGCCAGCGCTTGACCGACGGCGAACACGATGGTCCCGGCAACGAGCCCCACCTGGGTGCTCCAGAGGCCGATCACGACGAGGCCCGTTGAGAGCAGTACGAGCGCGAGGCTGGACGCGCGCTTCGGTCCGAGCCGATCCGGGATCCGGCGACCGACGATGCGGATCCCGACGATGATCACAGCCAGAAGAAGGAAGAGGGAGCCGACTCCATCCAGTCCGAGCTCACGCGCATACAGCGCGAGGAACGTGTAGTAGCCCGCGAATCCGAGCACGGCTGAGACGAGGACGAGGCCCGGGCGAAGCGCGGCGGGATGGAGCAGCTTGCCGGACGAGGGCTCGTCGGTATCGGGACGCGTCTCGGGCAGGAAGAGAGCCACGAGCCCCGCGACCGTTGCGCTGCCAGCGGCGACGAGCCATACGAGGTCGAAGCGATCGCTGCCGAGGAGGGCCTCTCCCGCGACCGGACCGAGTGCGAGACCTGTCCAGAAGCCGATCGTGTAGATGCTGAGAGCCTCTCCTCGTCGGTCGACCGGCGCCAGGTCGGCGACGATGGTCCCGGTCCCGACGAAGACGAGAGCCTCTCCGACTCCGGTCACCATGCGGAGGGCGATCAATGCCGCGAGTGTCTCCGTGACGACGTACCCGGCAATTGCGATTGCCATCGCGAACGATCCCGAGACGACGAGCAGTCGCCGTCCGCGACGGTCGCCGAGTCGGCCGGCGAACGGCTGCGCTACGAGGGCCATCGGGCTCGACATTCCGACGGCAAGGCCCACGCCCACGTCCCCGACGTCGAGCGGCCCACGCGCGTAGAGCGGAAGCACGGGCAGCAGCATCCCAATCGAAAGGAAGACGAAAAACGACGCCGCGAACGTGAGAGCGAACGGCACCGTCACGATGCGGTCGGTGCGGTTCACGAATACCATCGAATCAGATCGCCCTCGAGACCTTTAGGCTTCGCTCCGTGGGTGATGCCATCAGCGTGGAGGAGCTTCAGCTCGCGGCGCGCAACCACGGGATGCCGCTCGAGGCGCTTCGCTGGGACGTCACGCCGATCGGGCTCCACTACCTCCTGACCCACTACGACATCCCCGACGTCTCGGTCCACAGCTGGCGGTTGGAGATCGGCGGGCTCGTCGAGCGGTCGCAGTCGCTGTCACTGGATGAGATCCGGACCCGACCCTCGGTCGAGGTGGCGGTCACGATGGAGTGCGCAGGGAACGGGCGCGTTCATGTCGAGCCTCACGTGGTCAGCCAGCCGTGGCTGCTCGAAGCGGTCGGGACGGCGCGCTGGCGCGGGACGCCTGTCGCTGGGCTGCTCGAAGACGTAGGCATTCGGGGGGATGCAGTCGAGGTGCTCTTCACCGGGCTCGACCGAGGGGTCGAGGGTGGGGAGGAGCAGGCATATGCGCGCAGTCTTCCGCTCTCCGAGATCCTGGCGGGTGACGCGATCCTGGCGTACGCGGTCAACGGCGTCCCGCTGCCTCCGCAGCACGGGTATCCCCTTCGGTTGGTCGTTCCGGGGTGGTACGGGATGACGAGCGTGAAGTGGCTCTCGAGCATCACCCTCTTGAGTGAGCCGTTCGACGGCTACCAGATGCGGCACAGCTACCGAACGAGGCAGCACGAGGACGAGCTCGGCGAGCCGATCACGCGGATGGCACCGCGCTCGCTGATGGTTCCGCCCGGCATCCCTGAGTTCATGAGCCGCTCGCGCGTCGTTCCCGCCGGGCTGTGCGAGCTCCGTGGCCGCGCCTGGGCGGGGGAGTCCGAGATCGCCGGTGTCGACGTGTCGACCGACGGCGGGAAGACGTGGCAGGAGGCGGAGCTCGACGACGATGCACTCGGACGCTGGGCGTGGCGCGCGTGGCGCTTCACCTGGGACGTCGAGCCGGGCGACCACGAGCTGTGCTGCCGCGCCCGAGACGGCGCCGGCAACGTGCAGCCGCTCGAGGCGCCTTGGAACGTTGGTGGCTACATGAACAACGCAGTTCAGCGCGTTGCTGTAACGGTGACCCAGTAGCTGCGCGGCCCGGAGTCAGGTCGCGGAGCCGAATTGGCACACGGCTGGCACACAGTGTTTGCCTATCGTCTCGTCATGACCTCGCCGCGCTCGAAGTCGTTGGCCGCTCTCATCGCCGCAGCAGTCGCCGGCGGCATCGTCACGGCAGCGAGCACCGGGAGTTCGTCAGCAACACCGTTGAAACTCGACGGCCGGCCGTTTCGGCCTGAGCTGGCCCTTACCTCGGCGCGCCGGGCCGTGGGCCTCATGAACCGCCGCCCGGCTCCCGCCGACGGGATGCTCTTCGTCTTTCCGAACGATACGACGGGCGGCTTCTGGATGAAGAACACGCTCGTTCCGCTCACGATCGCCTTCTTCGATGCGCGGGGCAAGCGCGTTCGCAAGCTCTCCATGACGCCCTGTCGGCAGGAGTCGTGCCCGATCTACAGCCCCAGGAGGCGGTATCGCTTCGCGCTCGAGCTTCGCTCCTCTGATACGAGGCCGGCTGCGAAGCTGGGCCCGCTAGCCGAACTGCGGCGACTCGCCCGCATCGCGAGCTGAGGCGCCTTTGGCGCCGGCGATCCGCTCGCGTAACCAGTGGCGCCACTCCTCCGGCAGCCCTTCGAGCTCGGCGGCGCGGCGCATCGTCTCGAGGTCGGCTCGATCGTGAGCGTAGAGCCGGGTGATGTCGGCCACGCTGACGCGACCCGAATCGCGCGAGACGATCTCAATCTCATCCCCGGCGGCCACCACGCCCTCCTCGACGACCGAGAGCTTGAAGCAAGGAAGACGGGGCTGACTGA
>Ga0224505_10001479_pt1 | contig 14733 bp, 13 predicted proteins | sample SF_Jan12_sed_USG_FD_169102 | JGI IMG/M metagenome (GOLD analysis project Ga0224505, IMG submission 169102) | Sediment microbial communities from San Francisco Bay, California, United States - SF_Jan12_sed_USGS_4_1 | ecosystem: Environmental > Aquatic > Marine > Sediment | place: USA: California... | reverse complement strand
ATATCTATGGCTCAGAGGTTTCAAGCATGCCCGAAACCCGACTCCCTGCCATCCGTAAACAGTACATCTCATTCATCTTTCAGGGGTTCAACCTTTTCCCCGCCCTTACCGCCTATGAAAATGTTATGCTGATTCTCGGCCTCAAGGGCATAAAAGGAGCCCAGGCGGACAGGACGGCGAGAGAGCTCCTCTCGGAAGTAGGGCTGGCGGAACGAATAAACTTCCTGCCCCGGGACATGAGCGGTGGACAAAGACAACGAATAGCCGTTGCCAGGGCTCTGGCAGCCGACTCACCCCTCATCCTGGCTGACGAGCCCACCGGAAATCTCGACCATGAAAACGGCAGAAAGGTGATGGAGATGCTTAAAAAGCTCGCTGCCGAACAAGGGAAGTGTGTGGTAGTGGCGACCCACGACAACAGGATAGAAGACATTTTCGACCGTATCCTCTACATGGAAGATGGGAAGATGATTCGTGAAACCGCAAGGGGGGGCTCATGAAAAACGGACACACGGGCATAATAGTAGTAGCCCTGCTGGTGCTGGTGGCGGTTGGTCTGGCCATGTACGGCCCTTCGATGGTAAAAGAGAAGGTTGCTCCGGCTGTAAGCAGTACTGCCAGACCGTCGGCTTCCATTGTCACCGCAAAGGGGCTTGTGGAAAGTGAGGAGGAGATAGAGATCGGGAGTCCGGTATCGGGAACTATCCGGAAGATTTCCTGCGATGAAGGCGAGATGGTAAAGAAAGGCCAGGTGCTTGTCATCCTGGAGGATGAGAAGATACGGGCGGAAATGCGGGTTGCCGAAGCTGCCGTCAGAGAGGCAAAGGAGGACCTGAACAGGCTCAAGAAAGGCTATCGTGAAGAAGAGATACTGGAGGCATCAAGTGACGTCAAACGCGCCGAAGCAGTTCAGGCCCAGGCTCGCGACGAATATGAGCGACTGGGAAGGCTCTACGAGAAGGGTGCCGTCACACTGGTTGAATTGAACAAGGCGAAGGAGAGAGACGACATAGCCGCCAGCGAGCTCGAAGCAGCCGGAGCGCGACTGGACAAACTCGAGAGCGGGGAACGGAAAGAAGATGTCGCTCAAGGAGAGGCCGCTGTTGACAGGGCCTTGGCGGAACTTCGCCACAGGACAGCCCTGCTGAAAGATTATCGCATGATCTCACCCTTTGATGGCGTGGTCGCAGACAGATTTCGCGACCCGGATGAGACCGTGGATGTCGGCACGGCTATCCTCAAAATCATCAACACGGGAAAATTCAGGGTACTGGCGGAACTTGAGGAAACCGACGTCGGCAAGATTGCTGAAGGCGCTTCGGTGGACGTAGTTGCGGATGCCTACCCCGCCAAAATATACAGCGGCAAGGTTTACCAGGTACTGCCGGTGGTAAAGAGAAAGAGTCAGCAGACCTTTGACCCGGTTGCTTCATTCGATGTCAACGTACAGGATATCCATATCCGCCTGGACGATTACTCCAGCCTGAAGAGCGGCATGAGCGTTACGGTGAAATTCAAGAAATGAAAAAAAGCCCGGTTCTGCTCCTTATCTTTCTTGCCTTCTCCATCGAAGCTTCGGCAACAGAGCTTACACTGGACGACTGCGTCACGATGGCAAAGGAGCGGAATGGTCGGTTGAAGGCAGCGGCCATGGATACTGCCGTAACCGGGCATGAAGAAGAAATCGCCTTCACCAGGCGTCTTCCGTCCATCAAGGTTGATGGCCAGTACACCGCCATCGACAGAGAATACACCTTTGCCATAAAAAGAAATGCGTTTGGTCCGGGCGTTCCCGCGACTGAAGTCGATATCTCGGCCGGAGACCGGGATTTCTACTCACTGGGGGTGCATGTCGACCACCCTCTCTATACCGGCGGCAACCTGACCCACGCATGGGAAAAAGCCAAGATCCGGCGAGAAGGAAGCTTCTACGCGGAAGCCCGGCAGGAACGGCTGCTTGTCTTTGAGGTAAAACGCGCTTTTTTCGAAGCCCTCCGGGATGAACTCACCGTTGATACGATCGAGAAGGTAGTGGCAGCCAGATCCGAACGACTTCGGGCAGCAAAGGAAAAACTCAAGGAAGGATTTGCAAAAATAGAGGATATCCTTCGCCTGGAAACCGACCTTTCAGCAGTGGAGCTCGATCTTTTCCGGGCACGGCAGCGGTCTGAACTGGCAATGCGCCGGGTCAAGAGACTCATCTATTATGAAGACCCGTCGGAACTGGTTCTGAAGGGAGCGCCCACCAACCTTCTCTTATCCTCTCCGCTGCAGGACCTTACCACATCGGCCCTGAACAATCGGGAAGATCTTAAGGAATCCCAGGCACGAGTAAAGGCCGCGGGAGAGGATATAGAGATCGCGAAAAGCGACTACTATCCTGAGATATCACTCAGGGGCAGCTACTTCAGGCAGGAAGAAACCGAACTGGCAAAACCCGAACTCTGGATGTTTGGCGCCAGACTCGACTGGACCATCTTTGACTGGAACAGGACCCGTTCTGAGGTCAACAAGGCGAAGGCTGCCCGGGACAGGCTGCGCTATGCCCATGAGGAACTGCAGAAAGAAGTCATCCTTGAGGTCGAAGAAGCGTGGACAAGCATTATGGAACTGGAAAGGGTTGTCGCCTTCCGGGAGGAACTCTGCCGATCTTCGGAATATTACGTCGCGCAAACCATGAACAAGTACGCGGAAGGTACCGTTCTCCTTGCCGACCTGCTGGAACAGGAAGCGCAACTTGTGAAGGCATACAAGGACTATCTGGCGGCCATCAACGACCTGGACATTGCCCATGCCTATCTCGAGGCAACGACAAGTATCGTATCACCCGACTGGATTACGCCAAAAGAGCTGTACAGACTGGACCTGAAAGATATCTCTGACAAGGTTGCAGAAGCCAGAACTGCTCGTAAACCGGAAAGCTTCCCCTCTGCCCCGAAGAGCCGTGCAAAAGGGAAACCATGACCGCTCTGCCTGTCCTTCTCAACAAATACTGACGCAGACCTGACGCCCAGTACTCAGCCCATTGCGCATCGCAAGACGCCCGACAAGCCAGCCCACGCAGTCCCTAAAACTCTATCTGCGCCCTTACCAGCAAGGCATCTTCCACATCGGTGACGTTGCCGCCGTCGTGAGTAAAGATGTTCGATGTACCGCCGGGCAGGTCGTTGCTGGCCTCGGAATGCACCCAGTCGATCATGAGGCGGGTCATGCTGTTGGGGTACCAGTTGATACCCGCGGTCCAGGCATCACCCTCGTTGGCGTAGCTGGTGCTCGATACGGCAGTCCAGCCGGAGTAGAGACCATTGGTCTGGAAGAACTTGTCGTCAACCTCAAACCATGAGTAGCGGGCCGCCAGCTCCCACGCGCCCCAGTGTCCCTTGTCGATATCGAACGGTTTCTTCACCTTCTGCCTGATGGTGTTGCCGTTCTTGACCGACCGCTGCTCGCCGGTGAGGAACCAGCTGGTGGCGACATAGCCGCCTTCCACATCGGCCTTCTTTTCGAAATCATAGTTTGTCTTCAGGAGTTCTCCCTTGAGCATGGCCGGGCCATAGAGCAGCGTGGCCTCAACCCCCATGCGCTCCCGCTCGAAACCTCTACTGGTGGGGATGGCGGCAACAAAGTAGTTGTTGCCGCTCCTGCTCTCGGTCTGCAGGCGGATATCGTTGCTGTTGACGCCATTCTGCTGACCGTAGCCGTACGAGGCGCCAATCCATGCCTGGAATGGCCCCTCCCTGCCCACTGTCGGATTCAGGACAACCCTGGCGGCGTAGTCGAAGTCGTCGCTGTTCTGCGTCCCGTTCTCACCCGACCCGTTGAATAACCCGGCATAATAGTAGATGAGACCGCCGAGGGGGCTACCGTGCACGGCGATGCCGCGGTCATATTCGGGGGTGAGGGCCGAACTGATGGTGGCGATCTCCAGAAACTCGTAGTACTTGGAGGAGCAGAGGATGTCGTTGCCGAAGGGGTAGTAGATCTGGCCTATGGCAATCTGGGCATTGGGGAAATACTTGAAGTTGATGTAGCCGTCCTTGAGCTTGGCCTGTCCGTCGGCGAAGTCTACGGAAATCTTGTAGTCGAAGTACTTGTAAAGGGTACCCCCGGCCTCGAGACGGACCCGGCGGATGTCGAAGGTGTCGTTCTTGTTACCGTCATTATAATAACGGAAATCGGCCTGTATCCGTCCACCCAGCTGAAGCAGGAACTCCTTGTCCGGACTTTCCATCCTGAAGCCGTCCTTGAAGGAGGTCTTTATCTCTTTCTTGCTCTCCTTCTGTAACTCATCAAACTGCTCGTCGGTAAGGATACCCTTGCTTTTCAGTATCTCAAGAAGCTTGTCGGAAGCATACGATGTACCTGCCGCACTGAGCAGGAGCGCAAAGGATAACAGTACCGCGATCTTTTTCATCCACCCTTCTCCTTTATCCCGCTATTGATGAAATGTTGTTGAATAGAGAAACAGCGCCAGGGCCGTTCGATAATGCTCAGGAATGATAGGAAATCAAGGATGTGAGGTCAAATAAGAAATACGGATGGAGTGGCTGTTTTTCGTCGCAGAATTCTTATACGACAAATTCGCGCTAAACAGCCACTGCCTGGCGCAGGCGGCGCAGGACCTTCTCGCGTCCCATGATCTCGATGACCTCAAAGATACCCGGGCTTACGGTGTTGCCGGTCAGGGCAACCCGCACCGGCTGGGCAAGGTCGCCAAGCTTTACGCCGTGGGCATCCTTCACCTCGTGGAATATCTTCTCGATGGCGTCGTGGCTGAACTCGTCCAGCGCATCGAGCTTTTCCGCAATCTCATCGAGAAGCGACAGCCTCTCGGGCTTGAGGTGTTTCTCCCGGGCGGTCGGGTCGATCTCGATATCCTCTGCGAGGAAATAGCGGCAGGAATCGGCCAGTTCGATAAGGGTACGGCTCCGCTCCCTCAGCGACTGAATGATACGACCAAGCAGTTTCCGGTCTACGGTAGACTCGTCGGTGATGAGCCCGCGCTCCTTCAGGAACGGCAGCGTGAGGTCGAGCAGGTGCTCGATGTCTGCGTGGTTGATGTAGTGGCTGTTGAGCCAAAGCAGCTTGTCGGGGTTGAAGACCGCCGCGGACTTGCCGACCGCCTCCACGGAGAACTTCTCCACCAGTTCCTCCCGCGTGAATATCTCCTGGTCTCCGTGCGACCATCCGAGGCGCACCAGGTAGTTCACCAGGGCGTCGGGCAGGTAGCCCATCTCCTTGTAGACCATCACCGACGTGGCGCCGTGGCGCTTGGAGAGGCGGGTCTTGTCGGAGCCGAGGATCATCGGCACATGGGCAAAGATCGGCTCGGGCAACTCCATGGCACGATACATGAGCACCTGCCGTGGGGTGTTGTTGAGATGGTCGTCGCCGCGGACAACGTGAGTCACCCGCATGTCGGCGTCGTCCACTACCACGCAGAAGTTGTAGGTCGGGTTGCCGTCGGAGCGCAGGATGATAAGGTCGTCGAGCTGGCTGTTCTCGAAGGTGACGGCCCCCTTGATCATGTCGTTGACGATTGTCTGCCCGTCCTGAGGTGCCTTGAAACGGACGGCAAAAGACTTGTCAGGAATCGCCTCCTTCAGGTCGCGGCAACGACCGTCGTACTTGGGCACGCGCCCTTCGGCCAAAGCCTGTTTGCGCCGCTCGTCCAGATCTTCAGCCGTGCAGTAGCAGCGATACGCCTTCCCCTCGGCCATGAGCTTGTCCGCGTATCCCTTGTAGATATCCATCCGCTCCGTCTGGCGGAACGGCCCCTCGTTGTAGTCCAGCCCCAGCCAGTCCATGCTCTGCAGGATGGCCTGGATCGACTCCTCCGTCGATCTCTCGCGGTCGGTGTCTTCGATGCGAAGGATAAAGGTGCCGCCGGTCTTTCTGGCAAAAAGCCAGTTGAAGAGCGCAGTACGGGCGCCGCCTATGTGGAGGTAACCGGTAGGACTGGGAGCGAAACGGACGCGGATATCAGACATTGCTATGGACCTCTCACCTCAAAAAAACAAAGGCAGGCTGACGGTAGTCAACCTGCCCTCTGAAACGTTTCCGTTCAGTTAAACCTTGAACGGGTTGGTGTACACGAAGATGATAACGAATACCAGGGTGTAGATAACAACGGACTCGATCATGGCGATGCCAAGGAACATGGTCGTGGTCAGCTTGCCGGAGATTCCGGGGTTCCTTGCCATGCCTTCGACGGTCTTGCCAGCGGCAATACCCATGCCGATGCCGCCCCCAAGGGCAGCGAGGCCCAGTCCGATGACGCAGGCAACAGCCACCATGCCATAGTAGCCCAGCTTGTCGCCACCGGCAGCAGCCATCTCCTCAGCGAATGCCATAGGCGCCATAAGGGCTACCAGTGCCAGTACGATGGTCAGAATTGCAGTCTTTTTCATTTCTTTCCCTCCTTTCGTCAGTTTCTTTTTTTAAAAACGGGTAGACTTCATCGCCTCTTCAGAGGTTTCTTCAATATGGCTCATGGCGTCGACATAGCTCCCTTCGGCCACATGCTCGGTGTGATCATGGGCATGCTCGATGGCGCCGCCGATGTAAATCATGGAAAGCAGCATAAAGACAAATGCCTGCAGGAAACCGATGAATATGCCGAAGGCCATCATGGGCAGCGGCACAAGAAAAGGCACCAAGGCAAACAGGATAAGAAGAATCATCTCCTTGCCGAAGATATTACCGAAAAGCCGCATGGCAAGGGACAGGGGCCTAGCGAGGTGCGAGATGATCTCTATGGGGAACATGAGCGGCGCCAGCCATGGAATAGGGCCCATGAAATGTTTGATATAGGCGCCGAGGCCGTGCACCCGGACTCCTTCGTAATTGTAGACGAAGAAGACGATGATCGCGCAGGCCGCGGTGGTATTGATGTTGCCGGTAGGGGGAACGAATCCGGGCACGAGGCCCATCAGGTTTGAAACAAGGATGAAAAGCCCCAGGGTGGCGATAAGGGGGAAATACCGCTCCCCTTCCTTGCCCATGGTGGCCTCGACGATGTTCTGGAGGGACTCAACCGTCGCTTCGAGGAAGTTCTGCCAGCCCGTGGGGACCATCTGCAGGCGGCGCCGGACAAGAAACGCAGTCACCCCGAGCAGAAGCATTACCACATAGGAGTAGGCAACGTGATCCGGCACTCCCTGAATGTGCAACAGCAACGGTGCGTGTTCCAAAACGACCTCCCGGACCTCTTGAAAAATTACTGCCCAAACAAGGCGCGGATACTAGACGATTTAAACAATTCTGTCAAGGAATTTTACGACTTTGGCCCCTCGGCGGCGACCAGTCTCAGGTCCGGTATTCTGCGTTGATCTTCACATAATCGAAGGAAAAATCGCAGGTCCAGACGCTGGCCGAGGCGTTACCGAGACCGAGTTCCACCGTAATGGTAAACTCCTTCTGCTTCATGATGATTGAAACCGCGGCCTCCGCCTCGGGACCAAGCCCCATCCCCTTCTCCACCATCTGCGCGGTATCGAAGAAGAGCTTCATCTTCTCCTGCTCCACCCGCGCCCCGGAGTAGCCCACGGCGCAGAGGATCCGGCCCCAGTTGGCGTCTTCCGCGAAAAGGGCCGTCTTTACCAGCGGCGAGTGGGCAACGGCAAAGGCCGCCTTTTCGGCATCGGCCTCGTCCACCGCCCCCGTCACCCGCACCTCCACCAGCTTGGTGGCACCCTCGCCATCCTTGGCAATCAACCTTGCCAGATCGAGGCAAATCTGGTGCAGCGAAGCGCTGAATGTATCAAAATCGCTTCCCGGCCCCGCAATAGGCGGATTCCCCGCCGCGCCACTGGCCAGAAGCAAAACCGTGTCATTGGTGCTCGTGTCGCCGTCTACCGTTACCCGGTTGAAGGTCTTCCTCACCGACTCCTTCAGGGCATTATCAAGCATGGGCGCAGTAATGGCGGCGTCGGTCACGATAAAGGAGAGCATGGTCGCCATATTGGGGTGGATCATCCCGGCCCCTTTGGCCATGCCGTAAATGGCAACTTCTTTCCCTCCAATGATGCAGGTCGCCGTGGCAGTCTTGCAAAAGGTGTCGGTTGTCATAATGGCATTGGCGACGCTGTCCAGGCCGTCGGCCATCAACGCAGTCGCCGCCTTTTCTATACCCGCCGATAGTCGGTCCATGGGCAGGGGCTGGCCGATTACCCCGGTCGACGCTATGTAGACCTCGGTCTCGGAGACTCCCAACACCTCTGCCGCCTTTGCTGCCGTGGCAACCGCATCCCGCATGCCGACTTCGCCGGTGCAGGCATTGGCACAGCCGCTGTTGACAACAATCGCCCGACCGTTGCCGCTCTTGATCCGCTCCATATCGAGCAGTACCGGAGCCGCCTTTACCGCGTTGGTGGTAAAGACACCCGCCGCCACCGCCGGTGTCTCGGAGAAGATAACCCCCACGTCCAGTCGTCCGGCCTTCCGTATTCCCGCCGCTACTGCAGCGGCCTTGAAACCTTTGACGCTCGTCATTTCTTACCCTCTATTTGACAGACTGCAAAAAACCTGAAGAGCTCTGTTTTTGTCATTCCGGCGAACGCCGGAATCCAAGCAGTCTCACAAACCCTGGATACCAGCTTACGCTGGTATGACAACTATTCTCGATTTCTACGGGAACACCGCGGCCCCGAGAAGCCCCGTCGTTTCAGGCAACCCTGCCATAAGGTTCATGTTCTGCACCGCCTGCCCCGACGCCCCTTTTACCAGGTTGTCGATCACCGAAACCACCACTACCTGGCCAGTCCGGGGATCAAAACCGACCCCGATCTGACAGTAATTGGAGCCGCGCACATGGGCCACATTGGGGAACTGCCCTTCGGTCAACACCTTCACAAAGGGCTCTCCTTTATAGAAATCCTGATAAAGCCCCGACAGGCGCCCGGCATCGACGCCTAAAGTATCATTGAGCCGCGCATAGATCGTGCTGAGAATCCCCCGGTTCATGGGCACCAGATGGGGAGTGAAGGTAATCCGTACCTCCCGCCCGGCGAGAGTGCCAAGGGTCTGCTCGATCTCCGGGGTGTGCCGGTGGGCGGCCACCTTGTAGGCCATGAGCGCCTCGTTGGCCTCGGGATAGTGATAGGGCAAGCCCAGCCCCCGCCCCGCACCCGAGACGCCGGACTTGGCATCCACCACAATTGTCTCGGGATCAATCAGCTTATTCTTCACCAGCGGCGCCAGCCCCAGCGCTGTTGCCGTCGGGTAGCAGCCCGGATTACTGACCAGCCGCGCCCCGGGAATCTCGGCCCGGAACAGCTCCGGCAGCCCGTAGACCGCCTCACCCAGCAGGGTGCTCTGCGTATGCTCCTCACCGTACCACTGCCGGTAGACCTCGGCATCCTTCAACCGGAAATCTGCCGACAGGTCGATAACTTTTTTACCAAGCTTCAGGAAGTCCGCCGCCGCGTCCATGGCCGTCTTGTGAGGAAGAGCCAGAAAAACGATGTCGACCCGGGGAGCGATGGCAGCAGGGTCCAGTGGCTCGCACTCAAGGTCGAGGATGCCGACCAGCGACGGGAAGACCGTCAATATCGGCTTGCCTGCGGCCTTTTCGGAGGTGACCGCCGCGATTTCGACATCCGGATGCTGCATAAGCAGCCGCAGCAGCTCAATGCCGGTATAGCCCGAAGCCCCTACAACAGCGACTTTTATCATGATATCCCTCGCTTACCCTAAACAACAGACGTTCGGGAATGTACCCCATTCCAACAAAAAAAGGAAGGCCTTGTGGGCCTTCCTTTCGATGCACAACAACGGTTCCGGACCGTTACCTCTTGGAGAACTGGAACCTTCTCCGGGCAGACTTGAGACCGTACTTCTTACGCTCTTTCGCCCTGGGGTCGCGGGTAAGCAGCCCTTCCGGCTTCAGCTTCGCCCTCACCGTGGTATCGGTAAGGAGCAGCGCACGGGAAATGCCGTGCCTGATGGCACCGGCCTGTCCGGAATGCCCGCCGCCGGCTACATTCACGAACACGTCGTACTTGCCGACCACGTTCGCGATCTCCAGCGGCTGGTTGATGATCATCTTGAGGGGCTCACGACCGAAATACTCGTTGATATCCTTGTCGTTCACCACAATCTTGCCGGTGCCGGGCTTGAGCCAAACCCTGGCGACCGAGTGCTTTCTCCTGCCGGTTGCGGCATATTTCGCTGCTTCAGCCATTTACTAACTCCTTAAACCAGTTCAATCTTTTCGGGTTTCTGGGCCTCGTGCGGGTGCTCCGTACCGGCATACACCTTCAGCTTCTTTATCATCTGCCTGCCAAGGCGATTCTTGGGGAGCATCCCCTTGACGGCAAAGGTCAGTATCTTCTCGGGAGCCTTCTCCAGCAGTTCCTTGGGCGTCGCCGCCTTGAGACCGCCGGGATAGAAGGAGTGGCTATAGTAGACCTTGTCGGTCAGCTTCTTGCCGGTCATGGCGATCTTTTCGGCGTTGACCACCACCACAAAATCGCCCGTATCCTCATGAGGAACGAAAGAAGGCTTCTTCTTGCCCCTGAGAACGGCCGCTATCTCGGAAGCCAGCCTGCCGAGCACCTTGTTTTCGGCATCAACCAGATACCACTGCTTTTCAATATTCTGCTTTGTAGCCATTACAGTTTTCATGTTTTACCCCTGAAGCCACACGATACAATAAACTGATTCTGCGAACAAGAAGTGCAAATTATAGGTTTTTGAAGCGACTTGTCAAGAAAAATTCTACTGTCGGCTTTATTTTACCCGACTGACTGACCGACAACCTTCCTGTACCACTCCACAAAGAGGGGTACCCCCTTCTCGACCTTGGTGTGGGGATTGTAGTCCAGCAGGCGGCGAGCCTTGGAGATATCGGCATAGGTCTTCTTCACGTCCCCGGGTTGCGACGGGAGGTAGTTTATCCGGGCCTTTTTGCCGACGGCCTCTTCGATGAGCCGTATGAGGCGTTTCATGTCGGTGGTCTCCGACTCGCCGAGGTTGATGATCTCGAAGGGGTAGCAGCGATCGATGGCAGCCACGACGCCCTGGAGGATATCGTCGACATAGGTGAAGTCGCGCAGGGCAGAACCGTCGCCGTAGAGGGGTATCTCTCCACCGGTGTCGATGAGGTGGGTGAACTTGTGGATGGCCATCTCGGGGCGCTGCCGGGGGCCATAGACGGTGAAAAACCGCAGACAGGTGACGTTCATGCCGTAAAGGTGATGGTAGTTGTAGCAGAGTAATTCGGCCGCCTTCTTGGTTGCGGCATAGGGGGAGACAGGGAAGTCGACCCGGTCGTCCTCGCTGAAGGGGACCTTTTCATTGTCACCGTAGATGGACGAGGTGGAGCCGAAGATGAAGTTCTTCATCCCGTGGCGTTTGGACAGCTCCAGCAGGTTGAGAGTGCCGCGGACGTTGACCTCTTCGTAGAGGAGCGGCTGAAGCACCGACGGCCTTACCCCGGCCCTGGCGGCGAGGTGTACGATATGGGTAAAGGGCTCACCGTCGAACAGTTTTTCGAGGAAAGGCAGGTCGCAGATATCCCCCTCGTGCAGGGTGTAGTTGGGGTTGGCCAAGTGGGCGACGATGTTGCCGCGCTTTATGGCGGGGTCGTAGAAATCGTTGAAGTTGTCGACACAGACAACCTTACGGCCCTGCGCCAGCAGCTGATCGACGAGGCTCGACCCGATGAACCCTGCCCCACCGGTAACCAGTATCCTATCCACGGCCCACTCCGGTGTATTTGAAGCCCAGATCCTTCATCCGCGACGGCTCACAGATGTTGCGTGCATCAACCACCACCGGCGCCTTGAGCAGGGTTTTCATCCGCCCCATGTCGAGGCTCCGGAACTCGTTCCACTCGGTCATGAAGACCAGCAGGTCGCTGCCGTCGGCGACGCGGTAGGCATCGTCACAATACTCGACATCGCGCCCCTTGAGCTCGGCGGCACCGGTCTCCATGGCGGCGGGATCGTAGGCCTTTACCCTGGCCCCCGCATCGGTGAGAAGCTTGATGATGTCGACGGCGGGAGATTCGCGGATGTCGTCGGTGTTGGGCTTGAAGGCAATGCCCAGCACGCCCACGGTCTTCCCTTTAAGGGTGCCGACGGCGGCGGTGATCTTCTCGAAGATCCGCTCCCGCTGCCGCTCGTTGATCCCGATGACGGCATCGACGATATGGCACGGCGCACCGGCATCCTCGGAGATGTACTTGAGGGCCTTGGTGTCCTTGGGGAAGCAGGAGCCGCCGTAGCCTGGGCCGGGGTGGAGAAACTTGGAGCCGATCCGTTTGTCGAGCCCCATGGCCTTGGAGACATGGTGGACGTCGCCGCCGATCTTGTCGCAAATGTTGGCCATTTCGTTGATGAACGATATCTTGGTGGCCAGGAATGCGTTGGAGGCGTATTTGATAAGCTCGGCCGTCTGGAGGTTGGTTACCACAAAGGGGGTCTCGATGAGGTAGAGCGCACGATAGATGTCCTTCATGATGGCAGCGGCCTGGTCGCTTTCGACGCCGAGCACGACGCGATCGGGGCGCATGAAGTCGCCGATGGCAGAGCCTTCACGGAGGAACTCGGGGTTGGAGACGACATCGAAGTTGACCTTCGCCTTCTGGTTCGCCTCGATCACCTTCCGCACCCATGCTCCGGTACCGACGGGGACAGTGCTCTTGTTGACAATGACTTTGTAGTCATCCATGCAGCCGGCGATCTGCTTCGCCACCGTCTCATAAAATGACATGTCTGGCCTGCCGTCGGGCCCCTCGGGGGTCCCCACCGCAATGAAGATGACCAGCGATTGCTTCACCGCCGCAGGCAGGTCGGTGGAAAAGAAGAGCCGTCCCTTGTCCACGTTTCGCTTGACCAGCTCATCGAGACCCGGCTCGTAGATGGGAATGATCCCCTTCTTCAGCGCCTCGATCTTCTCCGCGTTGGAGTCGACGCAGGTGACGTCCATACCGAAGTCCGAAAGCCCGGCCCCGGCCACCAGCCCGACATAACCCGACCCGATTACCGCTATGTGCACATTTCCTCCTGAAATATATGAATCTGTCAACAAACAAGGGTTGAAGAATAATGTACAAAAACAAAAAACTCAAGCCACAAGGCACTTGAGTTTTTAAAGGAAGAACTTTCAACTGAAGATATTGCGCTTACGAAGCCCCACCGGAAAACCATGCCACGGTTTTTCTAAGCCCCTCATCAAAACTCACCAGCGGCTTGTATCCAAGGTATTTCTCCGCCAGCGAGATATCGGCGAGGGAATGCTTGACATCGCCACGACGCGGAGCGGCATACTCGGCGGGTAGATTGTGCCCCATGATTTTGCGGATGCGGTCGAGCAGCTCATTGAGGGTAAACCTCTCCCCACAGGCGATATTGAAGACCTTTCCCGGCGCCTCGGGGGCGGTGCAGGCCAGCAGGTTGGCCGAGACGGCGTTGTCGATATAGGTGAAGTCCCGCGACTGCTCGCCGTCACCGTATACCGTAGGTGCTTTCCCCTCCTGAAAGCGGCGCGTAAAGATCGGAATCACCGCTGCGTAGTGCGACTTGGGGTCCTGGCGCGGACCAAAGATATTGAAATAGCGCAGCGCCACCGTCTCAAGCCCGTAGAGCTGATAAAAAACCCGACAGTAGTATTCACCGGTCAGCTTGTTGATGGCATAGGGTGAAAGGGGGGTGGGGATCATGTCTTCCCGCTTGGGAAGGGTCGGGGTATCGCCGTAGGCCGACGACGAGGCAGCATAGACCACTCGCTTGGCTCCGGCATCCCGGGCAGCGACCAGCACGTTGAGGGTGCCGGTGATATTAACCTCGTTGGAGGTAAGAGGATCTTCCACCGACCGCTGCACCGACGGGAGGGCAGCCTGATGGAGCACGTAGTCGACTCCCTCGGCAGCCTTCTTCACGGTGTCCATGTTCCGGATGTCACCCCTGATCACCTCGAGGCCACTGTCGAGGCCCTTGAGATTTTCATCCCTCCCCGTGGAGAAATCATCGAGGATGCGAACGCGGTGGCCGTCTTTCAGGAGACGCGCCGTAATGTTGGAACCAATGAAACCCGCACCGCCGGTGATAAGATAAAGTGCCATCAGAGCCTCACCACCTTTCGGCTCTTTACCCCCTTGAGTGCGTTACGGGTATCGACTACGCAGGGGCTTTCGGCCACGATCTTCTTATAATCGATACCGCTGTGGTTGGTGATGATAACAGCACAGTCGTACTTACCGCAGGCGCCGTCGAGTTTCTTGATGCCCTTCATCTTGAACCCGTGCTCGTCGAAGGACGGGATGTAGGGGTCGTAGTAGTCTACCTTCGCACCTTTTTTCTGCAGGAGACCTATGACGTCCAGCGCAGGAGATTCCCGGATATCGTCTATGTCCTTCTTGTAGGCCACGCCAAGGATGAGGACTTTCGCCCCCTTGATGCACTTGCCCTGGTCGTTGAGGGCATCGGCGACCCTGGTCACTACATGGGCCGGCATATTGCCGTTTACCTGGCCGGCCAGCTCGATGAACCGTGCCTCGAAACCGTAGGACTTGGCCTTCCATGAAAGGTAGAAAGGGTCGATGGGAATACAGTGCCCGCCCAGGCCGGGACCGGGATAAAACGGCATGAAGCCAAAGGGCTTGGTGGCCGCTGAATCGATGACCTCCCAAACGTCGATCCCCATCCTGTCGCTCATCAGGGCGATCTCGTTGACAAGGCCGATATTCACACTGCGGAAGGTGTTCTCCAGCAGTTTGACCATCTCGGC
>Ga0224505_10001475_pt1 | contig 14763 bp, 8 predicted proteins | sample SF_Jan12_sed_USG_FD_169102 | JGI IMG/M metagenome (GOLD analysis project Ga0224505, IMG submission 169102) | Sediment microbial communities from San Francisco Bay, California, United States - SF_Jan12_sed_USGS_4_1 | ecosystem: Environmental > Aquatic > Marine > Sediment | place: USA: California... | reverse complement strand
AATTCCTGCCGCGCGTCCGTCGATGCGTAACGATTGGCCGGCGCGAAGAAACTGATCGGGTTGTAACCCCAGAAATTCCTGAGCCCGCGCCGGATCAGCGCTTGCTCGTCGATGAACGCGTGCACCGGCATGAGTTCGATGGTCGTAATCCCCAGGGCCTTGACGTAGTCGAGCACCTGGCCGTTCGTCATGCCGGCGAAGCGACCGCGGTCGCGCACGGCGACATCGGGGTGTCGCATCGTGTAGCCGCGGACGTTGGCTTCGTAAATCACCGTCTCCGCCCATGGAATCCGTGGCCCCGCTGGTCCCGGCACATTGACCGCAGTGACGACCGACTTCGGGACGAACGCAGCGCTGTCCGCCGTGTTGAGTGTCGGTTCGCCTCCGCGGCTCGAATAGTCGAAAACCGCCGCCTCCCAGCAGAATTCGCCCGCCAGCAACCGGGCGTATGGATCTATCAGCAGCTTGTTTGGATTGAAGCGATGACCCGACTGCGGCGCATAGGGCCCGTGCATGCGGTAGCCGTAACGCTGACCTTCGGCGCAACCCGGCAGGAAACCGTGCCAGACGCCGTCGCTCCGGGCCGGAAGGTCGTAGCGGCCGGTTGCACGGCCCCGCTCGTCGTAGAGGCATAATTCGACGCGCTCAGCAGCCTCTGCCCAGATCGCGAAATTGACGCCATCGGCATGGCAAACCGGCCCCAGCGGCGCGCGCGATCCGGGCTCCATCATTTGCCGTTGAGCTTCAGCGGTTCCAGGTGCCAGATGTCGGCATTGTATTCGCGCATCGTGCGATCGGTCGAAAAACGGCCGGACGATGCCGTGTTGAGGATACTCATCCTTGTCCAGCGCTCGGGGTCGCGGAAGGCGTCCGCGGCGCGTTGCTGGGCATCGATATAGGATCGAAAATCCGCAGCGGTCATCCACGGATCGGAGGGCTCGACGATCGACTGGATCAGGCTGTCGAATATGCCCGGCTCAAAGCGATTGAAGTGACCACTCTGCAGCAACTCCATGACCCGCGTGAAATCAGGGTCGGCTTCGATGATGCCCCTGGGGTTGTAGCCGCTCCGCATTGCGCGAATCTCCTCGACCGTTGCACCGAACAGGAAGAAGTTTTCCTCTCCCACGGCGTCGAGGATCTCGACATTGGCGCCGTCCAGCGTGCCGATCGTGACTGCCCCGTTCATCATCAGTTTCATGTTGCCGGTACCGGATGCTTCCTTGCCGGCCGTCGAAATCTGCTCGGACAGGTCGGCCGCCGGGCAGATCAATTCCATTCCCGAGACGTTGTAATCCGGAAAGAAAACCAGCCGCAATTTGCCCGTCGTCGACTTGTCGGCGTTGATCACGCTCGCGACATTGTTGATGCACTTGATGACACTCTTCGCCATGACGTAACCGGGCGCCGCCTTGCCGCCGATGATGATGGCACGGGCCGGCAGTCCGGCATCGTCGCCGCGTTGAACGCGTTCGTACAGGTGCACGGCGTGCAGCAGGTTCAGGAGCTGACGCTTGTACTCGTGAATGCGCTTGACCTGCACATCGAACATCATGGCGGGATCCAGCGAAACGCCGGTGCGTTTCTCGATCTCGGTCGATAGCCTCGCCTTGTTGGCGTGCTTTACCGTTCGCCACTTCTCCCGAAACCCTTCGTCGTTGGCAAGATCCCGCAGACGCTCGAGTTCCTCCAGATCGACGATCCAGCCATCACCGATGGCATCGGAGATCAGGCCCGACAGGCCCGGATTGCAGCCTGCCAGCCAGCGACGCTGTGTCACACCATTCGTCTTGTTGTTGAATTTCCCGGGCCACAGGGCCACGAAATCCCGGAACAGGCCCTCGCGCAACAATCGCGAGTGCAGCTCCGCCACGCCATTGACCGAATAACTCGCAACGATGGCAAGGTACGCCATGCGAACCTGTGGATGATCACCTTCCTCGATCAGCGACATGCGCCGGATGCGGTCGTTGTCGCCCGGCCACCGGTTGCTGAGCTCACCCAGGAAGCGGGCATTGATTTCGTAGATGATGTCGAGGATGCGCGGCAACAGGCGGCGAAACGTCGAGACCGGCCACTTCTCGAGCGCTTCGGGCAGCAGCGTATGGTTGGTATAAGCCATCGTTCGCGACGTGATGGCCCACGCCTCGTCCCAGCTCATCCCGTACTCGTCCAGGAGCAAACGCATCAGTTCCGGCACTGCAATGGCGGGGTGGGTGTCGTTCAGCTGGAAACAGTTCTTTTCGGCGAACTGCTCGAAATTCTCGCCGTATTGCCACGTCCAGTAGCGCAGCGTGTCCTGCAGGCTGGCCGACGCGAGAAAATACTGCTGGCGCAGCCTCAGCTCCTTCCCCATCTCGGTCGCGTCGTTGGGGTAAAGCACCATGGTGATGTTTTCCGCCTCGTTCTTGGCCGCCACCGCGTCGGCATAACTACCGGCGTTGAATTCCTCGAAGTCGAACTCGGACGTTGCGGCCGCCGACCACAGGCGAAGCGTGTTGACGATACCGTTCTTGTAGCCGGGAATCGGCACGTCGAACGGGATCGCGAGGACATCCTGGGTATCCGTCCACGCGTAGCGCGTCCTGCCGCCGCTGTCCTTGTAGCTGGAGGTTCGGCCGCCATACTTGACGGTCTGCGCAAGTTCGAAGCGTTCGATTTCCCAGGGGAAATTCTCGCGCAGCCAGGAATCCGGCTCCTCGACCTGGTAGCCGTTCCTGATTCGCTGGTGAAACATGCCGTAGTGGTAGCGAAGCCCGTAGCCCATCACCGGGTAACCGAGCGTCGCGCAGCTGTCGAGGAAGCAGGCGGCAAGCCGCCCCAGTCCGCCGTTGCCGAGCCCGGCGTCCTGCTCGCTATCAAAGACCTCTTCGAGTGACAGGCCGAGCCGGCTCAATGCCTCGCGTGTTTCGTCCACGAGACCGAGATTGATCAATGCGTTGTGCAGCAGGCGTCCCATCAGGAACTCGAGCGACAGGTATCGCACGGCACGATGGTCGTTTCGCTCCCGGGCCTGCACGGTTCGGGTCCAGCGCTCCATCAGCCGGTCCCGCGCCGCATAAACGACCGACTGGTACAGGAAAGGCGAGCCGGCCTGGATCGTGCGCCGACCTAGCATGCGGCCGAAATAGTGGGTGAAGTCGGCCAGGATGCCGTCGGCCGTCATCGGCAACGGCGGACCTTCCAGCAAATCCATGTCACCGATACCACCGGACTTGCGCGTACGCTTGCTCAACGGCCCATCTCCGCACTGCGGCCCTGCCGTGCCGGCGCCAGGACCAGGGTTGCCAGCGGCGGCAGCGTCAGCGCGAGCGAGTACGGCCGGCCGTTTGCCTCGACAGGCTCCGCTGCCGTCTGGCCGCGGTTTCCGACGTTGCTGCCGCCATAAGCAGCGGAATCCGTATTCAACATCTCGGTATAGAGTCCTTCGGCCGGCACGCCAATCCGGTAATCGTAGCGAATCACCGGCGTGAAATTACCAACGCACAGCACAAAATTGCCGTCCTGGTCGCGGCGAAGCCAGGAGAAAACGCTGTTGTCCCTGTCATGCCAGTCGATCCATTCAAACCCCTCCGGGCTGAAGTCCACTTCGTGGAGCGCGCGCGTCCGGCGGTAGAGCCGATTGAGGTCCCTGACGAGCGTCTGTACGCCGCGGTGACTGTCGTAGCCGAGCAGGTGCCATTCCAGCGAGGCATCGTGATTCCACTCGGCGTACGGCGCCAGCTCGGCGCCCATGAAGAGCAACTTTTTGCCGGGGTGGCAGAACATGGCCGCGTAATAGGCGCGCAGGTTGGCGAACTTCTGCCAGTCATCGCCCGGCATCTTGCCGAGCAGGGAACGCTTGCCATGCACCACCTCGTCATGAGAAAGCGGCAGTACGAAATTCTCGTCGAATGCATACACGAGACCGAAGGTCATCTTGTCGTGGTGGTACTTGCGGTGAACAGGCTCCTCGCGCATGTACTCCAGCGTGTCGTTCATCCAGCCCATGTTCCACTTGTAGGTGAACCCCAGGCCGCTCGTGTAAGTGGGATGCGAGACGCCTGGCCAGGCCGTCGACTCCTCGGCATAAGTGGTCGCGCCGCGCGCGTGGACTTCGTGATTCAGGCGCCGCAGGAACTCCACCGCTTCAATGTTTTCGTTGCCACCGAATTCGTTCGGCAGCCATTCGCCGTCCTTGCGCGAGTAGTCGAGGTACAGCATCGAGGCGACGGCATCGACACGCAGCGCGTCGATATGAAATTCCCTTATCCAGTAAAGCGCGCTGCCGATGAGGAAGTTGACGACTTCCCGGCGGCCCAGGTTGTAGATCAACGTACCCCAGTCGGCATGATGTCCTCGCCGCGGGTCCTCGTGTTCGTAAAGCGCCGTGCCATCGAAGCGGCCGAGACCGTGTTCGTCATTCGGAAAATGCGCTGGCACCCAGTCCATGATGACGCCGATCCCGGCCTTGTGGCATTCGTCAACCAGGTGGCGGAAATCATCCGGGGTACCGAAGCGCTGCGTCGGCGCATACAGGCCGACCGGCTGATAGCCCCAGGAACCGTCAAAAGGATGCTCGGTAACCGGCAGGAATTCCAGGTGCGTGAATCCCATCTCGACGACGTAGGCAACCAGCTCGTCGGCCAGCTCACGGTAGCTCAGTGAACGATTACCCTGCTCCGGGTTCCGGCGCCAGGAGCCGAGATGAACCTCGTAAATGCTGACCGGTTCATCCAGCCGCGGCACGACGTCCCGTCCCGCCATCCAGTCGTCGTCGGTCCAGCGATACCGGCTTTCGTAGACGATGGAGGAATTGCCGGGGGGTGCCTCGCAATAGGCACCGAAAGGATCGAGCTTGTACGGTAACAGCTTGCCGTGTCGGTCGAGCAGCTCGAATTTGTATAACGCGCCATGACCGACATCCGGCAGGAAGATTTCCCAGATGCCGTTGCCCGGATGCAGGCGCATGGCGTGACGGCGTCCGTCCCAGTCGTTGAAGTCGCCGATGACGCTCACGCGCGAGGCATTCGGTGCCCATACGGCAAAGCGCGTGCCGTTAACGCCCTGCAACTTCATGCAGTGCGCGCCAAGGCGGTCGTAGGCCTGTTGATGAGAACCCTCGCCCAGCAGGTAGAGATCGAGCTCGCCCAGCGACGACGGAAATCGATACGGATCCTCGGCTTCGACGACACGCCCGTCGGGTTTCCGCAACCGCAGACGATAGCGTCGCTTGCGCGGCGGCAATTCACCGACAAACAATCCCTTGTCGTGAACCCTGTCCATGACGGCAAGCACCTCGCCATCGGTATCGACTATCTCGACAGACTCTGCCTGCGGCTGAAAACTCCGCACCACCCGACGACCGTTCGCCGGGTGCAGACCCATGACGGCGAACGGATTTGCGTGCCGTCCGTCGACGATGGCATCGAATTCCTCGCGGCTGAGTGACCCGGTCACCGAAGACTCACAGATACAACCTGTTGATGTAATCACCGGCAGCGGCTTTCCAGCTGAAGCGCGCGGCCAGAGCTGCGGAGCGTGTGCGCAGCCAGCGATCGGTATCTTTCGTCTTCATGTCGATCGCGTCGCGAACCCGGGTGACGAAATTGCTCGCCTGTTCCTCGCGGGTGGCACCGGCAAAGCTGAAACCATTGACACTGTCCCGCACCGTATCCCGGAGCCCGCCCACCGCGTGCACGACGCAGGGCTGCCCTGCCCGCATCGCCAGCATCTGGCTGATCCCGCAGGGCTCGAAACTCGAGGGCATCAGGAACAGGTCGCCAGCCCTGTAAAGCAGGTCCGTGAAGTCCTGCGAGTAGCCGCACAGGAAAAGGAAATTGCCGTGCCGGCCGGCGATGTCGAACATGCGTTGCTCGAGCTTTGCATCGCCACTGCCGAGCAGGATCAGCATCCCTTCCCGACCGAGATCGTCGAGCACCGCATCGAGTGCGGTCCGCCCCTCGCCGATCTCCGTGAGGAACAGGTCGACCTTCTGCGGCGTCAGGCGACCGATGCTGGTCAGCACCGACCCGGGCCGCCGTTTCGGCAGGCTGCCGAGGCGCTCCAGTGCCAGGTCGTGCAGCGGGCCGCCGGTGTCGGCGCCTTGCCGCCAGTGTTCGACCTCAATGCGGATGGTATCCAGGAGCCGGCGCCAGCCGGGCCGGCGCCGGTTCAGTTTCGGATACATGCAGCCGTTCAGGATTCCGACGAGTCGACCCTCGGCTGCCGCTCGTTGCAGGTCTTGCTCCAGTCCTTCGCCGCCGTGAAATCCATGCTCCGGATCGTCGGGCTGCTGCACCTCCATGGCATAGGTCGGCGAAACCGTGCTCACGCCGTCGGCCAGGCGAATCGCTGCAGCCATCGGGTTGATGCAGTCGCCCCAGCGAGGATCGACGAGCATAGCCGCGTCGTACGCCAGTTCCGGAAACCAGGCCTGCAACGATGAAGGATCGCCTGCGAGCGGACGGACACCCTGCATGGCCAGGTTATGGATCGTAAACACGGTGCGAATGTCAGCGAGGTTCCGGAATCTCTCGTCGAAACGACGCAGCACAAGATAGAGTGCTGTGTGCCAGTCATGCAGGTGAACGATGTCATTCGTGCCTGCTTCGCGGCTTGCGTATGCCGCCGCTGCCGCCGAGAACAGTGCAAACTTGGACGCGTCGGTGGCGAACGGCCGGTCGTGGCCGTCGTCGCAGTAGATCTTTCCCGTGCCGGCCGGCGAGAACAGCGGATGTTCGAAAGCGAGGTGCCGAATGCGGGTGTCGGTTCCCGGGACTGAAAAAATCTCGACATTCCGGCGCGCGCCCGCAAAGTTTACGTCGAGACTGCCGGTCAGCCGCGCTCCTGGCAACTGCCCGAAAATGCCGTACGCCGGCGTGATGACTGTCGGTTCCCATTCAGCATCAGCAAGTGCTTCGGGCAGGTCCCGAATGACATCTCCCACACCGCCAACCTTGCCGTAGGGAAGCGCGCCGTTCTCTGCCGCGAACAGGAATACTCGCTTGCCGTCGATCGTCGTAGCCCGTCCTAACGAATGAAGTGAAGATCCTGCATCAACATATCCGGCGTGACCAGCGTGATCCCGCTGTCTGTCACGCGAAAACCACGCTCCCGATCCATGACCGGATCCTCGCCGATGATGCTTCCCTCTTCGATGATTGCACCACGATCGATGACCGCGCGCTTGATGCGGCAGTTCCGACCGATCCTGACGTCAGGCAACACGACTGACTCTTCCACCCTGGAATACGATTTCACCTTGACGTTCGAAAACAGCACGGACTTCCTGATGGACGCACCGGAGATGACGCAACCGCCGGACACGAGCGAATCGACAGCCATGCCGCGCCGGTCTTCATCGTCGAATACGAACTTGGCCGGCGGCAGCTGCGCCTGGTACGTGTGTATGGGCCATTCCGCGTCGTAAAGATTCAGGTGTGGGGAGACGGACGCGAGCTCCATGTTGGCCTCCCAAAACGCCTGCAGCGTACCGACATCACGCCAGTAGGCCTGTTCGCCGGTACTCGGGTCGCGAAACGGGTACGCATACACGCGATACTTGTCGATGATCGACGGAATGATATTGCTGCCGAAGTCGTGCTTCGTGCCCGGCGTGTCTGCATCTTTAATGACCTGCTCGAACAGGAAGGGCGTGTTGAAGACGTAGTTACCCATCGACGCCAGGCAGACGTCATCGCGACCGGGCAGCGGCGTCGGGTTGGCCGGCTTTTCGTCAAAGGCGATGACCCGGCCGGTCTTGTCGACCGTCATGACGCCCAGCGCACCCGCCGCCTCCTCGATCGGCACCTCCAGGCAGCAGACCGTCATGTCCGCAAGTTTTTCCACGTGCTCGGCAAGGAAGGGGCCATAGTCCATCTTGTAGATGTGATCGCCGGCCAGGATCAGCACGAAGCGCGGATTGTGGGTACGAATGATGTCCAGGTTCTGGTACACGGCGTCCGCGGTACCGCGGTACCACTCACCACCGATGCGCTGCGACGCCGGCAATATTTCGACGAATTCATTGCCGCTGGGCAGAAACCAGGACCAGCCGCTCACCAGGTGCCGGATCAGCGAATGTGCCTTGTACTGCGTAAGCACCCCGATCCGTCGAATCCCCGAGTTGATGCAGTTCGACAGCGGGAAGTCGATGATGCGGAACTTGCCGCCGAAATAGAGTGCCGGTTTCGCGCGCCAGGTCGTCAGCTCGTGCAACCTCGAACCCTGGCCGCCGGCAAGAACGAGCGCCAGCGTATCGTGGGTAAGGCGGCTTACATAACGGGCGTCGGCGACGATTTCCTGATCGGACACTGGCTGTACTTCTGATTTCTGCTATCGGTGGCGCAATTGTATCAGCCGCCGATGCGCTCCCTGTGACAATCGTCGGCGCGAGTTGCGTCAGTTCACCGGGACCGCCCGCCGTCGTTGACCCATTCGGCTATCGAATCCATCGCCGCGCGGCTCAGATTCTCCTTCTGGTAGCGCCAGCGCCAGTTATTGCCGATCGTCCCCGGCAGGTTGAAGCGCGCCTCCGAGCCGAGGCCGAGATAATCCTGCAGCGGCGCAATGACGAGACCGGCGCGCGTCGCGAAAGCGTAGCGAATGAGATCGCGATGCATCGTCTCGGCCGTCCCGCCGGTCAGTTGCAGCACGCGGGCCTGGGTTGACGCGATCTCCGCCGGGCTGCGCAAATCACCGGGGCTGCCGCGAAACCAGCCAAGTGTGGTGTCATTATCGTGGGTGCCCGTATAGCAGACGCAACGCTCGGGAATCCGGTCCGCAACGAAAGCCGGGTCGGCGATGTCGAACTGCAGTACGCGCATGCCGGGCAATTGGTAGCGATCACGCAGCGCGTTGACCTCAGGCGTGATGTAACCAAGATCCTCGGCTACCAGGGGCAAGCCCCCCAGGGCGTGACGAACTGCATCGAGGAACTTCCCCGCCGGTCCGGGCAGCCACTCGCCGTTACGGGCGGTCGTTTCTCCCGCCGGAATCGACCAGTAGGATTCCAGCCCACGAAAATGATCGATGCGGACAACGTCGGCCTGGTAAAGCGCACGCCGCAGCCGTGCGATCCACCACTCGAATCCGGTACGGGCGTGATAGTCCCAGTCATAGAGCGGGTTGCCCCACAATTGCCCGCCTGCTGAAAAATAGTCCGGCGGCACACCGGCGACCCGTCCGGGCATGCCGCTGTCATCGATCTCGAGCAATTCCGGGTGTGCCCAGGCGTCGGCGCTGTCTAGCGCTATATAGATGGGTAGGTCGCCCATCAACAGCACGCCGCGTTCGTGTGCGTAATCCCTCAAATGCTGCCACTGGCGATGGAAGATGAACTGGATGATCTTCAGGTATTCGAGGTCGGTCGCGTGTGCGTCGCAAAAAGCCTCCATTGCCGCCGGTTCCCGATGCACGAACTCCGGCGCCCACGCCGGCCACGGCTTCTCGCCGTGCGCCGTCTTTAGCAGGCGAAATACGGCGTAGTCGTGCAGCCAGGCGTCGTTGTGCTTGTCCAGAAAGCGATCGAAGTCTTCCTTCGTCGACGACCTGGCGTGGGTCTCGAAGCGACCGGCCGCCCGCAGCAGCACGGCCTGCTTCCTGGGTACCAGCTTGCCAAAGTCGACATGCCGCCTTGGCAGTTTCAATAAGGAGTCGGCCTCGATCGACGAAACCAGTCCGAAACGAATCAGGTTCGCCATTTCGATCAGCAGTTCGTTTCCGGCGAATACGGACAGCGGTTGATAAGGAGAATCACCGTAACCCGTCGGCCCGGTAGGGAGGAATTGCCAGACGCGGAGGTTCATGCGAACCATCTCGTCGACGAAGCGAAACGCCTCGTCGCCGATCTCGCCGATGCCGTAGTGGCCCGGCAGTGACGAGAAATGCAGGCACACGCCGGCCCGGCGTTTGCTGAAGTCGAGCGACGTATCCTGGGGTCGGTCCATGGCAATCATTCGGGTATCCTGGAAGCGAACTCTTCAGCTGGCGACTGCGCCCGTCAATCGACTTCTACTGCGAATAACCCTTCGCACCCGTCGGCGATCGTCCTCATACCAGCCTGTAATGCTTTGAAATTCATTACGATACGAATTCCGGCCGACTTCCGCGGCACGCTCCGCCGGCGTGGTGGAACCATACCGGGATCTTCCCATGACCATGATTGCGGTCAACAGGCAAATGTCCTCATTAACAGACTGCCGTGTGCCATGACTCGTTGACCAGGCGAGCCGGCCATCCTCCTGCATTACTATCCCGATAAGTGAAACCACAGTCGACGATCCCGCACACATCCCCTGATCTTTTCGCAACTGTATTACAGAACGGGGACGGCAGACCGCGCGACGCAAAAGTGCGCCACTATTCTCACGTTACCAAACAAATATACTGAATACGCGTCGCTTCACATACGAGGGATAATAAGTCATGAACTGGGAAGCAATAGGTGCAGTTGCGGAACTACTCGGCGCGGCAGGCGTGATTGTCTCGCTGCTCTATCTCGCCCGGCAGATGCGTGTCGCGAACAGGGCCGCCGCCGTACACGCGAAGCTCGAGTCGAGCAAGCTCATGACGAATTACCTGGATGACCTGATCGAGTCGCCGGATATCGCGGCGTTGTTTCTGCAGGGTGTTGCGGACAGGGATTCCCTGGAGCGCAGCGACTACATCCGTTTTTCGAACATGGCGTTGAAAGCGTTCTACTATTTTTCCGCCGGGTTTTTCCAGCTCAGGACCGGCGCCCTCGATGCCAACGAATTTGCCGAGCAGCAGGCAATCATCGACTACTGGCTCGCTGGCGACGGTACCCGGCGATGGTGGCAGAAGACGGGAAGGCACATGTTCGGGCCGGGCTTCGTGCAGTACATCGACGCCCGTATCGAACTCGCGACTACCCTCGCGAATCAGGTCGCGGGGACCGGCAATACGCGGGGGAATTAATCGTCGACGCGCGCTCGCGGATCGAGCTTGCCGACATTCTGGACCTCGATGAAGTACTGATACGTTCCCGGCGCCTGGGTCGATGGCACGCAAATCGGGTCCAGGAAGCCGCGCGTCGAGCTATTGAACGTGCCCGATCGTTGCTCGATCCAGGCATCCCCGCCGGCCTTGCCCTTGACGGTGACCATCCAGTCCCCGGGATCGGTCGGATCCGTCGTCTGTCTTGCCGGCAGCAGCTTCAGTCGGAATTCCGCGCCCGGTCTCAACTTCGTGACCGGTACGACCCAGATTCGGGCGTCGCCGTAGGTGATCCCGGCGATCGCGTAGCCGTTTCCGCCACAGGTGTTCGCCGTCCGCACGCCCCTTAATACACCGTAACCGCAGCCCGAAACGACCAGGGTAGAGAGCAGCACGGCGGCAGTCAGTGTCTTGTTCATCCGCATTCTCCGGTTCGCGGCCAGCCATTCATATTGCCGGCACCATTTCTCGTAAGCCTAGCTGCTTTTTCTCACTCCGCCAGCTCGATGATGTCCCTGAACGCGGCAACCGGGCGCAGGTCGGCGAGATTGGGGTCGGCGGCGAGCAACTTCACCGGGTAGCCGTTTTCCAGGGCCCGGCCAAACGCCGAAATCGCCCCGGCCTCATCCCCGGCACGGTGGCGGGTCAGACCATCGATGTAGTGGACGTAGGGATCATCCGGCGCGAGCGCCAGCGCACGGTCAATCAGGTCGCGGGCCTGGCCGTGGCGATCCAGCACGGCACGGATCCACGCGAGGTCGATCATAATGTGCGGGTCGGCAGGATTCACTGCGAGCGCGCTCGCGGCCAGTCGCCCGGCCTGCTCGAACGTATCGATCGCGGCCACCGTCTGCCCGGCGATCAGGAGCGCGTCACCCAGGTTCGACTTCGCGAGATAGTCCTGCGGGGCCAGCTCGACGGCTTTCCGGTGCGTGCTGATCGCGTCGTCGTAACGCCCCATGTAGTAATACATCAGCCCCAGGTTGCTGAAGGTCGACGGGCGGGGATCGATGTCGATCGCGCGCTGGTACGCCGGTGCCGCGTCGATGAAGTTCCCCGCAAGCATCAGCGCCGCCCCGAGATTGCTGTAGCCGGTGATGTTGCCGGCATCGACCGCCACGACTTTCCGGTATTGCTCCGCCGCCTCCGCGTAGCGCCCCGAATTGTAGAGATAGCCACCGAAACTGTTGAATGCCGACCAGTCGCCGGGGTGCAGGCCGGTCGCCGCACGGAAGCTTTCCTCGGCTTCGGCTTGCCGGTTCAGGCGCAGGTAGGTATTGCCGAGGCCGGTCAGCGCACGGATGTTGGCGGCGTCGAGCCGGAGCGCCTCCAGGTAGGCCTCTTCGGCGCGCGCGTACCGCCCCGTCTGCTGATAGAGGTTGCCGAGCGCCGTAAATACGACATCGAGATTTGGATTGAGGCTGAGTGCCCGGACGCAGGATGCCTCCGCGCTCGTGATGAATGCCGGATCATCGGCCTCTTCGTAGCCATTGACGTAGACATTGCATTTACCGGCGTGTGCTGCGGCGAACTCCGGGTCTATCGCGAGCGCCTCGTCGAACCATGCCAGCGCCGTTTCGACGGAGGCCAGTGTCTTTTCCTCGCGCGAGGCCTCGATGCCACGACGGTACAGGAGGTACACGTCCAGGCTCGGGTCCGGCGCGCGCACATCGGGCACGCTGCGGGTATCCGGCGGCAGCGCGACGCGCACATTGGCCACCGTCAGGTCCCTGACCTGGTCCCGCATGTCGAAGAATTGCGCCACCGGCCGGTCGAACGTCCGCGACAGTACGTGAAAGCCATTCGCGGAGTCGATGAGCTGCATGACGACCCGCATGGTATCGCCATCTATCTGTACGCTGCCTTCCACGTAGCGTGCGACGCGCAGGCGCTCCCTGACTTGGGCGGAAGCTGAGTTCGGCTCCAGCGTGAACGAGTCGCCGCGCGATGCGACCAGCAGGCCGGGGACGCGCGACAGGCTGGTGATGACGTCATCGACGAGACCGTTCGCAAAAATCTGCGTTTGCTCACTGCCGTCGAGGTTGAGAAACGGCAACACGGCTATCGAGTTGTCCAGGATCGGCGGCAGTCCAACGCCGGTTTCGGTGTTTGTCGCCACGACGTCCGGTGCCTGCGGCAGGCCGACGATCCGATCGAACAGGTACACACCGAAGGCGGCGACTGCGAGCGCACCGACGATGGAGGTGTAGGTCCGGCCGAAGCGGCGCTTCAGTGCATCCCGCGGCGTCGGCTCATGCAGCATCGCACGTCCATCACGGATTTCGAGAAACCACGACAGCAGGATCGCGACCGGAAACCCGGTGATGACCAACACCGTAACGAACGTACCCGTCCAGGCAGGCAAGAGCAGCTGTGCAAACACGATGTCCGCGACCTGGATCAGCAGCCAGCCCAGGACCAGGTAGGCAATTGCCGTTTCCAGCACGCCGCGCTGGCGCAGGTTATCGAGCAAGCCGATATCGTCGATTCTTCCCTGGGAGTCGATGACCACGCTGCCTGTATGGCCAGCGCGTGCCACGGGGGCGACGAGGAGACGGTAACCGCGCCTCGGCAGCGTCTGGACGTAGCGGGGCTGGTCGTGGTGATCCGCGAGGGCGTGGCGAATTTCACTGATCGCGCGGGTGAGGGCATCATCGCTGCCGTGGTCCGTTCCCCAGACTCGCTCTATCAGGTCCTCGCGGGTAACGAGCTCCCCCGCGTTCGCCCCGAGAACCAGCAGCACCTCGGCCGCCTTCGGGGCCAGGTGCATGCTGCCGTCGCGACCCGATACCTTCCCCGAGCGAGGATCGACGTACAGGTCGTTCAGGTAGAAGCCTTGCAGCAGATCAGGATCCACATTTCCGCTCACATGGTCCGGATGCCACAAGGATACACCCGAACAGGTCATGACCGGCCGTGCGGCGTCGTGCGAGTGATCCTGGTCGGCCTTTTCTTGGGCTTGTTGTACATGGTCACGGGCTCGCTCTGGCTGCCGATGCTCGCGCAATTCCTGCTCGACGTGCTGCCAGGTGCCACGATCCTGGAGATCCCGCGTGACGACAAGATGCCCGCGCCGCAGATCGCCACGCTTAGTTGATGCCGTCGATGACCTGCCGTTCCATTTCCTGTACCGGTCCATCCTGGTTGCCGTAATTCCAGCCTGGCAGCGGGACGAGGAAAAGGGCAGTTGATCAGTCTCCCTGAATTTGCGGATGCCTCATCCCGGACGAACGGCATTTTGGCCGATTTCGAGCATATTTGTACGAATACTTGAGTGGCCCGATGTGCATACCGAAAAAGTGAGCTGCTTCTGTCAAATCCCGCTTGTAACATCGCCATCGCTGGCATACGTTGGCGTTACTGATAAAGGCAAACCCGTCGAAAGACGGGGACGCAAAACCACCGGTCTAAGGACGACGATCGTCTAGGACAGCGGAGTCGCCAGATGAAACTCGCAGATACAGGGTTGCGAATACAACCGTTTCGTACCCACGGGAAGCCACTCGTGCTGGTCCCGTACGCCTCGCAGGCAAACGCCATCCAGTTCCTCAATGACACGCGCATGAACAGACGCGGCCTGGGGTTGTTTCACGGCCCGCCGCTCTCCGGCAAGACCACGATCATCCAGCAATTCGCGAGCTCGCTTCCCCGCGACCACGCAGTCGCCATCGTCGACGGTGCGAGCGCGGACACGACCACGTTCCTGAAGAGCATCCTTAACCAGTACGGTTACGATCACGGCTTCAGCACCGCCAGTGAGCGCTTCAACATGATCCGCGTGGTCGCTCTCCAGCAGGCCGCTGTCGGCCAGGCGCCGGTGCTCAG
>Ga0224505_10001472_pt1 | contig 14772 bp, 13 predicted proteins | sample SF_Jan12_sed_USG_FD_169102 | JGI IMG/M metagenome (GOLD analysis project Ga0224505, IMG submission 169102) | Sediment microbial communities from San Francisco Bay, California, United States - SF_Jan12_sed_USGS_4_1 | ecosystem: Environmental > Aquatic > Marine > Sediment | place: USA: California... | reverse complement strand
CATGAGGCACACTTTACACGTGTAACAGAAAAATTTCTTGAATATCTTAAAAATAAGAATATGCCAGATTGGGAGGTCCCCAATATGCTGGCTAAGTACTACACAACCACAAAGGCACTCGAATTAGCCCTTAAGAAACCATGAAACCAACTTCTTCGATCGCAATGAGGTTCCTTATTTTCATGTTCGTAGTCCTGAACCTGACTTTGGCCAATGCACAGCTAAGAGCAATTCCACCATCGTTGTTTACCCTGGAGGACATAACGGAATTTCAAGTGGAAGGGAGTACAAGATTTTTGGAATCGCTAGAGATCGAGGTATTTACACTGAAACCGGGAAAAAAAATTTTACGAGCCCAAACAAGAAAAGAAGAGGACCTGGTGATCGTCAAAGAGGGACAGTTGGGCATAAATCTAAATGATGCAAGTGGTATTGTCGGGCCTGGGAGCGTTGCTTTTGTAATGCCTGATGAGACCTACGCAGTGCAGAATAATGGCAGCGGCCCCGCAACTTTTTATCGGCTGAAGTTTAAACCAAAAAATTCCATTGACAAATCAAGAGGTCAAAGTAACGGTGGATCCTTTGCCATAAATTGGGACAAAGTTGTAATGAAAGAAAATGAACACGGTGGACGGAGAGATTTCTTTGACAGACCTACGGCGACGTGCGAGGATTTTGAAATGCATGTAACAACCTTGATTGAAGGCTTGCCCAGCCACCCTCCCCACACCCACGAACCCGAGGAGATCATTTTGATGATAAAAGGTGATGCAACGATGTCAATAAACAACAAAAATTATGTGGGCTCAGCAGGAGATCTTTTTTTCCTTCCTTCCGGTAGTCTTCACGGCATACGTAATTCAGGCAAAGGGCCATGTGAATATTTTGCCTTTCAATGGAAATAAACATTTTGGGTGTTCTCCGCTATTAGATAAAACCAGGGAATCGTCCTTTTTAAGCCTTGTTTTCATTAAGCCGTGCACATGACTTTGGTAAGATGACAACATTGATTGACGGCGATATTGCATTTCGTCAGCACAGTGGCGGCCTACCCGTTTTGGTATTTCGATTCAGCCAGCAGGTGATATCATCCTGGAATGCTTTTTTCGGATTAAGCTTGTAAGCAAAAAGCAAAATTGTGATGTGGTGATCTGAAATGCATTGTTGCTTTTGGTCAAATAACTTGTTCAATATCCGATTATATATTGAATGACTCACATTTGTTGACAAAAATTACCAATTTTAAGTTTGCGCACCAGAAGAAATATAGGACTATGATTTTAAAATATCTCCGGACAACGATTTTTTTTCTTTTTACTTTCGCTCCCTGTGCTTTCGCGGAAGATGGTTACAGATTGTGGTTGCGTTATGATCGCATTGAAGATCAGTTGATCCTAAAAGAATACAAAAAGAATGTTCAAGCTGTAACCTTTGAGAGAAAATCCCCCACATTCCAAATTGCTGAAGACGAATTGGTCCTGGCGCTAAATGGATTGTTGGGAATAAATCCAGTGCTATCGAATTCCATCAGGCATACCGGAACTATACTGATAGGTACTCCTGACAGCTCTCCGCTCATTGCCGGACTGAATATTATGGATAAACTGACTGGGCTTGGAACGGAAGGATTTCTGATTTTGACCGCTACCGTTTCAGGAAAGAAATGCATCATCATTACAGCCAACAAGGAAGCGGGGGTATTATATGGTACTTTTTATTTCATACGTTTATTACAGACCCATCAGCCCATCCAGAACCTATCCATTGCGAGTGCGCCAAAAATACAACACAGGATATTGAACCATTGGGATAATCTGGACAGGACCGTGGAGCGGGGGTATGCGGGATTTTCACTGTGGGACTGGCACAAACTTCCGGACTACCTGGATCCTAGGTATTATGACTACGCGCGCGCCAATGCTTCGATAGGTATCAATGGTACGGTGATCACCAGCGTGAATGCAAATGCACAGGCACTAACACCCGCTTATTTAGAAAAGGTGGCAGCCCTGGCAGACGTATTCCGGCCGTATGGCATCAAAGTATACCTCGCTGCGCGTTTTAGTGCACCGGTAGAACTGGATAAGTTGCCAACCGCCGACCCGCTTGATCCGGCGGTGCGCGACTGGTGGAAAAACAAGATAGATGAAATATATACCTACGTCCCCGACTTTGGTGGATTTGTCGTAAAAGCAAATTCGGAGGGACAACCAGGGCCGCAAAATTACAAGCGTTCTCATGCCGACGGCGCAAATATGCTGGCTGATGCTTTGGCGCCTCACCATGGCATTGTAATGTGGCGGGCTTTTGTGTACGATAATGAAGTACCGGAAGATAGGTCGAAGCAGGCTTACAATGAGTTTAAGCCGCTGGACGGAAAATTTGATCCCAATGTGATGGTACAGGTGAAGAACGGACCTATTGACTTTCAGCCGCGTGAACCTTTTCATCCTTTGTTTGGGGCCATGCCAAAAACACCACTGATGATGGAATTTCAAATTACCCAGGAGTATCTCGGTCAAGCCACGCAACTGGTGTACCTGGCGCCCTTATTCAAGGAATGCCTGGATGCTGATACGTATGCCGAAGGGAAAGGTTCATATGTTTCGAAGGTCATCGACGGTACGCTTGAGAATCATAAGTTGACTGGTATGGCAGGCGTTGCAAACATAGGGAATGACCGCAACTGGTGCGGCCATCCTGTGGCGCAGTCAAATTGGTATGCCTATGGAAGACTGGCGTGGGATCCTGAACTTGCATCTGATGCTATCGCGACGGAATGGGTGCGCCAAACGTTTTCAAATCGGCCTGACGTCGTTAAAACCATTCGTGCTATCATGATGGCTTCGCGTGAAGCGGCCGTCGACTACATGACGCCTTTGGGACTGCATCACATCATGGGATATAGTCATCACTACGGACCAGGACCATGGATCACAGATAAGCCTCGTGCCGACTGGACTTCCGTTTACTATCACCAGGCCAACAGTGAAGGAATTGGATTTGAGCGAACGACCACCGGCAGCAATGCCCTGGGACAGTATGCCCCTGAAGTGCAAGCGATATATGCAGACGTTGATAAGTGTCCGGAGGAATACCTGCTTTGGTTTCATCACGTGAGCTGGGACCATCGGATGAAATCTGGCCGTTCATTGTGGGATGAGCTTTGCTATCGCTATCATGAGGGCGCAGATACAGTAGCGTGGATGCAAAGATCTTGGGATGCCCTGGAAGGAAAGGTTGATGCATACCGGTTTCAACAAATAAAGAGCCTGTTGGGAATACAGTACAAAGAGGCCGTATGGTGGCGCAATGCATGCGTTCTGTATTTTCAGACTTTCTCCGGAAAAGAAATCCCAGTAGGTCTTGAGAAGCCTGATAAAACACTGGCGTATTACGAACAACTACAGTTCCGGTATGCTCCCGGAATCAGGCCAAGATGGTAGGTTGCTTTACAGCGCATGAAGTTTTATTCAAACTGAAAAGTTCCGAATCTTTCAAAGTCATGAAAGTTGGTTTCCACTGGTTTCCATGTCCAGGAGGAGCTTCCGTCATCGTAGTCGATCCGGTATAGGTTAATGCGCCATTGTGTTCCGGGTTTAGGCGGAACATTCTCCATTGGTTTGAGCAGGGCATATGGAATGAATATTTCAGCTATCCAGGAAGTCGTGCTGCCCTTTTCATCCTTTATTACTTTGGTAGCATGCCGAGTCTTGCGGTCACCTTCATAATGCCAGGGTGTCCATCCGAAAAAATCGCCTTTAAAATTTGGTACCAGGATGGCAAGTTCGTAGTTAAGCGGTGAAAGTTCGTATTCAAAGTAGAGCGGGGTTGATTCATCCGTCCAGAAGAATATTTCTACAACATCTTCAGTATAGAGATCCGCAAAGTCTTTCGTTAAGGTAGCCGTGATTTTTTTATCTTCGCACGCGACAAGTGCGTATATGCCTTGGTCTGAATAAAGTAATTTTGCTTGTGTGTTGTAGTTGACCAAACCTTTGCGCTTGGTTAGTTGGAGCCATTTCGTGTTATTCCAATTTTCGGATTTTCCATCACCGGATAGCTCAAAATCTGTGGTGCGATGAATCACCGTTACATCACTTTTCTCCGTTGCATCTTGCGCGCGCGAAGAAAAATTAGAAGCGCAAAGTATTAAAGCAATGAGAAGAACGATACGGTGATTTATTTTTACTGAGATCATCTTAAGGGTATTAATGGCGTATTATAAATGTAATTAAGGTATCGCTAAAAACCTATGTCTTATCTGTTCTTGGTAGCGAAATGTATTGGACGTAAATTTTCGGCCAGGTTGAGCGGGAAGCGGTAATTGTTCAACTCCTTCGGAGTCGTTTTTATGCGAATTGACTTCCACAAACGTCTGATGCCTTAAGCATCAGCGCCAATTGTTCGCATACATGGAGGCGAGATGCGGATTTTTTTAGGATGATATATGTTCCTGACAATTGTAATCCTGACTTTTTTCATACTACTTTCGGGGCACAGTGATAGTAAATCCAGTAAGAAAATCTTATTTTCATTAATAAGTACAGTTTACACAACGCCCTATGAAAAAATACTTCTTGTTTGCGATGCTCGTCGGCATAATATTCACCTTACATGCCCAAACCAACTCTATTCGGATTATCATGATCGGTGCTCATCCGGATGACTGCGATCAGGATGGCGGAGGAACAGCAATCCTTTTTTCGAAGATGGGCTATGCAGTAAAATTCGTCGCCGTTACCAACGGTGATGCGGGCCATCAGGCGGAGGGCGGTGGTATGTTGGCTAAGCGTAGAATGGCGGAAGCGAAAGAGGCCGGTAAACGCTTTGGCGTTGAATACGATGTGCTAGACAATCACGACGGTGAGTTATTGCCTTCACTCGACATCAGGCTCCAGGTTATTCGGAAGATCAGGGAGTGGAATGCAGATATTGTTATTGCACCGCGACCCAACGACTACCATCCGGATCACCGCTATACAGGTGTGCTCGTGCAGGACGCTGCGTATATGGTAGCGGTGCCCAATGTCGCCCCTGAAACGCCAGCTTTAACAAAGAATCCTGTCTTCCTGTATATGCAGGATTTTTTTCAGCGCCCAAACCCATTCCGGCCAGACATCGCCGTCGATATCAGTTCGGTTTATGCCCAGAAGATTCACGCACTGGATGCACATGTGTCGCAGGTGTATGAATGGTTGCCGTGGATTGGAGGGTTTCTGGATCAGGTTCCCACAGAAATATCCTTACGGGAACCCTGGCTGGCCAGGACCCGGGCGGTCAGGATTACACCAGAAGTCAGAAACTCACTTGGGAAGTGGTATGGTCAAGAGCATGCTGCGCAAGTGCAACACGCCGAAGCGTTTGAGATCTGTGAATACGGACACCAACCGAATGAAACGGAGATCAGGAAAATGTTTCCGATGCTGAAGAAATAGGATGCTGAAGTAGCAATGGGAGCCTGAGAAGTCAACCAGGGTTTCAGCGTAAAATATCGGATAACTCCTGGGCCGAATTAGTATATAGCTTCGATTCCAAAGACTTCTTTAAAATAAGGGTCCAGGGAAGATGTCTTTGTTTTTTGAAAATTTGATTCTTCGATGGTTATCCAGTATTGATCTTCCTCTTTCGCGCGGGTGATAATGTAGGTAACATCATTGTTGTACGCTCTTACAATTCTAGCCCCTTCCCTAAAGTGGGTGATGGTTTCTTCGATAAGATTTAGCCAAGGTTCCATCCGTCTGCAAAGTAACACAATGGACACAAAACCTCTTCACAAACACCAATAATCTGATGCCGATCAACTTAGAGCGGAAATCTCATGTTAACAAATTTGCAGGCAGCGGACTCCTCTTGTTGCGGTTGCAACCAGAGCCTGATCCACCTACATGAATTGAGATTCAATTGCTTAATTTTTCTTTTGTTGTCCTGGCGCGTAAGGCTTTGCTGACTGGCTACCAGTTGCTTTTTTTATTTGTCCGGGAGGAGCGTGTTCTGGGTTACGCTGGGTAAGCACAGTACTTTGGCATGACACCATAAGCGACATGAGGAGGGCGTAAAACCAGGATATCCTGCATACAAATTTGTTCATATGACCTTTTTAGCATTGAAATTTGATGAATGCACTGCGCTGCCGGGCAACGATGTTATTTTCTTATTTTACAGGAATTTCTGTGGTGCCGGCAGGGGTCACTGTCCCCAGGGTCACGGGAATATTCTCTTTTGAAATTTGCTGATAACCTGAAAGTTCACCCGGATCAAATCCAAGCGTGTATGTTCCGGCAGGGAGCCCTCCAACGAAGAAATCCGTTGATCCGATTGGAACGTAGCTCGTGCCCAGGGTATCTTTTCCTGAAATGGCAAAAACCGCAACATTTAACTCGGCAGGAACTACTTCACCCGCGATAGCACCATCTTGGGCCTCCGAGATTACTTTTATGACAGGTTTGAGCATATGTTTTCCGCTCCCCGTATGAACAATTGACCGGGCGGCATCAAAATCCAGTAAAACCGCATACGTAATGCCTGCACTAAGTTCTGCGTTGAGCAGCAGTTTCAGCCCAGATTGTTGAGCGCTGGGAGTCTCCAGCGGAAGATCTTCTCCGTCAATTGAAACCGAATTTTCTGGACCAAGTAACAGCCTGATCTGACTGATCCTTCCCGCCGGGTATTCTGTGCTGGTAAGAACTGTCTCTCTGCCATCAGTGAAATCCAATAGGTTGTACGTTCCACTATTTACATTGGGCAATGAGGTCCAACCACCTTCACCGTGTACCTCAATACCTTGTATGTCGATATTTACGGCCTCATAATCGCCGGGTGAGTCAGTAAGCCGTATGACAAGTTTGGCATTTTCTTCATCCTTGCAGCCAGCGGCTGCCAATAAGAAGACTACAAAGGTTAGTAACTTGATGTTTTTCATAATTCAATTTTAACTTTAAGTCTGCGGATTATGCATTAAATTCCTGCTGGGCAACATTTTACTCGGTTATAAGGCTTTCAACACTTTTTTTGGTTGGCAGCGCAATAAATCTTGTAACGCTTACCCCCCCCTGGTGCCAAAAGGAGCGCGTATTTATGCGTTTTGCTTATTCAAGGTAACCCTTAATGTACAACATTGACAAGGCAGCATAATTCCCTTTAGAATGATTTTTTATTGGTGTTCATAGTGTAGTTAAGACTGATAAATAGGCGTGGAAAAAGGAGGGGCATGTGAAAGAGTCGTGGATGTATAGTATATTCACGCCGAAAGATCAACAAGGTATGATTATGTTGAACTTATTTACATCTAGTTTTACACTTAAATTTTTTACACGCTATGGCAAAAAAAGCGAAAAAGGCTGCTAAAAAAGCGGCAAAAAAACCTGCTAAAAAAGCAGCAAAGGCAGTGAAAAAGACTGCAAAAAAAGTCGTCAAGAAAGTAGTGAAGAAGGCGCCAGCAAAAGCTGCAAAAAAACCAGCTAAAAAGGTTGCCAGAAAACCCAATGCAGCCTTCATGGTTGCGCTAACCCCAAGCGCCGCCCTGGCGGAAGTAGTTGGCAGCAAGCCTTTGCCAAGGACGGAAGCAATTAAGAAAATCTGGGATTATATTAAGAAGAACAACCTTCAGGACAGCAAGAACAGAAGGATGATCAATGCAGACGCAAAGTTAAAAGTACTTTTCGGTGGCAAAGGCCAGGTTTCTATGTTTGAGTTGGCTGGAATTGTAAACAATCATGTAAAGAAATAAAGTTTTACTTCGTTGCATAAGATGCTCCGGCATTGTTGAGATAGGGCACAAGGCAAAAGTAAGCTACTTTTGCCTTGTGCCTTTTTTATCTGCAGGGCCAGTTTATTATTATCTAACTAATGATGTCCTGGGGACACCAGCATTTCTGTGTACGATGGATGTCATTTTGTATTTCCGCCTGGACATATTAAGCTGAAGGAAGAATCAATAGTTTCCATGAAATGGCTTTGTAGACTATATCTGAGAATAATAGGATGGAAAATAGGATCCACGCTTGATCCATCTATAAAAAAATGTGTGCTTGTCGGAGCGCCCCATACGAGCAACATGGACTTTCCCATTGCATTGGCAACACTATACGCTTGTGGTATGCATGTGCGCTACCTGGCAAAAGAAAGTCTTTTTAGGTTTCCGCTCGGTATCCTTATGCGGGCGACTGGAGGGATGCCAGTAGATCGATCCAGACACCACAATATGGTAGATGCAATGATCAGTATGTTTGCATTGAATGAATCACTTATCATAATCATCCCGGCAGAAGGAACACGCAGTTATGTGAAGGAATGGAAATCGGGATTTTATTATACAGCATTGGGTGCACAGGTTCCTATTGCATTAGGGTATCTTGACTATGGTAATAAAGTCGCCGGCTTTGGAGAACTTTTTTATCCAACAGGCGATTATGAAAAAGATTTAGCAGAGATTAAAAACTATTATCGTCAATTCACACCACGTCATCCTGAAAAGTCCAGTCTTAACCAGGGTTAGCACGCTTGGTATCCGTGCACCATTTTTTGGTTTTCTGTTTCCCCGGCGAGAGGCTGCGCCAGGGCAGGATAGACATGGCTATTTTACAAGTATGGGTAAACCATTGTGTAATTATGTTTGCGCGTGTACATTGTCCTGAGGCGTTACGCCCGGAGGAACTCGATGCGTACCTGGCAAAGGGTTGGTTTCGTATGGGGCAAACCATCTTTACAACTAATTTTCTGAATTTTAAAGATCAGTACTACAGTGCAATTTGGTTACGGGTTGTGCTGTCGGATCTCTCCCCGGACCGGACATATGCAAAGCTACTAAAACTGAATGCCGGCTTCAGGACAGAAATTCAAGCTGCCACTTCCATAGGTCCGCAAAAAGAGGCTTTGTTTGCGAAGTATAGAGAATGCGTTACGTTTGAAGCATCCTCTTCTCTTCATCAACTTCTATATGGAAAGTCGCAGCTAAATATTTATGATACACACGAAGTAAATATTTATGATGGAGAGAAATTAATTGCCACGGGCATATTTGATATAGGTACGGCGAGCGCTGCAGGTATAACCTGTTTCTATGATCCTGCTTATAGAAGATTCAGTTTAGGCAAGTATCTGATTTACATAAAAATGGATTATTGTAAAAAGCTCTCCTTACAATATTTTTATCCTGGTTATTTCGTACCAGGATATGATTTCTTTGATTATAAATTGTCCATCGGCAAATCCGCGCTTCAATTCTTTCGCCTGAGTTCGGAACAATGGTTGCCTATTTCGGAATTTTCACAGAAACTCAGCCCCTATCAGCTTATGATAGATAAGCTGGTAACTTTACAGACATTGCTGAGGGAATCAAAAGTAGAGACGAGGCTGTTGCGATATGAGTTTTTTGATGCGAACTTAATTCCGGATTTAAGAGAAGTTGAATTGTTTGATTTTCCATTGTTCTTATTTTTTTCCGAATCGCAAGAGGGCAATTTCAATCGTGTGATTGTCTTCGACGTCCGTGATCAATATTATCACCTGGTTGTATGCCGGAGTGTATGGAAGAGTCATCCTGTGGAAAACCGTGCCGAGGTATATTCATCCAACCTACTGAAAGCGGAGGAGGATGAATTTCTTGCCCAGAAAGCAGCAGAAACGGTTGCCATTATCTTAGAAAGATAGTCTTATCCTTTTGATTGAGGGCGATTGCAATCGGACGAAGATGGGTCTTTAACTATGCATTGACCAAATATACATTTGTGTATTCGGCGTAAAATTTCCAATATGCCAAAATTATGGGTAATCGAATAGATGCCATCAAGTTGCTGCTTGGGGCGAACATAATGTTTTATGTGGTCACGTTCTTGGTGCCTGACATGGAGACGACAATGGTAAATACGTTTGCCTTGTACTTTCCGAAGAACCGGTATTTTGAGTTTTGGCAGTTTGTTACGAACATGTTTATGCATGGCGGGTTTGCGCACATCCTTTTTAACATGTATGCTTTGTGGGCTTTTGGAACGCCGCTACTTCAAATGTGGGGAGGCAACAAGTTTTTAGTCTTTTATTTTTTATCCGGTATTGGTGCCGGTTTGATATATACGTTGGTTAATTACTATCAGTTTACTTCGATGTACAATGAAATGATAGCGGTGGGCATATCGGCATCTGATATTCAGCGGATACTGGAAACTGGGAACTACAATGCGGGCAATATAGAGGCTTTTTCGGAAGCCAGACTTGTTGATTTTTACAGGATCTTTAATGCGCCTGCTGTAGGCGCTTCGGGTGCCATTTATGGCATCCTGGTGGCTTTTGGTATTTCCTATCCGAACGCTAAACTGGCATTGATTTTCTTGCCTATCCCTATTGCAGCAAAATATTTTATACCTGTTCTAATAGCCCTTGATCTTTTTTCTGGTATTACAGGGGTTTCAATATTTGGTGGGGGCATCGCACATTTTGCGCATATTGGTGGCGCCATAATAGGTTTTTTACTAATGTGGTACTGGCGAAAGCGCGCAGTATAGAAGTGATCCGGACAGGTTCATTGTTGGCCATCATGAGCAAGGAAATATCTTCTATCGTATTAACTATGCGTGGTGGTCTATTGCTGAAGTGAATTATTTGTAGGACCACTTTCTTTGGCTGACATTTTGAGCAGTGGGGAAGTCGGCAGGAATTTCTCCCTGACTAACCTTTCCTGTTGCTGCCCACTCAGCACCACGCTGCAGGGATACTATGAAGCCAACGCACTCCATAGAATAATAGGTATGCCCCAGGGGCGTGTGGAATATTCGTCCCTTTCCATAGTTAACGGTGAGCATCATAGGCTCATGCCGATTGGTGCCGCGTAAATCAGAAAATGGGGAATCATTTTTTTCTTCATCCGAGTAGGCCGTGGCGAGTATATTCATGTTTTCTGCGGGTCCGCGTAACCTATCGTATAATTCATCTCGAGCGTGTAACCACTGTTGCGGCATTCCTTTCGTAATGGGGTGGGATGTATCGCGCATGGTGATCATGAATGAATACTGTTTACCGTGAGAACCGCCTTCGCCTGCGGTTGTGTCGCGGACAAGTTCATTGGCGTCATTATAATATACATAGGGTCCGTTTTTTTCATCGCGGTCTCCCCAACCACCAAGGCCAATCATTTCGTTGAAAGCATCCCAATCGCCGAACGAATTGTTGGCAGCGTGTACGATCACCAATCCGCCACCATTCTTCATATACAGTTCAAACGCCTCCTGCGTTTCTTTGGGCCAGGCAGCAGCCTTCCATCCGAAATTAGAAATGACGACATTATACTGGCTGAAGTCCGGTTTGTAGTTTGGGTCGGCTTTTGGCTCGGGTACTTTGATGATCTCACCACTTCCTTGGACCGGAAATAATTCCAGTAGTGCTTTCCTTTGTATCTCATCAAATCCTTCATCGTTATCATTGTGTGGTCCCTGGTATGTGAAGGCCATCCGGGCAACATCAACGGTAAACAACCCTGTCTCTTCCAGGTAATCTTTCATCATCATGGTTGTTTTAGGCCATATACCATGGTTGTTCTGCCCGTCGATAATAAGCGCCCTCATTTTGGGTGTTTCTGTGTGCTCATTGGGCTGATCATTCGATGTTTGCTTTTGGCATGACAACATCACCAGTAAAAATCCGGTGAGAAGCAGGAAATGAAGTCTTGATTTTCTTTTCATAGCAATGGATTCTAAATGCAGAATGTGTTATGTTACGAAGAGCAATCTACTAAGTCTTTAAATCGAAAAAGGAATGTTACGGTACTTTATTCCTGTCAGTGTTGTCGGCTGATGAACTCATTTGAATGCTTTCTAAAAGATAAGCCCTTTCCGTAAACTTGTAGAAAAGGGCACAACCCGGTTTTCAGTAAACAATGAAAAGGATTGCTTCATTTCCGCTTCCGGCCAGTGGATGTTTGCTGTACCCTGAGCCACGTTGTACGCGATGGTGTAGAGTGTGCCAAATGATTTTTCAAAATTCGTATTGTATAAAGGAGGGTGCAGAAAATGCCTGATCACCGAGGCCTCTGTTTCATTTGGTGAACTGACCAATTCTTCCAGGTGCCGCTTACGCTCAATTGTGTCCGTTAACGACGCATAGTCTGTCCATTCCACTTCTACCTGGTGGTTCGTGGCCACCGCTGAGTCAACGATTACCGGTGCACGGTCCGGCGACAGATAGGCAGTTGCATATTCACCGGAGACATCAATAAGGGTCACATTGTATGCCATATGCACAGGCACCCTGGATAAAATGCCGAGTGCTTCCTTTACTGTTGTCGATGTCTCCAAAATATACCGGATGATAAGGGGAATACCGAATCCATCGCCCGTTACCTTTCGACCGCCAAATGTCAGGGAAGCTGCTAGTCCGGATGCATTCATTCCGTCCAAAAGGCCCCATGTGCAATCGCTCATTCCAATGATGGGCTGCAGCCAATTAGAATAGAGCATTGTACCTTCAAACATTTTGAAACTGTAGTCGTAGTTTCGTATTAAGGAAGTACTGCCACTGGTCCATGCTACTTGCGAACAAGCAGACATGTAAGCAGGCGGGGAAAACATAGTGAGGAACCTCGACTCCAGATCACCTCCACCTACCAGGTTGAGCAATAGTTGATATACCGGAACCAATTCCGGCATATATTTCTCCAGTTGCGTCACCGAAGTGAGGTATCCTTTTCGCGCCAAATATCCTTCAGACAGGAACCAATTCTTATATTGCGGCCATGTCCTGTCAAAGAGGGCTTTCCACTTTTCTGCGGGTTTATCCTCTCGAATACTACTAAACGAAATGATCATATATGTTGCTAAATCATTTTAAATCCGCCGATTTCGTTCATTTCTGATTTTGCGTCGGGTGTAAAATCTTCCGCACTGTACATACCCTTTATTGCATCAATCCACCTTAATGACCGCGGCAAGAGTTTGAAGTCATCCGTCATCAAGCGACCACGCATTACCAGAATACCCATATCGGCTCCTTCATAAAAATAGTCGTTACTGCGACTAATCCGAAGAAAGAATGCTTCCTTTTCAGTTTCTACCGCTCGCCGGTGGGTGTCCATACGCGAAAACCTGATGGTACCATCTTCATTCATGACATAAATGCCCGAGCGCGGTGCCTTCGTAATGATCCTGACATTCTTTTCTGTGTATTTTATTACAATCTGTCCCCATGAGTCAATATTTTCCGACTTAAACCATCGACTGTTGATGGCATTAACGTTCAAGGCGTAGGGTTGCTTCATCCATTCCAGCATATGAAACAAAACCAGGGGCATATCTGACAGCGCAAATACCGCATGATTTGTAATTGAACTTGCACCCGTGATGCGTGGGTTAAGCTCACCTAAATAGAGTTCCTGGTTATCCTGGTCGATCAGAAAGTCCAATTCAAAGTATCCTTTGTATCCCTCTTTGCGAAGTTGGTCTCCGAATAGCTGAGTGTATTTTCTGGCTTTCTTACGAATGGCTGGCGTAAATGCATCTGCGTAGATCTCATTTCCACACCAACCTCCTTTGTAAGGTGTCAATTCCTTGAATCCAACAAGCTCTGTCATCAGTGGTGCGACGATGGTGCCATGTTGGGTAACGCAGGCTTCAATGGCTGAACCACGGCAATTTATGCGCTTCATTATTTTGACTTCTTTTTCCTTCACTATTTCATCTGCATACTTTTCCCATTCCCGCTCATTTGAAATGAAGAAAGTAGTATGCCCTGAATCCCCGAATGGTGTTTGAATCACCAGGTCTGTACCCAACTTCTTTTGACTGATTGATACGAGGTGTGTATAGCTTTTTACTTTTGACAGGAGATAAGGGACGCAGGGAACCTTCGCTTTTTCTGCAATACGGTTGGTGTTCACTTTGTTGTCCATGAAGTTTCGCATTTTCGCCGAGGGAAAGCAAACTTCAAGATCGAGTTGTTTTGCAAGCTTCTCGGTACGGTCATCAAACATCAGGAACAATGCTTTGCCTTTTCCGCCGCGTTCCTTGATATAGTCCACCACCTCTTTGTGTTCAAGCAGGTAATTATTGATATCCTCTATACTTTGAAATTCTTCATGTGGCATTTCTTCCTTTGGTGAAAACACGTTAGGATGAAGGCCATCGAAGCATTCGATATAGCAGATGAATTTGAAACTCTTTATCCACTCATCGGCACCCAGGAGGTTGAAGTTTGTGGCGCTGATAAAATAGATAGGAACTTCATTTCGGTAAAAGAATCTGCGGATGTCAGAGATTCCTTTGAGCATGCTGGGTTTTTTAGCAGTAGTTCTTTTCTTTTTGCCGGTGCTGGCAGCCCTTTTTTTTGGGGCAGCTTTTGGAGCTGTTTTTTTTGATGCTGCTTTGGCGTTTAACTTTTGGATAGTGCGCTTCTTGTTGGTTGGGCTTAACTTCATTGTACGGGAGTTTTCGTTAACTAAAATTTTCTAATATGAGGTAATCGCGTTCTTTGGTTGTCGTTTTTGCTCTGCTCGTTCTTGAAGCAAACCACAGAATGACACCTAAGACACATAGCGTGAAGAGTATGGCCCACTCGAGCGGCCATTTCAGGGCTGCAGGGCTCTCTGGTAACGTGATGGCGAGCAAAATCAAGAAAGATCCCGCAGCAGCAATGTAGCCTGTCCACACGCCGCCCGGCGCGCGGTATGGACGGTGTTGTTCCGGAAATGATTTTTTCAGTTTTAGATAGGAAAAGGAAACGCCTAAGAAGGCTGCTGCGATACACAATGATCCCACATCGACAAAAGCAATCATAGCGCCGCGGCCAAGC
>Ga0224505_10001471_pt1 | contig 14773 bp, 14 predicted proteins | sample SF_Jan12_sed_USG_FD_169102 | JGI IMG/M metagenome (GOLD analysis project Ga0224505, IMG submission 169102) | Sediment microbial communities from San Francisco Bay, California, United States - SF_Jan12_sed_USGS_4_1 | ecosystem: Environmental > Aquatic > Marine > Sediment | place: USA: California... | reverse complement strand
CGGCGTGGAGCCGCTGGCCCTGGTACAGCCGGGCCGACATCCACATCCACTCGTCGGCCCACCAGTCGCGCACACCATGGGAGTGGTCGCGTTGCCCGTAGCCGTCGAAGGCGACGGTCTCGTCGCCGACCAACACCTCGCCACTCACCCGGCACGGGATCTCGTAGCGGGTGGTGACCTCGTAGCCGAACGGGGTGCCGTCGGTCTCCCAGCTGAGGTCGAGGCCGAACGGTACCCGCTCGCCGCGAGGCTCCTCGTGATAGATGTCGGACGGGTCGTCGAGGGCGAGGGCGAAGGCCTCGAGGCCGACCGAGACGTGCTCCAGCGGCTCCTCCACGTTGATGTCGGCCCACAGCCCCGACGCCCGGACCTCGAGCGACGGCGGGCGGGGAACGGGCGCCGTGTGCTCGACCACGATGTGCAGCCGGCGGCCCTCGCCGACGAGGCAGGCCCAGTACCAGCTGACGCCCAGGTTGGGGTACAGGCCCAGGCGGACGTAGCCGCCCAGATCGCCCGTCGCCGTGTGGAAGTCCAGGTAGAACGACTCGTTCCAGTACGGCTCGTCGCCGGGATCGTGGCGGAGCTCGTCGGCGGGCACGACGGTTCGCATACCAGGATCCTGGCACGGTTCGGGTCCGCTCGGCCGCCCCCCGTAAGTTGGCCGCCATGAGCCAGACCCGCGACTTCGACCACGACGTGGCGGTGACCAAACTGGGGCCCGGGCGATACCGGGCCGAGATGTTCGAGCACTGGTGGGTGGTGGCGGGTCCCAACGGGGGCATCGTGGCCGCGGTGTTGGCCAACGCCATGACCCACGAGCTCGACGATCCGGCCCGGCAGCTGCGCACCATCACGGTGCACTACCCCGCCGCGGCCGAGGCCGGCCCGGTGGAGCTCCAGGTCGCCGTCGAGCGCATGGGCCGATCGGTGGCCACCCTCGGTGCCCGTCTGATTCAGGATGGGCGCCTCATCGCCCTGGCCACAGCCGCCTTCTCTCCGGCCTGGACGTCGCCGGTGACCTTCAGCGACCTGGTACCCCCGCAGGCGCCGCCGGCCAGCACCCTGGTCGATCGCCGCGAGCACCAACAGGACTTCATTCCACCGGTGGCCTTCAACTGGGACACGAGGTGGACCGACCAGAACGCCGCTTTCGGCGGTGGTGGCCCGGCCGTGCTGCGGGCCTGGATCCGGACGGCCGAACCCCGGGTTGTCGACCCCCTGGCCCTGACCGCCATCTGCGATGCGCTGCCCCCGGCGGTGTTCGTGCGCTCGCGGGAGCGCATGGCCGCCCCCACCGTGGAGCTGACCGTGCACATCCGGGCCCAGCTCCCACACCCGTCGCTGGCCCCCGACGATCATGTGCTGGCCGAGTGCAACACGGCCACCGTGGCCGAGGGTTTCCTGGACGAGGACGTGCGGGTCTGGGCGGCCGACGGCACGTTGCTGGCTCACTCGCGACAACTGGCCCTGGCCCGCTGAACGCCCGGCGCATCACCGGCGCGGGCCATAGCCTGAGCCCGTGATCGCGTATCTCTCGAGCGAGTGGATCGAGGAGGCCAACCGCCTGCTCGCCGCCGCGCCCGACCTGGCCATCGAGGCGGGCGGCGCGCCGTTGGTGATCCAACAGACCGTCCAGGCCCCGGAAGCCGATCACCTCTACCACCTGGTCTTCGACACCGATGGCGCCCGGGCCGTGGCCGGCCGGGCCGACCGGGCCGATGTCGAATTCCGCCTGCCCTACGACACGGCCGTAGCCGTGGCACGCGGCCAGCTGTCGGCCCAGGCCGCCTTCCAGAGCGGCGCGCTGCGCATCGCCGGCACCATGCAACGATTGCTGGCCCACCGCGAGGCGGTGACCGCCTGCGACGACGTGCTGGCTCCGCTGCGGGCCGACACCAGCTACGGGGCGGTCGATGCCTGAGCTGCCCGAGGTGCGGGCCCACGCCGAGCGACTGACCGCCGAGTTCGGCGGGGCGAGCCTGGACCGCTTCCGCCCCATCAGCTTCACGGTGCTGAAGACCATCGCCCCACCTGCCGAGGAGGCCATCGGCCAACGCCTCCACCGCTTCTCCACCCGGGGCAAGTTGCTGCGCATCGAGTTCGACACGGTGAACTTCGTCGTCCACCTGATGCAGGGCGGTCGACTGCGGCCCGACGAGAAGCAGTCGGCCAAACCCCGAGGCGGGCAGGCCCGATGGGTGTTCGACGACGGCCGGGCACTGCTGCTCACCGAAGCGGGCACCGAGCATCGGGCCGGGGTGTGGGTGGAGTCCCGCGAGGGGCCCGAGGCCGAGATCCTGACCGATCTCGGTCCCGACGCCGACACGATCACCGTCGCCCACCTGAGCGAGGCGCTGGGTGCGCGGTCGATGCGGGTGCACGGCTTCCTGCGCAGCCAGTCCGGCACCGCCGGTCTGGGCCGCCGGTGTGCCAACGAGGTGTGCCATCGGGCCCGGCTGTCGCCGTTCAGCACCACTACCAAACTGACCGAGACCGATGCCGTCGCGCTGCACACGGCCATCGGCGCGGTCATCGACGAGAGCCTGGTCTTCGAGCGGGGCAACGACGAGATGGTGGCGTCCAAGGACCGCCCCGGCCAGGTGCACAACCGCACCGGCGAGCCCTGCCCGGTGTGTGGCGACGTGATCCGTGAGGTGGCCTACAACCGCTACACGGTGAACTACTGCGCCACCTGCCAGACCGACGGCAAGGTGCTGGCCGACAACACCACCTCGAAGTTCCTGAAGTAGCACCGCCGCCGGCGGCGCCGCTCCGGAATCAGAAGTCGATGCCCTTCTTGGCCGCGATGCCGCGGTCGTACGCGTGCTTGGTCTTGCGCATCTCGGTGACCGTGTCGGCGATGTCGATGAGCTGGGCCGGGGCGTCGCGGCCGGTGCAGATGATGCTGACCTTCGGGGGTCGATCGCGGAGGGTGGCCACCACCTCGGCGGCATCGATCCAGTCCCAGTTCATCAGGTAGGTGATCTCGTCGAGGATGACCAGCCGGTGCTCGCCCGCGATGATGATCCGGCGGGCGGTGGTCCAAGCCTCGGCCGCCACCGCCTTGTCGTGTTCGATGTCGTCGGAGTCCCAGGTGAACCCCTCGCCGAGGGCGTGCCACTCGACGCCGAGCTGGCGGCCGAGCTTCTCCTCGCCCACCTTCCAATCACCCGACTTCAGGAACTGGACGACCGCCACCGGCCAGTCCAGGGCCAGCGCCCGCAGCATCACCCCGAAGGCGGCCGAGGACTTGCCCTTGCCGTCACCGGTGTTGACGAGCAGCAGGCTGGGCGCCACCCGCATCTCGTCGGGCCGGGGATCCTCGGTGAGCGGCTGGTCGGTCACGCCGGTCAGATCAGACCGAGGTCGGCCACCGCGGATCGCTCGTCGACCAGCTCGGCGGCCGAGGCATCGATCTTGCCCCGGCTGTAATCGTCGACGTCGAGGCCGCCCACGATCCGATGGGCGCCGCCCGAGCAGGTGACCGGGAACGAGCTGATGATCCCCTCGGGGATGTCGTAGCTGCCGTCGCTGGGGATGGCCATGGAGACCCAATCGCCCTCGTCGGATCCCAGGGCCCAGGTGCGCATGTGGTCGATGGCGGCGTTGGCCGCCGACGCGGCCGAGCTGGCCCCTCGGGCTTCGATGATGGCGGCGCCCCGCTTCTGCACGGTGGGGATGAACTCGCCGTCGATCCAGGCCTGATCGACCGCCGCGGCGGCGTTGGCCCCGTCGACCTCGCAGTGGAACAGGTCGGGGTACTGGGTGGCGCTGTGGTTGCCCCAGATGGTCATCTTCTTGACGTCGTCGACGGTGGCGCCCAGCTTCTGGGCGATCTGGGTCTTGGCCCGGTTGTGGTCCAGCCGGGTCATGGCCGTGAACTGCCCGGGGTCGATTGCGGGCGCGGCCGACTGGGCGATGAGGGCATTGGTGTTGGCCGGGTTGCCCACGACCAGCACCTTGATGTCACGGCTGGCGTGATCGTTGATGGCCTTGCCCTGTGGGCCGAAGATGCCGCCGTTGGCCTCGAGCAGATCGGCCCGCTCCATGCCCTGTTTGCGGGGCATGGCCCCCACCAGCAGGGCGTAGTCGGTGTCGGCGAAGGCGACGTTGGCGTCGTCGGTCTTGACCACCCCGTGCAGCAGCGGGAAGGCGCAGTCGTCGAGCTCCATGTGGACACCGTCGAGGGCGCCGAGGGCGGGGGTGATCTCGAGCAGCTGGAGGATGACCGGCTGGTCTTCGCCAAGCATCTGACCGCTGGCGATGCGGAACAGCAGGGCGTAGCCGATCTGACCGGCCGCACCGGTGACGGTGACTCGAACGGGGGACTTGCTCACGTGAGACTCCTGGTGAGGGGGTGACCAGGGGCGAGCGTACAAGCCACCCCCGGCGCGACAGCCAGTCGGGTGGCGAGGCCGGGCACCGTTCTGTCCGCGGTTTCGCGCGATCCCCGAGGGGGATTCACAGACAGACCGGTCTCAGGCGGCCGGGGTGCGGCGGTCGTCGCGGGTGTTGCCGATCCACGACTCGTGGAGGGCGCGATAGAAGCCACCGGCCTCGACCAGGTCGCGGTGGTGGCCCTGCTCGACCAGGTTGCCCTTGTCGAACACCAGCACCACATCGGCCCGTTCGGCGGTGGACAGGCGGTGGGCGATCGACACGGTGGTGCGGCCCTGGGCCAGACGATCCAGGGCATCGGCCAGCGCCTGCTCGGTCTCGGGGTCGACCGCGCTGGTGGCCTCGTCGAGGATGAGGATTCCCGGATCGGCCAACGACGCCCGTACCAACGCCACCAGCTGACGCTCACCGACCGACAGGTTCTCGCCCCGCTCCCCCACCTGGGTGTCCAGGCCCTCGGGCAAACGGGCCACCCACTCGGACAGGCCCAGGCGCTCGAACGCGTCGACCACATCCTGGTCCGATGCACCCTCGCGCCCGAACCGCACATTCTCGCGCAGGGTGGTGCCGAACAGGAACCCGTCCTGGGGCACCATGCGCACCGCCTGATGGCGCGACGCCGACGACACATCGCGTAGATCGACCCCGTCGAACAGCACCCGGCCGGCCGTGGGATCGGCGAAGCGGGCCAACAGCCGGGCGAAGGTGGTCTTGCCCGACCCGGTCTCGCCCACCACGGCCACGTTGGTGCCGGCATCGATGTCGACATCGATGCCGTGCAACACCCGTGCCCCGACCCGATAGGTGAACTCCATCCCCTCGGTGCGGATGCCGAGGGGCTGTTGGGGCAGCACCACGCCCGGCTCGGGCTCGGTGATCTCCACCGGCGTGTCGAGGATCTGGAGGATCTTCCACCAGCCGGCCAGCGCTGTCTGGGTCTGGTCGAGCACCTCGCCGATCTCGGCGATGGGGTTCAACAAGATGGTGACCAGGAACAGGAAGGCCACCAGCTCGCCCGAGGTGAGCCCGGCCCCCGCGCCCCACCAGATACCGACGGCCACGACGGCGCTCAGCGCCACCGCGCCGAAGAAGTCGGTGAGCGGCGCCAGCCAGGCGAAGAACTTGTGGGCGCTGACCTGCGTGGCGAACTGCTTGTCGTTGGTGTCGAGCAACTGGCCGCGCACCGGCGCCTGGTAGCCGTAGGCCCGGATCACGCTGGCCCCCATCACCGCCTCCGACGCCGAACCCAGCGTCTCGGCCACGCGACTGCGCAGGCGGTCGTACGCCACGAACTGGCGGCGTTGGAGAGCCCGCAACAACGGGACCATGGGCAGGTACACGGCCACGGTGACGAGGGTGAGGGCCCACGAGTACCAGGCCATCACCGCGATGGTGCCCACGATCACGATGCTGTTGACCACCCACGAGATGGCGCCCCACTGGGCGAACTGGGCCAGCGTCTCGATGTCGCTGGTGACCCGGGCGGTGAGGATGCCCCGGCGGCTGTCGACGTGATCGGCCAACGACAGTTTCTGGATGTGGGCGAAGGTGCGCACCCGCAGACCCATCAGCATCCCTTCGGCCACCTGCACCAGCCGCAGGTAGGTGACCCGGCTGACGAGGAACACGCCGAAGATCACCACCCCGGCCAGGGCGCAGGTGCCGTACACGAAGCCGGGCCGGAAGCCGGCCTGCCCGTTGACGCCCTTGTCGAGGATCTGCTGGATCAGGATCGGGATCATCAGCTTCCCGATGGCGGCCAGTATGGCCATGGCCGCGGTGAAGAGGAAGCCCTGACGCAGCTCGGGACTGACGGCCACCCCCCGCCGCAGCACCTCCATGGCACCGACGTCGACGTCGACGTCCTCGACCGGCCGAACCGCCGTCATGCGCCGTCCTCCTCGTAGGCCCGCACCAGCGCCTCGTAGGCCGGCACCCGCAGGAGCTCGTCGTGGGTGCCCTCGGCCCGCACCCGACCATCGGCGATGAACACCACCCGATCGGCCAGGCGAATGGTGGACAGACGGTGAGCCACGACCAGCAACGTGAGTCGCAGCTCATGGCGGAGGTTGTCGAGGATCTCGGCTTCGACCACCGGATCGACCGCCGACGTGGCGTCGTCGAGGAACAGCACCCGCGGGTTGGCCACCAGGGCGCGGGCCAAGGCCACCCGCTGTCGCTGCCCGCCCGAGAGGGTGACGCCCCGCTCGCCCACCACCGTGTCGTACCCCTCGGGTGTCTCCATGATGAACCGATGGGCCCCGGCGACGCGGGCCGCCTCCTCGACGGCACCCTCTTCGAGCGGCCGGTCGAGGGCGATGTTGTCCCTGATGGTGGTGGCGAACAGGAATGTCTCCTGGAAGGCCAGGGCCACCGCCTCGTGCAGGGACCGGCGATCGAGGTCGGACACCGAGACGCCACCGATCGAAACCCCACCCCGCTGGACCGGCATCAGATCGACCAGCAGCCGGGCCAACGACGACTTGCCGCCCCCGGTGGACCCCACGATGGCCACCGCCTCGCCGGGATGGGCCGCGAAGGTGACGCCCTTCAAGACGGGATGGCCGTCGTAGTCCAGGTGCACGCCGTCGAATCGCACCTCGAGGGGACCGTCGGCCAACACGCGGTCGCGTTCGCCCTCGGGGTCGGGCACCGGCTCATCGAGCACGCGATCGATGCGTTCGAGCGCCACCACCGACTTCGGCATCTCCTCCAGGAAGAAGCCGACGATGCGCACGGGCAGGGCCAGGATCGTGAACAGCGCCATCGAGGCGACCAGCTCGCCGACGGTGATGCTGCCCTGATCGATGAGCCAGGCGCCCATGGCCAGCAGGCCGATGATCCCCAGGTTGGGCAGCGAATCGATGGCCGGCTCGAACGTGGCCCGCAGCCGACCCACCCCGATGCGCTCGCGACGGAGGCGGTCGGCCGCCTCCTCGAAGTGAGCCACCTCGGCCGCCTCGCGACCGAGGGCCTTCACCACCAGCACCCCGTCGAAGCTCTCGTGGGCGATGGACGACACATCGCCAACCCGCTCCTGCACCAGTGCCGATGGCACCTCGACACGGGCGGTGTACATCTGGTTCATGATGGCCAGCAGCGGGAACAGCACCAGGGCGATGAGCGCCACCAGCGGGTGCACCAACCACAGGCTGATCAACGAGAACGCCCCCAACATGAAGGTGCCGGCCGTGAACGCCAGCGGCTTGAGCACCATGCTGGACACCGTGAGGTCGTTGTCGGCGTGGGCGAGGAGCTCGCCGGTGGGCCGGCTCTGGAAGAAGCTGAGCGGCAGATCCAGGTAGCGGTCGAAGAGTTGCCGCCGCCACAGGTGCTGGGTGCCGTACTCGGCCACGGCCAGGTAGTAGCGGCGCACCAACGCGCCGCTGCCGCGAAAGACCCCGACGCCCATGATGAGCGCCACCGCGGCCCACACCCGATCGCCGCCGACGCCCTCACCGTCGAGACCGGGAATGATCACCTGATCGGTGGCCCACCCCAGCACACGGGTGAGGGCCACGGCGGCCACGGCGAACACGAACGCCCCGGTGATGGCGATGGCGTGCGCCCGCGGCCGGGCGCGCAGCGACCGCCCGATGAGGCGGAGTCCGCGCCGAAACAGATGAGGAACCGCTTCGACGCCAGCGTCGATGTCGGTGGCAGCCACGGGCATTCGAGGCTACCGATTCGGCCGTGATGCCGCGCGGGAGTTTCCGGGTGGGGTTACAGGCGGTCGACGATGGCGGACGCGAACTCGGAGCACTTGACCTCGGTGGCGCCGTCCATCAGGCGGGCGAAGTCGTAGGTGACGATCTTGTCGGCGATGGTGGCCTCGACCGCCTTGACGATGTCGTTGGCCGCATCGTCCCAGCCCAGATGTTCGAACATCAACACGCCCGACAGCAGCACCGACGAGGGGTTCACCTTGTCCTGGCCCGCGTACTTGGGCGCGGTGCCGTGGGTCGCCTCGAACACCCCGTGGCCGGTGACGTAGTTGATGTTGGCGCCGGGGGCGATGCCGATGCCGCCGACCTGCGCGGCCAAGGCGTCGGACAGGTAGTCACCGTTGAGGTTCATGGTGGCGATCACATCGAACTCGGCCGGGCGGGTCAGCACCTGCTGGAGGGCGATGTCGGCGATGGCGTCCTGCACCAGGATCTTGTCGCCCGGATCGCCGCCACAGTCGTCCCAGCCCACAGCCACATCGGCGAACTCCTCGCGCACCAGCTCGTAGCCCCACTTCATGAACGCACCCTCGGTGAACTTCATGATGTTGCCCTTGTGCACCCAGTGCACCCGCTTGCGATTGCGGCGAACCGCGTACTCGAGGGCGGCTCGTTGCAGGCGCTGCGAACCGGTCTTGGAAATGGGCTTCACGCCGATGCCCGAGTCCTCGCGGATGTCCCAACCGAACGAGTCGTTCAGCAGATCCCGCAGCTTCTTGGCGTCGGGGGTGAAGGCCTCCACCTCCAGGCCGGCGTAGATGTCCTCGGTGTTCTCGCGGAAGATCACCATGTCGACCAGCTGGGGCTCCTTCACCGGCGACGGCACCCCCTTGAACCAGCGAACCGGGCGCAGGCACACGTACAGGTCCATGATCTGGCGGATGGCCACGTTGAGGCTGCGGAAGCCCCCGCCGATGGGCGTGGTGAGCGGCCCCTTGATGCCGATCAGGTACTCCTCGAACTTCTCGATGGTGTCCTGGGGCAGCCAGTCGCCCGTCTCGTTGAACGCCTTCTCGCCGGCCAGCACCTCGATCCACTCGATGGACCGGCCGTGCTTGGCCGCCGCCGCGTCCAACACCAGCCGGGCCGCCGGCCAGATGTCGACCCCCGTACCGTCGCCCTCGATGAAGGGAATGATGGGCTGATCGGGCACCGACAGGGTGCCGTCGTCGTTCATGGAGATCTTGTCGGCCATGGCCGGAGCCTACCCGGGCGCGGCCGACCCCGTTTGGCTGCGGACCCGCGCGGACAGGGACGCTCGCGTGGTCCGGGCCGGTGTCTTCCGCTCCTGCTCGCGGCGCTCACCGGCCGCTCGGGCCCGGCATCTCCCGCTCCTGCTCGCGGCGCTCACCGGCCGCTCGGGCCCGGCATCTCCCGCTCCTGCTCGCGGCGCTCACCGGCCGCTCCGGCCCGGCATCTCCCGCTCCTGCTCGCGGCGCTCACCGGCCGCTCGGGCCCGGGCCGGCTCGACCCGTCTCGCTGGTGCTCGCCTACCCGCTCGGCCTCTGCACGCGCCGAGACGCGGGGACGGTTCCCCGAGAGGGGGTCACAGCCCCAGGTTGGCGCAGATCTGTGCCGTGGCCGCCGTGCGGTTCAGCGTATAGAAGTGGATCCCGGGCACGCCGGCCTCCAACAGCTCGGCGCACAGCGCCGTGGCCGCGTCGACGGCGATGGCCAGACGCTCATCGCCGTCGGTGGCCTCGAGCCGGGTCCACAGCTCCTCGGGGACCGCCGCACCGTTCATCACCGCGAACCGACGGATGGAGGTCGGGTTGACCACGGGGATGATGCCGGGCAGCACCGGCCGATCACAGCCCAGCTGGGTGAGCTCGTCGATCATGCGCAGGTAGTCGTCGGCGTGGAAGAAGAACTGGGTGATCCCGAAATCGGCGCCCTCGAGCTTGGCCGCCAGGTGCCGTCGATCGGTCTGACGGTCGGGCGAGCGCGGATGGTTCTCGGGGAAGGCGGCCACCCCGATGGAGAAGTTGGTGTGTTCGCGGACCAGCTCGACCAGCTCGGAGGCGTAGGCGAAGTCGCCGGTGACCGGGCTCCCGTCGGCCGGCGGATCGCCGGCCAGGGCCAACACGTTGTGGATGCCGTGGGCCGCGTAGTCGTCGAGCATCTCCACCACCTCGGTCCGGCTGTGGCCCATGCACGTGAGGTGGGGCATGGCGGGGAACGATTGGTGGCGGGACACGTCGATCACCAGGTCGCGGGTGTTGTCGCGGGTCGAGCCGCCGGCCCCGTAGGTGACCGACACGAAGGCCGGGTCGAGCTCGGCCAACCGGTGCACGGTCTTCTCCAACGAACGGGCGGCCACATCGTCGGCCGGGGGGAAGAACTCGAACGACAGGGTCGGGCCCGCGGCCAGACGATCGGCGATGAAGGGCGATGCTGCTGCTGGCTTCGGCAATGGGGACTCCTCGAGAGCACGCGCCAGAGGCGCTGCCGGCGAGCGATCGTGCAGTCGCCCGGTTGCCAGCGGTTGGAGTCGTAACCCGTCCAGGCCCCGACGTGGACTTCAGGGTAGCGCGCCGACCCCTTTCGGGGCCAGGGCCGATCAGCTCCAGCTGCGCTCGGCCGCGGCCACCGTGTTGGCCAACAACATGGCGACGGTGGTGGGTCCCACCCCACCCAGTCGGGGGGTCACCCACCCGGCCACCTCGTTGACGTCCTCGTCGACGTCGGGCAGCAACCGGCGACCCTCCCAGCTGATGCCACCGCTCACGACCACGGCGCCGGGCTTCACCATGTCGGCGGTGACGCAGCCGGGCCGGCCCACCGCGGCCACCACGATGTCGGCCTGGCGGGTGTAGGCGGCGATGTCGGCCACACCGGTGTGCACCACCGTGACCGCGGCGTTGGCGCCCGGGGCCTTGGTGGTGAGCAGCAGGGCCAGCGGCCGGCCGAGCGTGGGGCCCCGCCCCACCACCACCACGTGCTTGCCGGCCACGTCGATGCCGTAGTGCACGAACATGGCCTGGATGCCCGCCGGGGTGCACGGCACCGGCCCCTCTTCCTGGAGCACCAGGCGACCCAAGCTGGTGGGGTGCAGACCGTCGGCGTCCTTGGCCGGATCCATGGCGGCCAGGGCGGCGTTGAAGTCGAAGTGATCGGGCACCGGGTGCTGGATGAGGAAGGCATCCACCGCCGGGTCGGCGTTGAAGCGCTGCACGCCGGCCAGGAGCTCGGCCTGGTTGGACCGGGCCGGGATCTCGAGGTTGACCGAAGCGATACCCACCTCGGCGCAGGTCTCGTGCTTCTTGCGCACGTAACCGGCGCTGGCCTCGTCGTCGCCCACCAGGATGGTGCCCAGCCCGGGCGTGATCCCCTTCTCGGTCAGCGCGGCCACGCGGGTCTTCACGTCGGCCAGGACGGCCTCGGCCACGGGGCCACCGGCCAGGAACTGTGCGGTCATGGGCCGGACCCTACAAGGGTGACCCACGCCGCGGGTGATGGGAAGCGATCAATGGATGACCGCCTCCAGATCGGTGACGGTCACGGGGTCGACGGCCGTCTCGCCCACGAGGAAGCGGTCGAACTGGGGAACCGGCTGGGACTCGGTGGCCAACGTCACCGCGTAGGTCACGGTGGTGGTCACCGGCCACGTGCCCCCGGGTGCGTCCAGCGAGCTGTGGGCATAGATGTAGCGACCGCAGTCGGGCCGTTGGGCGTCGGCATCCACGCCCGGATCGAAGACCGGAGCGGGCCGCACGCACACCACCACCGATCCCGGCCGGCCGTCACCCATGTCGTAGCTCAGCCGGACCGGCTCGGCTCGGGCCGCGGCCCACATGGGACCGGCGGCTGCGAAGCGGGCCTGCGGACCGACCGCCCCGGGCGGATGACCGATCCACGTCTCCACCCCCACGACCTGGGCGTCGGCCGGTGGGCTGAGCGCCACCTCGGGTGCGGTCAGGTCGAAGAGGCTGACGGCGAACTCCTGCACCATGTACGGGGTCACCACATTGCCGCCGGCCGGGTCACCCGGCGTGTAGAAGACGAAGTCCACCACCTGCCACGGCGAGCCCGGGTCGTCGGGGTACCGGCACACCACCCAGTATCCGTTGCCCTCCACCGGCGCCACCACGATGGTGTCGAGCACCACCGGACCGGTGAGGTCGAGTTGGTCGGCCAGCACGCACCATCGTCGGGTACCGCCGCCCACCCCGCCGGGACCCGCGGTGACCACCATGGTGACGTCGGTGTAGCCGGCGTACACGCCGGGGTCTCCCGCGACGAAACCCGACCCGCCCTGGGCACCGCTCGGCGCGGCCGTGACGAGCAGGGCGATGAGGCACAGTCCGCCGACGAGTGATCGCATCGTCCACGAAAGTACCGCCGGCGTCCGAAGACATACTTTCATTGTGTTTCAACATACACCGGCCGCCACATCGATGCCGGCGTCCGACGCCGCCCGGTCAGCTGCGGGGGACGTCGCTCCAGGCGATCTCCTTGTCCACCCGGGGCTCGCCGGGCAGACCCAGCACCTGCTCGCCCAGGATGTTGCGCATGATCTCGCTGGTGCCGCCCTCGATCGAGTTGGCCCGGGTGCGCAGGAAGCCATGCCGAGGGCCGCCCTCTGAACCATCGACCGACAGCTCATCGGGCTGACGGAAGGTGTAGTCGAACCCGATCTGGCCCTCCATTCCCAACAGGTCGATGCAGAGATCGGTGATCCGCTGGTTGAGCTCGGCGTAGGCCAGCTTGACCACCGACCCCTCGGGACCGGGGTTGCCGACCTTGCGGCCGAGGCTGGCCCGCATGTTGGTCAGCCGCAGCGTCTCGGACTGGCAGTACAGCACCATCAATTCGTCGCGCACCGCCGCGGTTCGGCGGGCCGGATCCATCTGACCGAACAGGTACAGGGCACCGGCGATGGGGCCCGAGCCCGCCTTGGGGGTCCCCCCGCCTCCACCACCGATGGCGGTGCGCTCGTTCATCAGGGTGGTCAGCGAGGCCCGCCATCCCTCACCGACGTCACCGATGCGATCGGTGTCGGGGATGCGGACATCGGTGAGGAACACCTCGTTGAACTCGGCCTCGCCGGTGATCTGACGCAACGGCTGCACGTCGACGCCGGGGCTGCGCATGTCGACGGCGAAGTAGGTCATGCCCTTGTGCTTGGGCAGCTCGGGGTTGGAACGGGTGACCAGCATGCCCCAGTCGGCGATGTGGGCCAGTGTGTTCCACACCTTCTGCCCGTTGACGATCCACTCATCGCCGTCGCGCTCGGCCTTGGTGCCCAGACCGGCGAAATCCGAGCCGGCTCCCGGCTCGCTGAACAGCTGGCACCAACGCTGCTCGCCGGTGAACATCGGGCGCAGGAAGCGCTGCTTCTGCTCCTCGTTGCCGTGGGTGACGATGGTGGGCCCGGCCAGGGCGATGAAGAACGTGGTGGGATCCTGGGGCTGGGCGCCGGCCTCGCGCAGTCGACGGTCGACCTCGCGCTGGAGGTTGGGTCGCGCCCCCAGGCCACCGTGCCCCTCGGGGAAATGGACCCAGCCCACGCCGTAGTCGTACTGATGACCCCGGAACTCCTCCTGGGACATCGTGGTGGGATCGTGATCGGCGAGCAGCCGGTCGACCGCATCGGAGACCCGCTGGGCTTCGGCGTCGAGAACGGTGGTGGTGTCGGACATCCGCCCATTGTGCCGACGCCGCCGGCCCAAAAGCGAACGGGGCCGGCCCGCCCGACGGCCCTGCCCCGAAGGGGTCGGGTACCCGGTTCCCGAAGGTGTGCGTATGGCTGATCGTCCTGGTCGCGGTCGTCGTGGCGGTGGTTGCGCTGACCGTGTACGACCGCACCACCCCACCCCTGGAGCGCGACGGCCACCAGTCGGCCTGGCACCGGGTGCCGACCGATCGCCGGGACGCGGACACCGCGCTGATGGCCGACCCGGCCGCGGGAACGGTTGTCTAGCGGCGCATCATCAGGCGCAGCACGTACCAGAACAGCGTCATCACCGAGGCGAACAACTGGAGCGCGGCGCCCACATAGGCGTCGGCCGGGTAGTTCCGCACGATGTTCTGGGTGCTGTACAGGATGGAGCCGCCGGCCAGCACGATCATGCCGACGCTGAACCATGTGCCGAGGTTCAGCCCGAAGATGATCGCGCCGAAGATCAACAACATGGCGCCGACCCCTCCCCAGATCAGGATGGGACGGATCCACGAGAGGTCGGAGCGGGTGAACCAGGCCACCGCGGTGAGGGCGGCGAAGCCGACACCGGTGATGATGGCGGCATTCCACACCGTGCCCGCGCCGTCGGTGTCGAAGACGTAGTGCAGGAACGGCGCGAACATGACGGCGTAGGCCCCGGCCATGGCGAACAATCCGAGGTACTGGCGCGAGGGATTCAAGATGTCGTGCGCGGCCGACACCGCGAACCAGTTCACCACCATGACCCCGCCCAGCATCAGCAGCCACATGCCCCGGTTGCCGCTGCGGAAGAACGTCTCGTCGAGTTGCTCGGCCACGCCGGTGAAGAACAGCACCACCTCGATACCGAGCCAGACCATCAGGGCCACGGCCAGGTGCTGGTAGACCCGGACGATGAATGTGGCCCGCTCGGTGTCGGGCAGGGTGATGACCGGCTGCAGTTGGACTCCGTAGGCGTCGGACATGGCTGCTCCTCAGTGATCGACGT
>Ga0224505_10001470_pt1 | contig 14790 bp, 10 predicted proteins | sample SF_Jan12_sed_USG_FD_169102 | JGI IMG/M metagenome (GOLD analysis project Ga0224505, IMG submission 169102) | Sediment microbial communities from San Francisco Bay, California, United States - SF_Jan12_sed_USGS_4_1 | ecosystem: Environmental > Aquatic > Marine > Sediment | place: USA: California... | reverse complement strand
ACGAACGAGCACCAATCCTTCATCGTCGCCCTCCACGTCTCTGGCGGCGTGTTTATCATACAGGATACGCTCTCCCGGTTTGAGGGTGGTCTTCACAAAGGTCTTCTTCTTGACCTTGTCCTTCGAATCCTTGTCCTCGACAAAGCGACCAGCCCCCACGGCGAGGACCTCTCCTTCCTCCGCTTTCTCTTGCGCGCTGTCCGGAATGATAATGCCACCGGCGCTCTTCTCCCTCGGTTCGCCGGTCCGGATCAAGACCCAATCGTGCAATGGTTGTAAGTTCATCGACGTCTGTCCTTTCATTCACGCGTGGAGTGGATCAGCTGGGTCTACAAGACACATCAGAACGCTAGGCCGACACGCGGCATCAGCTTAGTACGTCTGCCCTAGAAGGAACAAAACCATGGTCTTGAGCGTGTCTTAGACCGGATTCGTGTTCACGCAAGGCTCCCGCATACGCATGGAGTCGGCTCTCCTCACCTGCTGCCCCGCCGCTCTTACCTCATGCCCCTGGTCAATGGCGTCATCGACTATCAGCTCTTCAGGGCCCAGATCGCTCGTGGTCCCTTACGCCTCCTGTTCTCGCACAAACTGCCGCGCGCGACGCAGGTCGTCGTGCCTGCACAGTTTCAGCTCCAGCAGCAGATGCTCCAACGCCGCAACCCGCGCCGTCACCTCCGGCAGCACAATATCGATCCGCTCCGTCAACTCGTCTACCCGTAGGCTGAGTCCGGATTCCGTAGCGTTCTTCGCCGCAGCCTTCGTCAGCCGCCCGCGGGGTCGGCGTCGTCTCATCGGACTCCGAGTCTTCTTCTTAACAGGCATCGCATTCCTCCTGGTTACCGGCACCTCTACGCGTCCGCGGCCAATCGGCCAAGCACCATTTTCGATGGAGAAGGGGGAGTCGCTGCGCCCGCCCTCCGCGACCGGTTGAAGGATGGAGATCTCAGCCTCCGTCCACCCGGGCCAGATGCGTCCTTCTCCAAACAGAGATTTCTTTCCGACTCCTACTCGTTTCAAAAAGCCACGATGGTTCTCGAACGTCGCGAGCCCTTCACGCCAACCGTCTCGTTTCCTTGAGGGCGTAAAGGACGCTGTTTCTGACCGAACAAAGCGGTCGGATTCCTTCATGTACCACAATAAGAACTCGTTACTGCATGCTCAGTACCACGCGACAACGGGCCTTTCCGCTTAACATACGATCGTAGGCGGCCGCTGCCTGTTCCAACGGAAAGGTCTCCACGATCGGACGGATACCGGTCAAGGCACAAAAATTGAGGGCATCCTCTCCATCACGGCCGAGACAACAGGGTCCGCCCCTTACTTTCGTTGCTTATGCGGGAGCCAGCCTTAATCGTCAATCAATTGGTACGCCGAAGTCCAAAAGTCGAGAACGAATGCGGGAATGCTTAGTGCGTCGGGCCTTCGCTGGGTCATGAACACTCCCACCATCTGCTCTTTCGGGTCGACGTGCCAGGACGTGCCGAAGGCGCCGTCCCAACCGAAGCGTCCAGGTACGCCTGCTAGATCGTTGCGCGCTGTGACCACCCCCATGCCGAAGCCCCAGCCATGCTCATTCCAGAAATTCTCGAAGAATGGCGACGCGGCCTTCTGCTCAGGCGTGAGGTGGTCCATGGTCATCAGCTCGATCGATGGTCGTGAGAGAATGTGCTCATGGTCACAGACGCCGTTGTTCAGCATCATCCGACCAAATGCGAGCATGTCGTCGACCGTTGAGACGAGCCCACCGCCTCCGGATTCGAAGACGGGAGGCCTGACGAAGTGGCCTTGGTGCGCCTCGTGAAGAACAACGACTTGACCAGTGACCAAGTCCCTTCCATAACATGTCGGGAGGCGGTCGAGCTTCGACTCCGACACGAAGAAGCCCGTGTCTTTCATTCCGAGGGGCTCGAAGATGCGCTCACGAAGAAACGTTCCCAGCGACTTGCCTGAGACGCGGGCGATCACCACGCCCACGATCTCGCAACCCATATGATAGAGCCAGCGCTCTCCCGGCTGATGTGCGAGAGGGAGATGGCCCAGGCGCTTCATGAACTCGTCGGATGTGCCGGTGAACGGCCACTCGGCCAAGGTGAGACGTGCCTCCGACATCGCCTTCTGGAATAGAGAGGTCGGCGCAAGGAAGCCCGCTTCACCGTAACCTGAACGGAAGGTGAGAAGATCGCGTAGCGTGATCTGGCGTTTCGCCGGAACTGTGTCGTCGAGCGGACTCTCGATCGTCCGCAATACTCTGCGGTCCTTCAGTTCCGGCAACCATTCATCGACCGGATCGTCGAGCCTGACTTTGCATTCTTCCACGAGGATCATGGCGCCGACCGCTGTAACCGGTTTTGTCATTGAGGCGAGCCGAAAAATCGTATCGCGCCTCATCGGCTCGTTGCTCCCGAAGGCTTGAGCGCCGATCGTCTCGACGTGCTCGCGACCACGGTGGCTCACTAGTGCGACGAGTCCCGGTAGCAAGCCGCTATCAACGTGCCTGCTCAGGGTGGCGTGCATCCGAGCCAGACGTACTCGTGAGAAATTATTCCTGTTGTTCGTGGGGGATCGTTGGAGAAGTTGTTCTTGGTTCTTAGACTGATTGTGATGTCCTTGCATAGCGGTGGTCCTCCTCGCCGTTCGGTCGGCCAGGTTCCATCGAGGTGGCACCAGTGGAAACAAAGATTTCTTTTGGGACCGGCTCTAGGACAGGTCACAATCCCCCAGAAATCGACCAGCTTTGCTTGCCATTTCGGGTGAGGTTTTTGAACCGGGAAGCTAAGGGTCGGACTCCTTAAAGGTACTCGCAGTCTTCCGCAGACGTCTCTGGGCACCATCGAGAATTTCGATGGGCAAGCATCCTCCTTCAGGATCCATTTTGTTTTTTATGGATCTTTTCAAGCGGCTTTTCTTCACGGCCCACCACCCGGAAGGACGTGATTCGGTCGTTCTTATCGAAGGTAGCCTGGGCGGTGATCTTGTCACCTCTCAGCAGATACTCTGACGGGGTCGCGACGATCTCCCACAAGGCCAACGTAAAAATATCCGCGCCCAGGTGAAAGACGCCACGAAGGATTTTCCATCCGGTAGCGGACCCTTCATAGAACTCATACACGTCCTCTCGGGTGCCGTCGGCATTCCGTGTGCTGGATCGCGGAGCCCCGAGCTTTTCAATAATAACATCCCGTGACCACGCTCCCCCGGCTTCAAAGGAGGTGGTGTCGACAGGAGGTGGTTGCGTGAAGGCCATGTAGACTCCACAACCTGAAGTGAACAAAGACGCCACTCCCATCACCAATGCCAGCGCTATGCTTTTCATCTACACGTCCCTTCTCCGGCCTCAAATTGTTCTCAAACCCGGCCCCCTCTGCTTGCTCAATGTGACGAGACGCCTACCCGGTACAACAGCGATGCAAGCAAATGGAGTGCCGCCTATCAGTAGTAGTGCAAATACAACGGGGATGGGGTATGAGGGGCACTATTCTTCTGGTCACATTGTCAGAAGGCTCAGAACGTGGGGTGTTTTGCCGCGGTCGGATGGGGGTGCCTGGTGCAAAAGTCATCAATGGGAATAACAATGTAGACATTTCTCTTGAGACCAGCCCTCGGATTTGTCACGACCCCGGAGAATTCGATCGCGTATCCTTGGCATTGCCAGTTATGATTTTCGTACGGGCGAATCAGGTGTTTTCGTAGCGGGACACTTCAAAATGGAGGCATCGGTCGTATAGCAGAGCGACTCTCAGGTCTATCCCCTGGTTTGGCGCCATACCCCCCCCCTTGAAATTCGTGGCTTAGTATTGTCCTGGCGCCTGGCCGATGATATGAACTGTGGGACCGTTCGGCAGCGGGACTACTCAGCCCGAATTCCGCAGTTGAAAACCCAGGTGTGTTCACAAGTTGCGGTTAGTTCAAATGAATTCCTGTACTACCACGAAGACAGCATTCACCACGTTCAACTGCGGCGCAGTTCAAAATCGACAAGTTAAGACATTGACTATCAACGCATTTTTGAAAGTGGGCGTTGGCCTGGATCGTCTACTGCGGAATCCGGGCTCAGGGGAACGATGTCGCAGGACGCGAACGGCGTCACCAGGCTCGTGGAGTGAGGGCCACCTATCGGCATAGGCGCAATGCCACCACATGACTCTGAGCCGCAATGCAACTCCGCATCACTCATGGGGATCAGATCGTGGTGACCTGACGAACTCGACGGTAAGAGATAAGTGGGGGGGGGATTGGCAGGCTACGGAAAAACGATAATTAAATGGATCCGATAGGTAGAGGTTGAATGCGCAGGGTGAGGAAGGACTGTTGTTGTAGGGTCATGCCGCAACCCCTTCGAGCAGGCTGCGGAAAAACCCTCCGTTCATCCTTCGATCAACTCAGGACGACCGGAGAGGGCATTGATGATCCTGATGTTTTTCGATCGTGCTGAGTCCGTCGAAGCACATCAATCGATGTTTGTCCGCAAGCTGCTGGATCTTACAGTCACGTAGCCTTAGGCAGATGGGCGATCATCACTGCTGGGCCATCCAGCGGTTCTGGACCAGCCACCCGTTGATCTCTTCCAGATCCGTCCGCGTGATGGTGCCGCCCCAGACCCGTAAGGCCACCACGGACCGGATATAGTCGTAGCGGGCCTTGGCGTAGCCGAAGCGCGACTTCAACAGATTCTTTTTTGCTTCCAACACAGCCACGATCGTCGAGGCGCCCAACTCGTAGCCCCGAAGCTGGCCGTCCCGCGCCTTAACCCGAGCTTCCACTTCGCGCGCCGTCGAGGCGATACGCGAATAGCCCGTTTGCGCATTCAGGTAGGCCGTACGTGTCTCCCGTTCGATCTCCCGTTGCTTTTCCAGGCGCTTGTACTTGGTGATTTCAAACCGGGCGATGGCTTCGCGCTCTCCGGCTTTGGTGCTGCCTCCGGAATAGAGGGGTACGTTGAATTGTAAGCCCAAGGTGCCGACCGTATAGGGGTCGAGCTGGCGGTTGTCGAACCCGCCGTTCTTGGCGTAGATGCCTGACATCTGCAGGGACACCTGCGGCAGATGGTTGGCCCACTGACTGGCGATGGTCTTGGCCGCTGCCTCCAGCGCATGTTGCAACGCCCGCATCGCCGGATGGCGCTGGACTGCCTCCGTCACCCACTGGTCGGCCTGCCCAGGCACCGGCGGCAACTCCTCCTTCTTGAGCCGCGCCAGATCTGTCACCGGCACCCCGACCACCTCCCGCACCTTTTCCAGCGCGACGGCCATCGCATTGTAGAGTTCGAGCTCACGCGTCTTGAGGGTCTGGTAGTAGGCCTCGACTTCGTACAGATCGGTGACCTTGGCCATGGCGCGTTCGTACATGCGGCGGATTCGCTGCATGTCCCCCTCAGTCAAATCCAGTTCGCTCTGCAGGTAGCCGGCTTCATCAGTAGCCTCCAAGAACTCGAAGTAACGATCGACAAGATCGGTGGCGAGGGTCATGCGGGAATCTTCCAAGTCCTGCTCCGCCTGCTTGACGATGAACCCAGCGCCTTCGAACGCCCGATAGGAGGCCAGGTCGAACAGCGCTTGCCGGGCCTGCACGACGCCGCGCAACCCTTGATACTGTGTCGTGATGTCCGTCGTCCGCCCGGTCAAGCGGTTGGGCACTTCCTGGGTGAACTCGTTCCAGGAGATGTTGCCTGTGGCCGACACTTGGGGCAAGAGCTTACTCCGGGCCTGATCCTTCTGCGCCTCCGCCTGGAGGATGGACGACCTGCGGCCTTCCACGATGGGATTCGTCGTCAGGGCAAGATCGTAGAGCTGCAGCAAATTCGCCGGCGCCTTGTCGGGAGCCGGTTGTCCCTCAGCCACAGCAACGACGGGGCTCAGAAGCGTCAGGAACAAGCAGAGTAGGACTCCGTGGCGGATCGTCATGTCGTCCATGGTGGAATCAGCTCAATCTTCGATGAAGGAGCGTTTGAAGGTGTCGGTCAAGGGCTTCATTAAATATTGCACGAGGGTCCGTTCCCCCGTATTGATCAGCACCTCCGCGGGCATCCCCGGCACTAGTTGGAGGTTCGCCGTACTCAACGCCTCGAGCCCCTCGGGCGAAACGGCGACGCGTGCCAGATAGTAGGCCGCATCCCCTCCGCTGGACTCCTTGGGCTGCTTGGGATTCTTCTGGTCGGAGCTGTCCTGGACCATCCGATCCGCCGAAAGACTGATCAGTGTCCCCATGATCGTCGGGAGATCGCGGGTCTTAAACGCGCTGAACCGCACCTCCGCCTGCTGGCCCACGTGCACCCGATCAATATCGATGGGCGAGACTTGGGCTTCGATGATCAGTTTCTGATCTTGAGGCACGATGTCGAGCAGCCGCCCCCCCGGAGGAATGACGGCCCCGATGGTATGCACGGCCAACCCCAGCACCATCCCGGAGACAGGGGCCTTGATGACGGTACGATTGACGGTACTCTCGAGCGATTGCACTTTCTCCCGGACTTCGAACAATTCGGTCTGGACGTCGCTCAGTTCTTTGGCCACTTCCCGTTGGAGATCTTTCTGCAGCTGTAAGATTTTCAGTTCGATTTCGGCGATTTGCAACTCGCTTGCCGCGATGTCGGACACCAGCTCTCCGCGTTGCCCTTCGCTCTGCGCCAGGGCGCGGTCCATTTCCTCGACCTTCTGCTTTTCGGTGAACCCCTCCTTCAACAAACTCCTGAAGTCCGATACATCGCCGCGGTAGGACTCCACCAGACGATCCTTGCTGTGCTTCTGCGCCTGAAGTCCCTCCACTTTGGCCCGCAGTTGCTCGATCTGTCGGCGATACACCGCACGTTCGCCATCGTACGCCGCCTGACGCACGTTGAAGGTTTGATCCTGCAACCGCACGGCGTCCTGGACGCGCGAGTCGCTTTTGTGCGCGAGCAAGTCCTGGGGATAGCGCACGGATCGGAGTCCGTCGCGCTGCGCGGCAAGACGAGCCTCCTGGGCGACCCGACTATAGAGCTGCCCCCGAAAGACTTCGAGCTGGGCACGGGATTGGGTATCGTCCAGCGTCGCCACCACCTGGTCTTGCTGTACGGCGTCTCCATCATGGACATCGATGGTGCGAATGATCCCGCCCTCAAGGTGCTGCACGGTCTTGCGATAATGTTCGACGGTGATGACACCGGGCGCCAAGGCAGCACTCTGGAGCGGCGCCAGCGAGGCCCAGGCCCCGAAGCCGCCGAAGACGACCAGGACGAGCACCAGCCCCTGGCGACGAATCGCGCGATCGTCGCTCAAGACACGGGGAGGAGCTTCGAGCAACCGTTCAGCCATGAGACACTGGTCTCCTGCACATGGATACACGCCTCACGGCTTCAGGCCCGAGGCGGCCGGCATGACACGGCCCAAGGAAACCGCCCCGGCCGGTCTCGGTGAGGCCGCCGGTTGCTGCACTTTTGCCATAGCCGCCAAGACCTCATCACGCGGACCATACAGCACGAGTTTTCCACCGACGACCATCGCGATCTTCTGCACCACCTGGAGCACATTCGTGCGATGGGTGACGACCACGACAGTACAGCCGTCCCGTTGAAGTTGTTGAATCGTCGCCATGAGGGCGGCATCACCAGCCATGTCGAGGTTCGCATTGGGTTCATCGAGGACCACGACTCGCGGACGTCCATAGATCGCCCTCGCAATACCAATGCGTTGCTGTTGTCCGGCCGAGAGGGCGACGCCCCCACCGATGAGCGGCGTATCGTAGGCCTGCGGCAAGGTCAGCACCATCTCATGGATTCCCGCCCACTGCGCGGCCTCCACCACTCGCTCGGCGTCGACGTCGCCAAACCGGGCGATGTTCTCCGCCACCGTGCCGTCGAGCAACTCGACATCCTGCGGCAGGTATCCGACGGACTGACCGAACTGGGTGCGATCCCAGTTGTGCACATCCGCGCCATCGAGGCAAACCCGTCCTCGCGCCGGAATATACAGACCGAGGATCGCCCGCGCTAAGGTGGATTTCCCGGCCGCGCTCGGTCCGATGAGGGCCACCGACGTCCCCGACTCGATGGTGAGCGTAATCCCGTTGAGAATCGGCTCCGTCCGGCCAGGAACCGCAATGACAAGGTCCTCCAGCTTGATCTGCCCCTGCAACTCCGGCAGAGTCATGCGGGAATCCCGTTCCGGGATGGTACGGAGCAGGGTATCAAGACGCCCATAGGCCTCGCGTGCCCCGAGAAACCCGCGCCAACCCGCAATCATTTGGTCGAGCGGGGCCAACGCACGCCCCAAGAGAATGGACCCGGAGATGACCAACCCCGGCGAGATGTCCTTATGGATGGCCAGATAGGCGCCGAGCCCCAACGCCAGCGATTGAATCGTCAGCCGATAGGTCCGCGAGAGGGCGTGGATCACGCCCCCCTTGGTGCTGGCTTGACTTTGGAGCGCCAAGACCTGCTGTTGTTTCGCCTGCCAGCGGGCCCGCAAACGGGGCAACATGCCCATCGCTTCGACGACTTCGGCATTGCGTAAATGGCGTTGCGCGAATTGAGTGGCCGCAATCGATTCGCGGTTTGCCTCCGCCAGGTCCTTGCGGGTCGCCACCTCATTCCAGATCGCCAACCCCGCCAACACCAGCATCGACAGCACCGCCACGACCCCGAAGTACGGATGAAAGAGAAACATGAGCCCGGCATAGATCGGCATCCAGGGCGCGTCGAAAAACGCCAGCAACCCCGGCCCGGTCAAGAATTGTCGGATCTGCAAGAGATCGCTCAGCGGCTGCGAGGTGGCAACGGCTCCGCTGCTCGCCAGCGATTGTCGAAAGATCGCATCAAAGACCCGTTCCCCCAGTTGTTCGTCGAGCCGCGCACTCGTCGCGACCATGATCCTGGTCCGGATCCATTCGAGTCCGCCGAGCGTGAGGTAGAGAAACACCGCAATGATCGTGATCATCGTCAACGTCGATTCACTCCCGCTCATCAGCACTCGATCGTAGATGGCCAGCATGTAGATGGCCGGCACGAGCATCAGCAGATTGACGAACAAGCTAAAGAACGCGGTGGTCAGAAACGACTGGCGGCACGCCTCCAAAGCCCGGCGCAGATCGGAAGATTGGCTCGCAGGATTGTTCGTCGGGGTAGACTTGTTTGGTGTCGTCATGGCTGCGGTGAGTTCGTGGAGCCGTGGGTATTCGCGGGTGAACACTCAAATTATGAGAACGCGCATGCCCCCCAGGTGCGCCACCTAGGGGAGGACTGGATAGTACCTCACTTATGCAGGCAGGTTCAAGTCATTCGGCCATGGCCTTTTGCTCCTATTTTATACGTACCGGAGACAACTCCCGCTCATGAACGCAAGCCGTTCCTATCCTCGAATCGCGCTGCGGAATCACTCTTCGTCCGACCGAAGAAGCTCTACCAGATTAGGGACCTGCAACGAGGCGCCCGGTCTCATGGCATTGCTCTTTTGATATCACATCCATTCTCACCGACACATCGCCCCCCGATGGGATCCACCGCAAATGCGGCCGGGGGCTCACCTCGCTGCCAGCGTTCCCACATAGCCTGATAGGCCGCTTCGATGTGGCGGCGGAACCGGTCGACATCGAACAAGGAATGCGTATCTCGATTTACGGCCAATTTCTGCTTCAGCGCAACTAACTCGCCTGGATGAGTCGCCAGCCGCAGCGCCAGGGCTTCGTAGTCGGCCAGATTGGTGGTAATAAGTTCCGGAAGGCCGATGGCCTGCAGCAGGCTCCCGGCCACCCGCCCGGCAAAGGCCTGACCCCGACATGTCAGGACCGGCAGGCCGGCCCATAAGGCATCGCTCGCCGTCGTGTGCGCGTTATACGGCAGCGTGTCCAAGAACAAGTCTGCCTGCCGGTAACGCGCCAGATGCTGTGCAAGCGGCATGCGCGGAGCGAATACCAGCCGGTCCGGACTCACTTCCCGCGCTTCAGCCTCTCGGCGCAGATTATCTTCGGCAGATTCGTTCGCCTTGAATAACCACAATACGCTGCCTTCAACTTGGGCCAGCAGCCGCATCCAGATATCGAACAGCTCCGGGTGGATCTTGTAGCTGTTGTTGAAGCAGCAGAAGACGACGCCCGCCTTCGGCAAGCCCAATTCCTGGCGGCTGGGCGTGGCCTTGGCGATCTCCCGCCGCGAGGCGCACTGAAAGGTGTCAGGCAGATAGACAACCTGCTCCGTATAGCAGGAACCTAACTCTTCCGGAATCACAAACCGGTCGGCCAGGAGGTAGTCCATGAACTCCGCGCCCATGGTCCCGGGAAAGCCGAGGTAGTTCACCTGGATCGGCGCCGCGCGACCTGCAAAAATCCCCGGACGGCTGAAGGTCGTGTACCCGGCCAAATCCACCGCAATATCGATATCCAGTTCTCTTAGCCTCCGCGCCACCGCTTCGTCGGAGGCCGTACGCACGTCCAGGAACTGGTCGAAGCCTCTGACAAGCCGCTGGCGACAAGGGTCATTCGACGCTGGGCCGATCGAGACACCGAAGACTTGGAAGCGCGAACGGTCATGGTGTTCGATCAGGTCGGAGATGAGGTGGGCGATAGGGTGCTGGCGAAAATCCGGCGACACATAGGCGAGGCGAATGGTGTTGTGAGAATGCTGTGGACCTTGCGAGCCAAGCGTGTAATCTGAACAATACTCTTGGGTACGCATTTCAGCACACTGGCGCTGTTCGAGAGGATCATCAGACACATTCAGAAACACAAATGGCGTGACGCAGCCTATGCCTTGCCGAACCCCCTCACGCAGCTGTTGTGAGGCCCGAGTATGGTCGGTCCATTCACAGATGTTCGCTCGGCACTTCGCAATCGATCCATGGAGAAACGGATAATCGCTATTCAAACCCAAGACCTGTTCGAAACAAGCCAACGCCTCCATGTGTCGATTCTTGCCATAACAGAGCTCGCCCAAGGCAAAATACACGTCAAGATAGCCTGGCTTGAACGCCAGGGCTGTTCTATAGGCAGCTTCGGCGTCCGTCGTCCGCCCAATCTCTTTCAGCAGTCTGCCGAGATGGTAATGGGCATCGGGAAAGTCCGGCCGCAGTTCTAACGCCTGGCGGTAGGAAGCCTCGGCATCGGCCCATTGATGTCCCGCCTGATAGACTTGCCCCAAGTTCGAATGTGCGTTCACCATGTCTGGTTGCACGTGCAACGCGTGTTGGTAACAGGCAATCGCCTCCAGGTAGCGCCGCTGCTTCTGGTACACACCGCCCAAGCTGTTGTGGAAATTGGCGATATCGGGGGCCAACGTGATGGCTCGGCCGATGTGTTTCTCCGCGGTTTCAAATTCGCCTCCCTCCAACGCAATCGTTCCCAGCAGGTGCCAGGCATCAGCCCGCTCCGGTTGGCCGCGCAAGACATCCTGGTAGCAGGCCTCCGCTTCAGCCAGTCGGCCAGACTTTTGATGCTCGATGCCCAAGTCCAGCTGCCGTTCACAGACGGTCGCCAGCCTCTTGCGCAGGTCCACATCTTCCGGTTGATGGTGGAGGGCGCCCACATAGCACTCAATCGCCCGACCGAGTTGTCCCTGCTGGAGAAACGCATTCCCCAGATTCCCCAGAAAGACCGGCTCGTGCGGCTTCAAGGCGAGCGCACGCTGAATCCGTTCCACCGCGTTCTCATACTGTTGCTGCTGCGCAGCGAGGACCCCCCATAGATGCCAGGCATCGGGATTCTGCGGCTGCGATTTGATCAGGCGCTGATACCCAGCCTCGGCCTCCGCGTATCGCCCGGCTTGATGATGGTTGAGCGTGACGGTGAGTGTGTCGGGCCTGGGATGGCTGCGGGGTGCGTGGTTGTTCTTCAGTCGGCTCATGGTGTCTACGCCACCGGCGAGTAACTGAACATCACATCGTCCTCCGGGAGGCGCGGTGATAAAAAAGCCTCGTCGGACCTGTTCGATCCGACGAGGCAAGATACTGAACCCCAGTCTCAGATGGCAAGGGAAGATCGACAGCTCCGACGGAAGAAGCCTGTTAGGACTGCTTCGCCTTCGCCGCGCTCGCCAGCAAGCCATTCAACTGCTGCGCCAACTGGGCCGCCGTATCCGGTGGCAAGGCGAGACGGCAAATGCGCTGGCCGCCGATTGAATCGGGTGGATTGCCACCCGTCCGGGCAGCCTGGGTGATCGCATGCAAGCCTCCCGGTTCCAGAAAACCGAATTCGAGGAGTAACAGCCCGCCCGCATTCGTCACCCCACTGAAATTGCAGAACATCGGCTGCGTCGACTGCTCGCCCGGCGCGAGGCGGATGCCTACCTGCATGCGACGCTCTGCTCCTTCATTGCCAGCCCCCTGTGCCGCCCCCTCTGATTTGTCAGATTTCTCAGCCATACAAGTCCCCCCTCATGTAAGAAAAAACTGCCTCGACGTTTCGGAACCGTCACAATGCCTAGCTTATCCCTCATTTCTCCGCAATTACAAACCACTTTGCCATCGACGGGAAGGAGCCATTCTGAGTCCAGGACAACCAACCACGTCCACCCTTCAGGTCTGAAAAAAATTCCCGCCGTGCCGAAGAGCACGGCGGGAATTGTCCTCACTCGGTCATCCGAGAATGACGCTTACCCGAACATCACCTCCGATTGGTAGTCCTGAACACCAACCAGGGTGATCGGCTCGACCCGCTCGCCGACGCCCAAGGTGGCTCCCATATCGTTGTGGTCGTGGCCGAGCAGGTGCCCGAACTCATGTTCCACCGCAGAGAGCAGATCAACCTTGTTCGGATTGACCTGGCCGTTCACGCCGCTCAACGACCAGCCGTAGCCGGCCGCGTCATCGTCGATCGTGATGCCGTCCCACCCAGTCTCCGCCAACGTGTTGCCGCCCAGGTCGGCGATATCGATCTCCGCCGACTTCAGGGCTTGCAACCCCTCTTCGCTCGCCCCTTGCGCCGCCCAGTACGCGATGGCTTGGTCGATCACGTGCTGCATCGCCGCTTCCTTGAGCGCCGATGCATGACCACCTTCTCGCGCCTGCCCGTCGAGGGTCAGCGCAGACTTGGGCGCCAACGTAATGCCCTTGGAGTCGGTTTCCTCAACGCTACCGTTGACGCCAACATTGGTATTGAAGGTGTACTGGACGGTTGGTTTTGACCCTTGAGGGAGGCCAACTACGGTTCCTGTATCGTATTTCACTCCGATGACATAGAGCGAACCGGCTACCGGCGTGAATGTCAAGAGCACATCGCCCTTGTCAACACCGCTGCCAAAGGTGGTGCTAACGCCACTATTGACTTGTGTGCAGGTCTCATTCGAATCGATCTTGCCATTGTTGTTGGCATCGATGACACGATAGAGCTTCACATCGTTCGTCATGGCGTTGAAATTCCACTCCGTGTTCCCAACGGCAGTTGTTGTGTTGGTCAGGCCGTTATTGCTTTGGTCAATCTTGACCGTCAACGGACTGGTTCCCTGAATCGTATTGGACAGCCCTGTGTAGTAGAAGAACACCCCGGGGTTCGTGGCATTGATCAGACCTTTATTGGTCCCGTACTGGATGACGCCACCTTGCGAGGCGTAGAACGTGCTGAAGTCCTGCGCAGTGCCGTTCACGTACTGATCGCAGGTCGTGCCCGTCGGCGTGATTTGACCGACGTCGGCGGTACCGAAGTAGGAACTGCTGTCGCTCGCGGAGTCAGTGCCAGTGTGCCCCGCGCTGTCCGTGTAGTCCCCCGTGGCCGTGCCGGTGTTGCTGTAGCTTCCGGCCTGCGCTATGCCCGTCAGCACGTAGGTCCAGGTCTCGCCCGACTCCAACACGCTGTCCTGGTCGCCACCGGTCTTGGTCAGCACCGTATTCGCCTTGGCGTCGATATCGCCCAGTATGTTATCCGACACCTGCACGTTGCTCAGTGGCACATTGCCAGCCGGATCCAACTTAACTTCATACTTCCAGCTGATAGGCTGCCCTGCGAGAACGCCGGACAATTCATCACCTTGCTGCGCCCCATAAACAGTTACTTTGTTGATGGTGATCTGCGGGTTAGCACCGAAATAGTAAGCGGGATCCGAAACGGGGCTCGTCTGAACACTATCAGCTGCTGCCGTGTTTGCTTGAGATCCAGCACTCCACGCACGCTGCAGCAGTGAGCTATTCGACGCATCGATGATGACTTCCTGTCCAGGCGTCATCAAATTCGCCACAGCATAGCTGCTCAGGCCTATGGTCGGATCGCTCACCACGACATTGGTGAGGTTGGCGGTGCCGGTATTGGTAATAACAAACCGATAGTCCACCTTGCCATCGGCGTCACTCAATAAATTCGGAGCGCCTGCAGCCGTGTCTGCGTCGACCCATGTGCTACCAACAAGGATCTGCTTCTCGATTGCCAGCGCCGGGCTGTTCACCACCACGGTCTCGGTATCGGTATCCGGCTCGGTCTGCCGGCTGTCGGCTGTCGCCACGTTGACGATGCTGGTGCCCAGGTCGGACGCCTGCACCACGTAGCTGGCGGTGGCCGTCTCGCTGGCGCCCGCCTTGATGAGGCCCACGCCGTCCCCGGCCACGTCGCTCAGCGTCAACGGACCCAACTTGTCGTCACTCAGCGTGACGTCCGTCAGGTTCGCCGTGCCGGTGCTCTCGACTTTGTAGCTGTAGTTGATCGTGTCGCCCACGCTCACGTCGCCCGAACCGTCCGCATCGGTGTAACCCGCCACGTCCTTGATCACGTTGAGCGCCGGGCTGTTCACCACCACGGTCTCGGTATCGGTATCCGGCTCGGTCTGCCGGCTGTCGGCTGTCGCCACGTTGACGATGCTGGTGCCCAGGTCGGACGCCTGCACCACGTAGCTGGCGGTGG
>Ga0224505_10001468_pt1 | contig 14801 bp, 17 predicted proteins | sample SF_Jan12_sed_USG_FD_169102 | JGI IMG/M metagenome (GOLD analysis project Ga0224505, IMG submission 169102) | Sediment microbial communities from San Francisco Bay, California, United States - SF_Jan12_sed_USGS_4_1 | ecosystem: Environmental > Aquatic > Marine > Sediment | place: USA: California... | reverse complement strand
GCAGGCGTACGGACGGATCTTTGCCGTCCAGTCTGGCGATGAGGTCCGGGACCAGTTCTGGTCCCGCAATGTCCGCGATAATCTTGAAGATCGCGGCCTTCTCACTCGGTTGAAGTTCATAGGCCCTCCTAAGGAGTTCACGGGAATTCAATCGCTTGCGAACGATCCCCAGAATCTCTATGAGGGCCGGCTTGAATACGTCGTCGTTGCCAAGGAGCGCCAGGAGCCGGTTGGTGTCGTAGGTGCCCGCAAGCGCCAATGCCCTGGTGACCCCCGCGACACTCTGCTTGTTGGGGTGGGCGAGGCCGGCGGCGTAGTGCTCGAATGACTGATCGTCGAGCAGGGACGCCAGCAGCGTGATCAGCGCGCCGCTGTGTGACTTGTCGGCCGTGCCGATGGCATCGATGATCCTGGGTATGGCCTCGGCGCCGACGCCCTGCAGGCTCGCCAGCGCCTTGCGCGCAGCCGGGCTGCCGGCGTCTGGTTCCGACAACAGCTGGCTAAGGCAGCGTTCTGCCTTCAGTGTGCTGAAGAACTTCATACGCCCGGGATCTGCTCCGTGCCCAATCTCGCCAGTCGGGCCAACCCTGGCCCGCCCGTATCAATAATCGGCCCCACCCGATCATTACAGCGCCCGGGAAATTATGCCACACGGGCTGGCGCCGCCCGGCCCGGCCACCCGCTACAATGTGAGCTGTGACCTGACACCTTACTGTTAATCGCATCACGAATTATGGCAACCGCATGACCAGGGTCGTCGCCCATGCCGTGCAGGGCAATCTGACGCCACTGCCTAACGTCCGGAACGTGATTGCCGTCGCATCCGGCAAAGGCGGCGTCGGCAAATCCACCACGGCAGTAAACCTTGCCCTGGCGCTGTCCAGCGACGGCGCCCGCGTCGGGATCCTGGATGCCGACGTGTACGGCCCGAGCCAGCCGCGCATGCTGGGTTTGCTGGGGTGCAGGCCCGAGTCGCTGGATGGCAAGACCTTCGAGCCCCTGGTCGCCCATGGCCTCGAAGCCAATTCGATTGGCTTCCTGATCGAAGAGGAGCGGCCGGTGATCTGGCGAGGGCCAATGGTGACCCAGGCTCTGCAGCAGCTGGCGTTCCAGACCAACTGGCACGACCTCGACTACCTCATCGTCGATCTGCCGCCGGGGACGGGCGATATCCAGCTGACGCTGACCCAGAAGGTGCCACTGGCGGGCGCGATTATCGTGACGACGCCGCAGGATATCGCCCTGGCCGACGCCCGGAAGGGGCTGAAGATGTTCGAGAAGGTCGGCGTGACGGTGCTCGGTGTCATCGAGAACATGAGTACGTTCATCTGTCCCTGCTGCCAGACCGAAACGGCGATATTCGGCGCTGGCGGGGGCGAGCAGCTGGCCGCGGAAAGCACCGTGCCGCTGCTCGGTCGCCTGCCGCTGCACGCGCAGATCCGCGAGGAAGCGGACGGCGGGCGGCCAACCGTGATCGCGGCACCTGACAGTCCACTGGCACAACGCTATCTGGAAATCGGACGACGCGTTGCGGAAGTGCTGGCGCAACGGCCGAAGGACCAGCGGGGAATATTCGGCCGGATCAGTGTCGAACGCGCCGCGGAGGGCGGGAAATGAGCATCCGACCGGATCGCTGGATTCGCCGCATGGCCGAGCAGCACGGCATGATCGAGCCATTCGAGCCCGGCCAGGTCCGGTCGCTGGATGGCAGGCGGGTGATTTCGTTCGGTACGTCGAGCTACGGCTACGACGTGCGCTGTGCCAGGCAGTTCAAGGTATTCACCAACATCAACTCGACGATTGTCGATCCGAAGGCTTTCGACCCGAACAGCTTCGTGGACATGGACACCGACGTCTGCATCATCCCCCCGAACTCATTCGCGCTGGCGTCCACCGTGGAATACTTCCGTATTCCGCGGAACGTACTCACGGTGTGCCTCGGTAAGTCCACTTACGCGCGCTGCGGCATTATCGTCAATGTGACGCCGCTGGAGCCGGAGTGGGAAGGCCACGTTACGCTGGAGTTCTCGAACACCACGCCACTGCCGGCGCGGATCTATGCGAACGAGGGTGTGGCGCAGATGCTGTTCTTTGAGTCCGATGAAATTTGCGAAATGTCCTACAAGGATCGCGGCGGTAAGTACCAGGGGCAGCGCGGCGTGACCTTGCCACGGGCCTGAAACCCGGAACCGAAACCCGGACCCGACACCGGCGGGGCGCGCAGCTTATTCGTCGACGAGCACCGGGCGTTCCAGCCGCGTGCCATCCAGGAACACACTGCCGTCCCGGAGGGCCGCGCGACCGGCCGCCAGCCAGGCAATCGCGCGCGGGTAGATCTGGTGCTCGCCTTTTTGCACCCGGTCCCGGAGCGAGGCCTCGGTGTCGCCAGGGCGAATCAGTACGCGGTACTGGAGGATGCCCGGGCCAGCGTCCAGCTCCGGAATCACGAAATGCACCGTCGCCCCGTGTTCACTCTCGCCCGCATCCAGGGCCCGTCGATAGGTATTCAGGCCCGGGTATTTCGGCAGCAGGGACGGGTGCACATTCAGCATGCGGCCACGGTACTTCTCGACCAGGCCGGCGTCGAGAATACGCATGAATCCCGCGAGTATCAGGAGGTCCGGATGGAGATCCGCCAGCACGCTGGCGAGCCGGGCCGAGAAGACAGACCGGTTGCCAGCGGTCGCGTAGTCCACTGCGATTGCCGGGACACCGGCTTCGACGGCCCGCTCCAGGGCCCGGATTCCGGCCCGGTCACTGACCACGCCGGCAACGCTGATGCCGAGGCTGCCCCGGTGGGCGTGGTCGAGGATCACCTGCAGGTTGCTGCCGTCGCCTGAAACCAGGACGACGGCGCGGGGTTCGCTGCTCACCCGCGCAGTTCCACCCGACCTGTGCCGGCGGTGACGTCGCCGATTACCGTGACGCTTTCACCGGACTGCTCCAGCAGGTGCCGCGCCCGGTCCGCGTCGGCGGCCCGGACGATGACCGTCATCCCGATGCCGCAATTGAAGGTGCGCAGCAGGTCATCCTCCGGCACATTGCCCTCGGTCTGCAGCCAGTTGAAGACGGCCGGGCGCTGCCAGGCGGTCTTGTGCAGAACCGCGTCGACGGTCGGTGGCAGGACCCTTACAACGTTGCCAGGCAGGCCGCCGCCGGTGATGTGGGCGAGGCCCCGGACGGGGCAGGCGGCCAGCAGCGCGAGCAACGACCGCACGTAGATGCGGGTGGGCGCCAGCAACGCTGCGCCCAGTGTGCCGCCATCCCAGGCAGACGCGAGGGGCGTCCGGCTGACCTCGAGCACGCGCCGGATCAGCGAGTAGCCGTTGGAGTGAGGTCCTGACGAAGCCAGGCCCAGGATGACGTCGCCTGGCTCGATGCCGGTACCGTCGATGATCTGGTCCCGGTTCACGATGCCGACGCAGAAGCCGGCCAGGTCGAAATCCTTGCCGGCATACATGCCGGGCAATTCAGCCGTCTCGCCCCCGAGCAGGGCGGCGCCGGCCTGCCGGCAACCTTCTGCGATGCCGCGGATGACGGCCGTGGCGGTTGCTACCGACAGCCTGCCCGAGGCGTAATAGTCGAGAAAGAAGAGCGGTTCGGCCCCCTGCACGAGTACGTCATTGGCGCACATGGCGACCAGGTCGATGCCAATGGTGTCGTAGTGATCGAGTTCGATGGCCAGCTTCAGCTTGGTGCCGACGCCGTCGGTGCCGGCAACGAGCACAGGTTGGGGCCAACGGGCCAGGTCGATCTCAAAAAGGCCGCCGAATCCGCCAACGCCGCCGAGGACGCCCGGCCGGTTGGTGCTGCTCGCCAGAGGCTTGATGTGTTCAACGAGGTCATCACCAGCATCGATGTCGACACCGGCATCCTTGTAGGTCAGGGGTTGTTTGGCAGTCATGGTCTCCGGCTCGTCAGTGGTGGCGCGTAGGGGGCGACGGGTGGCAGGCGGCTCGTGCATCGCGGCCGGCGCGTCGTGCCCGGGTCCGCGATGAGCGGGGGTGGCTATAATAAGGAAATGTTGCGCATACAGTCCAAGGCGGTCCTTTATTCCCTTCTGGCGGCCGTGGCAGTCCAATTTCCAGTGCGCGCCGAGCCGGTTCCGGACCTTTACGTTGCCACGGTTCCCGCCACCGGCCTCAGTGGTGCCGGGCTGGATGAGGCCTTCGCGCTGGCTCTGGATGCAGTGCTGGTGAAGGTCACCGGTCAGCGCGATGCACCGGCGCGGCGAAGTGCCGTCGGACCCCCGGGGTCCCTCGTGCGGCAGTACCAGCCGGTGCCGGGCGGCGATCTTCGCGTCAGCTTCGATCCGGCGTCGGTGCGCCAGCGTCTCGATGCCGCCGGTCTGCCGGTGTGGGCCGATAACAGGCCGGTGACCCTGGTGATCCTGCTGTCGCCCGGGAACGCCGGTATCGCCGACATGTCTCGTCCACTGCTGCTCGCTACGGCGGCCGGCCGCGGTGTGCCGGTGCTGCTGGCACCGGATGCCCCCGTTGCCGGACCCGCCGGGCCGGATCCATTGCTGCAGCCGGCGGTGACGGCCCGGGCGGCGGGCGCGGATCTCCTGCTCGTGGGGCGTCCCGCGCCCGTCGGGGGTACGGCCGCGTGGCGCTGGACCCTGGTGCAGGGCGAGGACCGGAGGGAGTGGCAGGGCGATGTTGCCGAGGGTGCGCACGGGCTGGCCGATCGACTGGCAGCCCGGTACGCGACAGCGGCGGGCTCCGGCCAGATTGTGACCATGCGGGTCCTGGGCGTCGACAGTTTCGATGCCTACGGCCGTCTGCAGGGTTACCTGCGCACGGTGGGCCTGATACAGCGGGCGGATTTGCGGCGGGTCACGTCGGGCGCGCTGGACGTTGAACTGGACGTCCGTGGCAACATCAGCCAGCTCAACGATGCCCTGGCCCTGCAAAACGTGCTGGTGCCGGTGGCATCGGCGCCGGGTGTAACCGACCTCGTCTACCGGCTGGTGACTGCTCCGTGACGGCAATGGAATTGCCGCCCGCCCGTCCGCCGCTGTTCAGCGCAGCACAGATTCCCAACCTCATCTGCATCCTGCGCATGGCGCTCGTCTGGCCCATCGTCGACACCCTGCTCACCGGCCGCTACGCGCTGGCGCTGGCCCTGGTCGCGGTTGCGGGTTTATCCGATGGCCTCGATGGCTACCTGGCCAAGCGCTTTGACTGGCGCAGCCGGCTCGGTGGCTTGCTTGATCCGCTGGCGGACAAGCTGCTGCTTGTTTCCACGTTCCTGACGCTGGCCTACGCCTCCCTGGCGCCATTGTGGCTGGCGGCGGTCGTCGTCATTCGCGATGTCGTCATCGTGAGCGGCGGATTGATCTACCAGGCGCTCGTTGCGCCCGTGCGGCCCGAACCGAGCCGGGCGAGCAAGCTGAACACCGCCGCGCAGCTTTTCTTTGTCTGCGCCGTCATTGCCAACCGCGGCTTCGGTCTGCCGCCCGCCGAGGTCCTGATCCCCTCGGGGGCGGCCGTCCTGGTCACTTCGACAGTGAGCGGACTCGACTACGTCGTTCGCTGGTCGGGCAGGGCGATCCGCGCGCAGCGGCGCTAGTCGTCGTGCAGCAGCTGCCCCTCGAAATCCGGCTGGCCGACCACGCAGTTTTCAACAATTTCCTGGCGGCTGGCAACGAACTGGTCATCCACGAGCTGAAGGCCCTCGCCGCACGTGGCGAGCAACCCATGCTGTGGCTCTGGGGACCGCCGGAGTCGGGTCGCTCCCACCTCCTGCAGGCCTGCATCGCCGCGGCGGACGAACATGGCCGGCGGGCGGCATATCTGCCGCTCAACCGCGGCCAGGGTGTGCCGGCGGGCGCCCTTGAGGGGCTGGGTGAACTGGACGTGGTTGGCCTCGACGATGTCGACGCCATTGCGGGTGATGCGGGAATCGAGCAGGCAGTATTTGGCTTGTTCGAGCAGTTGCGCCAGGCCGGAGGGCGGCTGGTCGTTTCGGCCGCGGCGCCACCGGGCGATGTCCGCTTCGGTCTTCCGGACCTCGCGTCGCGACTGAAATCGGGTGGCGTCTACCGCCTGCAGCCGCTCGATGACGCCGGGCGGCTGGCGGCATTGCAGATCCGTGCACGCTTCCGTGGTTTCGACCTCCCCGACGACACGGGCCGCTACCTGCTCAACCGGATGGCGCGCGGACCCGCCAGCCTGTTTCGGGTACTCGATACACTCGATCGGGCGGCGCTTGTGGCGCAAAAGCGGCTCACCATTCCGTTCGTGCGCAGCATCCTTGAGGCCTGAACGGACTACGGCGGCTGTCTGGACGCGGCGATACCGCTGAAAAACACCAGCGCGATGATCGTTGCCAGTGTGGCGCCCGGGAGTCGCTGTCCCGGCGACACGAGCAACGCCCCGACGCTGAGCGTGAAATACGGAATCATCACGATCGCTACCCAGATGCCCCACTGACGAACTGCACGCTGGCTGGCGACCAGCAGGATCAGCAACGGGGTTGCGCAGAGCAGCCCGATCAGCAGGCGGGTGCCTGGTTCCGTGTCTGGTCCGGCTGGCGGCGACGCGAGCACCCACACGAGCAGCACGAGCAGCCCGGCCAGGGTGAGACGCCTCGGGATCACGCTTCCCAGCCCTGCAGCCGGATGGCCGCCTCGGCGACCCGGCGTCCGAGGTGCCGGGCGATGCGGACTTCATCATCGCTGGGCGCCGATGCCGTCGACGTTGGCGCAAAGTGCGTCGCCCCGTACGGCGAACCCCCGGTGCGCGTGTCAATCAGGGCCTGTTCCGTGAAGGGCACACCGACGAGCACCATGCCATGGTGGAGCAGGGGCAGGGCCATCGACAGCAGGGTGCTCTCCTGGCCGCCGTGCAGGGAACTCGTTGACGTGAACAGGCCGGCCGGTTTCCCGCGCAGGGTGCCGGACAGCCACTCGGTGCCGGTGCCATCGAGGTAATGCTTGAGTGGCGCCGCCATGTTGCCAAAACGCGTCGGACTGCCGAGCACGAGCCCGGCACAGTCGCTGAGGTCCGTCGCACCGGCGTAGGGGGGGCCGTCGGTCGGCACCTCGGGAAGCCGGGGGGCATTTGCCGCGGTGACAGGTGGCACCGTGCGCAGCCGCGCCACCGCTCCCTCGACACTGTTGATGCCCCGGCATACCTGCGCGGCAAGGTTCGCCACCGAACCGTGGCGGGAGTAATACAGAACGAGGATGTCGGGCATGAGGAGTGGCCGCAGCAGATTGAGCGGGACATTTTACAGTGAGCAACGAGCGGCGCTTGACCGTCGGCGGGCAGGTGGCTAGCGTGCTCTGTTATGACATTGCCTGAAACAGTCCGCCGCCTGCTGCCCTGCCTGGCATTGCTGGGCATTTCCGCCTGCACAGCCGCGGGTCCGCCCGTGCAGGAGATGAGTGACGCCCGCCAGGCGATCGCCGCCGCCCGGGAGGCCGGCGCCGCCGAGCTGGCCAGCGACAACCTCGTGGTCGCCGAGACCCGGCTTGCCGAAGCCGAAGTCCAGTTGCAGCAGCACATGTACTGGAACGCGAAAAAGCTGGCGCTGGGTGCCAAGGAATCTGCCATCGCTGCCCTGCTTCACAGCCGGTCGCTGCGCGAAGCCGGGACTGCGGCTGCACCTGCCGCCCCCTCTCGTTGAAGCTCCGGTGACCGACGAACTGGCGGCGCGCCGTTTCGTGGTCAGCGGCAAGGTGCAGGGCGTGTTTTTTCGCGCCAGCACGGTCCGGGTCGCGGAGCTGCTCGGGATACGCGGGTTCGCGCGGAACCTTCCCGATGGTCGCGTGGAGGTACTGGCAATGGGCGACGCCGTGGCGCTCGGGAAGCTGGCCGCGTGGCTGCGACAGGGGCCCACGCTTGCGCGCGTGACCGATGTAACGGAGCAAGTTGAGGACGGCACGCGTTTCGCCGACCTTGCCGGTTTTCGCAGCGGCTAATGTCGCGCCGCCGCCAGTGCAGCGAGCGGGATCGCCACTGCCCCGGTGGTCAGCGACACCAGGCGCCTGAGCAGGTCTGCGCCCACCGGCAATCGCGCCTACTGCTGAAACCACCGGGTGCGGAGCCGCTCGAACACCAGGTCCGGGTAGGCGCGGCTGCCGAGACTGCCGTTGTAGCGCGCCAGTGCGCGCGTCCAGTTGCCGTTTTCGCGGTCGTAGTAGTAACGCAGGATGGTGCAGCCCATGCGCACGTTGTCCTGGATTTCGAGCAATGAGTGTCCGGGCATGTCGAGCTCGGCAAGCCAGAAGCGCATGATCTGCATCAGGCCCTGGGCGTTAGCCCGCGAGACGGCATAGCGCTCAAAGCCGCTCTCGACGTCGATAACCGCCAGGATCATTTCGGGCGGCAGGCCGACACGGCTGGCCTCGCGGTGGACGGTGGTGAGGATCTCGATGCGCTCGGCGGGATCGGGCACTTTGCCGGCGAGCCGGCCCGCCATGTCGGTGAGCCAGACCTCGGCCGCGAAGCGATCCTCGAAAGCCAGCGGTTCCTGCAGCGCGGCCTTGAGTTCTTCGCGGAGCCGTGGATCGTGGTCCGTGTTGGCTGCGGTGCTGATGACCGGCGCCAGCGTCAGACTGGCGCCGGTCATCAGCAGGGCGGCCAGCAGCAGGCTTCGCCGCTTAACCCTGGCGCGGCAGATCGCGCCTTGCCCGAATGAAATCCAGTACATCGCCCAGGCCCACCTGTTCGTCGCTACCGCCCTGGCGGTGACGATACTCCGCCTTGCCTTCCCTGACACCGCGCTCGCCGACCACCAGCCGGTGCGGAATGCCCACCAGCTCGGCATCGGCAAACTTCACGCCGGCGCGGGCGTCACGGTCGTCCAGCAACACCTCGAAGCCGGCCACCTGCAAATCGTTGTACAGGGCCGCCGCCGCCGCTGTGACGGCCTCGGACTTTTTGGGATTGATCTCGATCAGGATTACGTCGAACGGGCTCATGGGCGCAGGCCATACGATCCCGTTGGCGTCGTGATTCTGTTCGATCGCGGCCCCGACGATCCGGGACACGCCAATCCCGTAACAACCCATGGTCATTACGCGCTCCTTGCCCTCCTGGTCGAGGACTACCGCTTTCATGCTCCGGCTGTACTTGTCGCCTAGCTGAAAGATATGCCCGACCTCGATGCCGCGAGCGATCGTCAGTTCGCCACCGCCGCCGGGGCTCGGGTCGCCGTTCTCGACATTGCGAAGGTCGAAAGGTACAGGCAGCGGGACGTCCCGTTCCCAGTTGACGCCGGTCAGGTGCGTGTCAGCTGCGTTGGCCCCGCAGACGAAGTCCGCCAGTACCAGGGCGCTGTGGTCGGCTACGAGCGGCAGCTTCAGACCGACCGGGCCGAGTGCGCCAACGGGTGTGCCGGTGGCAGTCAGCACCCGCTCCGCTGATGCCAGTGTCAGCGGCCGGGCGACGCCCGGGGCGCGCTCGGCCTTTAGCGGGTTCAGTTCGTGATCACCGCGGAGCAGCAGGGCCACGAGTCCACCCTCGCTGCCTTCCACCACCAGGGTCTTCAGGCACTGCCGGGCTTCGACCTTGAGAAACGCGGCGACCTCGTCGATGGAGCGGACGCCCGGCGTCGCCACCCGCGCGAGGGCGCGAGTGGCAGCCGGGCGTGGCATGACCGGCGGACCGGCCGGCGCCATCTCGACATTGGCGGCGTAACTGTCGCCTTCGCACCAGGCGATACGGTCCTCGCCGGAGTCGGCGAGCACGTGGAATTCCTGCGAGCAGGATCCGCCGATTTCTCCGGAGTCGGCGTCGACCTTGCGAAAGCGGAGACCCAGGCGGGTGAAGATCCGCGAGTACGCGTCGGCCATCCGGTCATAGGTGGTCTGCAGGGAGGCCTGGTCCAGGTGAAATGAGTAGCCGTCCTTCATGATGAATTCGCGGGCGCGCATCACGCCGAAGCGCGGCCGGATCTCGTCGCGAAACTTGGTGTTGATCTGGTAGTAGGTCACCGGCAGCTGCCGGTAACTGCGCAGCTCGCGCCGGGCGATTTCCGTGACAACTTCCTCGGCGGTCGGGGCAAAGCAGTAGTCGCGTTCGTGGCGATCGCGGATGCGCAGCAGGAGATCGCCGTAGACATCCCAACGGCCCGTTTCCTGCCATAACTCGGCGGGCTGGACCGCCGGCATCAGGATCTCGAGTGCGCCTGCGCGATCCATTTCCTCGCGCACGATGCGCTCAACCTTGCGCAGCACGCGCAACCCCAGCGGCATCCAGGTGAACAGGCCGGACGAGAGCCGACGCACCAGGCCGGCGCGCAGCATCAGCTGGTGGCTGATGATTTCCGCGTCGGCCGGAACTTCCTTGAGGGTGGCCAGCGGCAGTTGGGTCAGGCGCATGAGGGCTTGGTCTCTGAAAGGCCGGAAATGGTGACGCGCGGCATTCTAGCCCGCAGGCCCTGGCTTGTCCCCGCGGGCCGCTGCACTGTCGTGACTGTATCTGGGTGTCCCGGCGTGGCAATATGCCTTGCGAAAGCAGTGGAAACAGCAATGCCAGAGCCGATCGGCGCACCCCCAGTCTCACGGCGGCGGGCAATTTACCTGCTGCCCAACCTGCTCACTACCGGCACGCTGTTCGCTGGCTTCTATGGGATCGTGGCCTCCATCGACGGCAACTACACGCCGGCCTGTATCGCGATCTTTATTGCCGCCCTGCTGGATGGCATGGACGGCCGCCTCGCGCGCCTCACGCATACCGAGTCGGAATTCGGCAAGCAGTACGACAGTCTTGCCGACATGGTGGCGTTCGGCATGGCGCCGGCGATCATTGTTTACCAGTGGGGCCTGAAAGCGCTTGGCGAGTACGGCTGGGCCTGGGGAAAAGTGGGCTGGCTCGCCGCCTTCCTGTACGCGGTGGCCGCCGCTCTCCGGCTCGCGCGATTCAACGTGGCTGCCAAGTCCGTCGACCGGCGCTTTTTCGAGGGTCTGCCGAGTCCGTCCGCCGCCGGGCTGGTTGCGAGCATGGTCTGGCTTGCCGTGCAGCTGGACGTGGGTGGCCTGCCCGCTCTGGCGATGAGCACTGCGATCACGGTTACTGCCGGCATGCTGATGGTGTCGCGGCTCGCGTACTACAGCTTCAAGGAGCTGGGTCCCAGGGGGCGTATCTCGTTCACATATGCGTTCGTGATTCCGTCGATCTTTGCGCTGATCGCGCTGAATCCGCCGCTGGTGTGCTTCATTATCGCGTCGATCTATGCACTGTCCGGTATGGTCAACGCGGTGTGGCGCCGGCAGCGCCGGCTGTCCGGTCGCGCGCGGAAGTCCGGGAGCGACCCGGACTCTCCGCCGGAAGCCCGGCGGGGACCTTGAAGGCAGCCGGGTTCCATGGCGGCGACAGGACGACAACTCACGGATCCCCAGCTGGCGGCACTGGCCGCCATGAATATTCCGGTGTGGACCCGTCGCGGGGAGCTGGCGGCGGTTGCGCTGCCGCCAGCGTCTCCGTTGGCAGCTTCACCAGTGCCGGCACCTGCAACTGATACCGGTGACTGGCAAGCGCTGGAGCGCGAAGCTCTGGCCTGTACGAAATGCGTGCTGCACCAGACGCGCACCAACGTCGTCTTTGGTGTGGGCGACCGGCGGGCACGCTGGATGATCGTCGGCGAAGCGCCAGGGGCTGATGAAGACCGCCAGGGCGAGCCGTTCGTCGGGCGGGCCGGCCAGCTGCTCAACGAAATGCTGCTGGCCGCGGGTGTGGCGCGCGAACAGGTGTATATCGCCAATATTCTCAAGTGCAGGCCCCCGGAAAACCGCGACCCGAAGCCTGACGAATCAGAGAGTTGCGAGGGATACCTCAAGCGACAGATTGCGCTCCTGAAGCCCGGTCTCCTGCTTGTACTCGGACGAATTGCCGCGCAGAAATTGCTGGGCACCGATACACCGATAGGCAAGCTGCGGGGGGCGGTGCATCGGTACGGACCGGCCGGGATTCCACTGGTCGTGACTTATCACCCGGCCTATCTCCTGCGCAGTCCCGGGCAGAAGCGCAAATCGTGGGAAGACTTGTGCCTCGCGCGGGCCACGGTGCCGCCGAAAGATGAGCGCTGAACTCAAGCCGGTGCCGGCCGTCATCCGCGACATGCGGCAGGCCGACCTGATTACGGTTGCCATCATCGAGCAGGCGGCTTACGAATTCCCATGGAGCCCCGGCATCTTTCGCGATTGCCTGCTGGCTGGTTATTCGAGCGTGGTTCTCGAGCACGGTGGCAAGATAATCGGCTACGGTATCGTGTCGGTGGCGGCGGGCGAGGCCCACCTGCTGAACCTGGCGTTGTCGGAGTCGGCTCGCGGCATGGGCCATGGCCGGCGTCTTCTGGAATACCTGATGGAGCTTGCAAGGCTTGCCGGTGCGGAAGGCATGTACCTGGAAGTCCGGCCGTCCAATCTGCCTGCGCTGGCGTTGTATGAAAAGCATGGCTTCGAAGTCGTAGGCCGGCGACGGGGCTACTACCGGGCCAGGGGCGGGACCGAGGACGCGGTGGTCCTCGTTCATCGCTTTCACCGGCGGCGCTGAAGCGGGTGACAGCGTTCTCATGGCGCAGCCGGCCTGTGCTGGGCTGGGCCCTGTATGACTGGGCTAACTCCGCGTTTGCACTCGCCGTGCTGACGGCCTTCGTGCCGGTCATGCTGGGGGGCGCCTGGAACGACGGCGCACCGAGCACGATGACCACTTTCCGGCTCGGAATGGCCAATGGCGTGGCCAGTCTGATCGTGGTTGTGCTCGCGCCGATGCTGGGGGCAATGACGGACCAGGCCCGGCGACGCAAACCCTGGCTGGCCATGTTCACGGTCCTTGGCGTCGTGGCAACCGCACTGCTCGCCACAGCAGGTCCGGGCGGCTGGCAGCTGGCGATGCTCTGCTTCATCCTGGCTTCGGTCGGCTTCTTTGCGGCCAACAGCCTCTACGACGCGATGCTGATCGATGTCGCTGAGCCCCTGGAATATGACCGGGTCTCTGCGCTCGGCTATGCGCTCGGCTACCTCGGTGGCGCCCTGCTGTTCACGATCAGCGTCATCCTGCTGGCCAGCCCGGCGACGTTCGGACTTGAGAGCCCGAGTGCCGCAATCGAGCTGACCTTCGTTCTCGTGGCAATCTGGTGGGCCGTATTTTCCCTGCCGCTTCTCCTGTGGGTGAAGGAGCGCGAGCCGGCGCAGGCGCCTGTCAGCGGTGCCTTTCTGGCGGGTCTGCGCGAACTGCGCAATACCGTCCGGTCACTGGGATCGGAGCGGAACCTGCTGTGGTTCCTTGCGGCGTACTGGCTCTACATCGACGGTGTCTACACGATCATCAAGATGGCAGTGGATTACGGTCTGTCGCAGGGCCTCTCTGCCACGGACGTGACGGGCGCGATCCTGCTGACCAACTTTCTCGGCTTTCCGGCTGCGCTGGCCTTCGGGGTGCTCGGTGACCGGATCGGCCCGCGCGCCGCAATTTTTCTGGCGCTGTCGGTGTACATCGTGGCGACGGTGCTGGCGGTCTTCCTCACCACGGCCCTGCATTTCTACGCGCTTGCCGCCACCATCGGCCTCGTGCAGGGCGGCGTGCAGTCCCTCAGCCGTTCGTTGTTCGCCCGGTTGATCCCGCCGGCGAAGAGCGGCGAGTATTTCGGTTTCTACAACATGCTGGGCAAGTTCTCGTCAATCCTGGGTCCGGTACTGGCCGGCACGGTGGCTCTGGTGAGCGGCAGTCAGCGTGTGGCGATACTGTCGATTGTCCTGCTGTTCGTTTCCGGCCTCTGGCTGCTCACCCGGGTGCAGGTGCCGGCGGTACGCGCAGCTGTCTGAGGAGCCTGAGGGCGAGAAGACAGTCGGTCGGGGCTGACGCGCGGTGCGGCCCGGAAGGAAGGGGCTCTGTACGGCTTATACTCAGGAAATAGCAGGCCTATTAGCTGCCGCGATACGGTGCGTACGGAAATGCCCAGGCAGGAGTCGGGAATCACCTTGAGCTTGGCAACAGACCCGGTAGATGCGGCCTATTCGCCGATTAGTATATTCGCCATCATCAAGGCGGGTGTCGGGCCGTCGAGCTCGCACACCATGGGTCCATGGTCAGCGGCTCTCGATTTCGTCGACAGGCTGAAACTTCGCGGCATCAATATGGTGGAGCGGGTGACGGTGACGCTGATGGGCTCACTTGCCAAGACGGGCCGGGGGCACGGCACGCACACGGCCATCATCATGGGCCTGATGGGCGAGGACTACCGGACCTCGGACCTGGAGCAAATGCCGGGACGGGTTGACCAGGTCAGGAAAACCGGTCGGCTATCCCTTGGCGGCGTTCTTGAGCTGGACTTTGATCCCGCGCGGGACATCGTTCCGGATCCCGCGTCCATCTGTCCTGTACACCCGAATACCCTGGCTTTCTATGCGAAATTTGGCGGCGGGGAATCCCTGACCGAGACTTACTATTCGATCGGTGGAGGGTTCCTGCAACGCGAAGGCGCACCGCAGGCGCCGCTGGCTGCGGTAACGCTCAGATACCCGGTTACGCTGGGCGCAGACCTGATCCGCTGGTGTGACAGCTCCGGGCTGGCAATTCATGACGTTGTCCGCGAGAACGAAACAGCATGGCGCAGTACCGATGAGATTGATGCGGCGCTGGATCAGTTGTTTGCAACCATGATTGACAGCATTGAAAACGGTTGCCATGCGGACGGCGTGCTTCCGGGCGGTCTGCAGGTCCGGCGGCGTGCCAGATCGATACACGACCGGCTCATGGCAGGCCGCCGCTATGGCACACGCGCGGAGTGGATCCGCCAGATACGTCAAACGCCTCCCGACCTGGCGACCTCAACATCCTGGATCACGG
>Ga0224505_10001467_pt1 | contig 14819 bp, 18 predicted proteins | sample SF_Jan12_sed_USG_FD_169102 | JGI IMG/M metagenome (GOLD analysis project Ga0224505, IMG submission 169102) | Sediment microbial communities from San Francisco Bay, California, United States - SF_Jan12_sed_USGS_4_1 | ecosystem: Environmental > Aquatic > Marine > Sediment | place: USA: California... | reverse complement strand
CCCGTGTAGAACTCGACATTCATCGTCCACGCGTTCTTGACGTCGAGCGCGTACCCGAGCGCTGCGCCGACGAGCAGGCCGCCCCGTGCAATCGAGAGGATCAGATCCGCCTCGTAGCCGTCATGAGCCACTTGGCGAGCGAGATCGCGCGTCGCCACGCCGAACTCGGCCCATGAGAGTCGCTCGCGCTCTTCACTCACGCGCCGATCGTATTGTGTCGTCGCTCAGAGGGTGACTTCGCTGCGGCCGCGCTCGAATGCGAGCACGTCGGTGAGGATGTCGTCGAGCGTCTGCGCGGGCTGCCATCCCGTCGCCGACTCGATCTTTGCTGTCGAGGGGATCCGGTGGAGCATGTCCTCGATCCCGATGCCGTAGACGTCCTCGTAGGCGACGTACGAGACCTCGGAGCCCGAGCCGGTGAGCTCGAGCACGCGGCGGGCGAGCTCGTTGATCGAGATGCGCTCCTCCGAGCCGACGTTGTAGATCTCGCCGGACGCGCCCTCTTCCATGAGCCCTGCGAGCGCACGGATCGTGTCCGAGACGTGACAGAAGCAGCGGGTCTGGTCTCCGTCTCCGTGAATCTCGAGCGGTTCGTCAGCGAGCGCGCGTTGCACGAAGCTCGGGATCACCATCCCGTACTGCCCGCTTTGACGCGGGCCGACCGTATTGAAGAGTCGGACGATGACGCAGTCCAGGTTGTGCTCCGCGTGGTGCGCGAGCGCGAGGAACTCGTCCATCGCTTTCGAGTCGGCGTACGCCCACCGCTTCTGTGTCGTCGGTCCGTAGATCCTCCGGTCAGTCTCGACCAGCGGCCGCTCCTCGCGATGATCTCCGTATACCTCTGACGTCGAGGCGATGAGCACGCGCTTCTCGAAGCGGTGGCAGTGCTCGAGGACGATCTCGGTTCCGCGAAGGTTCGTGACGAGCGTCTGCACCGGCTGCTCCACGATAAGGCGCACGCCGACGGCTGCCGCGAGGTGGTAGACGACGTCACACTTGTAGACAAGCTCGTTCACTGCCGACCAGTGGAGCACGGAGTCGACGACGAGGTGGAACCCCGGCCGGTCCCGGAGATGCTCGATGTTGTCGAGCGATCCCGTGGAGAGATCGTCGAGCACCCACACCTCGTGCCCTTGATCCAGGAGCAGCTCCGAGAGATGCGAGCCGATGAAACCTGCGCCCCCGGTGATTAAGGCTTTGTTGCTCACGGGCCGAGAAGGGTACCGAGGCCGCCGGGCGAACCCGACGACTGAGACCCAGCACAAGACCAGTCGGCTACGATCAGACTACGAACCTTCGGCCCGGGGTGAGGCGGACCCGTCGACCTCCGGAGAATTCGGGAAAGGAGCGTCGAAGGAGTTGTTCGAGCGATTCACCGAACGGGCAAGGCAGGTCGTGGTTCTCGCGCAGGACGAGGCGAGGGCGCTCAAGCACAACTACATCGGTACCGAGCACATCCTGCTTGGCCTGCTCCGCGAGGAGGAGGGCCTTGCCGCCCGTGTCCTCGAGTCGCTCGACATCACGGTGGAGGAGGTTCGCGCCCAGGTCGCACGCATCGTCGGCCAGGGTGACGAGGTCACCACCGGCCAGATCCCGTTCACGCCGCGCGCCAAGAAAGTGCTCGAGCTGGCGCTGCGCGAGGCTCTCTCACTGGGCCACAACTACATCGGAACGGAGCACATCCTCCTTGGTCTCGTGCGCGAGAACGAGGGCGTTGCTGCACGAATCCTGCTCGACTTCGACGCAGATGCGGAAAAGATCCGCAACGAGATCATCCGCATGCTCTCGGGGCCAGGACGCCGCCAGGCAGGAACCGGTAGCGCGCCTCCGGGTGAGAAGACGAAGAGCTCCAAGCTCCTCGACCAGTTCGGCCGCAACCTGACGAAGCTCGCCGTCGAGGGCAAGCTCGACCCCGTCGTCGGGCGCCAGACCGAGATCGAGCGCGTTATGCAGATCCTCTCGCGCCGTCAGAAGAACAACCCCGTGCTCATCGGCGAGCCCGGCGTGGGCAAGACGGCGGTCGTCGAGGGGCTCGCCTCCCGCATCTCCTCGAGCCAGGTGCCCGAGCTCCTGAAGGGCAAGCAGATCTACACGCTCGACCTCGCTGCGCTCGTTGCCGGGTCGAAGTACCGCGGTGAGTTCGAGGAGCGCCTGAAGAAGGTGATGAAGGAGATCACCCAGCGCGGCGACATCATTCTCTTCATCGACGAGCTCCATAACCTCGTCGGCGCTGGCGCCGCCGAAGGTGCAATCGACGCGGCCTCGATTCTCAAGCCCGCCCTGGCGCGCGGCGAGATCCAGACCATCGGCGCGACCACGCTCGACGAGTACCGCAAGTACCTCGAGCGCGACGCAGCGCTCGAGCGCCGATTCCAGCAGGTGCGCGTCGAAGAGCCGACGATCGACGAGACCGTGCAGATCTTGCGTGGACTCCGCGACCGCTACGAGGCGCATCACCGCTGCAAGATCTCCGACGAGGCACTCCAGGCTGCGGCATCGCTCGCCGACCGCTACATCCAGGATCGGCATCTACCCGACAAGGCGATCGACCTCATCGACGAGGCTGGCTCGCGCGTTCGCATCGCGACGATGTCCGCACCGCCTCGCTATCGCGAGCTCGAGGAGGAGATCGACAAGGTTCGCGCAGACAAGGAAGCAGCGATCGAGGATCAGGAGTTCGAGAAAGCGGCGCAGCTTCGGGACAAGGAGCGCAAGCTCTCGCAGAAGAAGAAGGAGCTCGAGGAGGACTGGCGCAACCAAGCCGACGAGGAGCAGCCGGAGATCGGCGAGGACGAGATCGCGGACATCGTCTCGATGTGGACGGGAATCCCGGTGTTCAAGCTCAGCGAGGCCGAGTCGCAGAAGCTCATCCGCATGGAGGACGAGCTGCACAAGCGCGTCATCGGCCAGGACCCGGCGATCATCGCCGTCTCGAAGGCAATCCGTCGCGCGCGCGCGGGCATCAAGGACCCGAAGCGCCCGACCGGCTCGTTCATCTTCCTCGGCCCCTCAGGAGTGGGGAAGACCGAGCTCGCACGCACTCTCGCCGAGTTCCTGTTCGGCGACGAGGACATGATGATTCAGGTGGACATGTCGGAGTACATGGAGAAGCACTCCGTGTCCCGGCTCGTCGGTTCCCCACCGGGCTACGTCGGCTACGACGAGGGCGGCCAGCTCACCGAGGCCGTGCGCCGCAAGCCGTACTCGGTGCTCCTCCTCGACGAGATCGAGAAGGCGCACCCGGACGTCTTCAACATCCTCCTGCAGATCCTCGAGGAGGGGAAGCTCACTGACTCGCAGGGGCGGAAGGTTGACTTCCGCAACACGATCGTGATCATGACCTCGAACCTCGGGGCAGCGCAGATCTCGAAGAACCAGACCCTGGGCTTCTCGATCGGCGACGAGGCGGGTCTCTCGTACGACGAGATGAAGGAACGCGTGATGTCGGAGCTCAAGAAGGTCTTCAGGCCGGAGCTCCTCAACCGCATCGACGAGGTCATCGTCTTCCACAAGCTCGAGAAGTCCGAGATCCTGCAGGTCGTCGACATGATGATGAAGCGGGTGCGCGAGGAGATGGTGAAGCACGGGGTCGTCATCGAGCTGACGGACGAGGCGCGCGAATTGCTCGTCGAGCAGGGGTACGACCCGGCGATGGGTGCGCGACCACTGCGCCGCGCGATCCAGCGCATGATCGAGGACCCGTTGGCGGACTTCATCCTCGGGCGCGAGCTCAGCCCCGACTCGACGATTGTCGTCGATCGGCGCGAGAACCCCGTCGATGACGAGCCGCCGGTCGAGATCAGGGTCATCGAAGGCACGCCGGTCCCGGCAGCGGTTGGCGGGCCGGCTGAAGAGCCAGACGCCGACGAGCCTGCGGACGATCCGTCCGACGACGCCTAGCTCGATCGTCATCCGACACGCGAAACCGTCCGACTACGGGCGCGTTATCGGACGCATCAACGTCTGGTGGGGTGGGCGCGACATGGCCCCGATGCTCCCGAAGCTCTTCTTTCTCCACTTCGAGGGAACGAGCTTCGTCGCGGAGGACGAGGACGGCGACCTCGTAGGGTTCCTCTGCGGGTTCCTCTCGCAGACGGCGCGCGACGAGGCATACATCCACTTCGTCGGCGTCACACCCGACAAGCGCGGCGAGGGGCTCGGGCGCACGCTGTACGAGCGGTTCTTCGAGGAGGTTCGCTCTCAGGGCCGCTCGATCGTGCGCTGCGTCACCTCACCTGTGAACGAGAACTCGGTCGCGTTCCACGAGGCGCTCGGCTTCGAGATCGATCGTGTGGTCGAGGACTACGACGGGCCGGGTGAGGACCGCGTGCTGCTCGTCATGCGGCTGAGCTGAGTCCGCGGCGCTTGCGCCGGCCCAACAGCGGGTTCCTGCCGGCTTGCGTGTCCGCCCAGTTGAGGTACGTCCCCGCCGCCATCAACCCGGCGAGGGCGACGAAGCCATAGCTCGCCCAGGTCGAATTGGCGTCGGTGAGGTTCTTCAGGACTGCGAGGGCGAAGGTCGCCACGCCGAGCCCGAAAGCCACGCTCTCCCACGGCACCTCTTCGGACATCTCGACCTCGCTCACACGAGCGAGCACGACGAGCGTGACGGTTGCAATGACCAGCATCCCGATCAAGAGTCCCCAGACGTCCCAACCGTCCTGAGGCTGAGTCGCGATCCCGGCAGGCCCGTAGTCGATCTTGAGCGTCTGCCAGTTGAAGAAGAGGCTGAGGAAGAGAACGGGACCAGCGGCGAGGACGAGCTTTGTGCCTCTCGAGAGGGCTTTGATCCTCTCCATATGCGAATCCTTTCGGAGGTAGGGCGACAGCTCCGGGCGGCCCGGCTACACCGTTTCTTTACTCGCCAAAGCGTACTCGGAATACGACCGAATGGGGTATTTCCAGGGTCTTCGGTCGCACGCGCAGCATGAGCCGACTTCGGCACGCCGAAGATCTCGGGACCCGCACGCGCTCGCCGCGGCGCGCGCACGCGCCGCGGCGTAGCAGCGGCTGAGCGGGCTAGACCTCCCGCTCGGTCGATGGCGATTCCGCATCGGCTGCGTCGGCTGCAGCATCTTCGGTTGCTGCATGGGCGCTTCCGGTCATCTCGGCAGAGCTCTCGGGTGCCGCAGTGGGAGCTGCTGCCGGAGGAGCCGCCGCGGGTGGCGCTGGAGCGGCGGCTGCGGCTGCCGGTGCCGCCGTCGCGCCGCCGGAGCCCGGCATCTGGCTCTTCAGATGCTCGACACCACCAGCTTCCTGCACCTCGAGCCACGCCCCGACGGCCACCAGAATCGCTAGGCCGACGCCAACGTAACTCCAGAACGTCGAGTAATCGTCGGTGAGGTTCTTGACGACTGCGAACACGGCGATGAGGACGCCGAGCACGAAGCTCGTCGTGGCGAACGAGAGCGGTATCGGAATATCTACCGCGGCAAGCCTCGCCGCGATCCGCGCGATGAGGACGATCGTCAGGAGCCCCATCACGATGCCGAGGAAGTCGTCCCAGGCGCTGACGCCGGCGCTGCCGCCCCCGAGTGGTCCGAGGTCGAACTCCACCTCCTGCCAGCGCAAGAAGCTGTCAATGATCAACAACACGGCAGCGATGAACATGATCTGGGTACCACGCCCGAGGGCTTTGAGTCTCTCCATTCGCCTGTCCTTTCGATGGTCGTCTGTGATGTTCAGCACCACTCTTAAGCAACCGCGCTCGACTTGCAAGCCAATCGGCGCACTTTCGTGAGAGACGGCGTCGGGCGCGACTCCTAGACTGGCCCGATGACGAGGATCACCGTCCAGTTCACGTGCACCGAATGCGGCACGACGAGTGGGCGCTGGCTTGGGCGCTGCCCGGGCTGCGCCGCGTTCGGAACGCTCGTCGAGGAGCTCCACGGGTCAGACGTAGGACCGAGCGTGGAGGCGCTCACCCCGATGCGTCTCGGCGAAGTCTCCGCCGACGAGGCCGAGCGCATCCCGACCGGAGTCTTCGAGCTCGACCGGGTGCTGGGAGGCGGTCTCGTGCCGGCCTCGCTCGTCCTCGTCGGAGGGGAGCCGGGGGTTGGGAAGTCGACACTGCTGCTCACAGCACTCGGCGCGATTGCGCGTGGCGGGCGGCGGGCGTTGCTCGTCACGGGTGAGGAGTCGGTCGCTCAGGTCTCGCTGCGCGCGGCCCGGCTCGGTGGCGCAGACACGGTTGAGATCCTCGCCGAAACCGAGCTGGATGCCGTCTGCGCGACCCTCGAAAAGGAGCGTCCGGACGTCTGCGTGATCGACTCGGTGCAGACCCTTCATTCCGCTGCGCTCGGCTCCGCACCCGGATCCGTCGCGCAAGTGAGGGAGGCGGCGGGGCGGCTTCTTCGAGTCGCGAAGGAGGCAGGCGTTGCGACGATTCTGGTCGGGCACGTGACCAAGGACGGGGCCGTCGCCGGTCCGCGTGTGCTCGAGCATCTCGTCGACTGCGTCCTTCAGTTCGAAGGTGACCGCTACCAGGAGCACCGCATCCTCCGCGCGACGAAGAATCGCTTCGGGTCGACCAACGAGCTCGGAGTCTTCGAGATGACGGCGGGGGGTCTCGTCGGTGTTCCGGATCCGTCGCAGCTCTTCGGATCAACTCACCCGGGCGAGATCGGTGCTGCTGTCGGTTGTGTCCTCGAGGGAACTCGACCAATCCTGCTCGAGGTTCAGGCACTCGTCGCGCCCACGGACCTTGCCATGCCGAGACGCGTGGCCACCGGCGTCGAGCCCCGCCGCCTCGCGATGATCGTGGCCGTCCTCGGCCGGCATGCCGGGGTGGCCCTCGCGAGCGCCGACGTCTTCGTCAACGTCGCCGGTGGAGTCAAGATCGAGGAGCCGGGAGCAGATCTCGCGGTCGCACTCGCCATTGCATCGGCGGCACGAGGCGCCTCCGTGCTCGAGGGTCTGGCCGCGTTCGGTGAGATCGGCCTCACGGGACGCCTGCGGGCGGCTTCTCAGGCCGAGCGACGCCTCGACGAGTGCGCGAAGCTCGGTATTGCCGCGGTCGTTGCTCCCGCCGGGACACCCGCTCGAGAGAGTCTTCGCGTTGCCGACGCAGAGACGCTCCGCGAGGCGATCAAGGCAGGTCTCGGGAGGCCCGCGGCAGTTCGCGAAGCTGCTGCGTAGGGGCCCCTCACGGTGAAAGAGCCGTTGCGGTTCCGTTAAGACCCGGTGAGAAACCCGCTATGATGTGCGTGGACGCTGGCAGGGAAAGACGCTGCCGGCACTTTTTTCGTGAAGGCGACGCATACCGACATCGGGGAGGCCCTCTTGTTCGACATCGGCGACAAAGTCGTCTATCCGCACCATGGCGCGGGGACAGTTGTGAGCAAGGAAAAGCGCGAGGTTCTGGGGGAGACGCGCGAGTATTTGACCATCCAGATCCTTCACAACGACATGACCGTCAACGTCCCGTGCGAGAACGCTGACCGGGTGGGCCTCCGCACGGTCATCGATCAGCGCACGGTGCAGATGGTGGTAAGGACCCTTTCCGGCGGTTCCACCGAGATGCCGAAGAACTGGAACCGTCGTTTCAAGCACAACCGCGACAAGATGAAGACGGGCAACATCTTCGAGCTCGCGGAAGTCGTGCGAAACCTCGCTGTCCGCAACAACGAAAAGGGCCTTTCGACCGGCGAGAAGCAGATGTTCGTGAAGGCGAAGAAGATCCTCGCCTCCGAGCTCATGTACGCGAAGGACATGGACGAAGACGGGGCCGCGGCCTGGCTCGATGACGTCCTTTCGCGTGCGGGGCAGCCCACGCCGAAGTCGCGAGCGAAGCCGAAGGCCGCAGCCGCGAGTGCGTAGCGGCTCCGGCGGTTCCGGCGTAGCCGGGGCCACCTGGGCACTTGTCGTCGCCGCGGGCACCGGAGAGCGGCTCGGAATCGATCGCCCCAAGGCCTTTGCGGATCTTCGCGGCCGGCCGCTGCTCGCCGAGAGTCTCGATCGGCTCGACCGTTCTCCATGGGTCGATGCGATTGTCGTTGCGGCCGCTCCAGGCTGGGAGGAGCCTTCGATCCTGTTGTCCGAGGAGCTCGCGACGACCAAGGTCGTCTCGTGCGTGACCGGAGGGGCCACACGAGCTGAGTCGGTTCGTGCCGCCCTCGCGGACGTGTCTGAGGAGGCGATCGTCGTGCTCGTGCACGATGCCGCACGACCTCTCGTCGACGACGCCGTGATCGAGAGGGTCTTGAAGCCGCTCGGAGAGGGTTTCGACGGCGCCGTGCCCGCGCTCCCGGTGCCGGACACACTCAAGCGCGTCGAGCTGGGCGTCGTCCTCGAGACGGTCTCTCGAGACGGTCTCTTCGGCGCGCAGACGCCTCAGGCGTTTCTCGCACCCGCTCTTCGGAGCGCCTATTCCGGTGACCTATCGGGCGCGACTGATTGCGCGTCCCTGGTCGAGCGAAGCGGAGGCCGGGTCGCCGTGGTCGAAGGCGATCGCCGCCTGCTGAAGGTGACGACGCCTGAGGATCTCGCGCTCGTCGAGTCGTGGCTCTGAGAGCGGTCTTCTTCGACGTCGGGGAGACGCTCGTCGACGAGGAGCGGTGGTGGCGCGAGCTGGCTGCGCGCTCCGGTCTCGAGCCGCATGTCGTTTGGGCGGCGCTCGGCGTCACAATCGAGCGCCGTGAAGAGCACGAAGCGCTCTGGGGGCACCTCGGGATCGAGCGGCCCGCCGCTTGGAGTGAGCTCGGCTATTCCCTGGACGACCTCTATCCGGACGCGCTCGAGTGCCTGGCGCGTGTGCGTGCGCGCGGGTTTCTCGTCGGGATCGTCGGGAACCAGACAGAGGTGCTCGAGGCATGGGCCCGCGAAGCCGCCCTCCCGGCCGACATCATCTCCTCCTCCGCCAGCCTCGGCGTACGCAAGCCTGACCCACGCTTCTTCGAGCTCGTCGTGGAGCTCGCAGGCTGCGCGCCCGGGGAAGTCGCCTATGTCGGCGATCGCATCGACAACGACGTCCTCCCCGCTGCCGCAGCCGGGCTCGTCGCCGTGCATGTCCGCCGTGGGCCGTGGGGCAGACTCCAGCCGACTCCGCCCGAGGCCGCGCTCGGGCTCGACGATCTCGCGTCGCTTCCTGACGCGCTAGCCTCGCTTCGGTGATGGACATTCGCGTTGGCATCGGCTTCGACGCGCACGCGCTGGAAGCAGGTGTGCCGCTGGTGCTCGGGGGCGTTTCGGTCGACTATCCGCGCGGATTGGCGGGCCACTCGGATGGAGATGTCATCGCTCACGCTTTGATCGACGCGCTCCTCGGGGCCGCGAACCTCGGGGACATCGGCTCGCTGTTCCCGTCGGGCGACGAGCAGTACCGAGGGGCGTCCTCGCTCGATCTCCTCTGGGAGGCGTATCGAGAAGTGCGCGAGAACGGCTGGGAACTGGTCAACGCTGATTGCGTCCTGATTGCGGAGGAGCCACGGATCGGGGACGTGCGCGCCGAGATGTGCGAGCGGCTTGCTGGAGCACTCGGCGTCGCAGATGGGTGCGTGACGGTGCGCGCGACGACGACCGACGGCCTCGGTTTCACCGGTCGTGGAGAGGGGTTAGCGGCTCAGGCAGTCGCGTTGCTCCGACGGGCATGAACGTCGTTCGATACGCGGACCGGTCCTACCTTCTGGAGCGTCGTTACGAAGAGCTCACGAAGCCGACGTTCCCCGAGTACATGAACAGCAACGAGCCGGGCCGTCGCTTCTGGGAACGGCTCTACTCCGATTTTCCGGATTTCCAGGCATCGGAACCCACGTCGAACCGAATGTCTGGGTGCTACACGGCGTCTAGCCGGCAGGAAGGGTGAAGCAGACCCTGGCGCCGCCGCCCTCGCGGTCTTCGGCCCAGATCCGCCCGCCGTGCGCCTCGACGAGGCCCCGGGCTATCGCGAGTCCGAGACCTGCACCGCGCGACGATCGCGACTGATCTCCTCGCCAGAACCGCTCGAACATCCGCTCCTGGGCCTCCGCGTCGAGGCCCTCGCCCGTGTCCTCGACAGCGACCCGCACTTCTCCCGCGCGCGGCTCGACGCGAACGGCGACCGCGCCGTCGGTCGGTGTATGGCGAAGCGCGTTCGTCAGGAGGTTCATGAGCACGCGCTCGACCTTTTCGGGCGCGAAGCGCGCAGTGACGTCGTCCTCGACCTCGGCAGCGAGCGTGACGTGGCGTGAACGAGCCTCGGCTTCGACACCGCGGAGGCTGCTCGAGATCACCGGCGCCACCGGAAGGCGGTGCATCTCCAGAGTGAGGGCGTCGGCGTCGATCCGGGCGAGCTCGAAGAGGTCGTCGACGAGCAGGGAGAGAGCTCGTACCTGCTCGAGAAGCACCGGGACGTACTCCTCGGGTTTGCCGAGGCCGTCCTCGAGCGCCTCGAGCATCGCCTGCATGTTGGCGAGCGGAGTCCGCAAGTCGTGGCTCGCCCAGGCGACGAGCTCGCGCCGTGTGTCGAAGAGGCGACTCAGATTCGCGCCCATCTCGTTGAACGAGGCTGCGAGTTCGGCGACCTCGGCAGGACCCCCTTCGGGTGCCCGCGCTTCGAGGTTTCCCTGCGCAAGCTCGATAGACGCTTCGCGCACCTGGTCGATCGAGTCGGCGATCGATCGCGCTACCAGGAGCGCGGCGACCAACGCGGTCAGCGCTGAGACAGCGGTGACAGCGAGGATCTTCACGTCGTCGCCCATGTGGAACATCACCCATCCCGAGGCAAGCACGGCGCCGAGTGGGAGCAGGACAGCAAGGACGGCCAGTCCGGCGAGCTGGAGTCGAACAGTGGGGAGCAGGCGAAGGAGTGCGGCGAGCGCGAGCCCGATGCCGAGCGTCGCGAGTGCGACGATGAGTGCGTTCGCGATCACGCGGCCAACCTGTATCCGACACCCCAGACGGTCTCCAGATACTTCGGCTCGGACGGGTCGTCCTCGACCTTCTCTCGCAGACGCCGGACATGGACGGTCACGGTCCCGGTGTCGAGTGCGGCCGTGTAGCCCCACACACTCGCCATGAGTTGATCGCGCGAGAAGACCCGGCGCGGATGACTCGCGAGGAACCAGAGGAGGTCGAATTCTTTCGCGGTCAAACGCACCTCCCCGCCGCCTTTCCGTGCCTCTCTGGTCGCGCGCTCGAGCACGATGTCGCCGAACGTCAGGCTCTCGTCGGAATGCTGTGCCGGCGCCGATCGTCGGAGAACGCTGCGGACTCGCGCTGCAAGCTCGCGCGGAGAGAACGGCTTCGTCACATAGTCGTCGGCGCCGAGCTCCAGACCGACGATTCGGTCAGCCTCCTCGCCGCGCGCGGTCAGCATGATCACCGGGAGCTCCGACCGTGCGCGAATCCAGCGACAGAGCTCGAGGCCGTCCGTTCCCGGCAGCATCACGTCGAGAACGACGAGGTCTGGCTCTTCACGCTCGATGGCGTCTCGGGCCGCGTTGCCGTCAGCGGCCTCGAGCGTCTCGTGCCCCTCGCGAACGAGATAACGGACGACGACTTCGCGGACGATCGGCTCGTCGTCGACGACCAGGACGGTTGCCATCGACGCATTGTGCTGTGGATTCGGTTACGAGAGGGTGAATTCAGACCATGTTCAGCGTGGCGTGAGGGCCTCGTAAGAGTTGCCCCCTACCGTCGGAGCAGTTCCTCGACGGAAGGAGAGCTCGATGAAGAAGGCAACAGCCATCGTCGCCATCGTGGCCTGTGCCGCTATCGCGTGGGCGCTACCGGCGCTCGCTGCGGATGGACCGGTAAAGACGTTCTCGCAGGATGTGACGCTAGGCTTCCACCGAGGGAAGCTGGTCTCATACCTCGACCTCGGCCCCGTGAAGCTCAAGGCGGGGAACAAGACCGCGCCTATCTGGGTGTTCACCAACGGGGACGACGGACAGCGCAACATCATCGACACCGTTCCGGGGCGCAAGGACTACACGCCGCTCTGGGCCGTGCGAACGGTGACTTGGAAGGAAAACGCTAGCGCGCACGTGCTTCGTTCTGCAGCGGCCGTGCGGGCCGCGCAGAAGGCCGGCCAGGTAACGATCGCTGTGGTCCCGATCGTCGTCAACTGCCCCGTTCTCTAATCGGGAGCGCAACCACTCCCTCCTCCACGACCACGAGGCCGTCTCGCTCCAGAGAGCGGACAGCCTCGTGGTCGAGGTCGCCGAGGACGCGTGCCGACTCCGCGACGGCGCGAAGCGTTGCCGCCCGCTGTTGTCGGAACGAGCCTTCGAATGGTCCCTGCTTACGGGCTGGCGCCTCGCGGATGTCGCGCGACGGACATGCTCGCGAGAGCGGGCACGCTTCGCAGCGGGGAGTTCGTGCTATGCAGACTGTCGCGCCCAGATCCATCAACGCCTCGGCTGCGCGCGGGAAGAATCGTCCCTTGGTACGCCGGAGGACGCGCTCGACGTTGACGTCGATCGGGAGCACGTCTTCTCCGAACGCGAAGCGCCGGACGGCCGCGGCCGTATACGGGCCGACGCCTGAGAGCTCCGTGAGGTCGTCCGGCCAGCCTTGCGCGGCTACGCGTCGTGCCGAGCGGTGCAGGTTGAGCGCGCGCCGGTTGTAGCCGAGCCCTTGCCATTCGCGGATCACGTCCGCGGCGGTGGCGCCTGCAAGCGACTCGACCGTTGGCCAGCGCTCGAGCCACGCGAGATAGCGCGGTACGACGCGCTCCACCTGCGTCTGCTGCAGCATCACCTCGGAGACGAGGATCGCGTACGGATCGTGTGTCGCGCGCCACGGGAGATCGCGACCGGAGGATTCGAACCAAGGCATCAGGAGCGACTCCATCTCGGACGTCTCGCCGCCTCGCTCTACCCCGAGAGAAACCACTTCATCGCGGCGTTCGAGATGGCCCGCCACGCCTCGTGACCGTCCTTGAAATTCTTGTGCGTGTACGGGCGAGAATCACGACACGGCGGGGAGCACGCATCGTGGGAGGCACGGCGACAGCCTATGCGCGCGCGAGTCGTGTCGATCGACCCGTCGACGGACCCGACGCGCCGTGTTACGACGACGGGATGTAGCGGAAGACGAGGTCGCGAAGCGTCACCAGCCCGATGAGCTCGCCTTTCTCGAGCACGACCGCCCGCGTCATCTTGAGGCTTGTGAGGAGCCGCGCTGCGTACTTGATGTCCAGCTCGGCATCGAGGCTCAGCGCCGGCTTGGCCATGACCTCGTAGACGCTCGTGCGATCGGGCGAGCGATCCGGCCCGACGACGTGCTCGGCGATATCCCGCACAACCACGAGCCCGAAGGCATCGTTCTCGTGGCGCCGAGCGACGACCAGCGAGCTGAAGTTCTCGCGGCGCATGATGTCCATCGCCTCGCGCACGGTCGCCAAGCCGTCGATGACGATCGGGTTGGCTGTCATCACCTCGCGGACTGTCACGTAGGGACGTTGGCTCATATCTGGTCCTCGATCTCGTGCTCGATCGTGTCCATCTGCGACGCAAGGCCGACGACGTCCTCGACGTCGAACTGGAACGCTACGCCTGCGCCGACGTTCTTGTCGAAGCCGCCGACATCGGCGATCCGCTCGAGGATGTGCCTACTCAGGTGCTGCTCGACGATGAAGAGGACGAAGTCGCGCTGCGACTCGAGATTCAGCCCGAAGAACGTCTTTGCAGGTTCGAGACCCTCCCCCCGGGCGCTCGAGATGACCGTGCAGCCGGTTGCGCCGGCCTTCCGGGCCGTGTCGATGACGCGCTCGGTCAGGTCGTCGTCGACCAGGGCGATGATCCCCTTGAACTTCATGCTGCCCCCTTTTGTCTCGCAGCTCGGTTGCGGCGCCCGTGCGCGCGAAGGTCGGAAAGCCTTGCGTACACCATGACCGCGATCATGGGAGAGAGAGCCGCGAGGGCGATCATGCCGAAGCCGTCGAGCAACGGACTGCGACCCGGCACTGTGGCCGCGAGGCCCAGGCCGAGTGCGGTCACGAGGGGGACCGTGACGGTCGACGTCACGACGCCGCCCGAGTCGTAGGCGAGTGGGACGATGGTCTTTCGTGCGAACACGGTCAGTGCGACCACAACGAGGTAGCCGCCGATCATATAGACCTCGAGGGGCGTCCCCGTCACGATCCGAAAGGCACCAAGCGCGACGCTCACCGCGACGCCGGTCGCGACGGCCACGCGCAGAGGCAGGGAGCGAACGGTACCGCCGGATGCCTCCTCCGCTTTGAGTGAAACGGCGATGAGCGCGGGCTCTGCGATCGCCGCCGAGAAGCCGATGGCCGCCGCGAAGGCGTACACCCAGTAGTACTGCCACCAGGAGGCCGGAACGCCCATTGCCGCTGCCTCGTCCCCAACGAGGAAGGACGGGTCCGTGAGTTGCTCGGCCATCGTTCGGCCGATGGGAAAAAGCGCCTCCTCGAGCCCGACGACGAAGAGCGTGAGCCCGGCGAGGACGTATACGAACCCCAGCGCAAGCCGTCTTCCATGGGCGAGACGCCGTCGCAGGACCACGACCTGGAAGAAAGCGATCGTCATGGCGATCGGCAAGACGTCGCGCAGGGCCTCGAGGGCGACAACGACGACCGAGCGCACGCCTTCACCGCTCATGTGGCCATTCCGTAGAGGAGGACGAACACGATGGGCGTGAGACTCGCGAAGGCGATGAGCCCGAAGCCGTCCACGAGCGGGTTGCGACCTCGAATCGACTTCGAGAGCCCGACTCCGAGTGCCGTGACGAGCGGAACCGTTATTGTCGACGTCGTCACGCCGCCCGAGTCGTAGGCGACGCCGACGATCTCGTCCGGGGCGAGAGGGGTCAGCCCGATGATCACGCCGTAGCCGACGATGATGAACCAGTGGATCGGCCAGCCTCGCACGATCCGG
>Ga0224505_10001463_pt1 | contig 14837 bp, 10 predicted proteins | sample SF_Jan12_sed_USG_FD_169102 | JGI IMG/M metagenome (GOLD analysis project Ga0224505, IMG submission 169102) | Sediment microbial communities from San Francisco Bay, California, United States - SF_Jan12_sed_USGS_4_1 | ecosystem: Environmental > Aquatic > Marine > Sediment | place: USA: California... | reverse complement strand
CGCCACCTTCTGGGCGAGCCCGGCTCGCTCAGCGGCATCCACGACTTCTTCCACCGGCTTGTAGGCCCCGGGGGCTTCCTCGGCGACTCCGCGCATCGACGGGCTGCGGATGAGCACCCCGCGCCCGGCCAGCTCATGCACGAGCTGGCGGCCGTGCCAGCGGCGGGTTGCTTCATGACGCGACATGCTGCGCCCCGCGCCGTGGCAGGCGGAGCTGAAAGCCACCATCTCCCCGCCGGCCGCTCCCGCCAGCACGTACGAGGCCGTTCCCATCGAGCCGCCGATCAGCACCGGCTGGCCGAACTCCCTGAGGCTCTCCGGCACGGCCGCGTGACCCGGGCCGAAGGCTCGCGTGGCGCCCTTGCGGTGCACGTGCAGTGACCGCAACTGGCCCTGCACGACGTGTTCCTCCACCTTGCAGATGTTGTGCGACACGTCGTAGAGCACGCGCAGTTCCGCCCTGGCGAGCATGCGCCGGAACGACTCGCGGCAAAGGTGCGTCAGGATCTGCCGGTTGGCGAGCGCGCAGTTCATGGCGGCCCGCATCGCGCCGAGATAGCTCTGCCCGAGCTCGGAATGGATCGGCGCGCAGGCGAGTTCACGATCCGGCAACAGGATGCCGAAAGACGGGGCCTGCAGCGCCATGTCGCGCAGGTAGTCGGTGCCGATCTGGTGACCCAGCCCGCGCGACCCGCAGTGAATGCTCACCACGACCTCGCCCTGGCGCAGGCCGTAGCCTGCCGCGATCCTGGCGTCGTGAACTGCGGCAACCCATTGGACTTCGAGATAGTGATTGCCCGAGCCGAGCGTCCCCATTTCGTGGCGCTGCCGCTCGCGCGCGCGCGGCGAGACCGAACCAGGCTTGGCGTGCGCGATACTGCCGTGCTCCTCGACACGATCGAGGTCGGCGACATCGCCATAACCGCGCGCCACTGCCCAGCGGGCACCGCGCGTCAGCATCTCGTCCATTTCGCTGCTCGACAGGCGCAGCTGGCCGGTGCTGCCGACGCCGGCCGGAATCGCCCGAGCGAGTTCGTGCGCCAGCTCCTGCTGGACCGCCACGATCTCCTCGCGCCGGCAGCCCGTCAGCAGGCTGCGTACGCCGCAGGAGATGTCGAACCCCACGCCGCCGGCAGACACGACGCCGCCCCGTTCGGCGTCAAATGCGGCAACCCCGCCTATCGGAAACCCGTAGCCCCAGTGCGCGTCCGGCATCGCGTACGCGGCGCCGACGATGCCCGGCAACGTAGCCACGTTGCACAACTGCTGGCGCACCTTGTCGTCCATGCCGCGGAGCAGCGGCTCGTCGGCATACAGGATGGCGGGAACGCGCATCGTGCCGGTCGGCTCGATCACCCAGCAGCACTCCGACTCACGACGCAGCCCCTGCAGGTCCATGTGGCGTTCCCGTCGCTCAGACGTCGACCACGCATTGCGCGAGCCAGCGGCCGTCCGGCTCCTGCCGCACCGCAAGCTCCGTGAGGGTTGCGCCCTTCACCTCGACGGCCGGTGCGTGGCGGGCGATGTCGACGGGCTCGCCCCATGCGTCTGCTTCGAGTGTGTCTCCGGCGATACGCACGTCGAAGCGCGAGAACAGCATGCGTCGCGTCGCCATGAGGAAGATCAGTGAATTGAGCCACTCGTAGAACAGGAGTCCGAGGTCCGCCATCGCGCACTCGACGCGCACGGATTCGACCGGGCTCACCCGCAAGGGATCGGCAACGATCGCAGTCAGGCCCACCGCCGCTGCCGCGAACGCCTCGGCCAGCGTTGCACCGCGCCCACGCACGCCAATGTCGGCGCCGTGCGCGAAGTGCTGCCAATCGCTCATCGCGGCCCCGCTGTCAGGCCAGGCTGGAGTCTCATTGTCGAGCTACGCCCCGTGGCGATCATCCGTATTGTTGGCAGGGGCGCCCTGTGCCGGGGTCATGGGTACACTGGCACACAGCGCCAGCGAGTACCGATTCCACAGAAGGTGCCCATGCAAGCCCCAGGACCGGGCGACGCACTGATCGTCGTCGACGTGCAGGCTGATTTCCTGCCGGGCGGGGCGCTGGGCGTGCCGCACGGTGACGTCGTCGTCGCGCCGCTGAACCGGCTGATCGATGCGTGGTCGGCACGAGGACTCCCTCTGTATCTCACGCGCGACTGGCACCCTCCGGACCATTGCTCATTTGCGGCGCAGGGCGGCCCCTGGCCGGTGCACTGCGTGGCAGGCACGCCGGGTGCGGAGTTCTCGCGGGCGCTGCACATTCCGTCCAGCGCGAAAGTCGTTTCCAAGGCGGTGCGCGCGGACGAAGAGGCGTATTCCGTCTTCAAGGGCACCGGCCTGCTGCATGAGCTGCGCACCGCAGGCGTGACACGCATCGTGGTGGGCGGGCTCGCGACCGACTACTGCGTGCGTTACAGCGGTGCGGACGCGCTTGCAGCCGGACTCGATGTCGTCGTGCTGCAGGATGCCGTGTGCGCGGTGGATGTCCACCCGGGGGACGGAGACCGGGCGCTGCGGGAGCTGGCAGCGGCCGGCGCGGAGCTTGTGACCTGCGAACAGTTCCTCGCGCGACCCGGGTCCGGATGATGACTGACGCCAGCCCCCCTGCAGCGCAAGGCGTGCTGCTGACGGACCTGTACCAGCTGACCATGGTCACGGCGTACCAGGAACTCGGCATGGATCGCGAAGCGGTGTTCGAGTTCTTCGTGCGCAGGCTGCCGGTGCAGCGTGGCTTCCTCGTTGCGGCCGGGCTGCAGCAGGTCGTCGAGTACCTCGAGGGGCTGCATTTTGCGGACGACGAGATCCAGTGGCTCGAGTCGACCGGCCGCTTCTCCGCGGCCGCGCTGGGCCGGCTGGCCCGGCTGCGATTCACCGGGGATGTCGATGCGATGGCGGAAGGCACGGCGTTCTTCGCCAACGAGCCCGTGCTGCGGGTGACGGCACCGCTGCCGCAAGCCCAACTGGTCGAGAGTCGCATCGTCAACCTGCTCAATTTCCAGACGATGGTGGCGAGCAAGGCCGCTCGCTGCCGCATTGCCGCGGGCACGCGCCGGCTCGTCGACTTCGGCATGCGCCGGGCGCACGGCGCCGAGGCTGCCCTGCACGCGGCACGTGCCTGTTACCTCGCTGGCTTCGATGCCACGGCCACCGTGGCCGCGGGCCGGGCGTTCGGCATGCCTCTGTCCGGTACGATGGCGCATTCGTTCGTGCAGGCACACGCCGATGAGGCCACGGCGTTCCGGCACTTCGCACGAGTGCACCCGCGCGGTCTCACCTTGCTCATCGACACCTACGACACGCTGCGCGCCGCGCGCCTGGTCGTCGAGTTGCACCGGGAGGGCATGCGCGTCGAAGCGGTGCGCCTGGACAGCGGCGATGTCGGCGCCCTCGCCCGCGACGTGCGCGCAATTCTCGATGCCGGCGGCTGCGGCGACATCAGGATCGTCGCGAGCGGGAACATGGACGAGTTCGAGATTGCCCGGCTGCTCGCGGGAGGGGCGCCCATCGACGTGTTCGGCGTCGGGACGCAACTCGACGTTTCCGCGGACGCGCCCAGCCTCGACTGCGTCTACAAGCTGCAGGAGTACGAAGGACAGCCGCGCCGCAAGCGCTCGGCAGGCAAAGCCACCTGGCCCGGACGCAAGCAGGTGCTGCGCGAGTTCGACGAGGAAGGCCGGATTCGCAGCGACCTCATCGTCCCTGCCGGCCTGGACGGCGCAGGCCGGCCATTACTGGTGCCGGTCATGCGCGGCGGCTGTCGCGTCGGAGCGCTGCCCGACCTCGAGCGCTCCCGCGACCTGGCGCGCCGCGAGCTCGCGTCGATCCCGGTCACCTGCACCCGCATCGCAGACCCCGAACCGCTGACAGCAGGGATCTCCCCGCAGTTGCGCCAGCTGGCCGAACGAGTCGACCGCGACTTTCCCTGAGCAGGGCTCGATGCGCCCCGCGTCAGTCCCAGAGCGAAACGACGTGCCCGACGTCGGGCGCAACGTGCCCGGCATGGACCTCGCTCCACGTCGCCTTCGCGGCCGCGGCGCCGCGCGACTGCTGCACCTGCAGCCAATCGGCACTCCACGTGACGAAGCCGCTCAACGCCGTGACGACTCGCTCCCGGTAGCCGCGCGGGCCCCAGTCCTGCAAGCGCTTCTTGACTTGCGTCGGCGCGAAGAAGAACACCGGTTTCGGCCCCGGCATTCCTGGCACGCGTGCGGGGGCTTCGTGATGGCTGCGGCCAATGGCCATCGAATGCTTCAGCTGGCTGCCGAGGTGCGCGTGGACCGACGCCAGCACCGGTCCGCTGCCGGCCATGTCGATCGAAACGATCGGCGTGCCCGGCGGAATGGCTGCCACGTCATCATAGGTGACCACTTCGTCGTAGCAACCGAGCGCATGCGTGAACGCGTGGTTGCGCGACGAGGTCACGCCGATGACTTCGATCCCGGCACGCGCATCTGCGCAGCGCGCGAAGCCGATCGCCGTCTTGCTCGATGCGGAGAGCACCAGCACGCGTCGCGCGCCGAACCAGTCGTTGTCGGCGAAGAAATCCTCGGCGAGCCACCCGGTCAGAAACAGCCCGCGCAGCAGCGCGTGGCGATCCTCCGCGTCGGTCCCTGCCTGGTAGAGCGGGTCGCGGGTCGTCGCGGTATAGGCTCGATACACGGGGGCATGGGCGGCTCGGTGCGGTCCTTCGTCACGCAGCCCGTCCGCATTCGGCGTGACCGCCATGTCGACATAGCGCGCCATCGGGTACCAGCCGTAGTAGCGACCGCCGCTCGAGACCTCGGGGTGCCGTGACTCGACCACCTCCGCCCAGCCCATGGCGGGCACGCAACCCCAGGCCGGCTCGCCCGTCGGAAAGAAGTCCCAGTAACCGAGCGTGTCGCCGGTCGTGGCGTAGGTCACCGTGTTCGCGGTGAGCGCAAAGCGCTCTATCCTGAAGCGCACCTGCCCCGCAGCGAGAGGCGCCATCTCGCTCTCGACGACCCTTGTTTCGCCGTGCGAGCCGCGGTTGACCTGCAGCGTGACGTTGCGTGTTGCCATCAGGCGCCTCCCCGGGTGAACGCCGACTATAGCCCACGAGCGCGGACTGCAGCGGCTTCGCGGAGTAGCTTAAGGGGCGCCGCCCTTGGATAATCTCCGGTTCGCCAATCGAGCGAGACAAGGTGCCCCCAGGCCGGGCCCCGTGGGAGAAGCAGGATGAGACCGACGCTGAACGTCATCAGCCCCGAGTTGTGCGCCAAGGTGGTCACCGAGGCGAAGCGCATCCTCGCCGAAACGGGCATCGACATCCGCGGCGCCAGCATGCGCCAGCGGCTGCTCGACCACGGGCTGAAGACCACGCCGGACGGCACCCGCGTCCTGTTCCCGCCGGAGATCGTCGATCGTGCGATCGCGACGGCCCCCAGGTCGTTCACGCTCTATGACCGCGAAGGCCAGCCCCACGCGGAACTGGGCGGCAACAACGTCCACTACGTGCCCGGCTCGAGCGGCCTGAAGATTCTCGATCATCGCACCGGCGAGACCCGCCTCTCGAACTCGATCGACTTCATCGAGTATGCCCGGCTCTGCGACGGGCTCGAGCACATCGCCTACCTGGCGACCGCGTTCTCGACCAACAAGGACATCGAGTCGCAGGTGTCGGACGCGTGGCGCCTGTACATGCTGCTCACGACGTCGAAGAAGCCGATGGTCTCGGGGGCGTTCACCGAACACGGCGTGCCGCGCATGCGCGACATGATGCAGCTGTTCCGTCGTGACCGGGCGGAGCTGAGCGCGAAGCCGATGTCGATCTTCACGATCACCGCGACGGGCAACTTCCGGTACGGCGAGGACTCGTGCCAGAACATGCTCGACTGCGTCGAGGCCGGCATCCCCGTCGAGATCGTCCCCGTCACGCTGATGGGACTGATCGCGCCGGTGACGCTCGTGGGCGCCCTGGTGTTCCACGTCGCCGACGTGCTCACCGGCATCACCATGGCACAGATCGTCCGTCCCGGCGCGCCCGTGCTGTTCGGCGGTGCCCCGGCGACGTTCCACATGAAGTCCGCGAGTTCGCCGATGGCCGCGATCGAGGCGCAGCACCTCAACGTCGCCTACGTGGCGGTCGCGAAGTCGCTCGGACTGCCGACTCAGGCCTACATGGCGCTGAGCGACGGCAAGTCGCTGGACGCGCAGGCCGGCGGCGAGACATTCAGCAGCGCGCTGCTGGCCGCGCTCGCCGGCGTCAATTCGGTCTCCGGCCCGGGCATGCTCGATTTCGTGCTCACGTTCAGCTTGCCGAAGCTCGTGTTCGACAACGAAGTGTGCGGCCAGTGCCTGCACTTCGTGCGCGACATGAACATCGTCGAGGACCTGCCAGCCCGGCAGCTGGTGGAAGACCTGCTGGCCAACGATCACCTGATCACCTCGCCGCACACGCTGAGCCACTGGCCGCAGGAGCTCTACCTGACGGACCCGGTCATCGACCGCGAGAACCGCGAGACGTGGGAAAAGGCCGGCGCCAGGGACCTGTACCAGCGCACGTGCGCCGAAGTCGAAAACCGCCTGCAGTCGTACACGCCGATCGCGACCGACGCGGCCGCCGATGCGGAAATGCGCCGCATGATCGTGGCCGGAATGACGGCGGAGGCTCCGTTACCGGAGTTGCCGCCGCCACCCACTGGCGGGCCGCGCGAGACGCTGCGTGCGCGGCGGCCAAATCGCCGACGCGCGTCCTGACGCTGGCGGCGCCTGCTCACCGGAGACGGCCGGACCCAGTTCCGTGCAGCAAAGGCACCGCGGGCGACGTCATTCGGCCCCTGCCGGACCCCTGCCACCGCAATCTGTGACCTGAATCATGGTCCTGACCGGGCGCGCTCACGGCTTCGAGTTCCCCGGCCTCAGTATCTCCCCCATTCTGTCGATGGGCGGCGCCGAAAGGCATTTCACCTTGCACTTGACCACGACTACAAAGCTGCCCGTTGCACCGGCGCGCGCGAGCGGCCTGCCGATCGGCGCGTGGCTGGTGCTGGGGTTCGCACTGGTGATTGGCGCATTCACTGCCGCCAGCGTCGTGGCGCTGCACAGCACCCGCCACGCGATGGCCGATCTCGAGAGCATGGAGGGGCAGTTCGAGCCGTTGTCGCGCAGCGTGCATGACCTCGGCGACGGCCTGGCGACCTTCGACCGGACCGTGCTCGCTTACCTTCGGGCAAACACGCGCGACAGGCGCGCAGCGACCGTCGCATCTGCGGAACGCCTGTCGCTCGCGGCGAACCAGATGCTCGACGTCGACGCCGACCATGCAGCCCCGCCGATTCCCCCCGTGTTGCAGCGCATCGCCGCTCACGAGGCCCAGGGCTTCGCACTGCTGAACATGCAGGACGAGCGACGGCGCGCCATCGCCGACCTCGAGTCCGCTTTCGCCGCGCTGGACCGTCGCGTCAGGAGTGCCGGCGGGTCCGGCATCGTGGTCGGCGACGACCTGCTGGCACGGCCATCGCTCGCCGAGCTGACCAGCGCCATTGAAGCCGCCCGTCACGACGTGTTGAGCGAGCTGACCCGCGGCGGCAGTTTCAGCGCCGGCCCCAATGAAGGCGAATCACGCTTGCGCCAGACGATCGAAAGCCACCGCGCGGAACTCGCGGTCTCGCCTGGAAGCAACTGGCTCGCCATGCAGACGGAGGACTTCGACCGGGCCGTCAAGCTGCGGCGGCGGGCTCTCCGGCTCGGCGCCGAGATCGAAGCAGGGCAGACGACCTTCGCGGCGGAAGGCGACGCACTCGCAGTCCACATCCGGGACAACGTGGAGGCGCCGGCGTGGCGCGCGTTCACCACAGCAGCCGCGGGCGCCCAGCAGGCAGTCGCGCAATCCGAGCAGACTATCCGGACGGCGACCTTCAAGGCAATCCTGCTGGCGCTGCTCGCGCTGGCCACGACCGCGTGGGCCATCACCTGGCCCGTCCGCCGACTGACCGCCGGGGCCCGCCGCCTGGCCGCGGGCGACCTGGCAACCCGTGTGCTGCGCGGTGGCGCCCGCGAGCTGGACGAACTGGCCAACGCGTTCAATCACATGGCCGGCGAGCTTGCGGATGCCGAGCGCGCGGTCAGGACCTACCAGGCCCACCTCGAGCATCGCGTCGAGGAACGCACACTGCAGCTGCAGCACCTCGCCGATCACGATCCGCTCACGAACCTGCCGAACCGGCGCCAGCTGCTCCAGCGACTGAACGACATGCTGGAAGCTACCCGCGCCGAGCGGCCGGTGGCATCCCACATCGCGGTGCTGTTCCTCGACCTCGACAATTTCAAGACCGTCAACGACACGCTCGGCCACGAATTCGGCGACCGCGTGCTCACCGAAATCGGGGAGCGCCTGCGCGACATCGCCGGCGAATCCGGTTTCATCGCGCGACTGGGCGGCGACGAGTTCACGCTCGTATTCGAGTACTCTGGCGACTGCGCCGAGGTCGAGCGGCACGCGGAGCACCTGGTCGCAAGCTTCCAGCGGCCACTGCTCATCGACCGGCGCGAGGTGTGTGTCGGCGTGAGCTGCGGCGTCGCCATGTTCCCCGAACATGGTCGCGACGCGACGTCGCTGCTGCGTGCGGCCGATGTCGCGTTGTTCCGCGCCAAGGAACTGGGCCGCAACCGCCTGTGCATCCACGACCCGTCGATGCTGGTGGAGGCGTCGAACCGCTTCCGCGTCGAGCAGGCGCTGCGCAAGGCCATCGAGGGCGGGGAACTCGTGCTCCACTACCAGCCCCAGGTGTGCCTGGGCAGGCGGCGCACGATCGCCGTCGAGGCGCTGCTGCGCTGGAGACGCAGCGACAACCAGATCGTCGCGGCCGGCGAGTTCATCGAAATTGCCGAGCAGTCCGGGCTGATGCTCGACCTGAACGACTGGATCCTGGAAACGGCGGCCGAGGCCGTGAGCCGCTGGCGGCGCGAAGGCTGGCCCGATGCGCGCGTGGCCATCAATGTGTCGGCGCAGCAGTTCGTCGCCGGCAACTTTCCGATCGACATCGAGCGCCTGCTCGCCCGGCACGGGTTGCCGCCCGAGTCGATCGAGCTCGAGCTCACGGAGACGATGCTGCAGACCGGCGCCGTGACCGTCGAGGCATTGCACGGCCTGCGCCTGCTCAACATCGATACCGCGCTCGACGATTTCGGCACGGGCTTCTCGTCGCTGACCTCCATCGAGCGGCTGCCGCTCAGCCGGGTCAAGCTCGACCGCAGCGTGATCGCGGGAGTCGACAGCAACCCGCGGTCGGCCGCGATCGTGCACTCGATCATCGGACTCTGCCGCAACCTCGGCCTGCAGGTGACAATCGAGGGCGTGGAGCGCCCTGCCCAGCTGGACTTCCTCGCAGCTTGCGGCGAAGTCTCGGTCCAGGGCTATCTGGTCGCCAGGCCGATCGAGGCGTCCGCAATCATCGACATGGTTCGCTGCACGCGCGGCCACCTGGATTCGCTCCTGCAAGCAGCGGCGCAGGAGCGCGCGGGATCCGCCGAGGACGACTTCCCGGGTTCGGTCCGCACGCTGCGGCGCAACCGGTGGTGAACAAGCCAGTGGACGGGAGACTCATGAAACATGCAGCCATGCTGATTACCGCGTGCACACTGCTGCTGGGTGCGTGCGCGTCGAAGATGAGCAAGGACGAATGCCGCACGGTCGACTGGCGCACCATCGGTTATGAAGACGGCGTTGCCGGCCAGCCGGGCGACCGCATCGGCGAACACCGTCGCGCCTGCGCCGAGCACGGAGTCACGCCGGACCTCAATGCTTACCTGGCCGGACGGACGGCAGGCCTCAGGGAGTACTGCCAGCCGCACAACGGCTATCGCGCCGGCGTCAACGGCTACACGTATTTCGACACCTGCCCCGCCGACCTCGCCGAGCAGTTTGAGCGGGCCTACGACGAGGGGCGTGCGCTCTATGTGCGGGAGCGTCGTGTCACCGACACGGAGGAACAGATCGAGCACAGGCGCCGCGAGATCCGGCGGCTCGAGGACCGGATTGCAGAGAGCGCGTTCGACGTGATCGACACCGCCGCCACGGCGGAGGAACGCACACAGGCGGTGCTCGACACCAAGCAGGCCGCCGAGCGCATCGGCAGGCTCAAGGCGGAGATCACCGAGCTCGAGCAGGAACGCGTCCGCTACCAGGAGGAACTCGACGCGTATCGCAAGACCGCCGTCCTGCGGTAGCGCGGATCAGGCGTCGCTGCCAGCGTGCGACGCGGGCCTTGTCCTGCCTGGAGCAGGAGATGAAGATACCGGCCAATGGTTCGCCCCACTGTCTGCCGAGACGCTGACACAAACCCGTGGCGCCGCCCTGCTCCTGCTGCGGCGCAAAACCGCGTCGGCGACGGGCCATTGAGTTCGGCAACGCCACGAGAGCCCTCGCGCGTGATAGCGTCCCGGAGACCTCCGGGAACGGCAACCGGCAACCAATCCGCGACCAAGCACAGCAGGACCATGAATCCATGACGACCCTGGATCTCGACTTCGTCCGCTCGCAGTTTCCCGCCTTTGCCGAGCCCAGCCTCGCGGGATTCGCACACTTCGAAAATGCGGGCGGTTCGTTCGCCTGCGGGCAGGTGATCACTGCATTGAATCGCTTCTATCGCGAGACAAGAGTGCAGCCGTATTACGCGTTTGCGCCTTCGGCCCGTGCCGGGGCGGAAATGGACCGCGCCAGGGAGCGCATGGCTGCATGGCTCAACGTGGCCACGGACGAACTGCATTTCGGTCCGTCGACGTCGCAGAACACGTACGTGCTCGCGCAGGCGTTTCGACGTCATCTGCAGCGCGGTGACGAAGTGATCGTCACGAACCAGGATCACGAAGCGAACATCGGCGCATGGAGCCGGCTGCAGGACGACGGCATCGTGGTGCGCACGTGGCAGGTCGACGCAGCCGGCGAGTTGCGCGTCGCCGATCTCGCGGCGCTGCTCGGCAAGCGCACGCGCGTCGTCGCCTTCACGCACTGCTCGAACCTCGTCGGCACGATCCACCCCGTGCGGGAGATCACCGAACTCGTGCATCGCGCCGGCGCGCTGGCGGTTGCGGACGGGGTGTCGTTCTGCCCGCACGGCCTGCCGGACGTCGCCGCGCTCGGCGCGGACATCTACCTGTTCTCGCTCTACAAGGTGTATGGCCCGCATCTCGGCGCGATGTACGTGCGGGCGGGGCTCGCCGCGGAACTGCCGTCGCAGGCGCACTTCTTCAAGGGCGACGCGCTTGCTGGACGCTTCACGCCGGCGGGGCCCGATCACGCGCAGGTCGCGGCCGTGAACGGCGTGGTCGACTACATGGAGGCCGTCGCCGCCCGCCACGGTCTCGCGGCTCAACCCGTGCCGGTGCGGGCTGCCGCAGTCCGGCAGTTGTTTCGCGACCAGGAGACCCGGCTGTTGCAGCCCCTGCTCGATTTCCTCGTCAGCCGCGACCAGGTCCGCCTGCTCGGCTCGGTTGACGCAGCCGCACGCGCGCCGACCGTTGCCTTCAGGGTGACGGGCACGGCATCAGCGACGATTGCCGCGCGGCTCGCGGAACTCGGCATTGGCGTCGGCGTGGGAAATTTCTATGCCTATCGCCTGCTGCAGGCACTGGGCATCGACACGACCGACGGCCTGGTGCGCGCCTCGTTCGTGCACTACACCTCGCCGGATGACGTCGCTCGCCTGATCGCGGCGCTGCAGCCGATGCTGCAGTGACCGGACGCCCCTGCCGTGATCGCGCGGACATGACGATCCTCACTGCCAGCTTTGCCGGGCGGCCGTTCCTGCTCGCGCTGCTCATCGCGGCCGCGCACTCGGGCCCCGCGCACGCGGACGTGCGGGTGATCGTGGGACCGACGCCGATCCCCGACGGCGAAGCCGCCGCCACCCGCGACATCACGGTGATGAACGAGAAGCTCGCGTTCGCGCTCGCCGTCGCAAGCCCGGTCCCGTACGGCGTGCCGCGCGGCGCGATCATCGACGTCGGACCCGTCGTGGGCGGCAAGCCAGCACGCGACCGTGTCGTCTTCGCCGACTTCATCCCGAACAACTGGTCGGGGTGGCCGAACACCTACCAGAAAGTCGACATCGTCGAACGCGGTCCGCAGCAGGTCGTCGTCAAGGCGACACGCGACTGGGGCAGGGTCACGATCGCGACCACGTACACGCTGCGGTCGAACGCCGACCGGATCGAGATGCAGACCGTCATGACCAATGGCGGCGACGCGCCGCTGGCCGACCTGTTGTCGGGCCAGACACTGTGGCCCAGCGCCGGCTATTTCTTCCCCGTCCCCGGTCTTGGCGACCTGAAGGAAGGCACGTCGGCCGGAGCGCTGGCCGACCGCGCCGTCGCTTACGACGAAGACTGGAGCATCACGCTGCATGCGCCGTACATGAACTTCGTCGGCTCGAACTCAATGGACTTGTTCCTGCAGCACACGCTGCAGCCCGGCGAGTCACGTACGTTCGACGCGTGGCTGCAGGTCGGTCCGCGCGGCGACCTGGGCCCGGTCGTTGCCGCCGAGATCGAGCGTGGCCACTTGCCGGCGGGCACGCTGCGGGGCTCCGTCACCGCTCGCGATGGCAAGGCAGTGCGCGAGCCAGTCGTGGTCATCGTGAAGCAGGGCACGCCGTACGCGTGGAGCTTCGGTCACGACGGCCGTTACGAAGTGCGGTTACCGGCGGGCGACTATGAGGTCTACGCGACGGGCAAAGGGTATTCGCAGGGCAGACCGGTGCCAGTCAAGGTCACGGCGGGTGCCGGGATGACGGCGGATTTCAGCGACGTCGAGCCGCCGGGCCGGGTCGACTTCACCGTCGTCGATGCACGCAGCGCGCAACCACTCGACGCACGCATCGGCATCACTGCGGGCCAGCGGCAGCTGGTCGAATTCCTGGGCCGTAACACGTTCTTCACCGAGCTCGACCGCAAGGGCCGGCTGCAGGCCTCGATGGCGCCCGGCAGTTACAGCTTCACCGTCTCGTCGGGGGGCGGCGTCCTCGGCCCGAACCAGGCGGTGACGCTCGACGTGCGCCCGGGCCGGACCGCGACGGCGAAGGTGGCGCTCACGCGGCTGTTCGATCCGCCCGCGAGCGGCTGGTATTCGGCCGACCTGCACCACCACGCCGACCAGGCGGAGGGCGTCACGCCGCCCGAGTACCTCGCTCGTTCCCAGCTGGCCGCCGGGCTCGACCTGCTGTTCGTCAGCGATCACGATTCCACTGCGAACCATGCGCCGCTGCAGCAGATCGCCGATGCGCGCGGCGTGCCGTTCATCCCATCGCTCGAGCTGTCGCCGTCGTGGGGTCACTTCAACGCGTGGCCGCTGACGCCGGGCCAGAAGCTCGGCATCGACACGGCCACCGCGACCATCGACGAGGTCCTGGGTGAGGCACGCCGCCAGGGCGCGATCGTCGTGCAATCGAACCATCCGTTCATTCCCTATGGCTACCTCGCGAGCCTCGGCGCGGGACTCGTGCCGGGCGGCTTCAACCCCGCTTTCGATCTGGCCGAGATCAATTCGGACGAGCCGTACGACACCGAAGTGATGCAGGCGCTCGGGCTCTTCTGGAGCGCCGGCCATCGCTACTACCTGGCGGGCGGCACCGACGTGCACGACGTCTGGAACCACGAGTCGGGACGCATCCGCACGTTCGCTCACGTCGACGGTCCGCTCACGCCGGTGTCGTATGCGCAGGCCGTGAAGAACGGCCGTGCCTACGTCACCTACGGCCCCTTGATCGAACCGGCCGTGATGTTCGGCAGCGAACTGAAGGTGAAGCCGGGCGTGCCCTTCCCGCTCGCGTTCGGGCTGCAATCGGCGACGGGGCTGAAGCAGGCCAGGTTGATCGGCGCGGGCACCGTGGCCTACACGCAGACCTTCAGCGACGGGCCGCGCGCAGCGCGAGTCGAGTTCAGCCCGGCAGCAACGGGACACACGTGGTACTCGCTCGAGGTCGAGGACGTCGCAGGCTCGAAGGCCTACTCGAACCCGATCTGGGTCGACGCCGTCGAATTGCCGCAGTTGACTGCCAGGCCCTGAAGCGCCAGGCGCGGAACGGAGTACCCTGTGCACGCACCCGGCGGCAGGAGCCGGATGCCCAACAGCAAACAAGCAAGGGGGATTACCGATGTTCACACGCATGATAGCCACGGCCGCGCTTGCGCTCTGCACGGTTGCCGGCACCGCGTCCGCAATGGAATGGAACGCGGAGCAGCAGGAGGTCTGGAAGCTCGAACAACAGCAGTGGAAGATGTCGGCGGCAGAAGACATGAGCTGGATCGACACCATGCTTCATCCGGACATGACGTTCTGGGAAGCAGGCGCGCCGATGCCGCGCGACAAGGCATCGCTCAAGCACTGGAGCCGGTACGATGCCGAGAACGGTTCGACCCTCGAACAGGAACTGTTCCCGATCTCTCTGACAATCACCGGCAACATCGCGGTGGTGCAGTACCACTACATGGTTGCCCGCGAGAACTACGAGAAGGAAAGGGAGAGAGTCACCGGTCATTACACGGATGTGCTGGTCAAGGAAGGCGGTCGCTGGCTGTTCCTGACCTGGGCAGGCGGAGACGATCCGAAGAAGTGACGTCCCCGTCCTGCAGGTTGGCGTGAACGGTCGCGCCCGCAACCCCGGCCCGTGTTTGCCGGGGGGGCCGGCGCGATCGCCACGCCCTGCCACGCTGCCTCAGGCCGCAGCCGGTGCCCGCTGCTTCAGCGTGAGCGAGACGAACGCCATCGCCATCACGCAGCAGAAGATCATGGTCGCGAACACGCCGCCCCAGCCCCAGTGGTCGGCAATCCAGCCGACGCCCGTGCCCGCGATGGCCGAGCCGAAGGCGTAACCGAAAAAGCCCGTAA
>Ga0224505_10001461_pt1 | contig 14846 bp, 11 predicted proteins | sample SF_Jan12_sed_USG_FD_169102 | JGI IMG/M metagenome (GOLD analysis project Ga0224505, IMG submission 169102) | Sediment microbial communities from San Francisco Bay, California, United States - SF_Jan12_sed_USGS_4_1 | ecosystem: Environmental > Aquatic > Marine > Sediment | place: USA: California... | reverse complement strand
ACGGCGACGTGCACGACGTGTGGATCAACCCGAAGAATTCCAGGCACGTGATCTCGGGCGACGACGGCGGCCTGTGGCAGAGCCACGACGGCGGCAACAAGTGGTGGAAGGGCGAGAACCTGCCCATCTCGCAGTTCTATCACGTGAGCGTCGACGACGAGGATCCGTACCACGTCTACGGCGGCCTGCAGGACAACAGCAGCTGGATGGGCGATTCGGCCTATCCCGGCGGCATCACCAACGGCCGCTGGGAAAACATGTACGGCGGCGACGGCTTCTGGATGTTCTCCGATCCGGCCGACAGCAACTACATGTACACCGAGGCCCAGGGCGGCGCCGTCGCGCGCGTGAACAAGCACACGCACGAGACGCGCGACATCCAGCCCAAGGCGCGCGCCGGCGAGAAGCTGCGCTTCAACTGGAACACGCCGCTGCACCTTTCCCCCAACGAGAAGGGATCGCTCTACATGGGGTCGCAGTTCCTGTTCCGCACGCGCGACCAGGGCCAGACCTGGGACCGCATCTCTCCCGACCTCACGACGAACGATCCGCAGAAGCAGCGCCAGGAGGAAACCGGAGGCGTAACGGTCGACAATTCCGCCGCGGAAATGCACACGACGATTTACTCGATCAGCGAGTCGCCGAAGGCGGCGGGCACGATCTGGGTCGGAACCGACGACGGCAACGTGCAGCTCACGCGCGACGCCGGCAGCAGCTGGACCAACGTCACCGGTAACCTCAAGGGCTTGCCGCAGGCTTCGTGGGTGAGCTGGGTCGAGGCGAGCCGGCACGACGCGGCCACCGCTTACGCGACGTTCGACCGTCACACCTTCGGCGATCACGACCCCTGGCTCTACGTCACGCACGACTACGGCAGGAGCTGGCAGCCGCTGGTCACGCCGAAGGACGCCCGTGGCATCCGCGGCTACGCTCACGTCATCAAGGAAGACGTGCAGCAGCCGGGACTGCTGTTCCTCGGCACGGAATTCGGCCTCTGGGTCTCGATCGACGGCGGCCAGTCGTGGGCGGAGTTCAAGGGCGGGAAGTTCCCCGCGGTCGCGGTCCGCGACCTCGTCATCCAGCCGCGCGACAACGACCTCGTCATCGCCACGCACGGCCGCGGTATCTGGATCGTCGACGACATCACGCCGTTGCGCGCATTGAGCACCGACCTGATGACGCGGGAAGCGGCATTCATCGGGGCGCGGCCGGTGCAGCAACGCATCCAGGCCTCGGGTGGCTGGTCCGAGGGCGCGGCGCGGTTCACCGGCAAGAACCCGCCGGGCGGCGCAGTGATCACGTACTACCAGCGTACGCGTCACCTGTTCGGTCCACTCAAGCTCGAGATCCTCGATTCGACCGGTCGCGTCGTCGACGAACTGCCGGCCAGCAAGCGCCGCGGCCTGAACCGGGTCGAGTGGTCGATGCGCGAGAAGCCACCGCGTGTGCCGCCGGCCGTGCAGCTTGCGTTCGCGGGCACGCAGGGTCCGCGCGTGCTGCCCGGCACCTACACTGCACGCATGACCAAGGGTGGCCAGGTGTACGAACAGAAATTCGACGTCGGTCTCGACCGGCGCGTGACGTTCACCATGGCGCAGCGCAAGCAGCAGTACGACGCGGCCATGCGCGTCCGCAGACTGTTCGGCGAGGAAACGGCCGTGCTCGAACGCATCCAGGCGTTGCGGGCGGGAGTCGCGGCGGCGAGCGGCAACGCGGCGGTCGATGCCGCGACCAGGGCGAAGCTCGCGGCGTTCGACGCGAGGGCCGACGAATTGCGCAAGCTAATCGTGGCCACCACTGAAGGCGGCGCCATCACGGGCGAGGAGCGGCTGCGCGAGCACACCGACCAGCTCTACGGCGCCCTCATCGGTTATGAAGGCGCGCCGGCCGCTTACCAGCTGGAGCGCATCGACGTGCTGGAGGCCGAGCTCGCCGACATCGAACAGCAGTTCGAGGGATTGCTGTCCGCGGAACTGCCGGGCGTGAACCGGGCGCTGCAGGCGGTGGGCCAGCCACCGATCGCCGTGCCGCCGAAAGTGCCGGCGGTGGCGGATGCCGGGATCAGCTCGGCGAACGCGCACTGGCTCGCGACGCGCACGCGCGAGGACAGGAAGGCGCTGTTCCACAGCCTGCCGCAGGAGGCGATCAGCTTCTGAGCAACGACGGCGCAGGGGCCGCCCGGATGGCCCGTGCGATGGGCTCGCCAGGGTTCAGGCGCGGTGCCCGCCAGGGGTCCGTCAGCGAGTTCTCAGTCGGGAACCAAGTCGGCTCCTGAGGGTCCCTGTGAGACGAGCCCGCTCGTCGCTTGCGGGCCATCGCGCGGCATACGGCCAGGGCTTCTTGTACTGTAGTCATCGCACCTGCACTCGGCCCAAGATGCTTCTCCCGGATCGGACCTTGAACGCGCGCCTGCTCCCGCTGCTCTTGCTCCTGGCCGGCACCGGCTGCACGGTCGGACCGGAGCCGCGAGTCCCCACCCCCGAGTCGATCGGGGTGCCCCGCGAATTTCGGGGTTCCGCGGCGCAACCGGACTCGACCCATGCGCTGGTCGCAGACTGGTGGAGTACCTTCGACGATCCGGTGCTCTCAAGTCTCGTCGAGCAGGCACTCGCCGCCAACACGAACATCGATGCGGCGGGCGCCAGGGTCCGGCAGGCCCGGGCGGCGCTCAAGAGCGCTCGCGCGGGATGGTGGCCGACGCTCGATTTCGGCACGTCCGCGTCGCGGCTCATGGGCGTCGGTCCGGACGCGCAGGTACCGGATCGAACGACCTACGACGCCGGCTTCGACGCCCGCTACGAAGTCGACTTGTTCGGCGGACAACGCCGGGCGGTGCAGGCGTCCACGGCCGACCTTGCGGCAGTCGAGGCGAAGCTGCACTCGACGCAACTTACCGTCGCGGCCGAGGTCGCGCTCAACTACGTGGATGCCCGGCTCGCGCAACGCCAGCTGGCCATCGCAGGTGCGAACCTGAGTTCCCAGGACGAGACCTTGCAGATCGTCCAGTGGCGCGTGCAGGCCGGGCTCGTCGGCGCGCTCGATCTCGAGCAGGCGCGCCAGCTGCGTGCGCAGACCGCCGCGACCGTCCCGCTGCGCGAGCAGGCGTTGTCATCGGCATTGAACAGGCTCTCGGTGCTGACCGGGTCCGCCCCGGGAACCGTCGATGAGATGTTCAATCCCGTGACTCCAATCCCGCTGGTCGTCGCGGCTGATATTTCGGTCCCGGCCGAAATGCTGCGGCGACGCCCGGACGTGACTGCCGCCGAACGCACGCTGGTCGCCGAGACCGCGCGCATCGGTGTGCGTGAGGCCGACCTGTATCCCTCGCTGGGACTGTCGGGCTCGCTCGGCGGCAACACGTCGAACTGGGGCGATCTTACGAACGCATCCTTCAGTCGCCTCGCAGCCGGACTGACCGCGCCGATCTTCCAGGGTGGCCGACTGCGCGCGGCCGTGGAGCAACAGCGTGCCGCGGCGATTGGGTCGCTCGCCGTGTACCGCGACACCGTGCTGGTGGCGCTCGAAGAATCCGAGAACGCGCTGGTCGCGATTTCAGTGACCGAGCGGCGTGAGCGTGAACTCGCCGTCGCCGAGGAAGCGGCACGCAACGCAGCCGTGCTGGCGCGCAGCCAGTACCAGGCCGGTATCATCGATTTCTACAGCCTGCTCGAATCGGAGCGCAGCGTGCTCACGACCGAGACCAGCCGCGCGGCCGCCCGCGCCGACCGGGCCGCGGCGGCCGTGCAGCTCTACAAGGCGCTCGGCGGCGGTTGGGAGAACGCGCCCGCCCCGCGCTCGCTGACCTCTGCATTTCCGTGAAGGACCCAATGGAACCGCAGGCAAGCCCCAGTCCGGAGCGTTCGACGCTCGACGAGTTTCTGGGCCGGCAGCCGCCCTCGCAGCGCATGCAACGGCTGCGCAAAGCAGCGCCCGTCATCGGGTTGCTGCTCCTGGCGGGTCTTGCCGCCCTGTATTTCACGGGACGCAAGAGCGACCAGCCGAGCTACTCAACCACGCCCGTGCAACGCGGCGACCTGCGCGTCACGGTCTCGGCCACCGGCAACCTGCAGCCGACCAACGAAGTCGAGGTGGGCTCGGAACTGTCGGGCCTCGTGACGGAAGTGAACGTCGACAACAACGACCAGGTGAAAAGGGGCCAGGTCCTGGCGCGGATCGACACTGCGCGACTGCAGGACACGATCGCGCAGAGCCGCGCGTCGCTGCAGTCCGCGATCGCCAACGTCGCGCAGGCCGAAGCCACGGCGCAACAGACCAGGGCATCGCTCGCGCGACTCGAGGAAGTGCACACGCTTTCCGGCGGCAAGGTGCCGTCGGTCGCGGAACTCGACACCGGCAGGGCAGAGTACGCGCGAGCGGTCGCGGGTGTGCGGACCGCGGAAGCCGGCGTCGCGCGGGCTCGAGCGCAGCTTTCGTCGGACCAGACGCAGTTTTCCAAGGCCCTCATCCTCTCGCCGGTCACGGGCGTCGTGCTCTCGCGCCAGATCGATCCCGGCCAGACCGTGGCGGCCTCGTTCAATGCGCCCCTGCTGTTCCTGATCGCCGAGGACCTGAGCGTCATGCGGCTCGAGGTCAAGGTGGATGAAGCGGACGTGGGCCAGGTCGCCGCCGGGCAGTCGGCCACGTTCCAGGTGGATGCCTTCCCGGGACGTACGTTTCCCGCGCGGGTCGAACGTGTCGACGTCGGCGCGAATGCCAGCTCCGGTTCGAAAACTTCGAGCAGCTCATCCAGCACCGTGGTTGCCTACACGGCCGTGCTCACGGTGGACAACAAGGATGGGACGCTGCGCCCCGGCATGACGGCCACCGCCGAGATCGTCGTGAGCGAGAAGCAAGGCGTGCTGCTCGTACCCAATGCCGCATTGCGTTTCTCGCCCGACGCCACCGCGGCAAGCGGTGAGCGCGGTGGCGTCACCAGGGTATTGTTGCCGTCACGGCCGCGCGGGACCGCGGGCGACAAGACTCGCGAGGTCAAGATCGGGCGCGGCAGCGCCCAGACAGTCTACGTGCCCGGTGCCAACGGCGAGCCGCAAGCCGTGGCGGTCACCACGGGCGATACCAATGGCACGCTGACGGAGATCACGGGAGACTCGCTGCATGAAGGAACCGTGGTGATCACCGGACAGCTCGCAGGGCCCGGCGCCGGTGGCCGATGACCCGGCCGCCGCGCGCACCGACCGGGGCACCCCCCTGATCCAGCTGCGCGGCGTAACCAAGACCTTCGGCTCGGGCGCGGCCAGCTTCCAGGCTTTGCGCGGCGTGGATTTCGATGTTGCGACTGGCGACTTCGTCGCGATCATGGGGCCGTCGGGATCCGGCAAGTCGACGATGATGAATATCCTCGGCTGCCTCGACGTGCCGACAGCAGGCGAGTTCCTGTTCAGGGGCTTTCACGTCGAAAAGCTGAGCCGCGACGACCGCGCGCTGCTGCGTCGCCGCTACCTCGGTTTCGTGTTCCAGGGCTTCAACCTGCTCGCGCGCACCAACGCGCTCGAAAATGTCGAGCTGCCGCTGCTCTACCGTGGCGAGAAGCCGCGCGCGCGCCGGGAAGCGGCAATGAATGCTCTGGCACAGGTGGGACTGGCCGACTGGTGGGACCACACACCCGCCGAGCTTTCCGGAGGCCAGCAACAGCGCGTGGCCATCGCCCGGGCGATCGTCACTTCACCGCAGGTGCTGCTTGCCGACGAGCCGACCGGCAACCTCGACACGGCGCGCTCGCTCGAGATCATGGACCTGCTGACCCGCTTCAATCGAAGCGGAATCACCATCCTCATGGTGACCCACGAGGCAGAGATGGCCGCGTACGCGCGCACGGTTGCGCACGTTCGCGACGGACTCGTGGACCAGGTCGAGGTGCGCGCAACATGAGCATGCTCGGGCCTACGCTGGTGCTCGCCCTGCGGGAAATCCGGCGTCACGTGTTGCGCTCGTTCCTGACCGTGCTCGGCATCGTGATCGGCGTCGCGGCCGTCGTGACGATGGTCACGCTCGGTAAAGGGGCGACCGCGGCGGTACGCGAGCAGATCTCCGGACTGGGCGTGAACATTCTGCAGATCCGCCCGGGACAGGGTTTCGGTCGCGGCGGCGGTGGCCCGGCGCCCGCGGAATTCGACATGGATGACGTCGCGGCCATCCGTGACCAGGTCGCCGGTGTGGTCGTGGTCGCCCCGCTCTCGCAGTCGTCGGGGATGGCCGTGCGCAATGCCGCCAACTGGTCGACGACCGTCAACGGCACGACCTCCGACTACTTCACGGCACAGCAATGGGACACTGCCTCCGGACGCACGTTCACGGCTGCCGAAGAACAGGCAGGCAAGGCGGTGTGCGTGATCGGGTCGACGGTGCAGCGCAACCTGTTCGGCGGAGAAGATCCGCTGGGGCAACGCTTCCGCCTGCGCGGGCTGTCGTGCGAGGTGATCGGCACGCTCGCGACGCGCGGCCAGGGCGGCTTCGGCAATGACCAGGACGACGTCGTGCTGATGCCGATCAAGACCGTGCAGCGGCGCATGACCGGCAACCGCAGCATCCGACTGATGATGGTGAAGGTCGACCCGGCCTACGACGTGGCGGCCGTGACGGCCTCGATCCAGTCGTTACTGCGCGAACGCCGCAACATCCGTGGCGCGAAGCAGGACGATTTCAACATCTTCGACACGGCGCAGATCTCGGAGACACTGCAGGGAACCACGCGCATCCTCACGTCACTGCTGGGCGCCGTCGCAGCGGTCAGCCTGCTTGTCGGCGGCATCGGCATCATGAACATCATGCTGGTGTCCGTTACCGAGCGGACGCGCGAGATCGGAATCCGGCTCGCCATCGGTGCCGTCGGGCGCGAGGTGCTGCTGCAGTTCCTGGTGGAAGCCGTCGTGCTGGCCTGCCTCGGCGGAGTCATCGGCCTGCTGCTGGCCCTGCTCGCAAGCTGGGCGCTGGCGCCGATGTTGCAGGTGCCGTTCCTGTTCGACGTTCGTATCAACGTCCTCGCCTTCGCATTTTCGGCGTTGATCGGCGTGATCTTCGGCTATTTCCCGGCACGCCAGGCTGCGCAACTCAACCCGATCGAAGCGCTGCGGCACGAATGACCGGGTACCGGGCAGCTGCCGGCGCCGTGTGCGACCCGAGACCCGGACCGCTCACGCGCTCACCATCGACTTACCGCGCTAGCGATCGAGGAAGTCGCGCGCCAGCCGCACAACCTCCTCGGCGTCCGCGTCGAGCACGTTGCCCGTGGGATGGGAAAGCTCGACGCGGCGCGCCTCGCGCAGCAGCGATTCGGTGCGACCCGTCGACTCCCAGAACTCGTCACGCGCGCGCAGGATCATCACCGGCAGCTTGAGCAGCGGCAGGCGTTCGCCGACCTGGTAGCTGCCATCCGACGATGGCACGCCGATCAGGATCAATCGGCGCACCTGCTCGGGCCTGGCAAGCGCGAGCTCGATGGCTGCCAGCGCACCAGTCTGGTAACCGATCACGTCCACCTGCTTGAGCCGCAGCGAGTCGATCAGGTCGACGAACGCGGCGGCGTGATCAGCCACGGCTGGCGCATGCTCAGGTGCGTCGGACTCGCCTGAACCCGGCAGGTCCGGGGCGTAGACACTGCGGTCACGGCCCAGGTCGCGCAGCAGCGGGCGGAACGCCCGGCCCGTCTGGTTGGGCGGGGCGACGCACAGCAGCGGTGTCAATTCGTCGAAACCGCCGCTGGAGGGAAACGACGTGTGCAAGTGCAATTGCCCGAAACGGCAGTCGACGTACATCTTGCGCAGGTGGATGGTCACGGGCGGGGAACTCCTGCTCGAAAGTGCGGCGCTGCGGGCGATCGTGCGGGCGGAAATGCGGGTCACTGGCTGATCCTCGGTGGGCAAGCGGCGTTCGTGCGATGCATTCTCCGCGCGCCCAGCCTGCCTCACGTTGATTCAGCTCTCACTCCAGCCGCGATCGGCATGACTTAATGCTGCACCGGGCATGCAGCGCGCGTCCACCGCAATGGAAGCGAAATTATGTCGCGTCGCGTTCACGCCGTGTCGAGGTACCACTCGTAGTCGCGGTCGCTCACCAGCGCGCCGAATTTTTCGGCCTCCTGGCGCTTGATCGCGAGGAAGACATCGAGGAAGCCCGAGCCCAGCGTGTCACGCAGGAACGCCGAGGACGCGGCGGTCTCGAGCGCGACGTGCCATTGCGTAGGCAGCGTGCCCTGGGGCTCCCGGGCGTAGCCGTTGCCCTCCACCGGCGGCCCGGGATCGAGCCGCTGCTCGATGCCGTGCAACATGCCGCCGAGCACCAGCGCGGCGACGAGATACGGGTTCGCGTCTGCACCCGCCACGCGGTGCTCGACATGGCGGCTCGCCGGTGGTCCGGCCGGCACACGCAAGCTGACGGAACGGTTGTTGATACCCCAGCCGACGGCGACCGGCGCATAGCTCATTGACCGGAAACGGCGATACGAATTGGCGTTGGGCGCATAGATCGCCATGCCGTCCGCGAGCGTCGACTGCAGGCCGCCGATCGCGTGGCGCAACAGCGGACTGCCGGCGGGATCATCGGCGCCGCAGGCATTGTTGCCGCTGCGGTCGGCGAGACTTGCGTGCAGGTGCATTCCCGAGCCGGCCCGTTCCGCGAACGGCTTGGCCATGAAACACGCAAGGCGTCCATGTCGCGCGGCGACGCCGCGGACGGCGCGCTTGAACAGGATGGCCTCGTCGACCGCGCGCATTGCATCGGCCCGGTGTTCCAGCGTGATCTCGAACTGCCCGGGCGCGTACTCGGACATCAGCGTGCGCACGGGCAGTCCCAGCGCTTTCGCGGACGCATAGAGATCGTCGAACAGTGGCGACATGTCGTCGAGACGGCCGAGGCCATAGGCGTCGATGCGACCGCGGCGCTCGCCGCTCAGCATGCCGGCTGAAGGCGCCAGCCGACCAGTCGTGTCACGTTCGAGCAGGTAGAACTCGAGTTCGACGGCGACGACCGGTGTCAGGCCGGCGTCTTCGCAGCGCGCCACGACCCCGGCCAGCGCGTGGCGCGGATCGGCTTTCGACGGCGAGCCGTCGAGTTGGTACATCGTGCCGAGAACCTGCGCCGAGGGCCGACTGAGCCAGGGCGCACGAGCCAGTGATCCGGCAACCGGCCGACAGCACTGGTCGGCGTCGCCGACGTCCCAGACCAGCCCGGTGCCCGCGACGTCCTCGCCGGTGATGTCGAGACCGAGAATGGAGCCGGCGACGTTGCGGCCGCTGCCGTACAGCGCCGCGAGTTCTTCCCGCGCCACGTTCTTGCCGCGGCCCACGCCGCACGCATCGGTGATGACCAGCTGCACGGCCTCGATGTCGGGGTTTGCGTCGAGGAACGCCTGGGCTTGCGCAAGTGTGCCGACGCCGCGTGGCGTTGTGTTATTTGCATGCATGGTGGAGCGGGCCCTTCGGCATGCGGCCTTGCATGCATAGTGACGGATGCACTCGCGCAGTGGCAAGCTCACCGCCCTTCGCCGCATGCCCCTGGAGGGCTGGATGGCCGCCGCGTATTCGCTTGCCTGGGACGTGCCATTGCGCGACAGGAACACGTTTCACCTGGACGCCCGCGCCCGTTGCCTGGCGACCGTGCACGATGCGGCCGCGCTGCCTGCCCTGCTGGACGAGCCCGCACTGCAGAACCTGCCGCTGATGGTGCTTGGCGCAGGCAGCAACGTGCTGTTCGCCACCGGGCGGTTCGACGGTTGCCTGGTTCACCTGCAATGCCATTCGGCCCGCATCCTGGGCGACGACGGCGATCACGCGCTGGTGCAGGTCGATGCCGGGTTCGAATGGGACGCGCTGGTCGACTGGGCGCTCGACCAGGGCCTGCAGGGCCTGGAGAACCTTGCGTTGATTCCCGGCCAGGCGGGCGCCGCACCCATCCAGAACATCGGCGCCTACGGCGTCGAGGTCGGCAGGTTCATCGCGGCCGTGCACGTCTTTGACCGCCAGACGGCCGCCTTCGACCGGCTGACGGCCGAGCGCTGCGGATTCGGTTATCGCGACAGCGTGTTCAAGCGCGAGCCCGATCGCCGGATCGTCACGGCTATCGAGTTGCGGCTGCCACGGTCCGGCGCGACGAATCTCTCGTACGCCGGGCTTAGCGAGGAACTTGCCGCGATGGGAGGACTGGAGCCGACGCCACGCCACGTGGCTGAGGCGGTGCGACGCATTCGCCGGCGCAAGCTGCCGGACCCTGCCGTCACGGGCAACGCCGGCAGCTTCTTCAAGAACCCGGTCGTCGCGCGTGCAATCGCTGTCGAACTGCAGTCGCGCTTCGCGGGTGTGCCCGTCTTCCCGGCGTCGACCGATGCCGAGCGCAAGCTCTCCGCGGCCTGGCTGATCGAACAGGCAGGATGGCGCGGTTGCAGGGACGGCGATGCCGCCGTGTCGGCGCAGCACGCCCTGGTGCTGGTCAACCTCGGCCAGGCCACCGGTCCGCAGTTGCTGGCGCTCGCGCAGCGCGTGGCAGCTTCGGTGCAGGAAAAATTCGGCGTCGCACTGGAGCCCGAACCGCGCATCGTCGGTGCGAAGTTCCGGCTATAGCGAGAGTTCGACGCGCAGGATCAGCACCAGCGCATCGGCGATGTCCGGGTTGGTGTCGGGATCGACGACGTACTGCACATCCGGCTGCAGCACGAGGTGCTCGCCGAAGGGAATGCGCCAGGTGAGTTCACAGGCCAGCTCACCTGAAGTCACGGCGAAGCCTTCTGCCCGCATTGCATCCTGATATTCGCGGCCGTTGCGCGCGTAGCCGAACGCGAAACCGATGGCGTCCCCGCGGCCCGGCAGCAGGCCCCCGGTGTGCGCGACACCGCCGCCGGCGTAGAGCCCGATGCGCGAGACCCTGGGGTTCGCCATGCCGAACCGGCCATGAACGACGAGGTTCGCCCCAAGCTTGCGCTCGACTGAGGCATAGCCCCCATACTCACTGCCCCGATCCTGCGGATCGGACACGGCAGCCTTGCTCTGGGTGAACCGCCACGCGCCCGTCCTGACCCGCGCGGACTGCAGTGGAAATTCGTATTCGAGTATGAGCATCGCGCCGCCTGCGAACGGGACACCGCCGGAATCCGCATCCGATGACGCTTCGACGTCGAGCGCCGCACCCCTGAGAGTGCCGCGGCCTTGGTGTTGCTGCTGCAGGCGGATACCGAACGCGGTGCGTGGAAAGATGGATGGGCCCGCCGCGCCAGTCTGTGAAATGTCGGGCCCGATGCCCTGTGAACTGGAAAGGAACAACCCCCCGGCTTCGATGACATCGAACTCGCTGTTGAGGTCATAGCGCCCGATCAGCACGGAACTGTTGGCGGTCAGCGGGACGTCGACCCAGGCTTCGAGCAGGCGCGTACCGTCATCGGCTTCGATATTGCTGACGGTCTGCAGGTCACCGACCTGGAATTCGGAGAATCCGCCGCCGTACACATGCTGCACGGAGAGATGCAGGGCGTTTTCGCGACCAAGGAACTTGAAGTCGCGGTCGAAGGTGAGTTCGACGAGCCCCATGTGCCGGTCGCCGCGCTCGAGCCCGCCGCTCGCGACCGTGGCGAAGTCGCCGGTCCACGAGGCGCCGAACTCGCCGCCGTCGGCCGGCGCCGACCAGGCAATGAGCATGGCGAGCATCGTCGGTGGCCATGCGGCACAGAGCTGACGTGCGGTCGAGGACGGCGCTCTGCCCATGGCCTGATCAATCGGCGACTACCGCGACCAGCGTACCGAACGTGCCGGCAGTCTTCGCATGCGCGACGCCGTCACCAGACGCCGATATTCGGCATGCTCAGCCAGGGTTCGGCCGGCGCCTGTGCCACGCCCTTCTGCAGCAACTCGATTGAAATGTTGTCCGGCGACCTGACGAAGGCCATGCGGCCATCGCGCGGCGGACGGTTGATCGTGACACCATGTTCCATGAGACGGCGGCACGACTCGTAGACGTCGTCGACCTCATACGCGAGATGGCCAAAGGCGCGACCGCTGCCGTACTCCTCGCGGTCCCAGTTGTAGGTGAGCTCGACCTGCGCGTCGTCGTCTCCGGGCGCAGCCAGGAACAGCAGCGTGAACCGCCCCTTGGGGTACTCGGTGCGGCGCAGTTCGCGCAGCCCGAGCGCGTCACAATAGAACTTGAGCGAGGCGTCGATGTCGGTGACGCGGACCATCGTGTGCAGGTACTTCATGCGCGGATGTTACCGCGGACGCCACGGTCCGGGCAGCGGCACTTGCGGTCATCCTCGTTCCGACGCAGGCTCTCTCCCCATGCAAAAGAACGTCGTGTCGACCCTGCGGGCTTTGCTCGTGCCGGCCCTGGTCGCGCTGGCCGGCGCGGCCGGGTGCGCGTCTGCCGCCCGGACGGCCGAGGCCCCCGTCGCCGCGCAGGTCGCAGGCCAGGATTCCCAGGCTGACGCACGCATCCTCGGCTCTGCCGAGGCACAGGTCATGATCATCGAATTCACGGACCTGCAGTGCCCGTACTGCGCGCGCTTCGCTCACGACACCTGGCCGCTGCTGCGCGAACGCTACGTCGATACGGGCAAGGTCCGGTTCGCCACGCGCGACCTGCCGCTGCCGATGCACGAATTCGCCCTCCCCGCGGCCGTGGCCGCGCGCTGCGCGGGGCAGCAGGGCAGGTTCTGGGAGTACCGCGAGGCGCTGTTCCGCGACCAGTCGCTGCTGAGCCAGGGACGCTACGTGGAGCTGGCGGGCACATTCGGGCTGGACACCAGCCGCTTCGAGAGTTGCCGCGCCGACCCCGCCGTGCTGGCAGCGGTGCGTGCCGATGCGGCGCTGGCAGCCTCGAGCGGCATCGCGTCGACGCCATCGTTCGTGATCGGCCGGGTTGTCAACGGCGAGTTCGAAGGCGAGTTGATGTCCGGAGCCAAGCCGTTCGAGGTGTTCCAGCAGCGGCTCGACTCACTGCTGCAGCAGCCGCAGCAATAAGCCGCTCGCCGCGGCCGCCAGCAGCACTGGCCCGAGCGGCCAGCGCGCGCGCTCGAGCAGGAACCACGCCGCGAGCGCGATCAGCACGGCGTTCCAGTCCGGCGTGGCGCGCCATCCGTCCGGAAACAGCACGACCTGTGCGAGCAGCAACACCAATGTCGCGATCACGCCGACGACCGCCGCGGTGATCGCGCCAAGCGCCCCTTCGATGCGCGCGTTGCGCGTGAGTCGCTCGACGTAAGGCGCGCCGAGCAGGATGAACAGGAACGACGGCAGGAACGTGGCCCAGGTTGCGAGCGCGCCAGCGAGCAGCGCCGAGCCGAGTGGCGACATCGGCCCCGGCTGGTTCCAGCCGGCCATGAACCCCATGAACTGCAGCACGATGATCAACGGGCCAGGCGTCGTTTCCGCGAGCGCCAATCCGGCAACTGACTGGTCCGCCGTGACCCATGCGAGCTTGTCGACGAGCTGGCTCGCGACGTAGCCGAGCACCGCGTACGCGCCGCCGAAGGTGACCAGCGCGGCCTTGGTGAAGAACAGGTAAATGGCCGTCCACAGGGAGCTGCCGCCGAGCGTGGCCATCACGACGAGCAGTGGCGTCAGCCACAGTGCGAGACCGACGACGGCGATCCTGGCGGTCTGGGCGCCGCTCGGGGGGGCCGCGCCGACAGCGGCTCCGTCACCCGGCGCTGCGTGACGTGCGAGGTAAGCGCCCACCGCCGCTGCCAGCAGCAACACGACGGGAAAAGGCACGCGGGCGAATTCGAGCGCCACGAATGACGCAGCCGCAAGGACCACGTGCAGCGGTGATTTCAGCGCACGGCGCGCGATGCGCACCATCGCCTGCAGCACCAGCGCAACGACGGCGGCTTTCAGGCCGTGCAGCAGCGCCGACACCCAGGCCAGCGACCCATGCGCCACGTAGACATACGAAAGCGCGAACAGCAGCAGCACGGCCGGAAGAACGAAGCCCAGCCCCGCAACGAGCCCGCCGCGGATGCCATGCAACTTCCAGCCGAGGAAGATCGCGAGCTGCAGGGCTTCGGGACCCGGCAGCAACATGCAGAAGTTGAGCGCGCGAGTGAACTCGCGGTCGTCGAGCCAGCGGCGACGCTCGACGACCTCACGGTGGAGAATGGCGATCTGGCCGGCGGGGCCGCCGAAAGAAACGAACCCGAGTTTCGCCCAGAAGCGGGCGGCTTCGGCAAACGTTGGTGGGCCGACGGGTTGAGGCGCCATGGGCGCGAGTATCAACGAAACCGGCGGGCAACAGGTGACGCTCGCCTGCCGCCCGCGGCAATCAACGCCTCAGAACATCTCGGAAGCGCCCGGGAATTGGGGACGCTCACCTGTTGTTGGAAATAGGTGAGCGTCCCCAATTTCGTCAGAACATCTCGGAAGCGCCCGGCTCTGCCGTCGTCCGTTTGGCCACCCGCGATTCGATGAAATCGCCCGTGATCATTTCATCGTAGGCCTGGCCCGGGCCCACCATCGGGTACACACCCGCTTCCGTATCGATGATCACCTCGAGGAAGGCCGGACCCTTGAATTCGATGAATTCCTTCACCACCCGCGGCACGTCCGCCTTGCGGTCGAGCCGCACGGCGAACTGGTAGCCGTCGGCCTGCGCGGCCTTGACGAAGTCCTTCTTGTGCAGCGACTTGTCGCTGGCCGACAGGCGCCCCTTGAAGAACAGCTTCTGCCATTGTTTGACCATGCCGTCGCCGAAGTTGTTCAGCACGACGACCTTGATCGGCAGGTCATAGGTGGTGACGGTCTCGAGTTCGCCGAGGTTCATGCGGATGCTGGCATCGCCGTCGATGTCGATCACGAGCTTGTCGCGACGGGCGAACTGCGCGCCGATCGCCGCGGGCAGGCCGAACCCCATCG
>Ga0224505_10001460_pt1 | contig 14859 bp, 16 predicted proteins | sample SF_Jan12_sed_USG_FD_169102 | JGI IMG/M metagenome (GOLD analysis project Ga0224505, IMG submission 169102) | Sediment microbial communities from San Francisco Bay, California, United States - SF_Jan12_sed_USGS_4_1 | ecosystem: Environmental > Aquatic > Marine > Sediment | place: USA: California... | reverse complement strand
AACGGCTTGCGGCAACTCTCGCGTGGGCCTGAGCCGTCCTGTCTTCATGCGCCGCCGCCTGGTTGTGACTGCGGTCCGCGCCCCGCAATCGAGCCGCCGCCGTCTCGAGCACCCTGGCAGCTTCCTCGGCGCCAAGCTCTTCCACCAGGGTCGCGACAAGCTCCCGGATGACTCGCTGAACCTTTCCCTGGTTTCCCATGGCGGTAGCATACCGAGAACTGCGTCACATCGCGGACGGCGCTGGCATTTCTGTGACGTGCGTTCGATTCCTGGCACGCGCAACGAGCAATTCCCCGGCCTTCGTGCAGCGTGCGACAGCAAGACCGATGCGACATAACGCAGCGGGCCTCGAATAGAGTCAGGCGTTATGTCTGCAAAGCGTTGTGACGCGCGTCCCGGTGTGGTTTAAGGATCTACGGAATCGAATCGGCACCACGCGGGACGCAGCGCTGATAACAACTCAGCTGCCATCTCGGATCACCGCGGCGCGACGAGTGGTGCCACCAATCCAGAAACCCCGGCTGCGCTGCCTGCTGCGTCGAGCACCAGCCGGGTGATCCAAGATTCGTCCGATGCGCCGAATGGCGCGCTCGACCACTAGTTGGCGGAACCTGAAGCGAAGTCGGCGACCTCGCCCCGGTCATTCAGGAAGAAGCGATAGCGGGCGTCGTGCTCGCCGGGCATGTAATAGAAGACGACGGTGCGGATCGTCTCCCCGCGCAGCTCGATACCCCTGTCCTTGACGTCGTCTGCGGCCAGGAACCTGAAGCCCGTCGCCGCCGCGAGCTGCTTCTGCAAGTCCTCGCGGCTCGCCTGCTCGCGGGCCGTCCCCGCGTTCGTGCTCCGGAGACCCTTTGCCATGCGCGCCGAAGTCTCGCCTTTCGCCCACGCCTGCAGCACATCGCGCAGTTGTGCCGTGCGCACCGGGTCGGGGTCGGCAATGGCGGCCTGCACGTCGGGCCAGGCCAGTGCGGGCTCGACGAGGCCCGCCACCGTGGTGGCCAGAAACACCGGATCCGCCTGGTCGAGGTTGGCCAGCACGATCACCGTGAGTCCCGGTCCAGGGTAGCGGGCGATCGCCGACTTGAAGCCCTGCCACGAGCCGCTGTGCTGGATCACCGGCTCGCGACGCTGCACATCGAAGCCCCAGGCGAACCCATAGGGATAGGTCGTGCCATCCCGCAGCTTCACGGGTGACCACATCGCCTGGTAACTCCCGGGCTCGAGGAATCGTCGCGCCTCAAGAGCAGCGTCCCACTTCGCCAGGTCGAGGGTCGTGGTGTAGAGCGAGCCGTCGGCGGTGGTGTTGAGCGACGGCGAGACCCACTCCTGGTTCTGCAGCTTGCCTGTTGCGAGCGTGTACCCGGCCGCACGGTTCTTCACGATGTCCGACTCGCTGATGATGCGTGTCGAGGTCATGCCCAGCGGAGCGAACACCCGCTCGGCCAGGAAATCCCCATAGAACTTGCCGCTGACCCTGTGCACGAGGATGCCCAGCAACACGTAGCCCGTGTTGCTGTAGCTCCACTGCGTCCCCGGTGCGAAGTCCGGGGGCAGTTTCATCGCGACCTGGACGAGCTCGTCCTCCGTGTAGTCCTTGCGGTAATCGAGGTCGGTCTTGCCTTCCCAGTCCTTGATGCCGGACGTGTGGGTCAGCAGGTGCCGCACGGTGATGCCCCGCCATGTCGCCGGGGCGCCCGGAAAGTAATTCACGATCGGGTCGTCGAGCCCGAGCTTGCCTTCATCCACGAGCATCATCACGGCCATCGCGGTGAACTGCTTGCCGACGGATCCCGTCTGGAAGACGGTCTCGGGCTTCACGGGCACGTCGAGTTCCACGTTGGCGAGGCCGTAGCCCGTGGCGCGCACGAGCTGGCCATCGCGACAGATGGCCAGCGAGACCCCGGGAATCCGGTGGCGCTGCATCTGGCCCTGCACGAAATCGTCGACAGCGTCGGCGAAAGCGGCGGCAGGAATCCCAAGCAGAACGATGATCGGTGCAAGAATTCTTCTCATGCGCCTGATTACCATGAAGGCGCGCCAGCCATAAAGGGCCTGCCGTGAGTCGGCGCCTGGGCGAACCGGGCGTGCCGCCTGTTTGCGCGCGGAAGCTGCGCACTACGCTCGCGACCTCCGAGCACCAGGCGGTGGGCCGGTTCGAGCTCCTGGTCAGCATCGCTTCGGCCGCGGGCTCCCCGTCGCATGGGTGGCCGCCACTTCGCGGGACGACGACGCAAAGAAGCGTCGCTTATGTCACCAACCACGCAACCCGGCTACGGGCGTGTGACACAATTCACACAGCAGATGGCCCGCAAAGGAAGTGCGTTGGATGATCTTCGGCGTGTTCGGTGATCACAGCCTCAAGGTGCCGACGAAGGCCCGCCTGGTCGACGCTGGCGAAAGCGAAGCGCTGCGCCGCAAGCTCGAGTCGGTCGAATGGAAGCCGGCGAACGGCTTCCTCAAGGACCAGGTCCAGGAACGGTCGCAGCCAGACCGCAAGCGCGCAGCCTGATGTCAACCGCACAGGAGATTGCCTGGCGCTGACCGCATCGGCTGACCCCAGCGTGCGTCCGGTCGATGCTCCCGCCTCGGCGTGATCTACGACTCGAGCGGAATCCACCCCCTCGAATGCCCGGGAGTCCCGCGCTGACGTTCCTCGGCCAGCGCCCGCGACGGACGCGCTGCCACGACCCGGGTTGTCGGGGCATCAGTCACCCCCATCAGGCCGGTCAGGAACATGCCTCCGGCCCTGTCACAGCTCAGCCTTCCGGCCCGCCGCGCGAGTGCGCCGCGGTGCGCGCACCGGAACGCTACAATTCGGCATGACCTCCCTGGAGTCCCTCGCCCGTCGCGGCCGTCTCTTCGTCATCGCCGCACCCTCCGGCGCCGGCAAGACCTCGCTCGTGCGCGCGCTGGTGGAGCGTCATCCGTCGCTGCGCTTTTCGATCTCGTACACCACTCGTGCGAAGCGTCCGAACGAGATCCACGGGCAGGACTATTTCTTCGTCTCGAAGGACGAGTTCGAGGCGATGGTCGCGCAGGGCGAGTTTCTCGAGCACGCGCGGGTCTTCGACAACTGCTACGGCACGGCCCGCGGCCAGGTGGAGGCGTCGCTCGCCGCGGGGCAGGACCTGATCCTCGAAATCGACTGGCAAGGGGCGCGGCAAGTACGCCGTGCGCTGCCCGAGTGCCGTTCCATCTTCATCCTGCCGCCTTCGCGGGACGAACTCGAACGCAGGCTGCGCGGACGCGGCACGGACGCGGAAGAGGTCATACAACGGCGGCTGAAGGATGCCGCGACCGACATGACGCACTGGTCGGAGTTCGATTACGTGGTGGTCAACGACGACTTCGAGCGGGCACTCGGCGACCTGCACGCGATCGTCCATGGTCGGGGCAATGCCTCGCTGCGCGGCCGGGCCGGGCTGGCGGAGCTCGCGGCAAGCCTGACAACTGCGCGGTAAGCCGCCGAGCCGGGTGGGTTGTGATGGGATGAGGACCCGAGAGACCGCGGAAGGCTATCGACGTGTGTCGGGTATCGAGGCGATCTCCAGCCATAATTGAACGGTTCTGTCGTGCCACTCTTGCTTCGTGAGCAGGTATGGGCGCAATTCCTCGAAGTAGCGCGTCTTGAACGTTTCGAGATTGACCAGCCCTGCGCGGGTCAGGCGCAGGAAGTCCTCGCGGTCTCGGTCGCCATTGCGCTCCACCTTTGAGAGCGCAAGGTCCGTCGGGTCGAGGGCGAAGAGTTTGAGTCGCTGCCACGGCGCGGAAGGAAACATGCGCACCAACCGATGCCCGTAATCGCAGGGCGGCGTGACGACGCCGACTCGCTGCAGGTAGAGCCGGTACTTGCGATATGGAGCGGAGCCAAGGCCCGCCAGAAGCTCGAGGTCGTCGGCCGGCGACTCGATGAGCGCGGCCAGGAAGCCGATGTCCGAGGTCGCCCTTCCGGCACCGTAGTGTTGCGCAACCACGAAACCGCCGAGGCAGTGCAATTCGACCGCGCCCGTCAGGGTTGCATCGAGGTCCCGCAAGAAGGAGCGCCACGGGTCTGCTGGTTCAGCGGGCAGTGAGTGCACCTTTCTTTCAGGCATAGGACAGTTGCTCGGCCGTCAGGCCCGTGAGCAGGTTCCAGTGCCGGGCCAGGGCTGAACGCGTGGTGCCGAGCCAGTTACGCTCAGGCGGCGACATGGATTCACGGCACAGGGTGTCCTCGCGTGCGAGGCGAGCACGTTCGAGGTGTTGCTCGACGGCGGCCAATGGCTCCAGTGTCGGCTGGCGCCGCCCGTCGGCGGCCGCTACTGCGCGCGCAGTCGCGACGACAAAGCCGAGGCGGTTCTGCACGTCGTGGAGCTTGGTCTGCGACACGAGCCAAGACCAGTTGAGGTCCGGGTAAGTGAGCACCACCCAAGGGAGCGCTTCAGTGAGCCGCACCTCCAGGTCCGGTTGCCGAAGCGCCTCGAGCAGGACCGTCGCCGGGTTGGCCTTGCGGCCACGCAAGTGTCGGAAGCCGGGGTACCCCAAGCCGGCGAGCTGGCGGGCAAATCGGTCTGGATCCGCCGGAACCTTTCCAGGGGCGGCTTCGGGGATTGGCAAGGCGGTGGCCGGCAGTCCGTACAAAGCCGCTGCGCGGCGCGCCAGCTCGGCCGTGACGGGACGATCGCCCCGCTCGAGCTGCGACAGGTACGGCTGCGAAACACCCAGGCGTTGGGCGGCTCGAACCTGCGTCAGTCCGGCTTGAAGCCGCCCAGCTTTCAAGTGTTCGTGTTTCATGGCTGACGTAGCATATTGCATTGTTTGCAATATTTCAAATTGCGAGCACAGACAGCTGACAGGCAATGCCTGCGATCGTAGACATTGCAGCCGCCTCGCCAGTGAGCCGCCCGCTCCGTTTCCGGCTATCCCCCAACCCCTATCCCCTAACCCCTTTTCTCCCCCCTACCCGCTAACCCCTTCACCCTGTTATGCTTTCGCCCCTTTCCCCTAACCGTTTCCCAGCAAAAATGGCCCGCATCACCGTCGAAGACAGCCTGAAGAACGTCCCCAACCTGTTCGAGCTGGTGCTCGTGGCATCCCGCCGCGCGCGCAAGCTGGCGAACGGCGCCGAGGCGACGCTCGAGTGGGAGAACGACAAGCCGACGGTGCTAGCCCTGCGCGAGATCGCAGCCGGCCACGTGGGCGTGGAAATCCTCGAAGAACCGGAACTGCCGCCGCCTCCGCCGCCGGAGCTGATGCCGGAACCGGAATTCATGGGCGAGTTCCGCGCACCGCAGATCGGGCTGGGAGACTGACGCCCCGCCCGTCGCACGCCCATGGACGTCACGTCTTCCCTGCGCAGCCTGCTGCCCTACGGAAGACGCTCCATCGGCATCAACCAGCTCATTGCGAAGCTGGAAACCTACCTGCCGCCGGACCAGGTCGAGCTGGTCCAGGAAGCCTACGACTTCGCGTTCCACGCCCATGACGGGCAGCGGCGCCGCTCGGGCGAGCCCTACATCACGCACCCGGTCGCCGTGGCCGACATGCTGGCCGACCTCAAGCTCGACGCGCAGACGATGATGGCCGCGATCCTCCACGACGTCATGGAGGACACGCCCAACACCAAGGACGAGATCACCGCGCGCTTCGGCAGCGACGTCGCGGAGCTCGTCGACGGCGTGAGCAAGCTCGACCAGATCCAGTTCAGGAGCCGCGCCGAGGCGCAGGCCGAGAGCTTCCGCAAGATGCTGCTCGCCATGGTCCGCGACATCCGCGTGATCATGGTCAAGCTCGCGGACCGCACCCATAACATGCGCACGCTGGGCGCGATGCCGCCGGCCAAGCGCCGCACGATCGCGCGCGAGACGCTCGAGATCTACGCCCCGATCGCCAACCGTCTCGGCATGCACTCGATCAAGCGCGAGCTCGAGGACCTCGGCTTCCGCGCGCTGTATCCGCGGCGCTACAAGGTCATCGAGTCCGCGGTGAAGTCCGTGCGCGGCAACCACAAGCAGTTCGTCGGCCGCATCGCCGCGTCGCTCAAGGAAGCGCTCGACCTGGCGCACATCCCCGCGCAGATCGAAGGGCGCGAGAAGGACGTCTACAGCATCTACGAGAAGATGCGCCGCAAGAAGGTCTCGCTCAACGAGATCGTCGACGTGTACGGGTTCCGCCTCGTCGTCGACAAGCCGGACACCTGCTACCGCACGCTCGGCGTAGTGCACTCGGTGTTCAAGCCGATGCCCGGCCGCTTCAAGGACTACATCGCGATCCCGCGCGTCAACGGCTACCAGTCGCTGCACACGACGCTGTTCGGCCCGAACGGCGCGCCGATCGAGGTGCAGATCCGCACCTCGGAGATGCACAGCATCGCGGAGTCCGGCATCGCGGCACACTGGCAGTACAAGGAAGGCGGCGGCACGGAAGGCGGCATGCAGGGCGACCGTGCGCGCGAATGGCTGCAGCAGCTGGTCGAGATCCAGCAGGGCGGCAACCCCGAGGAATTCCTCGAGAGCGTCAGGGTCGACCTGTTCCCGGACAAGGTGTACGTGTTCACGCCGAAGGGCGAAATCCGGCGCCTGCCGCGCAACTCGACCTGCGTCGATTTCGCGTATGCCGTGCATACCGACGTCGGCAACCGCTGCGTGGCAGCCAAGGTCGATCGGCGCCTGGTGCCGCTGCGCACGCCGCTGCGCAACGGCCAGACCGTCGAGATCATCACGGCGAAGGGCGCCACGCCGAATCCCGCCTGGGTCAACTTCGTCGTCACCGCGAAGGCGCGCGCGGCGATCAGGCAGTACCTCAAGAACCTGAAGCGCGGCGAGGCGGTCGATCTCGGCAAGCGCCTGCTCAACCAGGCGCTCGAGGAATTCTCGCTGTCGCTGCGCAAGATTCCCACGGCAGCGCTGGACGCCGTGGTGGCCGAGCTCGGCTTGCGCGCGCACGACGACCTGTTCGAGAGGATCGGCCTCGGCGAACGCGTCGCACCCTTCATCGCCCGCCGGCTGTTGCCCGCGGACTCGGAAGGAGTGGTCGAGGCCATTGCCGGTCCGCTCGCCATCGCCGGCACCGAAGGCCTGGTCGTGTCGTACGCACGCTGCTGCTTCCCGATTCCGAACGACCCGATCCTGGCGAGCCTCTCGACCGGCCGCGGCGTCGTGATCCATCGCGAGGCCTGCGGCAACCTCGCCTCATTCCGCAAGCAACCGGAGAAATGGATTCCGGTGACGTGGCAGGCAGCAACCGATCGCCTGTTCCATGTCGAGATCCGCGCCGACGTCACCAACCGCATGGGCGTGCTGGCGTCGGTCGCGTCCGCGATCGCGGGCACGCAGACCAACATCGATCGCGTCTCGGTCGTCGAGCGCGACACGGACACGTCCACACTGATCTTCGAGCTGATGGTGCACGACCGGAAGCAGCTCGCGAGCGTGATCCGCGCGGTACGCGGGATGCCGGACGTGCTGAAGGTCGCGCGCTCACTGTCATGACCAGGTCGTACCTGGCAGCGGCCGCATCCGCGACACCGTGGGTTCGCGTCTTACGCGGTGTGGTGCTGCCACTCCTGCTCGTAGCGTCCGTCGGCGGCGCAACGCAACCGGCCGGCAACGAGGTCGATGCCGCAGCGCTGCGCGCGAGCCAGGCCGCCGTTGGCCGCGAAACCGGCGACCACCAGTTCATCGACCAGCATGGCAAGCCGCTGAGTCTCGCCGACCTGCGGGGACGACCGCTCTTGCTGAGCCTGGTCTTCACCAATTGTGTCTCCGTGTGCTCGGGCCAGACCCTGCACCTGCGGGAGGTCACGCGGATTGCGCGTGAGGCGCTGGGCGCGCGCAGCTTCGCCGTGCTTACGGTCGGCTTTGACAGCGCGCACGACCGCCCTGATCGCATGCTGGCTTATGGAATCGATCGCGGCATCGATGACCCGGACTGGCACTTTGCGAGCGCCGACGCGGCGACGGTGCGCCGGCTTACCGACGAGGTGGGCTTCACCTGGCTACCGTCTCCCCGGGGGTTCGACCACATCACGCAGGTCACGATCCTGGATGCCAACGGCACCGTCGCGCAGCAGGTCTACGGACAGGCGTTCTCGCCCCCGGACCTGATCGAGCCGCTCAAGGCGCTGTTGCTCGGTCGTCCCGTCGAGCGCACCTCGTTGCAAGGGCTCATCGAGCGCGTGCGGCTCTACTGCTCGGTCTACGATCCGGTCGCGGGAAGATACCGCGCCGACTACTCGATGTTCGCCGCCGCGATCCCCGCCCTGTTGGTGTTCGGCATGGTGGCGGTCGCGCTCATCCTGGCCGGCCGCAGGAATCCCTGAAGCCGTGACTCAGGCGCGACTGGCCTGCAGCGCGCGATGGATTTCGCTGCATTGCAGTATCGAGACGCATTCGCATCGGACGCTTCCGTGCGGAAAATATCTGCTAGAGTTTGTCCGCAATGACTGCATTCGTGATCACGTTGATGCTGCTGGGTGGCACGCTGCTGTGGTTCTTCGCGTGGCAGCGAGGGTCGTATCTGGCCCGTGGCATCGCCATTGGCGTCGTCCTGGTGCTCGTCGGCCAACCGGTCATTCGGTCTGCCAGCTCGCTGGACCATGTGCCGATCTGGGCCCCAGCGCTGCCATTCGCGCTCATTGCAATCACTTTGTTCGGTTTCGGGCTGCTCGCCTGGTTCTGGGGAGAGGAGTAGCCGCGCTTAGCTGAGGACGGTCGCGACAACAATTTCAGCGGGGGGAGCAGATGAAGTGCCTTTACTACCTGGCGCCGACGCTCGACAGCACCCACGTCATTTCGGATGACCTGCACGAGGCTGGCGTCAAGGACTTCTTTGTCCACGTCGTTTCGCGTGACGAAGCCGGGCTGCAGCAGCAGCATATCCACTCCAGCAATTATCTCGAGACGCTGGATGTCGTGCGGGACGGCATCATCGGTGGTGTGCTCGGTTTCGTGGTCGGGCTGATCGGCGTGGGCCTGCTCGACTACTTCGATCCCATCGGCGTCGAGATACCGGCATTCGTCTACTACGCCCTGGTGGGCGTGGCGACGCTGTTCGGGGCATGGGAAGGCGGCCTGATCGGCGTCGGCATCGAGAACCGCAAGCTTGCGAAGTTCCATGACGACATCGAAGCCGGCAAGTTCCTGATCCTGATCTATGCGCTGAAAGAGCAGGAAGACAGGATCAACAAGATGATGCGCGAGCGCCATCCCGAATCCGAACTGGTTGCAGTCGACCGGCATTTCATCAATCCGTTCAGTACGCTCAAGCGAGAACCGGCAATCCGGCCACCGGCTGATCAACTGCTCCAGAAGGAGTAGTGCGTGGCAATCGCGTTCGCGCTCGTATTGCTGGTGATTGGAACGGTTGCGTTCCACTTCCTGAATCCATGGTGGTTCACGCCCATCGCGTCAAACTGGACGACGATGGACGACACCGTGAACCTTACGTTCTGGGTCACCGGGGCCGTGTTCGTGGCCGTGAACCTGTTCATGGCCTACGCGATAGTCCGTTACCGGCATCGCAAGGGTGAGTCACGCCGGGCGGAATACGAGCCCGAGTACAAGAAGCTCGAGTGGTGGCTGATCGGGCTGACCTCGGTGGGCGTCGTGGCGATGCTGGCGCCCGGGCTCGCCGTGTGGGCGAAGTTCGTGACCGTGCCGGACGACGCCACCGTGGTCGAGGCCGTCGGCCAGCAGTGGTCGTGGAGCTTCCGCCTGCCGGGCGCGGATGGCGTGCTCGGGGCCATCGATGCCTCGCTGGTCGGCGCCGACAACCCCTTCGGCATGGACGCCAACGATCCCCGCGGACAGGACGACGTGCTGATCCCCGGGGGCGAGCTGCACCTGCCGCTCGACCAACCGGTCAAGGTGCTGCTGCGGTCGAAGGACGTCCTGCACGACTTCACCGTGCCGCAGTTCCGCGTGAAGATGGACATGGTGCCGGGCATGGTCACCTACCTGTGGCTCACGCCCACCCGGACCGGCGAGTTCGAGATCCTCTGCGAGGAACTGTGCGGCATGGGGCACTTCGCCATGCGCGGCCGGGTCGTCGTCGACGAGGCCGGCACCTACCAGGCCTGGCTCGCCAGCCAGCGGACGTTCGCGCAGTTGCAGGCACGCCCCGCCGCCGACCTGGTCGCGGGCCAGGCGACGTTCGCGGTCTGCTCGGCCTGCCACGGCATGAATGCCGAAGGCAACCAGGCGGTCAACGCACCCAAGCTCGCGGGCCTGCCGGCCTGGTACCTCGCGCGTCAAGTGCACAACTTCCAGCAGGGCGTGCGCGGCGGCGCACCCGGCAACGACATCGCGGCCCAGATGGCGGCGATCGCCCAGCCGCTCGACGACACGGCCATCGACAACGTCGTCGCCTACATCTCGACGCTGCCGGACAACGCGACGCACCGGACCATCCGTGGCGACGCGGCGGCGGGCGCGTCGAGCTATACCACCTGCGCGTACTGCCACGGCGCCACGGGCCAGGGTTCCTGGTCGACCAATGCGCCCCCGCTCGCCGGCATGAGCGACTGGTACCTCGCGCGCCAGCTGCAGCAGTTCCGGGAAGGACATCGCGGCCGCCATCCGCAGGATTTCCACGGCGCGCAGATGGCGCGACTCAGCAAGATCCTGGCCGACGGCAAGCAGACCGACGACTTGCTGGCGTACATCAACACCCTGCGCTGAACGCAGGCGACGCAATGCCGAGCACGGAGACGACCTGATGTCATACGTCGCGATCGCGGACCAGCACGCGCACCTGCACGACCCGCAGACGTTCCTCACCAAGTACGTCTGGAGCCAGGATCACAAGGTGATCGCCATCCAGTACATGGTGACGGCGATGGCCATCGGGCTCGTGGCGATCGTGCTGTCGATGATGATGCGGCTGCAGCTCGGTTTTCCCGGCACGTTCCACTTCATCAACCCCAGCAACTACTACCAGTTCGTCACCATGCACGGGATGATCATGGTGGTCTACCTGCTGACGGCGCTGTTCCTCGGCGGCTTCGGCAACTACCTGATCCCGCTCATGTGCGGCGCGCGCGACATGGTCTTCCCGTACCTGAACATGGTCAGCTACTGGGTCTACCTGCTCGCCGTGCTGGTCCTGGTCGCGAGCTTCTTCGTGCCGGGCGGGCCGACGGGCGCCGGCTGGACGCTCTACCCGCCGCAGGCGATCCTCGCCGGCACGCCGGGCGCCGACTGGGGCATCACCCTGATGCTGGTCTCGCTCGCCATCTTCATCGTCGGGTTCACGATGGGCGGGCTGAACTACGTCGTGACCGTGCTGCAGGCGCGCTGCCGCGGCATGACGCTCATGCGGATGCCGTTGTCGGTCTGGGGCATCTTCATGGCCACCATCCTCGCGCTGCTGGCGTTCCCGGCGCTGCTCGTCAGCGCCATCATGATGGCGCTGGACAACCACCTCGGCACCAGCTTCTTCATGCCGGCGCTCATGTCGCTCGGCGACCCGACGGTGCACAAGGGCGGCAGCCCGCTCCTGTTCCAGCACCTGTTCTGGTTCTTCGGGCACCCCGAGGTCTACATCGTCGCGCTGCCGGCGTTCGGCATCGTCTCCGACCTGATCAGCGTGAACGCGCGCCGGCACATCTTCGGCTACCGGATGATGGTCTGGGCGATCGTCGCCATCGGCGTGCTGAGCTTCGTGGTCTGGGCGCACCACATGTACGTGAGCGGCATGAACCCGTACTTCGGGTTCTTCTTCGCCACCACGACGCTGATCATCGCGATTCCCACTGCGCTCAAGGTCTACAACTGGGTGCTCACGCTCTGGCGTGGCGACGTGCACCTCACGGTGCCGATGCTGTTCGCGATCGGCTTCGTGTTCACGTTCATCAACGGCGGCCTGACGGGGTTGTTCCTCGGCAACGTCACGGTGGACGTGCCGCTCTCGGACACCTATTTCGTCGTCGCGCACTTCCACATGGTGATGGGCGTGTCGCCGGTGCTGGTGGTCTGCGGCGCGATCTACCACTGGTACCCGAAGATGACCGGGCGCATGACCAGCGTGACGCTCGGCAAGCTGCACTTCTGGCTCACGTTCCTCGGCACCTACGCGATCTTCCTGCCGATGCACTACCTCGGCATCCTCGGCCTGCCGCGCCGCTACTTCGCCATGGGCGACACCTACTTCATCCCGCAGTCGGTGCAGGAGATGAATGCCGCCATCTCCATCGCGGCGCTGTTCGTGGCGGCGTCGCAGCTGATCTTCCTGTTCAACCTGGCCTGGAGCCTGAAGCACGGCAAGCCGGCCGGCGGCAATCCCTGGCGCGCGACTACGCTCGAGTGGCAGACGCCCGACACGCCGCCGCGGCACGGCAACTGGGGCCCCGAACTGCCGGTGGTCTATCGCTGGGCGTATGAATACGGCGCGCCGGGCTACAAGGACGACTTCGTGCCGCAGAACCAGCCGCCCGACGGGCGCGTCGCGGCCAAGCACGGCTAGATGAGTCCACGATGAACCTCGTCGTCGCCACGGTCGCGCTCATCGCAGGCATCTTCGTCTGGTGGCTGGCCGCGCGGCGACTGACCACGAAGTCGTGGGAAGCGCAGGGCACCTACGACGGCCGCGACACCGCCCAGATGGCAGGCCCCGGGGCGGCACGCACCGGGTTGTGGGTGTTCCTCGCGGTGGTGACGTCGTTCTTCGCGCTGTTCATCACGGCGTACCTGATGCGCATGAGCCCCGAACTCGTGAAGGGCGTCGACCTGAGGGACTGGCGCCCGGTCACGGAGCCGCGGATCCTGTGGGCGAATACCGTCATGCTGGTTCTCGGCAGCGCGTGCATGCAGATAGCCAGCAGTTCGTTGCAGCACAGGCAGTTCGATCTCGCCCGCGTCGGCATGTACGCGGGCGGGTTCTTCGCCATCGCCTTTCTCGCCGGGCAGTGGCTGGCATGGCGCCAGTTGCTGGCGGCCGGCTATTACGCGGCAGGCAATCCCGCGAATGCCTTCTTCTACGTACTGACCGGACTGCACGGCTTGCACCTGCTGGGCGGGCTGTTCGTGTGGGCGCGGTCGGCCGGCATGATGGCGCAGGGCCGCGCGATCAGCGGCGCGACGCAGCTCGGCGTCGAGCTGTGCACCGTGTACTGGCACTACCTGCTGGTCGTCTGGCTCGTTCTGTTCGGACTGCTCCTGACTACCTGACCCGGGGGATACGTACGCCTATGGCAGTCGAAACCATGTCGGGACACATCGCGCCGGCCGGCGTCGTCGAGGGAATGCCCGGCGTCGTCACGGACTTCTCGTCGGACAAGCAGGCCTTCCCGGTGCACTGGGGCAAGGCGATGATGTGGATCTTCCTGCTCAGCGACACCTTCATCTTCTCGTGCTTCCTGACCTCGTACATGCACGTGCGGATGTCGACGACCGTGCCCTGGCCGAACCCGAGCGAGGTCTTCGCGCTGAGTCTCGGCGGCCAGCCCATACCGCTGATCCTGATCGCGATCATGACGTTCATCCTGATCAGCAGCAGCGGCACGATGGCCATGGCGGTCAACTACGGCTACCGCCGCAACCGCGCCCGCACCACCGCACTGATGCTGATCACCGCGGGCTTCGGCGCGACGTTCGTCGGCATGCAGGCCTTCGAGTGGACCAAGCTGATCCTGGAAGAGGGCATCCGCCCGTGGGGCAATCCGCTCGGCGCCGCGCAGTTCGGTTCCTCGTTCTTCATGATCACCGGTTTCCACGGACTGCACGTCTCGGCCGGGGTCATCTACCTCGTCGTCGTGGCCCTCAGGGTCTGGCGCGGCGATTACGAACGCGCGGGCAACTACGAGGTCGTCGAGATCGCCGGCCTGTACTGGCACTTCGTCGACCTCGTCTGGGTCTTCATCTTCGCGTTCTTCTATCTCTGGTAGGAGCAGCCATGTCCACCCACGCCGATACCGCCCACGCAGGAACCACCCAGCACCCGATCAGCGTCTATCTCTGGATCTGGCTGCTGCTGTTCGTGCTCAGCGCGTTCTCCTACATGGTCGACTATTTCCACGTGCAAGGGCTGCTGCGCTGGTCGCTGATCCTCGTGTTCATGTTCCTCAAGGCCGGCCTGATCGTCAGCATCTTCATGCACATGAAGTGGGAACGGCTGGCGCTGAAGCTCGCGATCCTGGTGCCGCCGCTGTGCCTGCTGGTGCTGATCGGCCTGATGGCGATCGAGGGGGACTACACCTTCCTCACGCGCACGGTGACGTTCACGCCCTGACACGCAGGCAGCCCGCGCAGCGGGCCCCGAGGCTGTTCACGCACCGGGCAGTCCACTACCCTCTGCGCATCGACCACGCACCCCGGAGCCGTCCCGTGTCCTCTACGCCCGTCGCAACCCAGCTGGCCCCGCAGGCCATCGGCACCTATTCGCAGGCCATCAGGGCGGGCAGCACCGTGTACCTGTCCGGCCAGATTCCGCTCGATCCTTCGACGGGCGAACTGGTGACGGGCGACGTCGAGGCGCAGGTGCGGCGCGTCTTCGAGAACCTGCGCGCCGTGGCGCGTGCCGCGGGCGGCGACCTGTCCTCGGCCGTGAAGCTCAACGTCTACCTGACCGACATGGGCAACTTCCAGACGGTCAACAGGGTGATGGCCGAGTACTTCGAGGCGCCTTACCCGGCGCGTGCCGCCGTCGGCGTGGCCGCGTTGCCACGGGGCGCGACCGTCGAGGTGGACGGCATCCTCGTCCTCTGAGCCCGAGTCGATGAGCGGCGCCACGCTCGCCGAACGTCCGGTCACGGCACTGCGCGGCGTCGGGCCGGCGCTCGCCGAACTGCTGGCGAAGCTCGGCTTGCATACGGTGCAGGACGTGCTCTTTCACCTGCCGCTGCGCTATGAGGACCGCACGCGCGTCGTGCCGATCGGCACG
>Ga0224505_10001459_pt1 | contig 14870 bp, 20 predicted proteins | sample SF_Jan12_sed_USG_FD_169102 | JGI IMG/M metagenome (GOLD analysis project Ga0224505, IMG submission 169102) | Sediment microbial communities from San Francisco Bay, California, United States - SF_Jan12_sed_USGS_4_1 | ecosystem: Environmental > Aquatic > Marine > Sediment | place: USA: California... | reverse complement strand
ACGATGCCGGTGGTGGTGTCCACCGTGGCGGTGCCGTCCACCACGCCCGAGACCTTGATCTCTACCGTGCCAGACACCGGCTTCTGGATGATCCGGTCCACGTACTCGCTGCCGGACGTGTAGCGCTTGAACATCTGGAACGTGGTGGACGTGAGCGCCGTCACCACACCCGCCTCCACGCCGCTGTGCGCCGCGGTGTAGTCGCTCCAGTCCTTGAACCGCCAGCCGTTCAGGCGCCCGCGCGCGGCCATGAAGAACGCGCGCAGGGCCTGGAAGTCGGCCGGCGCGCTCAGGCCCTGGCTGACGTCCCAGCGGTGTCGCGGGTAGAGCCGCGCCGCGTTGCGCTGTTCGAACGACGCCAGCGATTCGGCGATCTGCGTCAGGAACCCCGGCCCGCCGGTGATGCCGTAGCGGGTGCGCTCGTTGAATCGCGGCGTTTCGATGAATGCCATGGCCTGCTCTACCTGTTGCGCGCCAGCGCGCGCTGCACAGCCTCGCCCGTGCGCGCCGCGGCCTCGTTGACGGTGCGCATGTCGGTGCCGCGGGCGAAGTGCTGGTTGATGGTCACCGACGCGCCGGCCGGGCTCACCGTCAGGCCGGTGCGCCCGCCGTAGACGGGCTCGGGCCCGCGCTCGCCGGCAATGCCCCAGCGCCCCGGCGGCACGTAGCCGCCGTCGGCAAAGAAGCCGCTGAACAGGCCGGACAGAAAACTGCCGATCCCGGCCGCCGAACCGCCCGCGCCGCTGCCGGCGCCGATGACGCCGTCGATCAGCCCGGAGATCTTGTTGCCCAGCGGCTCTGTCACCAGCTTGCGCGTGACGATGCGCACGATGTCCTGCTCCAGTCCGCGCAGCAGATCGCGCAGGCCGCCGCCGGCCACGATGGCGTCCTCGAACGCCGAAGAAAACGCCAGGCCCATGTCCCGGGCGAAGCCGGAGGTTTTTTCCAGGCTGCTGCCGAGATCCTTGACCGACTCGTCGGCGTTGTAGGACGCCTTTTCCATGTCCAGAAAAGCGCGGTTGTTCTCGTTCAGCGCCGCCGCCAGCACTTCGGGCTTGATGTAGGTGTCGATGTACTCCCCGATCTGCTCGGCCTGCCGCAGTAGCCTGGACATCTCGGCTTCAGACTGAATACTGCCGTAGTCGGTGGTGATCAGCGACAGCAGGCGCTGCTGTTCGGCGAAGTCCGACGCGGCCGATTTGCCGCCGCGCGCTTTTGTCGGCTTTCCTGGCACCGGCACCAGGCTGCAGCCGGGCAAGCCTGCGCCGGCCCCGGCGTCTTTGACGCGCAGGAATTCCTTTTCAAGCCCACGCAGCTGAAGCTCCAGCCTTGCGATTTCGCTCTCGCGCTGCGCCTCCGTTCCAAAGAAACCGGCGAACGTGAACCCCTCGCCACGCAGCCCGCGCAGATTTTCCAGCTGCGCCCGGGTCTGCTTGATCTCGGTGTTAAGGGTAAAGGCCGACTTGTCGCCACCGAACAACTCGCGCGACTTTTCGATGAAGTCATTCAGCGGCCCGACCACAAACGCGCCTAGGCTGCGCTGCAAGCCTTCGATGTTCTTCTTCAGCCTGGTGATGCTGTCGTTGAACTTCTCAGACGCCTCGGCCGTTTCGGTGCTGATGACCACACCGGCGGCCTGGGCCTCGCGCTTCAGCGCATCCAGACCGGCGGCGCCGCCGTTGAGCAGACTGATCAGCTTGGCGCCGCTGCGCCCGAAAAGCTCCTGAGCAATGGCGGTCTTCTCGATGCCGTCCGGCAGCGCGGCGAACCGGTCCGAAATCTCGGCCAGCAGCTGGCTGCTGTTCTTCAGCCTGCCGTCGTTGGTGGTGACCTTGATGCCCAGCTGGTCGAAGGCCTGCGCTGACGTCGCCACGCCGTCGCCAGCATCCTTGGCGGTCTTGGAAAGCCTGGTCAGCGCCGTGGCCAGCTCGTCCTGGCTGACGCCGGACAGGTCGGCCGCGTACTGCAGCGCGGTCAAGTCCTCGACCAGCAGGCCGACCGCGCGCGCCTGCTTGATGGCGGCATCGGCGGCGTCGATGCTGTCGGTGACGAACGACTTGACGGCATTCGCCGACAGCCCGGCCAGCAGCCCGGCACCGATGGCAGATGCAGCGGCCTTGACGCCGGAGAATGCGCGCTCCATGCGCGCGGCGTCCTTTTCGGCCAGCCGCACGGCCTTGTCCATGCCGGTCTGCAGGTTGGCCAGCTTGGCGACCAGGTCGATGCTGAGTGTGGCCAATGCCATGGTCTAGTCCTTTGCCGCGTGGATGGGCCGGTAGCACTTGATCACCTGCAGCCGGTGCAGCAGCAGCTCCAGCTGCCCGTCGGCCACGTCGAGCAGCGCGGCCACGGCGTCAATCCCCTGCCAGTCGATGGCGCCCATGCCGTTGGCCAGGTGGTTCCATGCGTGCATGGCGGTCACGGCGTGCGGGCAGGGCCTGGCGTCGACGGTTTCGCCCTCGTACTGGATGCCCGCCTGCGCGTCCAGCAGGGCCGTCACTTTCCCGCGGCATCGGCCTGCGCCTGCTTGAACGCACGCACGTCGTCGGCCACCGCCACGCCGATCTCGGTCAACCAGGCCAGGCTGTCGAATGCCATGTATCTCCAGACGTCGCGGTCGAACGGCATTGGGTCGCTGCCGGCGGCCGGGTCGCCCAGGATGGCCGCCGCGGTGAACCCGGCACCGCGCCAGTCGACAACGAAGTCGGCCACCGGCTCCAGGTCGGCAGCGGTGGTGATGCTGGACGGCATGCGCGTTTCGTGCGGGCGCCTGATCTTCACCTCGTGCCGGTCGTCCAGCGTCAGCCATCTCGTGCGCGCCGCCTCCATGCGCGCCAGGAAATCTCCCGCCATGTCAGGCGATGTTGGGCTTCAGCACCCATGCGCCGCACAGCACGTTGAACTCTCCGCTGCCCAGCTGGCCGCTGGACACCGTCTCGCCGGCCAGGCTGGGCACGCCGTAGAACACGCGCAGCACGTCGGTGCCCTTGGTGATCTTGAACAGGCAGGCGGTCGAGGTGCGCGCCGCCGCCTCGATCAGCGCAAGCGCCGCGCCCGACGTCACGGGGTTGCGCACCGTGATGGTGACGTCCTGCGACGCCAGCAGGCCGGCCACGTTGCGGGTCTTGACGTCGGTAAGCCGCGTGTCGTCCAGCGGCGATGACGCACCGCCTCCGACGGTGTAGCCGGACGCCTCCGACACCGTGCCCCAGGTCGCGGCGGCGGTGAATGTGCCGGCCGACCAGGTGCTGTAGGTGGTGGTGGCCAGGCCGGCCAGCTCGAATGTGTCGGTCGCCACGTTGTCGACGATGACGGCCTGCTCGTCCAGCTCGACCATGCCGGCGCTGACGCTGAAGTACCCCGCCTCGCCGTCGGTCAGGCCGTGCGCGGTGGAGGTGGCCTCGCCGGGGCTGGCCAGCGTCACCGCGCTGACTGTCAGGGGAGTGTCGAAAGTGAGGGCGACTTCGATCTTGCAATCGCGCCCGACGATGGTGGTCATGGTGTCGGTCCTTTAGGTGTGAGCGGGCGGCGCCCGGTTTGCTTAAAGCCCGCGCGTTGCGGGCAAGAAAAAGCCCGCGCATTGCGGGCCGTTGGGGGAACGGGGCGGCGGTATGGCGGCATCAGTCCCACCATTCCGCCGTCAGGATCGTGGCGTCCAGCCCGAGGGCGGCGTCCAGGCCGGTGTCGCGCGCGGTGCAGACCACGCCGGCCGCGGCCAGCGCGCTGACCACCTGGTCGGCCACGGCGTCGGCGCCCGCGGCGTCGTCGTCCCAGCAGCGCACCGTGAAGATGACGCCGTTGGCCAGCACGGTGTTGTCCAGCCCCAGGTCCGGCGTGTGGCGGCTGGTGAAGCTGACGTAGGGCATGGCAGCGCCCTGCTCTACGGCGTTCTGCGCGATGCGCTCGGCGGGCACCAGCGCGGTCAGGCCGGCGTAGCCCGCCAGCACGGCGCGGAAGTCGACCTCGGCGCTCATGGCGTGCCGCCCTTGTCGAGCCTGGCGATGGCGGGCCCGATCTTTTCGTAGAAAACGCGCAGCGCGTCCTGCAGCCTCCTGGCGCCGCGCTGCAGGAATTCCCGGCCGGCGACCTGCGGCGATGCGCCCGCCCGCGACGCCCGGCGCCTGGCCTGCCTGGCAGCTGCCGTGCGCGGCCCGCGCGCGGGCGTCCAGCCGAACTCCAGCCACCTCCAGTAGAACGGGTCCAGGCCGGTATTGGCGCCGCGCGCCGCCCCCTTGGCGGGCCTGACGTTGACGAACACGCCGACGTCGCCGGCCTTGCGGTCGCGCTTGCTGGTGCGCACGTTGATGGCTTTCTTCAGCGTTCCAGGGCGGCGCCGCCGCGATGCGCTTGCCACATCGAGCACCGGCGCCCCAGACCGCGCCTCGTCGCGCACCACGCGCGCACCGGCAGCCAGCGCGTTGCGAAGCGCCCGCTTCTGCAGCTTGGGCACCACCGACGACAGCGCGGCACGCAGGTCGGGCAATCCCTCGATGCGGACCTCTATCACGGCCGGCCGTCCTTGATGCCCGCCAGGGCGTACAGGTCCAGCCATTCCCGGTTGGCGGCCGGCACGGCGGCCTGGATGTCGTAGGGCGTGCCGTCGTCGTCCACCAGCTGCATGGCGGCCGTGACGTCGGTGCGGTATCGAATGCGCCAGGCCATGGCTGTTTCGGCCTGCATGGTGTCGGCGGCGAAGTATTCGCGCCCCTTGGATGGCATGGGCTGCGCCCAGACCGTGTCGACGTCTGCCCACGCGCCATCTGGCTGGCCGCGGCTGTCGACGCCGGCAGCGCGTGCGCGCAGCGTGACGCGGCGGTCCAGGTGGCCGGCGTTCAATGGCACGGCTAAAGCCTCCAGACCCGGTACGGGTCCAGCAGGGTGTTGGTGTAGCTGCCAGACAGATCGGACACCGACACGCCGGTGACGACCTCCTCGCGCATCTTGTAGAGCGTGCCGATGCGCACCTTGATCCAGGCCAGGATGCCGCTGGGAACGAAACTACCGTCTGCGCCGTATCCGGCGACGAACCGCACGCGCACCGCGTTGGCCGTGTCCAGCGCAACCGGCCAGGCGCCGGCAGCGGCAGACGGCAGCACCCAGCCGGGCGGCGTGGTGCTGTCCAGCGCGTAGTCGGCGCTGTCGATGACCTGCGTGTCGCCGGCCGCGTCGATGTAGCTGACCGACGCGATGCTGACCACCGGCGGGCGGGCCAGCTCGATTTCTGCGCACGGGAATGCGTCAAGGACGCGCTCCCACGTCTGCGTGATGAGGGCTCGGCCGGTCATGTGCTCGGCCGCCTCGCGGGCGGCGACGATCAGCGACGTGATCAGGTCGTCGTCGGCGGTGTGGCCCACCCGAAGGTGCAGTTTTGCCTCGGCCAGCGTCACGGGCTCGGCGGCCGGCGCCTCGATCAGCTGCAGCGTCATCTGGTGCCCCCCTTGTAGCGTGGCCTGGTGGAATGCGTTGTCGTCGGCCGCCGGCCCGCCTGCAGCCGCCGGCCGTAGGGTGGCGCGCTGAGCGTCGGCGTCAGGGCGTTGTAGATGTACGCCGACACCCCCGCCGTGCCGCTGCGCGCGCCGCGCAGCACGGCGGCCAGCAGCGCGCTGGTGCTGTAGCCGATGGCCAGCACCGCCGACACGCTGGCGCTGGCGGCCTGGCGCGTGGCGACGGCGGTGGACAGCGCCGCCGACGCGCTTTGCAGCGTCCGGATGGCGGCCGACAGCGCGGCGCCGACGCTGCTTCCGGCCTGCACGTAGGTGTCCAGCGCTGCGCTGGCGTTGGCCAGTTGCTGCACCGCCGCGTCCAGCGACGCGGTGGCCGCGCCGCCGGCTTGCAGGTAGGCATTGACAGACGCCACGGCGCTGGCCGGGGCCTGGGCGGCGGCGTCCAGCGACGCGCTGACGGTGGCGCCGCCCTGCAGGTAGGCGTTGAGCGTGGCAGACGCGCTGCGCGCCTGCTCGATGGCAATCGACAGGTCGGCCGTCGCGCTGCCGCTGGCCATGGCGGCGGCCGACAGCACGGCGGTGGCCGACGACGCCTGCGCGATGGCGGCGTCCACCGATGCCGTGGCCGACACCGGGGCCTGCAGCGCTGCCGACACGGTTGCCGCCGCGCTGCGCGCCCACTGCGCAGCCGCCGAAAGGCTGGTGCTGATCGATACCGGCGTGCTGCCGCCCGCACCCGCAACTTGCTCCCATCCTGTCGGCGCGACGCGCGACGCATCGGCCGCATCGTCGCCCTGCGCCCAGCCGGTCGGCGTGAGTCGGCTGTAGGTCGCCATCTGGAATTACGTCCGAATCTGCGGATCGACGTAGATAGTGATTGATGGCGCGCCGACGCATATTCGCCCGCGAATGTAGCCAACCTCCGCCGGCGTCAACGATGCGCCGGAATCACACTTGAAGCTAGCCGGGCTGTTGCTGCTCGCAATCGTCCATGACCCAGTACCGGCACCAGCGGCCTGATTCGCAGGAGTCCCAGCCGGGACCATCCTGTCTGAATACCGGGTGGATAGCACCGTGCCGGACGTGACCTTGGCCGAGAACTGGGCCCACACCTCGTTATCCTGACGAACCGACGCCGTGCCGTCATTTCTGAGGCACTCCAGATAAGGTGTTACCGTGGCAGTGTCGGTGTTATAGATGTCGATCCACGGCGACAAAAATGGCGCGTTCAACGACGCCTGCGAAGTTGTCGAAATCTTCCACGCTTGCTGGGCCGCACCAGCCGTAAAGAACGTTCCGGTGTCCGACACCAGAGAGCCCATATTGCTGTAATAGCCGACGACACCATGCGTGTCGCCTACAGCGCAGTCAGACAGGAATGCGTGCGCGCCTGCATTGTTTGGAATCGTCGTCTGAGGCGCGAGGATGGTGTAGCCGGTCCCCAGCTTGCACCTTTGCAAAACGAGGTGCAGCGTCATCGACTGCACATCATCGACAAGTGCATTAGACCCTAAATGAGACCAATCGCAACCGTCCATGAAAAACAAGGAATTGCTTGGGTCTTGGACCGAGAACTTAAATAGCGTACTCGGCGCCGTGCCGGCGCTGGACAAAATACAACCATAAAACGTCGCATTTGTTGACAGCGAAATGGCTGCACGCGAATCGTTGAATCTGAATGTGCATCCGTCGAACCTGATGTTCGACTTTATGTCAGAAGCGCCAACAACTATATATCTGGTCGATGCCCAACTAGCGATCATATCGCACCAGAAGTAGCAATCCTCATACGTGAAATCTGACCCGTTCGCTCCATACAAAACCAACCCCGTCGTAAGTGATGCAGCAGGGACGCGGAACGTGATGCCGTACAGCCGCGCCGCATAAGCGCCAGTCACCGTTATACTCCGCTGGTTTGTCGTCGCATCCCCAATCCATCCCCCGGTGCCCATTGGGGTCGGAACGTCGGAAGAATCCTTGTTGACGGAAATGACGCTGATGTTTGCGACAAGCGTGTAGGTTGTGCTCACCACCGTCAGGTTTTCTTGGTGCGTGTAATGCACCTTCACAACGTCACCATTTGCCGTGGCCGCGCTAATGGCCGACCCTAGGGCAACAAACGCATTGGCCCAGTCGGCACCTGTATTACTGCCGCCCGCTCCGGAATAGACGTAGTAAGTCGCCACGTTTACAGCCCAACGAGCGTTCTGAATTCAGTTTCTGCGAGCTGCACATCAAGGCCGGCGATCATCCCTTGGATTTTTGCCGTAACGTCGAATCCTGCCGGGGCAAAGAATGTTTGCATGTACTCCCTGGCGTCTTGGTCATACATCCTGACGACATTGGAGGTGCTGCCATCCGCCTGAAGGCTAAACTCATGAGTGTGTGAAACGATAGGCATGGCTTTACTCCCCAACAGCAGCTTTGATGGTGTTGTCGGCGCTGATCAACGCCTGCAGCTTCGTCTTGAGCGTGTTCCACTGCGATTGGTTCATGCCGAATGCGTTGCGAATCTGCGCTTCGGTCAGGTCGCCGGATTGCACCCGCGCGATCAGGAACTGCGCGATCTTGACAAGCGTGTCAGGGTCGCCAACCCGATACGCTTCGCGCACGCGGGCGACGAACGCTTCGGCAGTCTGGTGTTTCAGAATGAGTGCCATTGCATCCTCCTTTCAGCCTTCAAGGCATCAGATCCTGCCGCGTGACCATGACTGTGCTGCCTTCCAGGTAGACGCGCACGCCGTCAATCTCGCCCACGGCCCACTCGACGTGTTCAGGCTGCGCGGCGTGCGCCTTGGCGGCGATCTCTGCCACGCGCGCCGCCAGCTCGTCGCTTGGCATGTCCAGACGCGCCAGCAGGTCGCCAGCCAACTGATTCAACATCGGCAGCACCACCTCGGCTGGGGGCTTTGGGCCGATGCCCTTGATGCCGCGCCGCCTCTTCACGGTGCCGCCGTCGGCCGTCATGCACAGCATGATCTTGCCGTTGCTCGCGCAGCGGAAGCCGTCGCGCTCCCACAACTCGAAGGGCACCGGATCAGATTTCATCCCACGCCAGCGTGAGAGTTTCGGAGGCTGTCAGGCCACCGGACGCGGTGCTGGCGACGGTGCACAGCATGACCAAGTGGTCCCCTTTTTCTCCGGTCGACGTGAAAGGCCCGGCGCCCAGCGTCAACGGACTTCCGCTGGTGTAGCTGAAGAAGTCGGTGTAGCCCGAGGTGCTGGTGCCTTCGGCCGGCGTGGCGTAGGACGTGACGGCCTTGGCGTACAGGCCCACCCCGGTGCCCATGCCATTGCTGCCGTCGCTGTAGGCCACCAAGTTGGTGATCTGCGTGTAGCTGCCGCCGGACACGTTGGCGATCAGCCACTTTTCGTAGCTGTAGTCGGTGCCGCTTCCTGGCACGACCATCGGGTCGTTCAGGTCGACGGTGGAATCGTCGGCGTTCTTGAACCTGATGGTCCCGCTCGTCTTGTCGGTGGTGGTGGCGCCGGCGCCGTTTTTCTCGAGGATCTGGACGGTTGCTGCCATGATGGGCCCTTTTGATGAGTTGCAGGCTAAGGCTACGCAGCCGGCGTGACCTTGGTGGACGTTGCACCGCGCGGCGCCGGCTTCGTTTCGAGCCTTGCGGGCGCGGGCTTGCGCTCGAGTGCGGCCGGCGCGACAAGCACGGCGGCCCCTTCCGCCAGCGCGCGCTGCGCCAGCTCCTCGCTCATGTCCAGCGGGATGCGATAGTCCCCGGTGCTGATCAGCGTCTGCGCGTCGGGCCGCCAGTTGCGCTCGGCGAATCGAATGATCTTCATTGGCTTGCCTTCGGGCGGGCCCATGGCCCGCCCCCTTTCACCAGGCCGATCAGGCCGTCGTGGTCTTGATGAACTTGATCGCGTTGTTGTTCAACACGATCCCGCCCTCACGGCGCCGCACGTAGAAACGAACGTGGCCGATGTTGGTCACGCTGTCCCGGGTGATGCGCATGCCGACGCGGTCTGCGATGACGTAGCCACGGCGAAAGTTGCCGTAGGCGATGGGGTGCGCATTGTTGGCGATGGTCGCCATCTGCTCCCAGATCGTCACCGGCTTGCCCAGCAGCGTGTCGGGCTGGCCGACGATCATCGACGGTTGCCAGAGATACTGGTCGTTCTGGTCCTTCAGCTTGCGCACGGCGCCGGCCGTGGTGCTGTTCATGGCCCAGACCGCGCCCATCTGGTAGGCCGAGTTCAGCTTGTACTGCGTGTCGATCAGGATGTCGGGCAGCAGGGCCAGGCCCGCGTCGACGTTGGCGATGAACTCGTAGACCGCAGCGGCGCGGGTCGCGGTTTCGTCGGACACGGCGGTGGGCGCGCTGTTCAGCATGCCGGTGGGCTGGTTGGTGCCGTTGCCGGACAAGACCGACGTGGCCTCCGCGACGGCAAACGACTCACCGACCGATTCCGACAGCCACGATTCGACGTTGAAAAACACGTCGTCCAGCGACCACTCGCTGACCTGCGGGTAGGCGTACAGCTCGCCGTGCGTCGGCGTGATCTCGCGCAGGGTCGGCGTGGTGGTCGCCGACCGCGTTCCGGTTTCACCCACCCAGCCGGACGTGGCGCCGTTGATCGACAGCAGCTCCTTGTAGTCCGACGTGCCGGCCCTCACCACCTTGACCAGCGACCGCACGGGCGAGAACTTCAGCTCGTGCTTTTCGATCTCGCGGCTGATCTCCTCGGGCACGCCGTAGCCGCCGGCCGACCCGGTTCCGATGGTGATGTCCTTGAACTCACGGGTGGCCTTGCGCGCCACGTCGAGCATCTTGCTCTCGCATTCCTGCGACTGGCCACGCGAGCGCATCCAGCCCATGAAGGCCGTCTTGTACTCGTCCATGACCTTCTCCTGGGGGCCCTTGCCCGGGCTCATGCCCTTGGCCTCCAGCTCCTCGACGCGGTCGCGCAGGAACTGCAGCTCGCGCTCGGCGGCGGCCTTGGTCTCGGTCGACACCTTGATGTCGCTCTCGATGCGGCCGAGCTTGGCTTCCAGCTCCTTGGCCAGGCCGTCCTTGCCCTTGGCCAGCGCATCGATGCGCTGGTCGTTGGTCTTCTTGAACTCCTCGAACGCCTCGGCCGTCTGGTCGATGGCCTGCTTGATTTCGGTGAAACTTGTCATGATTGATTTCCTGAAGATTCGGCTGCCAACCTGGCAGCCTGGTGTTTGAAAACTTGGCGGCTCAGCTTCTGGCCAGCGCCTGCGCGCCGACCACATCGAGCAGCCTGGACATCGAACGGGCGAGCGCCTCGGCCTCGCCATCTTCGGCAACCTCGCCAGCATCCCACTGGGGCGCGGGCATCCCACTCGCGCCAGAGTCACCACCTGACAGCCGCGCGATCAGCGACCGCGCGACAACCCTTGAGCACCCCATTTTCCTGAAGTGCGATTCCATCTCGCGCTCGGTCGGCACGTATTCGCCAATGGCCGACAGGCGGGCCTTGACAGCCTCCACCTGCGCCAGCGGGTTCATGGCCATGGACACGATGGACACCTCGAACAGGTCGACCTGCTTCAGCAGGCGCCGGCCGTCCTTCCAGTCGACGTCGGTGGCCACGTAACCCATGGACAGACCGCGCACGGCCTTCTTTTGCAGCAGGGTCCGCACGTCGCGCCCGAGCTGGGTGTCGACGGCCTCGCCGCGCGTGTACAGACCCTTCCCGTCCTCGCGCATGTCGGTCCAAACGCCTGGCACTTGGTCCTGCTGGTGCATCCAGAACATGAGCGGCATGGTGCCGTTGGCCTTGTGGGCAGCGATGGTCTTTGCAAACGCGCCCGGAAGCACGATGTCGCCGCCCAGGTCTTCATTGCCGAACACCGACCCGTAGCCCTCGAACTCGCGCGCGTTGAGCGCCTTGACTTCAAAGTTGAAGTTAAGGAAGTTGTGCATCGTGGGCCGCTCCTGTCGTGTCTGGTTTCGCGTTCTGGCCTGAGGGCCCCTGGTCCCAGTAGACGTCGCCCTCGGCGCGCGGGTTGTAGTGCTCGATCTCGCGCCACTCGTTGGCACTGATGACCCCCATCTCGCGCTGGATCTTCAGGCCTTCCTGGCGGGTCTTGAAGTCCGCACGCAGCACCGAATCGAGGTTGAACCGGATCACCACGCCACTGCGCCGGTCGTCGTCGGTCAGCAGGTCGCGCTCCATGGCGCTCTCGAAAATCCGCACGTAGGGCAGCACGACCTTTTCTACGAATTCCAGCGACTGCTGCTCGATGTTGCTGAAGGTGCTGCGCTCCAAATCGCCGACCAGGTGAGGCGGCACGCCAAACGCGCCCGCAATGATGCTGCGCTGCAGCTTGCGCGTCTCCAGGAATTGCGCCTTGTCGTTCTCTATGCTCATCTGCTCGGGCTTGGCCATGCCGTAGGGCAACACCATCGCCTTGAAGGTGCCGCCGCCGCCGAACATGCTGTTGATGCGGCCGATGAACTCGTTGCGCTGCTCGGCGTTGATGTGGCCTTTGATGCCGTCCATGTAGCTGAAGATCAGCCCCGGCATGGCACCGTTGCCGAAGTAGCTGGCGCCGAAGCGCTGCGCGGCGATCTCCAGCGCAATCGAATCGCGCGCCCGGTGCACCGGAGATTCGCCCCGGAAGAAGTCGTTCGACCGCGACCTGGCATAGTGGACGTCTGACTGCGCGTATTCGCGCTGCCCGCCGCCCGTTTCGATCCTGAACCTGAGCGTGAGCGAGGCATCGTCCATCAACGGCTCGATCTGGCCGGCAGGAACCGGCTGCAGCCAGCGGATGGGCCCGGTGACGCCGCGCGACTTGATGGCGTAGTAGCGCCCGTGGCGCACCAGGCTGGAGGCGGCATCAGCCCAATATTCGACCGGAGTTTGCCACTGGTTCGGCCTTTTCAGCAGCTTGGCTACCGGGTGGTTCGGCAGTTGCTCGCGCGTTTCTTCGCCATTGGCGTCGCGCGATTTTCTCTCGACCATGACCGACAGCGTGGCGATGCGCATTGAAATCGCGTTCACGATGGCCTGCACGGTCGGCGATTCTTCGCAGTTGTCCGGCGTGACGCTGACGCCCGCAGCGGTTCCGTGCAGCGCCTCCAGCCGCGAGATGATCTGGTCGATAGTCAGATCGGCCTTTCGGCTGATGTCGAATCCGAAAATCTTCATACGATGACCAGGTCGTCCTCGACGAACATCGAACCGCCCTCTGCGCCGATCATTGCCCGGCTCATCGCCAGGATGGCTGCAACGGCAGCGTCGATCTTCTTCTCGGCGCTGGGCTTGCGCGGGAAGATGTTCTCGTTTCGGTCCTCGAAGACCTCGACGTTGCTGAACATCCAGGTGGTGGCGGCATTTCCGTCGTGGTGGAACCGGCCAGCGTCCACCAGCGCGGCGATCAGCTTCATCGGCTCCGACAGGTTGCGGGTGGTCATGGGAACGTCGACCACGACGAAGCCGCCGTCTTGCAGGTTGGGCGCGATCTCGCGCGATCCCCAGGCGTCGAGTGCGATCTCTGCCACCAGGTGCGCATCGGCCAGGCCCTCGGCGTCCTCCTGAATGGCACGCAGGTTGATCATGTTGCCCGGCGTCCTGACCAGCTGCCCGGCAGCGTCCCATGCACGATAGTGGTCGTTTTCAGGCTTGGCGATGGCGGCCTCTGGCAACCAGTTGCGGGTAAAGAGGTAGTAGTGCCAATCGTCGTCCACCAGGCGGCGGAAGATGGCGGCGCGGCTGGCGATGTCATTCTTGCTGGCCAGGTCGCCGCCGACCCAGCACGACTCGCCGCGGAATTCGTCCATGGACAGCGCGGCGTCGCCCATGCGCTGCCATGACTCGAGGTTGATCCAGGGGCTGGCGGAATTGACCCACTCGTTGAGGTGCTTGGTCTTGAATACGGCCTGCTTGCGGGGATCGTTGACGGCCTCGCGCTGCGCCGCCTCGAGAAAGTCCCCGCTCACGCTGACGTCGAAGTTGGGGTTTGCCTTGCGCAGGACGACTGGATCGGTCCAGTCGTCACCCTTGTCGATGCCGTAGATCAGACCGAAGCGCTGCTCGTCGACGGTCGCGCCTTGCAGCACCTTCTGCAGCTCGACCTGGTGCGTGTAGCAGGGCCCGCCGATGTTGTTGCCGGCGGTGGTGATCATCACCAGCAGCGGCTGGCTTCTGGCGCCCATGCCGGTGGCCATGGTGTCGTAGAGGTCGCTGGTGCTGTGCTCATGGTATTCGTCGACGATGGCGCAGCTGGGAGAAGCTCCGTCTCCTGGCTTGCCGATCACCGGCTCGAAACGGCTGTTGGCGTCCGGCACCGACAGGTTGGATGCGTTGACGACCACGCCGTAGAAGGCGCGGAATCCGGCGTGCGTTTTTGCCATCAGCTGCGCCGGCTTGAAGACTTCCATGGCCTGCTTCTGACTGGTCGCGCCGCTGTAGACCTCCGCGCCGTGCTCCTCGTCGGCCGCCAGCATGAAGTTTCCGACCACGGCCGCGAGGGAACTCTTGCCGTTCTTGCGCGGCACGTAGAGGTCGGCCTTGCGGAATCGGCGCTTTCCTGTGACCGCGTGCACCCATCCGAAGACGCTGGCCAAGAAGAACACCTGCCACGCGGCCAACTTGATCAGTTCCCCGCGCGCGGCCCAGTCGCCTTTGATGTGCGGCATCAGCTCCGCGAACCCGCAGGCGCGGTCGGCCGGTCGGTAGGCCTTGCCGTGCGTGTCGACCAGCCCGGGGTTGTAGACGTATGGAAACCCGGCGCTGTCGGAGCGGGCCAGGTCTTTCAGATGGCGCTCGCAGGCCATTCGCACCCACTTGCAGGTGGCTATGCGCCCCTGAACGACATCGCTGGCGTAGGCCGTGGCGATGGCGGCGTAGTCTGTCATGCTCACAGCGCCCCGAAGCCGCGTGGCTTGTCTTCTTCCATGCCTGGCAGATTGATCTGGCCGTCGTTGCGCGACGCCGTCACGCGGCTGCGGGCAGAAGGGCTCAGGCCGAAGGCGGCCAGATGTCGGTCCACCTGGGAGCGCAGATCGGCGGCCATGCGGCTAAGCACCGACTCGCGCACGATTCCACTCGGCATCATGGTCAGCAGCGCCTCGGCGGCCTCCTTGCCATCGGCCTTGACTGTGGACACGCGGCCAGCCAGCGCGCGCTCCACCTGTTGCAGCCGGCCATAGGCCTGGCAGTACAGCGACAGCGCGGCCTGGTCCAGCCGTGTCATCAGGCCCAGCGCCAGCAGCTCCGGCGTGATGCGCTTCCACTCCTTGCGCGCCTCGGCGCACAGCCATGTCGGGATCGGCGGCAGACCGACCTCCGGGTGGACACCGTCCGACAGGTCGGCCGCACGAAGCGCCCGGCGCATTCCGGTGAAGGCCCGGACGTTGCTCGGCAATGGCTTGGGCCCTCGCTGTCCCATGGTCAGGAAAAAATCTCCAAAACCTGTTCACGCATTTCTTTTTC
>Ga0224505_10001457_pt1 | contig 14912 bp, 7 predicted proteins | sample SF_Jan12_sed_USG_FD_169102 | JGI IMG/M metagenome (GOLD analysis project Ga0224505, IMG submission 169102) | Sediment microbial communities from San Francisco Bay, California, United States - SF_Jan12_sed_USGS_4_1 | ecosystem: Environmental > Aquatic > Marine > Sediment | place: USA: California... | reverse complement strand
AGGGACCCGTTCGTCCGATGGTTCAGGTGGTTTCCTGTGTTCGATTAGTGGCTCGTAGCAGGAGATTCCCCTGAGGAGGAGTGAGACTCTCCGGATGGCTGAGCAGGTGGTGCTGCCGGAGCAGTTGCCGGCTCGCTTTTGTGCTCAAGGTCGATGACTGTCGAGGAGAAATTTCGCTGTTTGGCCAGAATTGCCAGGCTGAATGACGTCACCATAAAAATGGCCGCCACGAACACGGTCAGTTTACTGAGAAAGTTGGCCGGGCCACGGCTTCCGAACACCGTTTGACTGGACCCACCAAAAGAGGCTCCAATTTCTGCCCCTTTTCCAGACTGGAGGAGAATGGCTCCAATCATCAGAAAACAGATGAACACGTGGACGACCACGATCAGCGTGTATAACATGAAAGTTCAAACTCCGATTGATCGAGTGATAGAAGCAAGCTTGGCGATTGTAGCAAAGGAGTCTACTTGGAGACAAGCACCTCCGATAAGCGCGCCATCCACCTGGTTCGACGCCAAGAGTGAGGCGATATTCTGAGCCGTCACGCTGCCTCCATACAGAATCCTCGTTCCTTCGGCGAGGACGGGAGAGGCTGTGGCGGCTAGGACAGATCGAATCGTCTGATGCGCTGCCACCGCTTGCTCAGTGGTTGCCGATCGGCCGGTACCGATCGCCCATATCGGCTCGTAGGCGATGGTGAGGCTCGTCAGGTTTTCAGCGGAGAAACCGGACACACTCTCGTGGATCTGTTGAGTGAGCACCTCGTTGGTTGAGCCGGCCTCCCGTTGCGCGAGTGACTCTCCGATGCAGAGGATCGGGCGGAGTCCATGTGCGAAGGCCGCCTGAATTTTTCTGCGAATCCCGTCACCCTGTTCACCAAAGAGTGTTCGCCGTTCAGAATGGCCAAGAATCACATAGCGGCAACCGAGGTCCTTCAGCATGGGGGCGGAGATCTCTCCGGTGTACGCTCCCTGCGTTTCCCAAAACAGATTTTGAGCCCCGAGCTGGATCAGAGATCCTGAGCCCAATACCCTCCCGACCGATTCCAAGGCCGTAAACGGGGGCGCCACAACCAGTTCCACGCCTGTGGGGGGGGGCGACAGGTGTTGGCTCAGTTCACCGACGAATGTGGCCGCCTCGGACGCGGTCTTATTCATCTTCCAATTGCCGACAATCAACGGTGTGCGCACAGGGTTTCCTGGGATTAAGATTGTACTGAGGAATAGCCGTCAGTTCTGGCGATCTGGCAATGCTGCAAGGCCTGGCAGCGTCTTGCCTTCAAGTAATTCCAGCGCGGCGCCACCACCGGTCGAGATAAATGACATGCTTTCTGATACGCCGGCTCGATGAACGGCGAGGGCTGTTTCACCACCACCGACGATCGTCAGGGCATAGGCATCGGCGATGGCATGGGCCATGGCCAAGGTTCCCCTTGCATAGGCGTCGATTTCAAAGACACCCATCGGCCCGTTCCAGAGGATAGTCTTGGCATTTTGGACCGCTTCATTGAAGAGCTTGACGGAGGCCGGGCCAATGTCGAGGGCGTACCACCCTTTCGGAATCTCCTGGACAGGGACAATCTTGGTTTCTGCACCGACCTCTCGACTGGCTGCGACTACACAGTCGACGGGAAGATAAAATTTGACTCCACGTGAGAGGGCATGGTCCTCAATGCCTCGCGCGAAATCCAACATGTCCAGTTCGCAGAGCGAGTTCCCGATCTCCATCCCTTTTGCCTTCAAGAAGGTGAATGCCATGCCACCGCCGATGATGACCTTGTCGACTTTCTTGCCGAGATTTTCAATGACCCCGATTTTTCCGGACACCTTGGCCCCACCCAGGATGGCGGCGAAGGGTCGCACGGGATTGGCAACGGCTCCCTCAAGGTACTCGATCTCCTTCTTGAGCAGTGCCCCCGCCGCGGCATCTTTGATGTATTTCGTAATACCGACCGTCGAGGCGTGTGCGCGGTGTGCGGCTCCAAAGGCGTCGTTGATGAACACGTCTCCCAGCGAGGCCAAGGCTTTCGCGAAATTATCGTCGTTCTTTTCTTCGCCGGCATGAAATCGGAGGTTTTCGAGCAAGAGCACGTCGCCATCCTTCATCTTGGCGACCAGCTTTTCGACGGCCGGTCCTATGCAATCCGGAGCGAAGAGGACTTCTTTCCCAAGGAGTCGCCCCAAGCGTTTGGCGACAGGGGCGAGGCTGTATTTTGGTTCGAAGGCTCCCTTCGGTCTGCCGAGGTGTGAGCAGAGAATGACTTTCGCACCCTCATCAACGACACGATTGATCGTTGGGAGGGTGGAGCGAATGCGGGTGTCGTCAGTAATCTGCAACGATTCGTCTAGGGGGACGTTGAAGTCCGCTCGAATAATGACCCGTTTGCCACGAAGTTGCACATCGTCGATGGTTTGTTTGTGCAAGTTCACGGAAAGCTCCTTGGTGTAGGTTCGATCAGCAGTCAAACCGTGGGATGGATGAGCGATGGAGCCGGCTCGATCATCCCCGGTGCAGTCAGTTAGTTCCTCGTGGATTTTCCCGCCAAGACCTTCACGAGATCGCGGATGCGACAGGAATATCCCCATTCGTTGTCGTACCAAGCCGTGACCTTGACCAGGCGCTTGTCCACGACATTGGTCAATGGGGCATCGACGGTAGCGGAATGCGCATCACCTTTTTGGTCGATTGAGACGATCGGATCTTCTGAGTACTTGAGAATGCCTTTGAGAGGGCCGTCTGCAGCCTTCTTGAATGCCGCATTCACTGCGGCGATATCACAATCCTTTTCCGTTTCCACCGTGAGGTCGACCAGCGACACATTCGGCGTCGGGACACGGATAGCCAGGCCATCCAATTTCCCCTTGAGTTCTGGGATCACGAGATGCAGTGCCTTGGCCGCGCCGGTGCTGGTCGGGATCATCGACATGCCGGCTGCGCGGGCACGACGAAGATCCTTGTGCGGCAAGTCCAAGAGCTGCTGATCGTTGGTATATGAATGGATGGTGGTCATAATCCCGTGCTTGATCCCGAAATTTTCCAACAATACTTTGGCCACTGGGGCAAGGCAGTTGGTTGTGCAGGAAGCATTGGAGACGATGTGGTGTAACTTGGGGTCGAACATTTCATCGTTCACGCCAAGGACGATCGTCACGTCGGGATCCTTGGCGGGGGCCGAAATAATCACATGCTTGGCCCCGGCTGACAGATGCTTGCCCGCTGCCTCTCGGTCGGTAAACCGACCGGTCGACTCGATCACGACATCGACGTTCAGCGCTTTCCACGGTAGTTCTTTCGGATCCTTGATGGCCAGCACCTTGACCGGTGTTCCGTCGATGAAAATCTGATCTTCTTTCGCTTCCACGGTGGCCGGCAGGGTTCCGTGGACCGAATCGTATTTGAGGAGATAAGCGAGTGTCTTGGCATCTGTGAGATCGTTGATGGCGACAATCTGAAGGTCTTTGTCACCCATTGAGGCGCGCAGCACGTTGCGCCCGATACGTCCAAATCCATTGATTCCAATACGAATGGCCATGGTGTAGTCCTCTACAGGCAAATATGTTGGTTTAAGACAAACAGGTAGTGCCGCACAAAAGAGGATAGTATCGATGCCCTCTCCTTCTTGTCAAGATGGAAGGGTGGGGTGTGTCGTACGAAAACACTGTGACAATGTGCCACCTTGGAAGTCTGTCGAGGCTCCCGGAGTTGCTTCCGGTTCTTCTGGAAGGCTAGAGTTCTGAGGTCTGTCGAATTGCAGGGGATCGGATCCATGAGCCAAACATTATTTGATCAAGCAACACACGCGTTGGAGTGGCCGCGCGTGCTTGAGTTTCTGGCCCTCCACGCGCAGTCGGCGATCGGACGCGCTCGATGCCGATCACTGTCACTGGCCAGCGAGCTAGTGGATGCCCGTCAGCGCCAACAAGAGACGAGTGAGATGGTTGCTTGGCTCGAAGCGAGTGATCCGGTGCCTGCGCTGGGATTTCCCGATATCTGTGAGCCACTGAGTCGGGCGTCCAAAGGCGGCGTCCTTGATGCCGGCGAATTGCGGGATTGTGCCGTCGTGCTGACCATTATGGCTGAGCTGGAACGCTATGCGGAATTTCACAAGAGCGAGACTCAACGGCTGGCCCAAGTCTTAGAGCCGCTTCGTGCCACGAGGGCTCTGCAAGGAGTGTTGCGGGCGATTGAAGGGGCCATCCAGTCCGATGGGGCCATGAAGGAGACGGCCTCGGCGGAGTTGCGCCGACTGACTCACCACGTACAGGGATTGAAGCAGGAGATGCGAGACCATCTCGAGCGGATCCTCCATTCGCGGCGCTATGAAGAGGTGCTGCAAGAGTCGTATTTTGCTCAGCGAGAAGGGCGCTATGTCCTGCCGGTGAAGGCGGACATGAGGGGGCGAATTCCCGGGATCGTTCACGATGTGTCCGCAAGCGGTGCCACCGTCTTTCTTGAGCCACGCGAGTTGGTCGAGCTGAACAATTCCATCAAGGTGGCGGATTTGGAAATTGAGCGGGAGGTGCAGCGTATCTTACGGGAGCTGAGTGCGGTCGTCGCCGCCAAGGCGGATGTGATCAACCAGGGGATTGAGGTGTTGGCAGAATGCGATGTCATCAAGGCCAGGGCCGAGATGAGTCGCCGACTGAAGTGTAACCCTGTCGCCTTGAATGAGTCCGGCCGCGTCATCCTCAAGCAGGCCCGGCATCCGCTCTTACTGCTTGCGAAGGATGAGGTCGTTGCCAACGACATTGATCTTGATGAAACGGTTCGTGTGCTGGTGATCTCCGGACCGAATACGGGTGGGAAGACCGTCACGCTCAAGATCGTGGGGCTCTTTGCGCTCATGGTCCGTGCCGGGCTGCATCTCCCCTGCGCGCCAGAGTCGGAGATGGCACTCTTTACCGATCTGTACGCCGATATTGGTGATGCCCAGGACCTGAGTCGCGACCTCTCCAGTTTTTCTGCGCACATGACCCAAATAATCCGGCTCCTGTCTGAGCGTGCCGCCAGTTCAATGACCCAGGCTCCCGCTCCACCGCGTTCGCTGGTGTTGCTTGATGAACCGGTGACCTCGACGGATCCCCAAGAGGGAGCCGCTTTGGCGGAGGCGTTGCTCTGTCGCTTGGCGGAACTCAATATGAAGGTTGTGGCCACGACGCATTACGGTGCGCTCAAAGAGCTCGCACAAACGACCGCTGGTTTTGCGAACGCGAGTGTGGAATTCGACGTCGAACGATTGGCGCCGACCTACCGATTGTTCATGGGCATTCCAGGTGGCTCGTCGGCGCTCGAGATCGCCGGGCGCCTCGGCATGGATGAGTGCCTGGTGAACGAGGCGAGGAAGCGCCTGCATCGCCAGAACCAACGGCTCGATGAATTGATGGCTGATTTGCAACGTAAACAGCGTCAGCTTGCCGATGATCGGGAACAGACTCAGCGAGCCAGGCAAGAAGCTGAACAAGCGGCTCGCGAAGCCCAGGCGATCCGGGCCCAATTGGAGGCCGCGGAGCAGGAAGCTCGACGGGGGCTCAAGAAGAAACTTGGTGAGCAGTTTCAACGGGCTCGGGCCGAGGTTCAAGCGACGGTCGATTCTCTCAAACGCGAACAAAAGCTCATCAAAGTGAAGGAGACGAAAGAGCGGCTCCGTGAGTTGGAGACGAAGACCAGGCAGGAGCTCGCGCCACCGAGAGAGCCAATCCCATTGGAGCAGCTTGCTGTCGGCGATACAGTGGAAATCGCGGGCTTGGGCATGACAGGGACGTTGCTGGAAACTCCACAAGGGAAGAAGCGTGTTCGTGTCAAAGTCGGAGAAGGGGAGATCTTAGCCACCGTCTCGAACCTCGTCGGTATCGTCAGTGAGCCCCACTCGGGGCCGTCGCAACCGACTGCCGCGGCATCGCCCATTCACCGGAGTACGACAAATAGTGGATTAGGGTTGGATGAGCAGACCGTCGTGGATGTGCGAGGCCAAGCCGTGGGTGAGGCACTGGATCAGGTTGTGGCGGCGTTGGATCGAGCGACTCTCGATGGCGCGCCGTTCCTTCGTGTCATTCACGGCCACGGAACCGGTCGGCTCAAGTCCGCTCTACGAGACTATTTGAAATCGTCACCCTATGTGGCAGCATTTCGCCCTGGTGATCGGGCCGAAGGAGGCGATGGAGTGACGGTGGCGAAGCTGCGATAGGCGACAGGTCTGCGGAAGGGGACACCACTGTTTGTCTGGTAGTGCCGCGATAAGATACTCACGTGCTTCCATACTGAGACCCCATACGTATCTGTTTAGATTCACCCCCTGTATCGTTTTCGATTCATCTCCGATCCACTCAGTACTGCGTTTTCCTCTCTTTGCCCTCCTCTGACCGCCAGAACAACGGTATAGGACTCTTCCCATACCGGCATCTTTCTATGGTACCAAGCTTGCATTGTTTCGCACCGTACACGTAAGAACACTTGCCAGACATCTACTGATAGGTATAGACAGGGTGGCCTGCATGACGGCGAGACATTCAATTCTGGAGATCAAGAGTAAAGAAAAACCAGAGACATTGTTAGTGACGATCTGATGTGAAGGGGGAACCCATGAAGCGACAGCATGTGTTGAACTTAATGGTAGGCGTAGTGGCACTCGCATGTGTGGGAATTGGGCTGCCAGTACAGGCGCAAGTCACGCCGTTTGATCTGGTGGGACACATTCAGAAATTCACGCTTGATACCCCAATGGATCCGTTTTCAGCAGCGAAGCTGACGGTGAATGGCATCCAGGTAACTATCCCAAGGAACCTAGTGATTCAGTTCCCAGCCGCGTATTTCACGGCCCAACAGGTATTTGAGAATGCGCAAGGTGTATCAAAGCACAATAAGGAGTCAGGTCTTGCGCTTGGGGACAAGGTTCCACCATTAGCGGCTTTCGAAGTGGCGGTCGCTGGGAATATCGTGGATGGGGAATACAGGGCTGGGCTGGTAAGCATTTCTCAACAGTCCCTTAATAACAGCGCTGGCTTCATCCATGGTATTGATGTGACCCAGCCGCCAAGTAGAACCGGCGGCATGATGTGTGTAGGAGCAAGTCCAACGGCTACAACCTGTCAGCCTGGCGATACGCGCATTCGACTCAATGACCCGGCCCTAACGTCCAGCCCTTTTGCTGGCGATGGCCGATATGGAAGGTCCAATCCTCCTTCACCATCTGTTGCCGAGGATGATCCGAATTCGAATTACTACCCATCTCGCTACCCAGATCCACGCTTTACAGTGGACCAGGGGAATCCGACAGTCCATGCTTTGACCGGATATCCGATGTGTGTACCGCGATCAGGCAATGATTTGGAGTGTCCAAACAACAACCGCCCTGTAATACCGACGTTTGTCATGGGTGCCAATGACTTAACTCCGCCAGTTCGGTTTGGAAACGACGTGATCAAAGCTTGTCCTGCTTGCGATGACAGCAAACAGGCTCCAGTGAAGGTTGGGGACTATGTCACCTTTGCCGGGACGCTGGCCGAGGATGCCCCTGGAGTTGAAGGAAGGTTTATTTCCGTACATACCCTGGTGGCCAATGTCGGTATCTACACGAAGCCAGGTGGGCGCGCATATGTGTCCCTAGATGAATCGCTGCTTGGAACACGAGGTCCCATTACCGTTTGTGCCTCTGCCGCAGAATGCCAGGATCGCCTCAAGATAGAGGGATTCACGACTGATCCAAGTCGACGGGTGAGTGTATACGCCGTCGATGTGTTGAAGCCGGATGGTACGCCCGGTCCTGGGACTGCTAGAGTCCGCCTGCTGCATAGCACGGAAAAGGTACAAGCCGTGTTTGGTCGCTTCAGGTATGTCCCCCCGCTCACTTCGGCCGCATTATTTGATTTCAATGGAGACCTTAAAGGAGCAACACGTGAGCTGATGGTTCGCATTGATGATCCTGATGCTTTACCGGATGGCAGCGAAGTCCCCGTTGGACCAAAGGCGGCGCATGGGCTTGTACCAGGTATCTATATCGCTCCGGTGGGGGAATACATATTCCCAGAACCGACCGGCGTTCAGGGTGGCAAGCAGCCAGTACTGAATTTTCAATGCTTAGCATTCTTGGCGAAAGGGTGGGCGCTTCCGGACAATCAATTGCCGAGTATTGCGAGGTTATCGCCTTGGCCTGGGCCAGAAGGTCCCAAGGACCCAGCTTTACCAAATGGTCCAAAGTTCGAGACTTTTTCCTGTACCCAAGAATAGGCAATAAATGCACGAGTTAGCGAATGGAGACAGAACCATGCGAGTACAGAACGCGCGAGCTGAATACAGGAGAAAAATCAGAAACCACATCGGCATCAGTCATCATCGACCGGTTCCAAGCTGGTCGGTCGTCAGCAAGATGGTCCCCGCTGTGTTCTTTGTGTTCGTGGTGGTTGGCTGTGCAGGTTATCAACATAGGCCCCCGTTCTCACAAACGGTTGTCAAGCCAACATGCGAGCGCGTTATTACGGCTGATGTGGTGGCTCTGGAACAAGTGTACTACTACAACCGATTTGGATCGTTTAATCCTGCGGGGGTTATGTATGCGCTGAGACGTGATGTTATTCTGCAGGATGAGGTTCTGCAGGAGTCGGAAGATCGCACTGAAGTCCTAAACGAAGATTTGGATGCACACTCAGATGATCATGAGATTCATATCCCACTCAAGCCTCAATCCGGCCTGGATGTCATGGTTATTAAGGACAAAAAAGGTAATGAGAAGAAAGTTGCGTTGGCTGGGCATGTCAAACTCCGTTCCGACAAACGGCCGCGACCCTTGGTGTTGCGAGCGAATGAAGGGGATTGCCTGCAGGTCACGTTTACCAATCTCTTGAGTCCAACGGTCGACGAGCATGAATCTATGATCGACCCTGAGCGGCGACTGACTCACCCTGAAAAGCCGGTTATAGCCTTAGCCGATAGCGATGAGCCGGCGACTCGCCATGCCTCCATGCATGTGAATGGTCTCAGTCTTGTCGATTCGATTGACTCTCAAGGTGCGAACGTTGGGAGGAATCCTTCTTCCTTGGCTGCCCCAGGCGAAACTAAAACCTATACCTGGTATGCCAAGCAAGAAGGTACCTACTTTTTCTATTCCATGGGAGCGCCGGCTGGAGGTGAGGGTGATGGCGGTCAGGTTGGATTGGGGTTGTTCGGTGCCGTCAATGTGCAGCCGAAGGGAGCCAAATCCTACCGCTCTCAGGTGACTCATGACGAACTAGATGTTGCAACCACCAAGAAGACACCAACATATGGCCAACCTGTGGTCAACTATGAGGCAGTTCATAAGGTCGCAGAGAGAACTGATATTAAAGATGAACCGCGCAGGGTGTATCCCATTCTCAATATGTTGAGGCAGACGGGAAGACTAAAAGAGATCGGCAGAGATAAAGATGGCAAACCGATGTGCAGGGTAGGCACCTTGGTGAACAACAACGACGAACTGCCGTGGGATGGAAAGGGTCAGCCGATTTGCTTGGTGCCAACTGTGCAAACGTATGATGTTGAGTTTCAGGAAGGCGGGCCGAGATGTAGTGTGGGCGACTTGGTTAATGAAGAGGACCAGAAGCCATGGGATAAGAAGAGCAAGCCGATCTGTATCATACCAGTCTATGAAATTGTACACTCAGATCTGAATGCCGTCATCGATATCGATCGAGAGAATGGCTGTGAACGGATGGGAGAGGGCAATGCGTGCGGCAAGCCCTACAGAGAATTTACCGTCATTTTTCATGATGAAGTCACAGCTGTTCAAGCCTTCGATGACATTCGGGAAGAAAACTCTCCGCTCAGTTCGCTTCGCGACGGCATGGGGATCAATTATGGTGCGTCAGGACTCGGCGCGATGGTGGTGGCGAATAAAAAACAGATTGGTCCTGCACGGGACTGTGCCGAATGCAAACTCGAGGAGTTTTTCCTGACGTCCTGGGTCAATGGTGATCCGGCAATGGTTGTAGGTTATGAAAAAAAAGATGGGAAACTGATCCAAGTTGGAGAAACAACTATCAAGGGTCGCGATGGCAAGCTCGAAAAACGTCCGCTTTACAAAATGAAGGCGAAGTACCCCGACGATCCATCAAATGTTCATCATTCATACCTCGGGGATCCGGTCAGGTTCCGCAACATGCACGCTGGACCGAAGGAGACCCATGTCTTCCATCTGCATGCCCATCAATGGGTCGAAGATAAACACGATCCGTTCTCCCATTATCTCGATTCGCAGACTATTTCTCCGGGTACAGCGTTTTCATATGAGGTGCACTATGGTGGGTCTGGGAATCGAAATCTAGGTCCTGGCGATTCCATATTTCACTGCCATCTCTATCCCCACTTTGCCCAAGGGATGTGGGAGCTGTGGCGAACGCACGATGTGTTTGAGGACGGAAGCCGACGACTCAAAGATTATGACATTAAGGAGGGAACACCAATCCCAGCTGTGGTTCCTCTACCTCGGACTGCCATGGCGCCAATGCCAACTAAGGAATTCCCTGGGTATCCATTCTATATGGCTGGGGAAATCGGCCATCGTCCACCGCAGCCGCCGCTCGATCTAGAGGGAGCCGATGATGCGGGTACATTACGACGACACATTATAACGGATGCGACCGTTCGTGATAAAGCAGATGCTCATGGGCCAAAGGAGATGCGAGAGGAGCCTTTATTGCTAGGGGCAGATTTATACAATGACGGGCGAAAACACTCAGCAAAGATCGCCAGGCGGGTATGGTCGCAAAATAGCGATCCAGACTTGATCAGTCTCGCGCGTGAATTAGAAAAGGCAACAGTAAAAACAATTCCAAACAAAGGAGATGTGCACGAACAGGCGGCCATGAAGTTCCATGCAGGCACATTGGATCTTACTGCGCATGGTCAAGCTCATGGGCCAGGTGAGCTAGGATGGACACATACTCCATACAACTGGGAAGCGCCTGGTTACCCTAGTTGCTGGTCTGATGGAACTTGTGATGGTGAAAATGGAACTCGTGTCCTCTTCAGTGTCAATGGAGGAGGCAACATTGGGCAGTTTCCACCATCTAGCTACGCAGGACAGCCAGGCGACGGAGTTCCGGGTGCGCCATTTTCCAATCCTTGTCCAAAGCAATGGATTGATGAGAATGGGAAAGTTGGAATGGTCAAGACCAGACGCTATCGTGCGGTCTACATCCAAATGGATATGACGGTCAATAAATCAGGGTGGCACGATCCGCAGGCTCGGTTTCCAGTCTTGGAAGAAGATGTGAAAGCGACGCTAAGCGGAGGTCGTCCAACGGAACCACTATTTTTCCGGGCACAGTCTGGGGAATGCGTGGAGTTCTATGCTACGAATTTGATCCCCAGCAATCTCAATTTGGACGATTTTCAAGTCTATTCACCCACTGACGTGATTGGACAACATATTCACCTAGTTAAGTTCGATGTGACATCCTCTGATGGGTCGGGCAATGGATGGAACTACGAGGATGGGACCTTGGCCGCTGATGAAGTACGCGAGAGAATCGTCGCGAATAATCTGCATCAGATCTCAATTGGAGGCGATCAGATATTTCTGCCAAAAACCCATCGAATATTCAAGGATGGGTCACTGAAGGGGGATCCGCGCGGGCAATGCGACGACCAATTGCCAGCTGGAAATCAGCTGCGTGATCCCAAGGCGTGGAGAAATTGGGCCAAGGTTGCGAACGAAAAGCATCCGTGGTGTGGTGCTCAAACGACCATTCAGCGTTGGTGGGCCGATCCCATTTTGAATGGTAAGCCTGGCGAAAAGCACACGAAAGATCGCACCATGCGGACGGTCTTTACACATGATCACTTCGGCCCGAGCTCACATCAACATCATGGCTTCTATGCAGCGCTGGTGATCGAGCCAACAAATTCGAAATGGTATTTCCCTGATGGTCGGCTCATGGGTGGTACTGATGCAAAGGGAAACCCGGAACTGATCCAAAACCGAAAGGACGGCGGTCCGACTTCTTATGCCGCCAACATCATTGTCCGGGAACGAGGGTTGGCATGTCTTGATGCTAAAAATGATGGCACAGTTTGTAGTGAAGCTCTCGATTCCAAAGGCACCATCGATTACAAGCGGACAGGACGAGAATTTAATCTAGCCTTTGCGGATTTCGCGATCGTCTATGATAGGGAGAATCAGCCGATTAACCCGCCGAGTCAGATTGAAGGAGGCCTGGCTAGCCCTGTCCTTCCAGGCCGTATTCCAGTGCCGGAAGGGATCTCAACGAAAGATCCAGGAACACAACTGATCAACTATCGGAACGAACCGATTCCGCTTCGAATCGGCACGAAGGATGATGAAGGTAATCAATTTGTTCAATTACCTAAAACTAAGAAGCCTGAGTTTTCTGAGGATGAGAAAGGGAAGCCGTGTGAAGACCTAGAAGCTAAGAGGAAGCGGGAATGGTGCCAAGAAAATGAGCGAGGAGATCTCGCGAATGTCTTTAGCTCGAAGGTTCACAAGGATCAACAATCCCTCAATGAAGGAATATTTACCGAAAAAACGAGCAAGACGGGCAAAGGTCGCCAGCCTGGTGATCCCGCTACTCCGCTGTTGCAGGCATATGAGGGAGACCATGTACAAATTCGGCTGATTCAGGGTGCGCAAGAGGAACAGCATGTCTTTACCTTGCATGGAGCAAAATGGCTGGCCCAGCCAGATTCTCCGAATACAGGATATGTCGGCTCCCAGCACATCGGTATCTCTGAGCACTTTGAATTCAACGATCGTGTCGTCGAGTTCATGCCGGCTCCTAATTCGAGCAAGGGTCTTCCTCAAGTCGACCACCTATACATGTCGAACGCGACGGACAATCTTTGGGATGGTCAGTGGGGTTTGATGCGGGTGTATCCTCGCACGGAAAACGTCCCACAGCTCGTACGCCTACCCGGTAACACTGAAAAGACCCACGATGTGCTGGCATCGGCGTTTATTAAGGAAGAGCTTGCTGAAGCTTTGGATAGCGAGCGCCTAGAGGTCAGTGATGAGAATGGACCGGAGCAACAGCGTGGTGCACTGGATGCGTTGGAAGCTTTCTGTCTGAGCGAAGCGCAAAGAACAAAGACCTTGATACAGGAATATCAGGTTGAAGCCTGGTTGGCCAAGGATCTTCTTCCTGGTAAAACGCTTGTCTATAATGAGCGCTTTGGGATTACCGATCCCGAGGCTATTCTCTTTGTCCAAGCGTCGGACGTGCCCAAGTTTAAATCTGATCCGAAACGACGGCCGGAGCCGCTGATTCTTCGTGCACGAGCTGGTCAGTGTATCCGTGTGAAGTTGACAAATAGGATTAACTCGGAACACTACCAGGACGGGAAGGACTATCCGAAGACGTGGAGTTTTAACATGGTCCCTCCCATTACCCCCGGTTTGTATTTTAATCAGGTTAGGTCATCGCATCGCGTGGGATTACATCCCCAGTTAGTCGACTACAATTTGCAAAGGAGTGATGGTGCACATGTCGGACTGAACAGCGATTCGACTGTTGGTCCTGATGGAAAAAGCACAACATATCTCTGGTACGCGGGCGAGATTGTATCCGTCGGGGAGGGGAGAAAAAACCGAATTGAAGGAAGGCCACACGAGTTTGGGGCTATTCCTTTGCAAGACATGGGGGATGTGATTAAGCACGTATCGCATGGGGCCATCGGCGCATTAATTATTGAGCCGCAGTGTTCGCAGTGGGAAGAAAAGGACGATCAGGCTAGGGCTGAGGTGACGGTAACCTATTGGAAGCCGGAACCGGTTCCAGGCAGACATGGTAAACATCTGAAGAGACAGATTTGTCCACTCGATAACGGAGTGATGAGTAAAATCAAAAACCCGAAGAAGTGGAGTAAGGGTGAGGATATCGACAAGATGCCGGAAGTAGACTCTGGAGCATTGTATCGTTTCAAGGAAATGGTCCTTCTCTACCAGGACAATCTCAGCCTGCAGCAATACGGACAGCCGATGCCGAATCTTCGGAACGGGGATGACTCTGAGGATTCTGGGCAAAAGGCGTTCAACTATCGCACAGAACCGCTGTGGGCGAGATTAGGAGCGAGCGCAGCTGACGAACCGGAGACCATGAATCACTTTGACTGGTCGAATGTGCTGAGTTCACGGGTTTCGCATTTCCGATGCAATGCCAATATTGCTGGTGGAAAGTATTGTGATCCTGAAACTCCGATCTTCACTGCAAAAGCCGGCGAGCAACTGCGACTTCGTATTGTGCATTCCGGAGGACATCCACGTCAACATGGCTTCACGCTCTTTGGACATGATTGGAGTCTGAGCCCCTGGATCGATAATTCCCGAAGTATGGGGTGGAATCAGTTTAGTTCTATGCGCGTAGGTTCAACTGGTGGAATTGGACCAGGTCGTGCCATAAACATCATGGCCAGTGCTGGCGGCGATTGCGCGGTACATGGGGATTATCTCTATCGCACACAGGAAGGCTTCATGTTTGGAGGAGGATTATGGGGAATTTTCCGTGTGGAGCCCGCGGAAAAATTGGGAAAGCAGGATGAAAATGCCTGCAAGGTCGTGCTTCCGAAAGTTAATGAAAAGTAGTGCACGTCCAGAATGGGGACGGCTGACGTGCGAGGATTGAAAACAAAGATTTTGCCGGTGGCTGGGATCTTGGCGGGCGGGCTTCTTTTGGCCGGCCAGGTCCTGGCCGATCCCTTGCCGCAGCCGAAGATTGCACCATCTCGGGACGCGGTGGCTCCGCAGGGGACGGAGTTTGGGCAGGTTCAACCGTTTGAGCAAGACGGAATTCGAATCGAATTTTCCTTGCAGGCTGTCGAAAAAACAGAGGGACGTCAGGAGGCTCAGGTCGGACAAACAACGCTGGCGCAATTTTCACTGCGAGACGTTCGCACGGGACAACCGTTGTCGCTTGGACGACCAAAGG
>Ga0224505_10001455_pt1 | contig 14917 bp, 8 predicted proteins | sample SF_Jan12_sed_USG_FD_169102 | JGI IMG/M metagenome (GOLD analysis project Ga0224505, IMG submission 169102) | Sediment microbial communities from San Francisco Bay, California, United States - SF_Jan12_sed_USGS_4_1 | ecosystem: Environmental > Aquatic > Marine > Sediment | place: USA: California... | reverse complement strand
AGTCCTGCAATGCGGTTGCCAGCGCCTGGCGCATCTCGAGGTCGAGATGGTTGGTCGGTTCGTCGAGCAGCAGCAGATTCGGGCGGTGATAGACGAGCAGCGCCAGCGCGAGTCGCGATTTCTCGCCTCCGGAGAACGGGGCCGTCGGCATGAAGACAGTATCGCCGGAAAAGCCGAAGCCGCCGAGATAATTGCGCAGTTCCAGTTCCCGTGCTTTCGGCGACAGCTCGAACATGTGCTCCAGCGGCGAGCGGCGGGGATCCAGTTGCTCGACCTGGTGCTGGGCGAAGTAGCCGGTTTGCAGGTCGTTTGCCGCTGTGAATTCGCCGCTCTGCATCTCGAGCGTGCCGGCCAGTAGTTTAATCAGGGTCGATTTGCCGGCCCCGTTCGGACCCAGCAAGCCGATCCGATCGCCGGGCGAAAGGCCCAGCCGCAGTTTCGACAGAACCGTGGTCCTGCCGTAGCCGACCGATGCGTGATCGATGCGCAACAGGGGCGTGGGCAGTTTCTCGGGTTCGAGCAGCGAGAAATGAAACGGCGAATCGACATGTGCGGGCGCGATGAATTCCATCCGCTCGAGCGCCTTGATGCGGCTTTGCGCCTGTCGCGCTTTGGAGGCTTTGGCGCGGAAGCGATCGATGAAGGAGCGTATATGGGCTACTTCGCGTTGTTGCTTCTCGTATTGCGATTGCTGATGTGCGAGTCGCTCGGCGCGAATGCGCTCGAAAGCCGAGTAGTTTCCGGTGTATAGCGTTGCGTGCAGTTCCTCGATGTTGAGGATATGACCGACCACTGAATCGAGGAAGTCGCGGTCGTGAGAAATCAGCAACAGCGTGCCGGGATAGCTGCGCAACCAGCCCTCGAGCCAGATGACCGTGTCGAGGTCGAGATGATTGGTCGGTTCGTCCAGCAGCAACAGCGACGAGCGGCACATCAGGGCGCGCGCAACGTTCAGGCGCATGCGCCATCCGCCGGAAAACTCGTCCACGGCTCGCGCTTCGTCGGCAGTCGTGAACCCGAGCCCATGCAACAACTGCCCGGCGCGACTCCTCGCGGTGTATCCGTCGATGTGCGCGTATTCGGCGTGCAGGTTGGCAAGTGCCAGGCCGTCATGCGCCAGTTCCGCGTCGGCCAGCCGTTTCTCGATGCTGCGTAATTCCTGGTCGCCATCGAGTACGTATTCGATGCAGGGACGCGGGTCGGACGGCGTGTGCTGTGCAATATGTGCGATGACCCAGTCCGAAGGCAGCTGCACCTCGCCACCGTCTGCGCTGATTTCGCCGAGCAGTAACGAGAACAGGCTGGATTTACCGCTGCCGTTGGCGCCGGTTATGCCGACCTTTTGCCCCGGATGCACCTGCAGGCTGACTTCTTCGAGCAATAATTTTGCGCCGCGGCGCAAGGCGAGTTGGGTGAACTGGATCATGGCGCGGCATTGTACGGGGAAATTCGCAATCCGGCGGCTCGATTGTCAGCAATTCAGGCGGTCGAGAGGCTCCGTGTAGATGCGTGTGAAGATTTCTGTCATTCGCGTACGGATTTGCTGCAGGAAATGGTCGATGTCCGGAATATCCCGAAACGTGTAGTAACCCGACTCGAGAAAATCCTGCAGGGCGGCAAAACCTGCCATGTGAGCCGGGCGGTTCATGGCCTTCAGCGTGAAGCTGATCATCGGCATTCGTACCAGCGATTTCAGTGTCTCGCCGAGATCGGTAATCAGGTGAACGAGCTCCACGCATTCTTCCAGTGAACTGGCCTCGCGACAGGCCAGGCAGTAGTCGCGTTCCGTGATTCTTTCCGGCAAGCGGCCGTCGATAAGTAAGCAACGACAGATCTCGAGATTGACCTGCAGGACGCGGGCATTCAGCTCTGCGGCTGCAGCGATACTTCGCAATGCCTGAATCGGCAGCATCGTGGTTATCAGGCCCGCGACGCGTTCAAGATCTCTGTCGCGATCGCTGATGCCGACGCCAGCCAGATCGCTCATGACAAAATCGATAGCCGCGGTGTAACCGTCGTTGGCATGCAGGTCCTCGAAGCGAGGCAACAGGTAGTCGAATTGCCAGCGCGTGAATCGATCGTAGTTGTCCAGCAACTCGGGGTCCGTCAGGTACGCAGCGTGCAATTCGTTACTGCGCTGGATATAGCGTCGAAATGCCGTTGCGGCAGTTTTCCTGTCAGCTTGCGTCATTCGCCCACTATAGCCTGCCCTTTCGCTTTTTCGCGCGTACCGCCTGCTGAGACCGATCTCACATATCGCACACTGGACGGCTGCTACTCTGGCAAGGCCGGCCGCGATCCGTGCCGACCGGTCGTTCGCCGCCGTCAGGAGCCAGGTTCTTGAGAAAAAAATTTGGTTCACTGCTTTTCGCACTGCCGTTTTTCGGCGTTGGCGTGTGGGCGGCCTGGTCGATCGGCTCGAATGTCGTCGATGCCTGGCGGCTGCAGGATTGGACGCCGGTCGAAGCAACGCTGATTCGTGCCGGCTACGAAACGCACTCCGGTGACGATTCGAATACCTACAGGGCGTATGCGACCTACAGATACTTCTACGACGGTCGTCAGTACGAGAACGATCGCGTGGCTATTGCCGGCGGGTCCGACAATATCGGCGACTTTCAGCAGGACGCGGGGCGGCGCCTGCAGGTAGCCATGTCTCGTGGGGACAAAGTGACAGCCTACGTCAATCCGGAAAACCCTGCGGAAGCGCTGCTGGATCGCTCGATGCGCTGGGGTCTGCTCGGTTTCAAGTCGATTTTCATGTTCGTATTCGGCGGCATCGGGCTGGGCCTGCTCATATACCTGTTTCGCGCAGCCGAAGAAAAGGACGCGTCGGCTGAGACGTACAAGGACCGGCCGTGGCTGCTGAACGACGACTGGCAAAGCGAAATCCTGCGATCGAATTCGAAATCCACGATGGCATTCGCCTGGGGACTTGCGGCGCTGTGGAACCTGATTTCAGCGCCTCTGCCGTTTCTTATTCATTCCGAATTCTTCGAGAAAGGAAACAAAGTGGCGTTGATCGGATTGCTGTTTCCGATCGTCGGCCTGGGACTGTTGGTCTGGGCATTGCGCCAGACCCTCGAGTGGCGGCGCTTCGGCGCAGCGCCATTGACAATGGATCCGTTTCCCGGATCCATCGGCGGCCACGTCGGGGGCACGATCGACCTGAACCTGCCGTACTCGCAGGACATGAAGTTTGCGCTGACCTTAACCCACGTCCACAGCTACATATCCGGCAGCGGCAAGCACCGAAGCCGGCGCGAGAATGCAAAGTGGCAGGATGTCCTGGTCGCGCACTCTGCGCACGGCGGACGCGGCACGCGGCTGAGTTTCCGTTTCGATGTGCCGAGCGGGCTGACCGAATCGGACGCGATTCAAGGCAGCGATGATTACTACCTGTGGCGACTTAATCTTCAGGCCGATCTCCCTGGCGTCGACATCAATCGCGACTACGAGATTCCGGTTTACGCGACGGCCGCGCAGTCTGTTCACCTGGCCGAGTACTCGATGCAGCAGGCGCGCGCCGAGCAAACAAGACTCGACGAGGCCGCGATCCGGCAACTCGTGAACCTGACATTCGATCAGGGCGGTCGCCGACTTTACTATCCGATGGGCAGGTCCCTGATGGCAGGGCTTTCCGGTGTATTGTTCGGTGGCATATTCAGCGGGGCCGGCTGGTTCCTGGCGTTTTCTGCCGGGCACGGATTCATGGGCAGCGTTTTCGGCTTCGTCGGTTCGGTCATTCTGCTGTCCGGGCTTTACTTTACATTCAATTCGCTGGAAGTCCGCCAGTCGGGCGACCGTATCGAGTCGGTCCGTCGCCTTGTCGGCATTCCAGTGCGTCGGCGAAGCATGCGCCGCAGCGATTTCCGGAAATTTTTCAGGCGCGTTTCCATGCAGACGCAGTCCGGCGGCAAACATGTCTTGCACTATTCGATTGCCGCGGTCGATCGCAACGGGAACAGGATTCCGCTCGGCGATGGCTTCCGTGGAGAACGTCAGGTTGAAAACGCCTGCCGGATCATCGGCAGGGAATTCGGCCTGGTCGAGCAGGAAGCTGACGATTTGCCGGCACTCGATCCCGGCATCGATCCGCTGGGATCGGACTGAACGCACATCGGGTGCTAAGCGGTCTCGCCCGACACAAAGCGTCTTGCTTCCTCCAGGCTATCCCGGCTTGCCGCGTTGTGACCGGCGATTTCGAGAAGCAGCGAATAATAAAGCGTGGCAACTTCGTGCAACGTGGCAGCTTGCGCCGCTCTTGCGGCGCCAAGCACCGCGTTGTAGCGATTCGGTGATGTATTGAGGACCCGCTGGTACTGGTCAAGCGCTTCACGACTACGTCCGGCCTCGAGCAACATATCGGCATAGAGCTCCCTGGCGGGCAGTATTTCCCCTGGCGTCACAGGATGCTTGTCGACCGCATCTTCGCGATCGGCGGCGGCTTGCGCCATTGCCAGCGCGGCTTCGGTATTGCCTTCGGCATAAGCGATCCAGGATGAAACAGCATCTTCCTGGACGAAGACCTCTTCGCGCCAGTACGCAAGCGTGTCCTTGCTCATCGCGGACTTCAGCCGGTGAATGATTCCGAGTTCGGTTCGCGCGCGTTCGAGATTTGCGCTCCTGGCTGCCCCAAGCGCACGTGCGAAATGATGCATCGAATTTGCCCAGGGGAACTGCTCCCACGGAAAGTCACCGGGTGACAGCTCGAGCTCGCTCGCTTCACGCCACTGACGACGCTCAAGTGCATAGCGGGCAGGCGATGCCGCGTAGGTATAGGCGACCTTGAAGTTGTCGACATTGGTCTTGCCGATTTGCCCGAGCGATGCCAGGAGTCTTGCGGCATCGTCATCGCGTGCGGTTTGCAGGTACGCGTACATCAGGTAGTCGATGCTGTGCAGTCCTTCGTCGTAATGGCCCGATAGCCCGGCACGGTGCGTGTACTCCGTCGCCGAAGCTGTCGAATCATGATTCGACGATATCGACTGATTCCAGAGACCGAGCCGAGTGAAGATATGCGAAGGCATGTGCTGCGCATGCGCTGAATCCGGTGCGGCATCGGCATAGATCATCGCCGCACCCAGCGCCAGGTGCGCAAGCCCCGGGTAATCGTAGCTGTGAATCGTGTAATGCAGAGCGCCAGGATGCCCTGGTTGTGTTTCACGCAGCCACGCAAGGATGCTGCCCGCCTTGTATTGCAGCGAGTAGCTCTTGTCGGCCGGGTCCGTGGAAGCCAGCGCCAGCAGCGACAGGGCGTAAAAGGCCACCGCGTCGGTATTGTCGAGATGCCGTTCGTACAACTGCTGCATCCGGGCCGTGTAGGCGGCGACTCTTTGCCTGTGATGCGACGGATTGGTATCGGAGAAAAATGCACGCAGCGCATGCACGTACAGCGCTTCCCGGTCACTGAGTAATGCCTCGTCGATCGGTGCGAGCAGCGCCGCACCCTCGCTGAGTTCTGCGGCGGATGGCGGGGCCCACAGTGGATGCCAGATGCTCATCGCGATGCCCCAGCGGGCCATGGCGCAGTCCGGATCCTGCTGAAGGATCTTGCGAAAGAGGCCCGTGGTTTCCGGGTATTCGAAGGAGTGCAGCAGCGTAACAGCGTGATCGAAATCGGCGCTCAGCTGCGCCTTGCACGACGGAGCAAAGGGTTCTTCGGTCGCGGTTGCGGCGACGGACAAGAGCAGCAGCGTGCATGACAGGAAGACTGGGGGTAGTCGGTACTTCATGGAGGCGACCTCTGGGACCGGGCGAGCGCTACCCTAGCAAGTCCGGTTGGAATCGTCACTATCCTCAACTTTTCCATGAATCTGCCGATAACCCGTTGCAGAGCTGCAATTCGGCAAGTGCCGAATTGCGGCGATTGACCGGCCAGGGAAGTCGACTATGCCGATATCACCGACGAATCCGGGTTTTGGTAATTTCGTATACGTCAAACCGGGCAAGACCGGCGCGGGCGTTACGGCCGTACCTGCAGCCGTGGAACCCGGCAATCGCCAGGACCTGCTGACGGCACGCGGCCAGTTGCTGAGGCTTTTCGTTGCGATACAGGCGGTCGCAGAGGCACTGAACGTGTCGACAAAGCTGCGCCTCGATCTTCCCGATGCGCAGTCCACGCAGGGCCTTGGCCTCGACCTGTCGAGCACGGCCGCTTTCCTGCAGTCGCTGGGCGAGATCAATGCCTCGCCGCATTCGTTCTCGCCGTTCGGCCCGAACTGGTCCGGCGCGTCGAGCGCGCTGCTGACCATCGGCGGCGAATACGATGGCAGTCACGGCTCCGGAAATCTATCCTTTCAGGTTGTTCGTCCCGGCACCCACGGTGCGGACAACCTGCGAATCCGTGTACGCGATCCATCGGGTTCGGTGATCTCCAATACCAATGTTCGTGCAAACGACGACCCGGACATGCAATACAGTCTGCAAAACGGTTTGTATTTCACACTTGGCACAGGCGGCCTGATCGACAACGACACATCCGCCATCCAGCTGTTTCAGAATGTCGGCAGCCAGTTCGATCCTGCACAGCCGCTGGGCGGTGTGCGCAACCAGAATCCCAACTTCCAGTATTACCCGGCGCCGGGTACCTTGCCCGCCATAGTCGACGGTTCGTTCACGATCAATGGCCAGAGCATTTCCGTCAGTGCGGCCGAATCGATGAATGCCGTTATCGCGCGGATCAACCAATCGGCGGCCGGCGTAACCGCAACGTACAATGCTGCAACCGAGCGTGTCGATTTGCTGCAGAACACTTTGGGTTCCGCGGCTTCGATCGTGTTGCAAAACGACAGCTCGAATTTTTTGCAGTCGGCGAAACTGGATACTGCGCCGCTGACGCCCGGTATCGACCCGGAATCGCAGCGAACGCTGTCGTCCGTTGCGGCATTTTCGACGGTGCAAAGCGGCAGCATCCTGATCAATGGAACCTCCATCGCAATCGATGCCAACAGTGACACCCTGGAATCCGTCATCGCGAAGATCAATGCATCGCCCGCCGTCGTGAATGCCGCGTTCGATACGCAGACGCAGCGCGTGCTGATCCAGGCGAACGACCCCAGCAGCATTCTCGAAATCGACAGCAACGGCACCGGACTTTTTGCAGCCCTGCAGATGCCGGAGGGGCGCGTCGATCCGGAGGCGGACGGGCGCGGCGTCTCGCGCCGGCGTTCCTACGACATCGCGGACGCCGTCGAGTCGATGATGGCCGAGATGAACGTGCTGTTTCGGGATTCCGCGTTCCAGAACGGGTCGACGTTCGCGAAATCGTTTCGCAGCCGGATCAACTCCGCAGTCAGTCAGTTGTTCGCCGCACGCAGCAACGGCAACTCGAACATCTTCGGCCTGTTGTTCGATCGTTCCGACAGTGCCATGAGCAACGGCCGCTTCGCCTCGCTCGAGCGCCGTGATTTCACCCATAGCCTGCAGCGTCGCGGCGAGGACGTGCGAATTCTGCTTGCGGGCGACGGCGATGACGCTGGAATCATCGGCAGGCTGGCCGCAGCTGCCGGCACCGCTATCCGGGATATCGACAATCAATTGGGACTGTCTGCGACATTGCTTGATACCTTCGCTTGACCGGGGGCCGGCGCGGCTGACTTGCAGCCTGCCTGTGCCTATACTGCTGACGACACATGCGCACGGTCGCCAGCACGCGGAATACAATGTCATCTCCCCACCCAGAACATCAAACTCTTCGCGATTTACTGAATCGCGGCTTCAACCTGCTTGAACGGGGCGACGTCCGCGGCGCGGCCGCCTGCTGTCAACAGGCCATCGCTATGAAACCGGATCTCGTGCCCGCGCATTTCCTCGTCGGACTGGTAGCGCTGGAAGCGCAGGATCGAAAGACCGCGTTCAGCGCTTTCGGCTCGGTAACGAAACTGGAGCCGGCGCACGCCGCGGCCTGGGCGCATCTTGCCAAGCTGTACATGGGCGAAGGGCAGGTCAACCTGGCCGACGCGGCGCTGCGCGAAGCCCGCAAAGTACGATCCGACGACCCGATGGTCAACGACCTGCTCGGCACTGTCGCATCACTGATGGGCGATTACGAAGAAGCTCGGGAGCTGTATCAGCGCGCCATAGATCGGTCGCCGAGCCATCCGCCATTCTTGCTGAATCTCGCCAATAACCTCGTCTATCACGGGCAGACCGGCGCTTCGAAGGCGCTGTTCGAGAAAATTATAGAGCTTCAGCCGGACAGCCCGCAGGCGCATTGGGCGCTGGCCGGCGCTTCGAAGGCGACGGATGACGCGCACATCGAACAGATGCAGGCGTTGTGCGGCGGCAAGGGCAGAAACCCGCGCGCACTGGCTTTTTACTACTACGCGATCGGTAAGGAATACGAGGACCTGCAGCAGTGGGATCCCGCGTTCGAGGCATTCAGCGAGGGCGCCCGGCAGCGGCGCATGACGGTCGACTACGATGAAAAGGCTGAAATCGAAATGTTCGATTGCCTGTCGCAGCAATTTACCGGGCAGTGGCTGGCTGACGGCTCGCCCGGCCACGAGAGCGGCAAACCGATTTTCGTGCTAGGGCAGCCGCGCAGCGGCACGACGCTCATTGAACGCATCATCAGCAGTCACTCGCAGGTACATTCCGCCGGTGAATTACAGCACTTCGGCCTTGCGATTCGTCGCCTGAGCAATTTCCAGGATCCGAAACGCTTTTCTGCCGGACTGATCAATGCGGCCATGGGCGTGGACTGCCGCAAGATCGCCGGCATGTACCTCGAGACGACACGCAAAATGCAGGGCGATGCGGCTCGCTTCATCGACAAGCTGCCGCAGAATTACCTGTTCCTGCCGTTGATCCTGAAAGCGCTGCCGCACGCGAAGATCGTGCACCTGGTCCGCGACCCACGCGATGCATCGTTCTCGAGTTTCAAACAACTGTTCGCCGATGCTTATCTGCATTCCTACGATCAACGCGAGATGGCGAGGCACCACGCCCGTTACTGGCACCTGATGCAGCTGTGGCGCGAGCGATTTCCGGGGCGGTTTTTCGACATGTCATATGAGGCGACCGTGCAGGATCTGGAATCGAATGCCCGCGCGCTGATCGAGTATCTTGAGCTCCCATGGGAAGACGCCTGTCTCAGTTTTCACGAGCAGAAAACCGCGGTCTCGACGGCCAGTGCAGTGCAGGTGCGCGAACCGGCGCACACCCGTTCGGTAGGACGCTGGCGGCGGTACGAATCCCAGCTTGCACCGATGCTCGGGGAGCTTCGTGCGGCCGGCGTCGAAATGGCCGATTGACAGCTCTGCAGGCCGGGACAACAATGTATACACGAAGTCCGCACATGAAAATCGCCGCATGGCAATGAACCATTCGGTGAATAATAATCAATTAAAACAAGGAGATACGACATGCGCTGCCCATCCAGCAGGAAACCCCGGGGGCACCGTTCGGACGCTGTTACGCCACCGCAAGTAGTCAGGCGCTCTGCGATCGCGAAAGCAGTTACAGCTGCAATCATGACCGGCGCCATTTCCGCCGGGCATGCGCAGACGATCGAGGAGATAACGGTAACGGCAACGCGGCGCAGCGAGTCCGTGCAGGATGTGCCGCTTGCGATCACCGCGCTGACCGGCGACTTCACCCGCGAAGTGAACCTCGATGACGTGAAAGATCTTGTGACCTTTACTCCCGGCGTCACCGGCAACAGCCAGGACAGTTTCATCGACGCGATCAGCGTGCGCGGCATTCGCACCCAGGACTTCGGCGTCGGCGGCGATCCGTCGGCCGCCTTTTTCAAGAACGAACTTTACGAGGGTCGAAACGGATCTGCGGTCACCAGCCTTTACGACGTCGATAGAGCAGAAATTTTGCGCGGTCCGCAAGGCTTCCTGTTCGGCCGCAACTCAATCGGCGGCGCTTTCAGCGTGCACACCAAGAAAGCGGATGTCGGCGGTGATCTCAGCGGCTACGTCGATCTCGATGTCGCCGAGCGAGGCCATGTCGTCGGCGAGGGCGCCGTTAACGTGCCGGTCAGCGACAGCTTCGCAATGCGTTTCGCCGGCTATGTCTCGCAGGAGGACGGCTTCGTACGCAATTTCTCGACCAATACCGACCTGATCGAGCACGAGAAAGCGGCTATTCGCTGGTCGACGCGCTACGAAAACGACAAGATGAGTCTTGACACCACGGTCGAATACGAAGACCGCAAGCAATCCGGTTCCGTATACCGGGCCATCGAGACCGGCGATATATGGGACTCGCTGGAAACCGCGCTCGGCCCGATCACGATTCGCGGCGGCGAGCGCGACACCGACAGCGATCAGTCCGGCGGCGACAACGACGACGCCAGCATTCTTACACTGGGCGTTCGCCTGGACTATGACTTCGATTTCGCGACGCTGACCTCACTGACCGGCTACAAGGATCACGACTACTACTACAACGAGGATTACGACGGCACGCCACTGTCCATCAATAACTACCGGCAGGACCAGACCGGGGATTACATACAGCAGGAGTTCCGCCTCGTATCGAACGATGACGGTCCCTTGTCGTGGTACGCCGGTGTCTCGTTTTACCAGGAAGAAATTGACGCGCGGTTCACCTTCATCGGGCAAGAGGATTATTTCTGCCAGTACTACGGGTACTACTATAACGGCCTGACCTTCACGGGCTGCGCCGACCTGTATGCGTATTACGGCTCGCCGTTTACGCCGAGTGCCGACGGCAACCTGACGGAAACAGGTCGCATCCAGGGCAAATACACGGGCTGGTCCGGCTACGTCGACGTGAACTACGCGCTGAACGATCGCTGGGATGTCGGTCTTGGTTTGCGTTACACCGACGACGAGAAGGACTTCGCGATCAATGTGCCTACGCCGAACAGCGATCTGGGTGCTTACTGGGCCTACACGTTTTCCACCGCAGGCGAAATTTCGGATACGCAAAGCTGGGACGATGTGCAGATGCGATTCATGCTGCGATTCCAGCCGACCGACACGGCACTCCTGTACGCGAGTTACACGGAGGGCTTCAAGTCGGGCGGCTTCGGCAGCTTCGCACTGGTCGATGCCAACGGAAACGGCATCGGTGGCGGCGTCACGGATGTGACCCAGGCAAGCGGAGCGCGACCCAATACCTTCAATCCGGAAGTCGCGGATTCCTACGAGATCGGTTACAAGGACACGCTGCTGGATGGCCGGATGATCTTCGGTCTTAATGCGTTCTACTACGATTACAAGGACCTGCAGGTCGTCGTGTTCGACGGCGGCGCGGCTTCGGTGCAGAACGTCGGCAAGGTCGAGAGCAAGGGCCTCGAAGGTTCGCTGACGACCGCGCTTGGCGAGCAGTTCGACCTGTTCCTTGCGCTGTCCTGGCTGGACAGTGAAGCGACGGAGTTGCAAAGCATTTGCGGTCTCCCAAACCCGAATGGCTGCGAAGGCTCGTCGCTGTTCTGGGCGCCGGAGTTTTCCGGTGCCGCCGTGTTGAACGGCTACTTCGACGTCGGCCAGGGCGAAATAAAAGCAAGCCTCGACGTCACCTGGGAGTCGGAGCGCGGCGGCGGCTGGGAAGGGCTGCAATCGACGATGATCCCGTCCTACACGGAGATGAGTTTCCGTGTCGATTACAAGTCTCCCGCAAACTGGGGTATCGGTGCCTACGTCGAGAACCTCAACGACGAGTTCACCTACGACGGCCTGAACAACAACGGCGGCATTGTGCCGTCGCACTTCTTCGGCCATCGCCGTCCGAGGACGGCAGGCATGCGCTTCACCTACGAGTGGGAGTAAGCAAAAAAGGGGCCGGATACATTTTTCCGCAAAAAGCGCAAAAAGGGGCCGGATACATTTTTGCCGCAAGAAGCCAGGTACGTGTTCCCTGGAAAATGTATCCGGCCCCATTTTGCGGCCCCTTTTTTCCATGAGAAAGTGGCTCGGCCGGCTCGGCCCCGGCATGATGCTGGCCGCCGTTGCCATCGGCGTTTCGCACCTGGTGCAATCGACCCGGGCCGGCGCGGATTACGGCCTGAGCTTCGCCTGGCTCATCGCGCTGATCGTCGTACTGAAGTACCCGGCGTTCCGTTTCGCGGCGGACTACGCGACCGCGACCGGCGAGAGCCTGGTGAACGGCTACGCGCGGCACAGCCGGCTCGCGCTGGCCTGGCTGGCCGTTGCTTTCTTCGTCGACATGTTCATCGCCTCGGCCGCGGTATCGCTGGTCACTGCCGGGTTGTTCATCAGCATTTTCGATCTGCCGTTTTCGGGACCGCAGGTCGCGGTCGCGCTGACCGTGCTGTCGGCCGCGCTGCTGCTAAACGGCCAGTACCAGAAAGCGGAGCGCATCGTGCGCGTGCTGGTCGTGCTGTTTTCCATTTTATCCGTGCTTGCCATGCTGCTCGCCTTGCCGCTGCTCGGCAGCGACGGCCGCGACCTGTTTGCCGAGGTCACGCCAGACCGGGCCACGGCGGTGTTCGTCATTGCGGTTGCCGGCTGGATGCCGATGCCGATGACCGGCGCAATCTTCCAGTCGATGTGGATCTGCGAAAGGCGCCGTGCAAACCCAGCGGAGTTCGGCAGAAAGCAGGCGCTGCTCGATCTCGACGTAGGCTACGGCCTGGCGCTGGTGCTGGCACTTTGTTTCGTGGTACTGGGAACGGCGGTGCTGTTCCAGACCGATCGCGTGGTGCCGCAAAATGCCGGTGCTTTCGCGACAGAGCTATTGTCAATTTTCACGTCCGTCATCGGCAACTGGTCGTATCCGGTAATTGCAACGGCAGCCATCGCTGTGATGTGGTCGACCTTGCTGGCGTTGCTGGATGCGCTGCCGCGGGTCAGCGATCAGCTGGTCGGCGTGTTTACGTCACGCGAGCCGGATGCGCCGTCACGGTACACGCTTTTTCTGGCTGCGCAGGTCATTGGCGTGAGCGTATTGCTGCTGTTTTTGATGCGCGGATTCACGGCTTACATAGATTTCGCGACCAGTGCGGCGTTCATAGCCGCACCGGCACTGGCTTACTACAACTACCGCACGATGCTCGCCGAAAATGTCGCCGCCGAGTACCGTCCCGGCCGGGCGCTGGTGATCTGGAACTGGATCAGCATCGTGGCACTGGCCATATTCGCACTCGGCTTCCTTGCTTTGCGCATCATCTGAAATCAGGGTCGAACCGGCTTTTTATCTAGAAAAGAAACACAGCGCCAAGAATCACGATCAGCACGAACAGGCCGATCGACGCCTTCGAGGAAATGCGGCGCAGCGTCGCATCCTTGTCGATAAATCCATGTTTCAGGCCGGCCGCGATGTGCAGCAGCGCAATCGCCATCAACACTTTGGCCAGCGTCTCGTGAATTTCTTCGATGGGCTCCGCCAGTTCCTGGTTGGCGGACATCAGGTCCGGGACGGCGAACAGGTTGAACCACTCAATGCGTACGGCTTCCGCCGATGAGTAGAGCCAGCCCGTAATGGGCAACAGGAAAATCAATGCGTACAGGCTCCAGTGGGCAACCTGCGACGCGATCTGTTGCCAGCCGGGCATCGGCAGCAGCTTTGGCGGCGGGCGATAAAAACGCCAGCCGAGGCGCAGGATTGCCAGAGCGAATATCGTCAGGCCGACCGAACGGTGGTTGGCCAGCAGCAGCAGTTCCTGTGCTTCGCTGCCGCTTTCCTCCGCCAGTTTCGCCAGGACGAACTGCAGGACGATCAACCCGGCGACCGCCCAGTGCAGGGCCTTCGCCACGCCGTCATAGTTGTCCGCGCCAATCGTTCCCTGCTGATTCATGTTCATCGCTCCGCCTTTCCTGCGAATCATCGCCCCCGGGCATTGCACGCCGGAATACGTGTTTGTACGGGTTTCGCTCGCTCCCTACCCAGCAAACGAATCAGCCTCGCGAGAAGTGATCCTCCAGCACCTGCGCGACGCAACTGGTCAGCCGCTTGCCGGTTTCGATATGCAGGAACTCGTTCGGCCCGTGCGCGTTGGAGTTCGGGCCGAGCAGGCCGGTCACGAGAAATTGCGCTTTCGGAAATTTTTCGCCCAGCATACCCATGAACGGAATCGTGCCGCCGGTTCCCATGTACATCGAAGGCTTGCCGAAAAATGTATCGGATGCTTTTTTCATCGAATCGACCAGCCAGTCGGCGATCTCCGGCGCGTTCCAGCCGCCCATCGCGGAATCGACGTCGAAACTCACTTTGGCCAGAGGCGGTTTGTCGGCCTCCAGCGCTTTCTTGACCGCTGCCGCGGCGGCTTTCGGGTCGCAGGTCGGCGGCAGTCGAAAGGACATCTTCAATGTCGTGTACGGCAGTGCGACGTTGCCGGCATTGACCAGGGCCGGCAGGCCGTCGGCGCCTGTGACGCTCAGCGTCGGCCGCCAGGTATTGTTCAGCAACAACTCGAGCGGCGACTCCGCCGGTGCCGGATCCTTGACCGCCCATGGAAACTTCTTATGTACCGAGTCCTTGAGCACCTCGGCCGCTTTCACCGCCTGTTGCTGGCGCTGTGCAGGAATGTCGACGTACAAGGCATCGGGCAACAGTTTTCCGGTCGATTCGTTTTCGATGCGGCTGAGCAATTTGCGTAACAGCCGGAAGCTGGACGGGACGATGCCGCTGGCGGCACCGGAGTGCACGCCTTCGGTAAGGACTTCGACTTTCAGTTTGCCCGTGAGGTTGCCGCGCAGCGAGGTCGTGCACCAGAACTGATCGTAGTTGCCGCATTCCGCATCGAGGCAGACGACGAGGCTTGGCGAGCCAATGCGGTCCTTGAGCTTGTCGATGTAAAACGGCAAATCGAAACTGCCGCTTTCCTCGCAGCCTTCGATCAATACGACGCAGTGCGCATGCGGGATGCCCTGTTCCTGCAACGCGCGTATCGCCGTCAGCGAACCGAAAGTGGCGTAGCCATCGTCTGCGCCGCCTCGTCCGTACAATCTTCCGTTCTTGATGACCGGCTTCCACG
>Ga0224505_10001449_pt1 | contig 14962 bp, 13 predicted proteins | sample SF_Jan12_sed_USG_FD_169102 | JGI IMG/M metagenome (GOLD analysis project Ga0224505, IMG submission 169102) | Sediment microbial communities from San Francisco Bay, California, United States - SF_Jan12_sed_USGS_4_1 | ecosystem: Environmental > Aquatic > Marine > Sediment | place: USA: California... | reverse complement strand
TCCGCGACACTGGCCCACTGCTCCCGAGCGTCTTCGAAGCGGCCCGCCGCCTCCAGGAAAAACCCCAGGTTATTGCGCTGCACGGCGGACACGGGGTCGAGCGCCACTGCCGCTGTCTGCAACTCGATCGCCTCGTCGATACGGCCATTGTCAGCGGCCAGCCCGGCAAGGTAGGCGAGCATACGCGGACTCTGCGAGTCGAGCTCGCGCGCGCGCCGGCAATGCCCGGCGGCGCGCTCCAGCTCACGGATGATCCGAAAGTACTGGCAGGCGCGCAGCTGGTTCATCGCGAGGTCCGGACCGAAAGCCAGCGCCTGTTCCACGGCATCGCCCATCTCTTGCAGCAGCAATTCGCGGGGCTCATCGAGTTCGTTGATCCGCACGTAGGCGGTTGCCGCCACGCCGGCCCAGGCTTCGGCCATGGCCGGGTCTGCGCTCAGCGCCGATCGATAGCGATCCCCGGCACGCGCCAGGTCACCCGGATCGCGCCGCTGGTACAGGAATTCTGCGAATTCGTAGTCGAGTCGCGCGCTCGGCGCGGCCGCCGGCCGCGTATCCGCGGCATCGGGCTCGTCGATAGCATCGTTGACCGCCGGCACCATGAGTCCGACGGCAAGCACAGCCAGCGCGGCGGCAAGCCGGAACCACAGGTCCCGATGGGGCGGAGATCGCCTGTGCGTGAGCGCCAACGCGGCCGGAACCTCGTCCATTCGGGTAACGCCGGCCTCAAGCACGTAACCCCGCCGGGCGACAGTGCGGACCAGGCGCCGGTCCTGGTCGTTCAGCGCGCGCCGGATATCTGTGATGCAGTGAACCAGCGAGTCTTCGGACACCACCTGGTTGCGCCAGACGATGTCCAGCAGCTCACGCTTGCTGACCAGCCGCGCGGGACGTTCGAGCAGCGCTTTCAGAACCTCGTATGACTTGGGGCGCAGCGGGACCAGGCGATTACCGTTCAACAGCGCGCTGCGACCGACGTCGAGCACGAATTCCCCGAAACGGTACACCGTCGGGCGCTCTCCCCCTTCTGAGTTCCTCGCTTCCATGACCACCGGTCTCGGGCACTCTTGTTTTCGAGCATTTCTAGCACACCTTCCCCATTCTGTCGTGATTCTTTCGGTACTCGCCGGATGCCGGGGCCTATTTTCAAGGCACTGCCGTCGCTGCAATGTCGACGGCCTTTACAACTCACAACAAGAACGAATCGGGGGACCGCACTATGTCAAACAAACTTCCGCCATTATCTGGCCTGCGGGCGACCGCGGTGCTGGCATTGGCCGTAACCGGGATGTCTCTGGCCGGGACATCCACCGCCGACGAGCATGGCCTGTCGGCCGAAACCCTGGCCGAGCTGGCCGCCGTCCGCGGCGCCACGGCGGCCTACCACGACATCGACGTCGCGTTCGCCGCCGGCTACATCGACATCAATGTCGTCGTGCCCGGCATGGGCTGCCACCTGCTGAATCCCGGCTATCTGGACGGTGCGTTCAGCGTCACCGAGCCCGAGATCCTGGTGTACGAAGACTGTACGCCGGGCCTCGGCGGCCAGGCAAAGCTGCGCGCTGTCGAGTACGCGACCCTGTGTGGCGGACCGCCAGGCTGCACGTTGCCGCCACCGGATGGTTTTTCCGGAGTACAGGACACCTGGGTGCCGCTGCATGACGCGGGCCTCTGGACCCTGCACGCCTGGATCTGGCGTCACAACCCGGATCACATCTTCGCCCCGTTGAACCCTCGCTTCGGGGACTGACAGAGCAGGCGTAAGCCCTGGGCCACAGGGACGTGGCCCACCCGGGCGTTCGTGACAGCCAACGCCGCTCGGGTGTGCCCGCAAGAACCCGCTCCAGCCCGTCCGTCAACGAACCAGCATGGAACCGAGCAGGCCGAAACAGAAGCCGACGACCGCACCGATCGTCGGCGCCCAGTGGCGCTCGAGCCGCGACTGCGGCGCGATGTCCTGGAACAGGAGATAGAGTATTCCGCCGGCCGCGAACAGCATCAGGGAGCCGAGGACTACGGGATGCCCGGGTCCGATAGTCCAGCCGATGGAACCTGCCAGCGGTCCCAGCGGGATCAGCACGAGCATCAGGACGAGCGACCTGCCGCCGCTCGATCCCGGCAGCGCATTGAGCTCGCGGTAGGCATTGAAACCCTCCGGCAGGTTCTGCAGCCCGATCAGCGCCGCCAGCAGGATTGCGCCCGGCGCCTCCATCGCGAACATGCCTCCCAGGGCCACGGATTCGGGCAGGTAATCGAGCAACATGGCGATGAACTGGGGCGACTCGCGACGCCGGATTGCGAGCAGGCGCTCGACGAGCAGGAAGCAGAGGCCGCCGGCAAGAACGAGCGATGCCGCCGCCGGAGCGGACGGCACGAGGCGAGCGCCCTCGGGAACCAGGACCAGGGCGACCGCGGCGACGAGCACGCCGCCACCGAATGCGATGATGCTGTGACGGAACTCGGTCTCGAGCCACAGCGGGCGAATGCGCTCGATCCGAGCGAGCAAGCCGCCAAGCAGGACGCAGGCGCCGGCGCAGCTGGTATAGGCGAGCATCGAAACAAAGGCGGTCATCGCTGATCAGCGTAGCGCAGCACCGTGGGAGCGGCCATTGCGGACGCCCGCAGGGCCGGCGCGTACGAGCAAGCGACGGGATCCGCGGAACTTGCCGGAGCCTGCCCTGCGGCGAGGGGTGTCGGGCCGCGCGCCCGCCCGGCGGCCATCCGATCGCTGTTTTGTGTCCCCGGTCGATGTTTTCGCGGACCCACGGGGCTAGACTTGGCCGTCCCACGCGATGTCGAGGCCGGTCCCATGACTTTACCGATCGCTCAATGGCGCGGCGCCGCCATCGTCCTGCTGGCCGCCTGCACATTCACGGCGCAGGCGCAGGACGACGAATTCGAAACGCTGACGCCGGAGGAACAGGCACAGTACGAACAGCTGGCGACGCTGCTCGAATCACTGGATCCGCAGAAGGGCGACATCGTCCTCGGCGATGGCCTCGCAACGCTGCGCGTGCCGGAGGACTTCTATTACCTCGACGGCCAGGATGCCGAGACCGTGCTCGTCGACCTGTGGGGGAACCCGCCCGGGCAGGACGTGCTGGGCATGCTGTTTCCCGCACAGTATTCGCCGGTGGACGGCGAATCCTGGGCCGTGACCATCGACTACAGCGAGGACGGCTACGTTTCCGACGAGGACGCCGCCGACATCGACTACGGCGATCTCCTGTCGGACATGCAGCGAGACATTCGTTCCGGCAATGACGACCGGGTCGCCGCCGGTTACGAGGCCATCGAACTGGTCGGCTGGGCCGAGTCCCCGCATTACGACGGCGGCGCGAAGAAACTTTACTGGGCCAAGGAGCTGCGTTTCGGCGACAGCCCGGATACGACGCTGAATTACGAGATTCGCGCGCTGGGCCGCCGCGGCATCCTGAGCATGACTTTCATCGCGGCCACCGACCAGCTGGCCGAAATCAATGCGAGCCGGGACCAGGTACTCGCGATGGCGGAATTCAATGACGGGCATCGCTATACCGACTTCGATCCTGACTTCGACGCCGTCGCCGCCTACGGTATAGGCGCGCTGGTCGCCGGCAAGGTCGCTGCCAAGACCGGACTGCTCGCCGCCGGCCTGCTGTTCGCCAAGAAGTTCGGGGTGTTTATCCTGGTCGGATTGGCCGCGGTGGGCCGCCGCGTAATGAAGGCTTTTTCCTCGACAGAGACGCTCTCGCCGAAGTAGGAGCTTGCCCCGCAGGCACTCCGCGCAGCCAGGCCATGGCACGCGTTCCGGAGTCGCCGCTGACCCTCGCGGCTCTCTCGCGGGAGCCCGCTCCGCGGGCGAGCGGCGATGCCGCCAGAACGATCCTCCCCGGGCGCTGCTGCGTCGCCCCCCGGCCAGATGCATCCTTGCCGCCGCTGCAGTACCCTGTGCGCCGTTGAGACCAGGCCTCGCGTTCTGAGGAGACGCTTACATGCTGCAGCGCACCCGATTCCCTTTGCTCGCCCTCATCGCATTGACACTCTCCGCCTGCGGCGGCGGGCAGGCGCCCGAGCCCCCCGCGGAAGCCACGTCACCGGCCGACCAGGCCCCGGCGGATGCTGCGCCACCGGACGCAGCGGCAGAGGAACCCGCCGACGTGCCGGTCGACCCGTTCGCACGCTCCACATCGCCGGACGCGGTGATCGGCCTGCTGTGGCAATGGGTCGGCAGCACGACGCCCGACGAAGATATTGCGGTCAGCGAGCCGGAGCGCTACCTGCTGTTGCTGAATGCCGAAGGCCGGGCGGAGGTCGAATTCGACTGCAACAGCGGCGGTGGCGATTACACGATCGACGAAGCTGCGCTGAGCTTCGGGCCGCTGATTTCGACGCGCATGGCCTGCCCGGAAGACACGCAGGACTTCGTTTACATGTCGCAACTTCAGCGCGCATCAGCGTTCTACGTCGAGAACGGCGAGCTCTACGTCGAACTCGCGATGGACGGCGGCACGATGCGCTTCGTACCGGTCGCAGAATTCGAATAAGAGCGGTCGCCCGCAGAGCGAGCTCTTACCGGTTGTCGTCGCCGGCCAGTCGAGCGCCGGGCTCGATCCGTCCGCTTGCGCCGGTCCAGACCGAATCGAAAGGGATGCCTGACATGCGCAGCGCGAGGCGCACGGACTCGGCGTCCGGTGCGCGAAAGCGGCAGATGAGTTGCGTGCCGTCTTCGCTGACGCACGTCTCCTGCCACTGCACGCGGTGCATGCGAAAGCAGTCGGTCGGCCCGGTGTCGATGTTCGCCCCTGCCGCTCGCAATGCATTCGCGCTGCGAGCGACGTAGACGTCCGTCAGGCCGCTGCCCCGGTCCATGGCTTTTATACCGCGACGGCTGCAAGCTGCGGCCGCGCCGTACGATCGAGATAGTCGGCCAGGTGCACACTCAGCTCGCGCACGTCGTCCTCGGCGCCGTGGATAAAGCTCGATTTGCGCCGGCGCAGGTAGGGAAGCCCGAGGACATAAAGTCCCGGCGCATCGACGACGCCGCGGTCGTGGCGCAGGTTACCCCTGCGATCGAACACGGGCGCCTCGAGCCACGTGTAGTCAGGACGAAATCCAGTCGCCCAGAGCACCGTTTTTATTTCCCGGCCGAATTCAAGACCGAGCCTGGGCGCAGCGCCAACATCCGTCGCCGCGTAGCGCTCGGCCGACGCGACCTCGGAGTCGTAGCCGTTGACAGCCGCCCACTCGTCGAACAGTGCCAGCAGCCGATTCATCTTGAGATCCGCGAGTGCGCAGACGTTGCGTAAGGATCCGGAGAACTGCGCCTTGCCATCGCGGACGCCGGCGAGGCGCCCGACGATCTCGACGCCCTGCCCTCTCAGCGAATTCAGATCCAGCGTGCCGCGCTCGGGCGACCCGACCAGCTGCGGCGACGGTACGCGCCGCGCGCGATCCAGGTCGTCTGTTTCCTCGATCCTCTGGTCGAGCACGCCCGAGGCCAGCATCCACCATTGCACGTCGCGGCCGCGATAGACCCGCGGCATGCGCACGTGCTCGCCGACGGCGAGCGTCACAGGCCGGCCGCTGTGCCGGATCTCCTGGGCCAGCTGCAGGCCGGTTGCGGAGGCGCCCACTACCAGCACGCCGGCCTCGTCGAGCTGGCCGGGGTTTCGATAGTCCATGGCCGTCAGCTGTGTAACACCCGCGGGTACGCCCTCGGCCAAACGCGGCACGACCGGCACGTTGAATGCACCGGTCGCCAGCACCAGCGCCCGGCAGTGCCAGTCGCCCCGCTCCGTTGAAACGCGATAGCCGTTGCCGGCCGGTGTCACTTGAACGACGGTCGTCTGTGAAATAACCGGCGCCGATGTTGCCACGGCGTAACCGGACACGAAGTCCACGACTTCGCGGACGCCCATGTAGCCGTCCGGGTCGCCGCCCTGATAGCGGTAGCCGGGCAGCCGGCTCATCCAGTTCGGCGTCAACAGGCTGAGCGAGTCCCAGCGTTCAGTGCGCCAGGAGTTGGCGACCTCGCCGCGCTCGAGGACCACGTGGTCGATCGAGCGCTGCGACAGCGCGTAGCTCATCGCCAGACCGGAATGACCGGCACCGATGACGATGACGTCAACGATGCCGGCCAGCCGCCGCTTTGCGCGAGTCGTCATTATGCCTTGCTCGTGCTTACCGTGACGTCGGTCGGGTTCGTGATGATGTCGAATACCGCCGAGCGCTTCTGCGACTGCGCGACCAGGGCTGCGATCTCCTCCGGCGTCGCTTCGGCATCGATTTCGTAATGCACCTTGATGCCGTCGAAGCCGTTTCGCACGCCGTCGTCGATGCCGAGGATGCCCTGCAGGTCCATTCCGGCCTCGAGCGTTGCCTTGACCGAGCGCAGCTGAATGTTGCGGTTCTGTGCAACCGATGCGATACCGGCACCCAGGCAGCCGGCCAGTCCGACGAGGACCATCTCGACCGGCGTCGCGCCGTTGTCCTCGGCCGCGAAAATCTCCGGGTGATCGGTGTCAAACGTGAATGTCTGGCGATGTTTCTGCTCGCCGCCGAGCCCGTAGAACCCGTCGACGGTCGCGCGGCTGTGCGTGCCGTTCAGCCACTCGCTGGTCGCACGCCACTTGAATCTTGCCGCCTCCGGGGCCTCCGTCAACGCCTCGCGCGCGCCCAGCAGGGCTTCCACGTTGACGCCGTTCTCGGCCTTTTGTGCTTCGATAGTCATCTGCTTTGCTCCTTGAGAAGTTTGAATTACCCCGGGTTCTTGCCGGGCAGGAGCAACTTTGCGGCCATTGCGTGGGACCCAGCGTGGCAGCGAGCGTGGAATTTTCAATTTTTGCGCAAGAGCCCGGCGTAGCGGTCGGGACGGGCTGCCACGGTGCCGCGTGGCGATCGATTCCAGGGCCCTTGTTCGATGCGGGTCAGGGGCGGTACTGGCGGAACGGCCAGACCCGCTCCACCGGCATTCCCGCCTCTCGCTGCGCGATCCGGACGGACTCGGCGTCCGGTGCGTGGTAGAGGCACATCATCCGCCTGCGATCCGCCGAGAAAAACGTTCGCACGAAGCGAACCCTGTGCACCTGCAGGCAGCCGGCTCCCGCGTCCTCGATGGCCTGGACTGCGGCAATATCGGCCGGCTCGTCGAAACGGCGTGCGACCACGACGTTGGCCTTCGCCAGCAGGGCCTCGTTGAACTCCGGCGCATCGTGGATCGTACCCGGCCAGGCAAGGCCGCGGGGCGAGCCAGCCTGCAGCATCGCGATCCGGACCGACTCCGCATCCGGGGCCGTGAAGTGGCAGAATAGCTCGCGGCCGTCCACCGACAGCAGGCTCCCCTGCCATACGCAGCGGTGCGTTTCGAGGCATCCGCCGGCTGTCTCGAACAGGGACTGCATGTCTGCCTCGGTCAGCGGCTTTTCCCAATGACGCTCGACGAATACGTCGGTCATTTCGCCTCCCTGCGTGCCGTTCGACCACGCTTGTCCTTCAGTCGCTCGACGATCTCATGCGTCCAGGCGGCGGCGCCTGCGCCGTGCAAACGCTCGACCTCTTTCGCGTGGACCGTGGCCGCTTGCCTGTCTCCGCGCGACGTACCGGCATGCGACAGCACGGCGTTCGCGATCAGCATTTCAGTCGCGCGCTCCAGCAGAGCGGCGTAGTCGAGCGCCTCGGTCGCTCGCGCGACTGCACTGTCGACCCGGCCTCGCTCGCAGTCCAGCAGCGCCGCACGGGTGAGAATGTATGCCAGCCGGTGTTTTGCATCCGCGACACGAAGATCGGCAAGCGCGGCGTCGAGCCCCTCCGATTCGTCGTCGATGGCGTAATTGCAGAGACCGAGTATCGCGCGCGCGAACGGCTCCTCGCTGCCCCCCCGCAGTTTCTCGCCGAGCATCAACAGCTCGTTGCAGCGCTCCCGGGCTTCAACGCATCGACCGCGTTGCAAGTCCAGCATCACGAGATACTCGTTCGCCTGGTATTCCGAGACCCGGTCGCCCGCCGACTTGCACAGCGTGCGAGCCTCGCGAAACAACTCCTCCGCCTCGCCCAGCCGGTTCTCGTGAAAGCGCAGCATGCCCAGGCCGGCCGCAATCGCCTGGTGGCTGAAATTGTTGCGCTCGGCCAGTGCGCTTACCTCCATCAGCATTGCATCTGCTTGCACGAGGTCGCGCTCGATCATCACGAGGCACTTTGCGGTTTCGGCAACACCGACGATGTGCGACTCGTCCTGCCCACCACGTACCACGCGCAGCGCCTGCATGGACTGCTCGCGCGCGGCATTCCAGTGCCCGTGTTCCCATCGGACCGTCGATGCCATGTGATAGCCGAGCCGCGCGTGCGCAAGCTCACCGTGATCCAGAGCCCGCTCGGCCAGCGCTGTATACTTCTTGGCCGCGGCCTCCCAGTCATCCAGCGGCCCGGCCGCGAGCAGGATATCGTGCAGCTCGATTTCGACGCGGACGCGCTCGGCGTCCGGAAGTTGCTCGGCCAGCTGCAGCCCCTGTCGCGCCAGCGACAGCGCGTCGTCGTTCGCAAAAAACCGCAAGCACAGGCGGCCGGCCGAAACCAGCGCGCGAGCCGCCAGCCCCTTGTCCTCGCTCAGCGCCGCGTGGTGGGCGAGATCGGCTGCCCGCGACAGGTCGCGCGCCATCGCCTGTTCGAGCAGCTCGGCCACCCGCCGATGCATGACCTGACGGCGCAGCGGCGAGATGTCGGTATAAACGGCGCGCGCGATCAATTCGTGGGCAAAACGCGGACCGCTGTCGGTGGCCAGCAACATGCCGTGTCGCTCCGCATCCTCGAGAACCGGGCCAACCCTGCTGGTATCGAGGCCGGTCAGCCGCACGAGCGTGTCCAGCTCGATGCGCGGGCTCAGCACGGCAGCCCAGCGCAGGACCTCGGCGCCGTCGACGCCGAAGCGCGCCAGCCAATCCCGCACGAGGTCGCTCAGGCTGCCGCTATCGGCACCCCGGACCTCGGCATGCGCCAGCTCGATCGCGAGGAGCGGGTTGCCGCCGGATTCGCGTGCCAGGCGCGCGGCATCCGCCCCTGGCACGAGGCTCGCGATCAGCGCCTCGGTAACGTCGAGCGACAAGGGCTCCAGCTGTACCTCGGTCAGCATGTTGTCGCGCCGCAGGCCCCGCAGCGCGAGCTGCATCGGGGCGTTGTCGCGCAGCTCGCCGTCCCGCGCGGTTGCGACGCCGAGCACCGGCCGATCCCGGTTCATGCGCAGCACGTAGTGCAGCGCCGCAGCGCTCGACTCGTCGCACCAATGAACATCATCGAAGATCAGGACCACGGGCCGCTTCGCGGACTCGCGGCCGGCGAGATCGCTCAGGCCTGCGAACAGGCGATCGCGGTTGTTGTCGTTGCCGGTGCCGAAGATCGACTCGTCCTGTCCGTCGCCTGTTGCGCGCAATGCGTCGAGCCACAGTGCAAATGGGCGGATCGTGTCCGATTCGAATGCGGCGGCACTCAGCACGAATGCGTCGCGCTCCCGTGACAGCGCGCGCAGGTGGTTCATCAAGTGAGTCTTGCCCATGCCCGGTGACCCGGTCAGCAGCATCAGGCCGGCGCGGCTGCGCGCGACGCCTTTCTCGAAGGTTTCGGCAACGAGCCGGACTTCGGCGTCGCGCCCGATCAGGCCCCGCCCGGCCGGTCGCCCCCGAACCGGCGGGGGCAGCGGCACGGCCGAGGACTTCGGCAGCGCGTCGATCCGCGGAGATCGGCGGGCAGCCTGCATGATGCCCCGCGGCGCGGCTCCCACCTCCTTCAGCATCCGGAGCCCGACCTGGTATTGCTCTTCGGCCTCGGCCGGCTGGTGGGCCGCGTTCAGCAAGTGGATCAGGCTTGCCCGGTAAGCCTCTTCGTACGGGAACAGGCCGACGAGTGCGCGTGCATGCGGCAGCGCGCGTTCCGGCTCATCGGCAAGGCGGCGCAGGAGTTCCGACAGCAGCGCGGCGCGGTCGCGCAGGGCCTGTTCGCGTTCGGCCACACACCAAGTATGGAATTCGTGGAAGTTCGAGAATTCGAGGCCCTCCAGAAAATTACCGCGAAAGCGCGCGGCGGCGGCTTCGAGCTCCGCGGTCTGCGCCGAGGCGAGGTCTCCGCCGACGAGTTCGCGGAGCTCACGGACGTCGATCGTGGCCCCCGCCGGGTCCATGCCGACCGAGTTGCGGTCGGCGACGATCCTCGCCCGTTTCTTGTCGTCGACGAGGCGGCGGAGCTTCGACAGGCTCCAGCGCAGCGAGCCGCGCGGGTCGTCCGGAACCTCCCACAGCAGCTCGCACAGGTGCTCTCGGCGAAATCGGCGGGGCTGCAGGCACAGATAAGCGAGCAGCGCGCGGGTCTTCTTGGACGGCGGCAACGGCAGCGCGCGGCCGTCTCGCAGTACCTCGAAGTCGCCCAGAAAGCGGAGTTCCAACCCCGTCATCGCAAAAATTCCAATCCTTTGAGGACTTTACTATAGGCGCGCCCCGCGCCGGTCCACAAGCACCTGCGGGCCAGGCCCGCCCCGGCGGTAAAAACCACGGTCGCTCCAACGCTGGCTTCCCCGCTGCGGCCTCAGCATTCCGTCCCATGTTCCATACCAGCGATTTCCGGAGACCGCTATGAACCGCTACACGCGCATCCTGGACGCGATCGGCAACACACCGCTCGTCGGCGCCAGGCTGGACCTACTACGGATCATCTACCGCGACAACGAAGGAGGCCGCCATGCCCCGCTACGACAACATACTGCAAACGATCGGCAATACGCCCCTGGTGCGCCTGAACAAGCTCGCCCCGGCGGGTATTAACGTATTCGCGAAGGTCGAGTCGTTCAATCCGCTCGGCTCCGTGAAAGACCGCATGGCCCTCGCCATCATCGAGGATGCCGAGCGCCGCGGCCTGCTGCGGCCGGGACAGACGGTCATCGAGGCGACCAGTGGCAATACCGGCATCGGACTGGCCATGGTCTGCGCCCAGCGGGGCTATCCGCTGGTCATCGTCATGGCCGAGAGCTTCAGCCTGGAGCGCCGCAAGCTGCTGCGCTTCCTCGGCGCCCGGGTCGTACTGACGCCGGCGGCCGAGAAAGGTACCGGCATGCTGAACAAGGCGGTCGAACTCGCCGAAAAGAACGGCTGGTTTCTCTGCCGGCAGTTCGACAACGAAGCCAACGCCGAAGTACACACGCGCACGACGGCGCCCGAGATCCTGGCCGACCTGGACGGCGAGCCGCTGTACGCTTTCGTATCCGGCTTCGGCACCGGCGGGACATTGCTCGGCGTCGCGCGCGGCCTGAAGGCCGCCGACCCGGGTATCGCGATCATCGCCGCCGAACCGGATAACGCACCGGTGCTGGCCAGCGGTATTCCGCAGCCTCGGGACGCGAACGGAAGGCCGACCGAGAGCCATCCTTACTTCAGGCCGCACCTGATGCAGGGCTGGGGCCCGGACTTCGTCTCCCGCCTCACCGAGAGAGCGATGGCCGAGGGACTGATCGAAGAGGTCATCCCCGTGGACGGCAACGACGCGCTGCGGCTGGCGCGTGCGCTCGCGACCCAGGAAGGCATTTTCGCCGGTACGTCGAGCGGCGCTACGCTGGCAGCCGCGCTCGAGATCGCGCGCCGCGCGCCCCCGGGCAGCAATATCGTGTGCATGCTGCCGGATACGGGCGAACGCTACATGTCCACGCCCCTGTTCGAGGGTATCGAGGTGGACATGAATGCGGCCGAGATCGAGCTGTCGCGCTCGACGCCCGGCTGCCAGTTCGAGCCACAGGCGGCCTGCCCCGCCCCGGCCGTGCCGATCCGCAGACCGGAGCCGGCACCGGCCGCCACACTCGACGAGGAAGCCGAGAATTTCGTCACCAACGTCGTGCGCGACCACGCAGTCGTCATGTTCGCGCTCGAATGGTGCGAGTTCTGCTGGGCTGTCCGCAAGCTGTTCGCGAAGCTCGGCATTCCCTACCAGAGCGTCGATATCGACTCCGTAGCGTTCCAGGAGGGCGATATCGGCGTGAAGATCCGCGATGTGCTGAAAGACCGGACAGGAGCGCCGACCATCCCGCAGATCTTTATCGGCGGCGCGCACGTCGGCGGCTGCATGGACCTGTTCGATGCCATGCGCGACGGCCGGATGCACCGGCTGCTGGACGACGCCGGCGTCGACTACGACCGCGAAACCGTCGTGGATCCGCATGCGCTGCTGCCGAAGTGGGTACATCCGCGTAAGAGCGCATAGACCTGACAGACACGAGGACAGATCATGATCGACAACGTACCCGTCATCGACATTGCCGAGCTCAACAGCCCGGCCTCGCTGGCAGCGATCGACCGCGCCTGCCGGGAATGGGGTTTTTTCCAGGTCACCGGGCACGGCATCGACCCGCCGCTGCTGCAAAGCATCTTCGCCGTGTCGCGCGAGTTCTTCGGCCAGCCGACCGATGACAAGCGCCGGATACTGCGCGATGCGGACAACCCCTGGGGCTTTTACGACCGGGAGCTGACAAAGAACCGCCAGGACTGGAAGGAGATCTACGACTTCGGTCGCGCCGACGGCGACAAGCTGAAGCCGCGCTGGCCTGTGGGCCTGTTCCGCTTGCGTTTCGAGCCGGTCGTGCGCGCCTACTACGCTAACTGCAAGTCGCTCGCGCTCCGGCTGCTGTCCGCCATCGCCTCGAACCTCGGCGTGGACCCGGACAACCTGGCGCGCGGCTTCGACAGCGCGCATACCAGCTTCCTCCGGCTGAACTACTACCCGAAATACCCGCACATCGCGGCCGGGGATGGCAGGCCTTTCGGCGTCGGCGAACACACCGACTCCGGGGCGCTGACCCTGCTCCTGCAGGACGAGCAGCCGGGGCTCGAGGTATGCCGCGACGGCCGCTGGTACCTCGTCCCACCGACACCCGGCGCGCTGGTCGTCAACATCGGCGACATGATCCAGGTCTGGTCGAACGATCAGTACCGCGCCGCTCTGCACCGCGTGGTTACCAACCCGCGTGCCGACAGGTACAGCGTGCCTTTCTTCCTCAACCCGTCGTATGAAACGACCTACGAGCCGCTGCCCACGACCGTCAACGCGCTTCGACCTGCCCGCTATCGCCGCATCAACTGGCGCGAGTTTCGCAGCTTGCGGTCGGCCGGCGACTACGCGGACCTCGGCGAGGAAGTCCAGATCTCTCATTACCGCCCCTAACGGAGTTTTTGCACCATGGCATTTATAAAGACGATCAAAGCCGGCGACGCGGACGGCGCGGTTGCCGCAATGTACGAACGCCAACAGTCGGCCTGGGGTTATGTACCCAACTACGCAAAGGTGTTCTGTCACAGGCCCGAGGTAATGACACGCTGGGGCATGCTGTTGGCCGAGATCAAGCGGCCGATGGACAAGCGCCGATTCGAACTCGTGACCTTTGTCGCCGCGCACGAACTGCGCAACACGGCCTGCTCGCTGGCACACGGCAAGGCCCTCCGCGACTTCTTCTCTGACGAGCAGATCGTCGCGATTGCCGCCGGGCGGTTCGAGGGCACGCTGACCGAGGCCGAGCAGGTCATGGTCCGGTTCGCCCGGCAGATTGCGAAGGACGCGTCGAAAGTCACGGCGGGCCAGGTCGCCCGGCTGCTGGAACTGGGCTACACGGATGCCGACATTTTCGACATTGCGGCAACCGCCGCAGGGCGTGCCTTCTTCACGAAGATGCTCGATGCGCTGGGTGTCGAATCGGACGCGCCGTTCCTGGCGATCGACGACGCCTTCCGCCGACCGCTGACGGTTGGCCGCCCCATCGACGTGCGCGAACCGGAGCGGATGCCGGAGGCACTGGCGGCGACCGGCTGAGGCATTGGTCGCCCGCGGAGCGGGTTCCTGCGGCGGGAGCCCGCCCTGCGGGCGACCACAGCGGTGCCGTGATCCGGCCGATCAGCCGTGCGCGTGCGGCCGGTATGGCCTGCGAAAATGCACGACCAGGCCGCCGGCCAGCACGAACAGCGACCCCCACATCGTGCGGCGCCAGATACTGCGACCGGCTTCGACGATGTCGAACTCGCGGACCCAGATCGTTTCGCAGGCACCGTCGCCGGTGTCACGGCGCGTCGTGCTGGTGCCGCGCGTGCCCCCCGGTCCGGTGTAGCTCGCGAGCCAGCCGCGAATCCGCAGCTGGTCGCCGACGTTCAACCCGGTAACGCGATCGCGGATGAATTCGTCGTCAGAGAGCAGGTGGTTGTTCGACAGCGCATAAATATCGAATCGTTGCCACGCGTCCGTGTCCTTTGTCTGCACATTGCAGGTGAAGATGCCGTTCCAGAAGTCCAGCTTGTCCAGCCGCGGGTGCGTCGCGTTGTCGCCCCACACCACGCACACGTCGAGCATGTTCAGGTGGTCCCCGGCCTGGCGGTGCATCCGGCTCGAGCCGTCGTGATGCCGGTAGGACACCACGATGCCGAAAAGCTCGTAGTCGTATTCCGGGTCGACGCGGTACTCGACACCCTCGTAGTGCGCGGTAAACGCCTGCTCCCGCGTTGCCGACTGGCGCGGCTCGGCGGCGATTTCCGGCCGCAGGCGGAGGTTTCCCGGAATGTCGTTCCGGTTCCAGAACGACACGAGCAGTGTCGCGAAGCTGGCCGTGATGAGCAGGTTATTGATGCGCATACCGATGGCTGAGGTCCGGGACGTGCGGTCAGTCTACGCAGGCCCGGCTGCGGGAGGCGGGATCCAGGTCGCGTTCCGGCAAGATACGGGATCGGAATTGACAGGCGCAGGCTTCGCGGGCGAACCTGCATGGAGGTCAGACAATACCCCGGAGGACTCGATGCACGTTACCGTTGCCTGCACCCAGATGGCCTGCAGCTGGGATACCGGGTCCAACGTCTCCCGGGCCGAGTCGCTGGTGCATCGCGCCGCCGATGCGGGCGCCAACATCGTGCTGCTGCAGGAGCTCTTCGAAACGCCCTACTTCTGCATCGACGAACAGCACGAGCATTTCGAGCTGGCG
>Ga0224505_10001448_pt1 | contig 14963 bp, 13 predicted proteins | sample SF_Jan12_sed_USG_FD_169102 | JGI IMG/M metagenome (GOLD analysis project Ga0224505, IMG submission 169102) | Sediment microbial communities from San Francisco Bay, California, United States - SF_Jan12_sed_USGS_4_1 | ecosystem: Environmental > Aquatic > Marine > Sediment | place: USA: California... | reverse complement strand
GATCAAGGACTTCGACGACAACTCGCCCTCGAACGCGCGAGTCAACCTCTTCATCAAGAACAACGGCGCGACGATCGGATCGAAGAGCGACGCGGCTGACGGCCAGGGCACCGGAGAAGTGTCCGCGTTTGCAGCGTCCTACAACATCTCCGAGACCGCGGGGTCGAACACGAACCTGAGCAACTACTCGACAACCGTGGCCTGTATCGACGAGGCCAACTCAAACGTAGCGGTGAACGTGACGAGCCCGGTTCTCACGGGCGGTACCCGCAGCGGTACGGTCGTTGTAACGGTGGACAGCGATATCAAGTGCACGTTCACCAACACGCTCATCACCGGGAAGATCGAGTTGGTGAAGGACTTCGACGTGAACTCGCCGGCAAACGCCCGGGCGAGCCTTTTCATCAAGAACAGTGACAACACCGTCACGGTCGGATCGAAGAGCGACGCGGCGGATTCCGAAACGACGGGCGAGAAGACCGTAGTCCCGGGCTCCTACAACATCTCGGAGACCGCAGGCTCGAACACGAGCCTGAGCGACTACGTGACCACCGTGGCCTGCGTGAACGAGGCGAGCTCCAATGCTGTCGTGACCGTGTCGAGTCAGGTTGTCACCGGGGATACTCGTAGCGGGACGGTGTCGGTCGCTGCCGGAGCCGACGTAAAGTGCACGTTCACGAACGTGCGGCGGACGTTCACGATCGTCGCGTACGTCTGTGAGACGACGGGTGGGACGGCGACGCTCTACAAGAGCAATGTCGCTCTCCCGCAGCCAGGGGGTACCACGAAGACGACCGCAACGTCACCTCCGGGGTCGGCAACAGCGGCGCAGGCATGCGCATCTGCCGCGAACTTCACGAATCAAGCGACGGGAGACATCGATGCGCGAATCAGCATCGGTGCCACCGCCCTTCCGTAAGGCGACGTCGATTCGTCGAATTGAAGGGGCCGGCGACCGGCCCCTTCAATTCCGCATCCCTGTCCTCTAACCTGCGACGGGCAGTTCGTATGTCGCCATCACGGTCCACTTCTTGCCGCGCGATAGCTGCTGACGCGCCGACACCGAGTACGTACCCGGGTCGTCCGTCGTGAACGTGAACGAGATGCATCCGGCGGCGTCAGGGGCGGCACCGAGGAAGGCCAGCGCGTTGGGTTTCTGGACGTCGACGTATACGTCCGTCCCAACCTCGTAACCGCAACCCGAGCCCCAGACACGGCCCCAGGCAGGTGCTTCGTTCGGCGTGATCGAGATCGTGGCGCCACTTCCTGGCTTTCCGGCAAAGGCGAATGGAACGGCTATCGCAAGTGCAGCGATGGTGACGGCGAGCATGATGTGACGCATTGGCGGCACTCCTTTCCGACGCCGTTCGTCTGCGGCTAAGAACGTGCGTCCAGGCACACGTCGGCTGCAAGTCGGCAGTCCAGGTGCCTCGGACGAGTGACGCGGGGTCGAGGGGCTACCATCCGCCCGCGTGGCGAAGCACCAGCTCACAGAGCTCGCGACCGGCGAGCGCGTCGTCTCGGAGCGCCTCTCTGGCGTCCGCTCGGTCGCCATCGGCTTCTGGATCGGCGCTGGCTCCCGCGACGAGCCCGACGCACGCGCCGGCATCTCGCACTTCATCGAGCACCTGCTCTTCAAGGGCTCCTCGCGCTACTCGGCCCAGGAGATCGCCGAGATCTTCGACGGACTCGGTGGCGAGCTGAACGCCGCGACCTCGCGCGAGACGACCGTCGTCTACGCGCGCATCCCCGACGAACGGCTCGAGATCGCGATCGACGTGATAGCCGACATGGTCTTCCTACCGTCCTTCACCGATGTCGACTCGGAAAGGGAGGTCGTGCTCGAGGAGATCGCGATGGTGGAGGACACGCCGCACGACCTCGTGCATGACTTCGCCGCCGAGGCGGTCTTCGGATCGCATCCGCTCGGCCGGCCCGTCATCGGGCGCGCGGACGTTATCTCCTCGGTCTCGAAGCGAGCGCTCGCGTCCTACCACCGGCGGGCGTACTCGGGAGAGGAGATCGTCGTGGCGGCTGCGGGGAATCTCCGGCACGAGCAGCTCGTCTCGCTGCTGCAAGAGCGCCGGAACGGCGCCACAACCGGAGGCGGACTCCCCGCCCGGAGGTCGGTTCGAGACCTACCGCCGCCGGGCCTTCGCTTCCAATCCAAGGAAACCGAGCAGTACCACGTCTGTCTGAGCGCTCCCGGGATCGCGCGCATGGACGAGCGTCGCTTCGCGGCATCGATCCTCGACGCGATCGTGGGCGGCTCGGCCTCGTCGCGGCTCTTCCAGGAGATTCGCGAGAAGCGCGGGATGGCGTACTCGGTCTACAGCTACTCGTCTCAGTATGCCGACGCAGGGCAGATCGGCCTGTATGTCGGCACGCGGGAGGAGAGCCTCGCCGCTTGCCTCGAGATAGCCGTCGCCGAGCTCGCCGACGTGGCTGCCGGCAACGTGCGCAGTGACGAGCTCGAACGGGCGAAGGAGAACCTCAAGGGAAGGCTCCTCTTGGCGCTGGAATCGACGTCGAATCGTATGACCCGACTCGGGAAGGCGACGATCACGGACACGCCGCTTCTCCGGACGGCGGAGATCGTTCGACGGCTCGAGGTGGTCTCGGCGGAGGATGTCGCCGAGCTGGCCGACGAGCTCCTTGCTCCGGAGCGACTGTCCGCGGCCGGAATCGGGCCCGACGAGGGCCTGTTCCGCGAGGCAGTCGCCCGCGTCAACCCCGCCCTCCTCTCGAAGTCGGCCTAGTGCGAATCGCGCTGTACGGATCGCGGGGGAAGGTCGGCGTCGTTCTCGAGCCCGCGCTCCTCGCTGCCGGCCACGCCGTTGTCGACGGGCGGGAAGCCGGGCCCGACGGATGCGACGCAGCAGTGGACTTCACTCGACCGGACGCAGTCGTCGCCAACGTCGATCGATGCCTCGCAGCGGGCGTCCCTGTCGTGATCGGCACGACTGGCTTCGATTTCGGCGCGCTCAACGTGCGCGCCAAGGAGGCGGGAGTGCCGTGCTTCCATGCGCCGAACTTCGCGCAGGGCGCAGTTCTCATGATGCGCTTCGCCGAGGAAGCGGCGAAAGCGTTCCCGCGCGCCGAGATCGTCGAGCTCCACAGCGAGGCCAAGCGCGACGCCCCCTCGGGGACGGCGAAGGCGACGGCGGCGCGGATGGGAACCGATCCGACGATTCACTCAGTGCGCCTGCCAGGGCTGGTTGCGCACCAAGAGGTGATCTTCGGCGGACCGGGGGAGACGCTGACGATCCGGCACGACACGACGTCGCGCGAGGCGTTCGTGCCGGGTGTGCGGCTCGCCCTCGAGAAGGTGCGCGAGTTGCCACCCGGCCTCACGGTCGGGCTAGACGCACTGCTGTGAGGGGTGTCGCGGACGGCTAGCGCGCACTCTCCCTGATCGCTGCGAGCAGCTCCTGGTGCCGCCTCTCCTCGTCGCTCGGCTCCTCCGCCTTGGCCTTTGAAACCCGCGCCATGATCATCTCCATGGGCTTGACGACGAAGAAGAAGATCGCGGCCGCAGTCGTGACAAAGACGATCGCAGCCGTGATGAACGCGCCGTAGCCGAACAAGGCGTCGTTGATCGTGAACGTCAGGCCGCTGAAGTCAGGCTTGCCGATGATCATGGCGACGATCGGCATGATCAGGTCGTTCACGAACGACGTGATGAGTGCGGCGAAGGCGAGGCCCAGTACGAAGGCCACTGCAAGCTCGACGAGGTTGCCACGCATGAGGAAGTCGCGGAAATCTTTGATCACGGTGTGCCTGCCTCCGGTGTCGTAGGATCTAGGTGTGTTCGGCGAGATACTGACGGCAATCGTCACGCCGTTCAAGTCGGACCTGTCGGTCGACATCGAGCGGTTCCGTGCTCTCGCCTCGTACCTCGTCGACAATGGCTCCGACGGCGTCGTCGTCACCGGAACGACAGGCGAGTCGCCGACGCTTTCCGACGACGAGCGCTTCGCCCTGTACGAGGTGGCCGTGGACGAAGTCGGTGATCGCGCCACGGTCGTCGCAGGCACCGGGACGTACTCCACCGAGCACTCGGTTCACCTCACGGCCCGCGCTCACGAGATCGGCGTGCACGGCTTCCTCGTGGTCACGCCCTACTACAACAAGCCTCCCGTGCGCGGGATCGTCGCCCATTTCGAGGCGATCGCCGCGGTCTCGGACAGGCCGATCATCGTCTACAACATTCCCGGCCGCGTCGTCCTGAACCTCGCGACCGAGGCGATCGCCCAGCTTGCCGAGATTCCGAACGTCCAAGCGGTGAAGCAGGCGAATCCTGACCTGGATCAGGCGCGACGTATCGTCGAACTCGGGCTCGACTTGTACGCTGGCGACGACGATCTCGTGTTCCCGTTCCTGGAGGTTGGGGGGCGGGGAGGGGTGTGCGTTCACACCCACGTGGTGGGACCTCAGGTGAAGGAGATGCTCATGCGATTCCGGGCCGGCGACGTCGAAGGAGCGCGGGCGCTTGACCTGGAGCTCGCGCCGTCGATCGACCTGCTCCGTGTCGTGGTGAACCCGATTGCAATCAAGTGTGCGCTGAACCTGCTCGGCCACGAGGTCGGTGGCGTCCGTCTGCCGCTGGTCGCGGCCACGGACGACGAGCGCGAGGCGGCACGTGGCTGCCTCGAGCGTCTCGGGCTGCTCGCCTCGGTCACTGCATAGCGACCGCTGCCCTACGCCGCCCGTAGACTCACCGGTCGATGAGCGACACGCTTCGGATCATTCCCCTCGGCGGCCTCGGCGAGGTCGGCAAGAACATGACCGTCTATGAGATGGACGGCGAGATTCTTGTCGTCGACGCCGGGCTCGCGTTCCCACGGGACGAGCACCTCGGCGTCGATCTCCTGCTCCCCGATGTCGGCTACCTGGCGGGTCGGCGCGTGCGCGCGGTCATTCTCACGCACGGACACGAGGATCACGTCGGCGGCCTCCCGTACCTGCTGCGCGAGGTCGAGGTGCAGACGATCATCGCGACGCGGCTGACGCTCGGACTCGTCAAGTCGAAGCTCAACGAGCACGGTCTCGGGCAGGCGGCGGAGCTCCTCGAGGCCGCACCGGGCGACGAACCGCTCGAGCTTGGCCCGTTCACCGTCGAGCTCGTCCGCGTCGCCCACTCGATTCCCGACGCCGCCGCATTGGTGATCGAGACAGCGGCCGGACGCGTGGTGCACACGGGCGACTGGAAGCTCGACCACACGCCGATCGACGGGCAGAAGACGGACGTCGGCAAGCTCGCCGAGATCGGGAACCGAGGCGTCGACCTCCTCCTCGGGGACTCGACGAATGCAGAGCGGCCCGGGAACACCGGATCCGAGCGGCTCGTCGGTGAAGCCTTCCGAGCGCTCTTCCCGCTGCGTCGAGGGAAGATCCTCGTGGCGTCGTTCGCATCGAACATCCACCGCATGCAGCAGGCAGCAGAAGTCGCCGTCGAATGCGGCCGCAAGGTGACGGTCGTCGGGCGCTCCATGAAGAAGAACCTGAACATCGCCAGCAATCTCGGCTATGTCTCGCTCCCCGCGGACGCGGTGATCAATCCGGACGAAGCCGCTCAGCTTCCACCTGAGCGGGTGCTGGTGCTCTGCACCGGGAGCCAGGGCGAGCCGATGTCGGCGCTTACACGCATCGCGTACGGCGACCACAAGGCCGTGTCCGTCGAGCCGGGCGACACGGTGATCATCTCTGCGAAGCCCGTTCCCGGCAACGAGCTGCGCGTGCACGACTCGATCAACCAACTCGCGCGCGCAGGTGCCGAGGTCTTGCACGAGGAGATCGCGACCGTGCACGTCTCGGGCCATGCCTGCCAGGAGGAGTTACGGACGATGCTGTCGCTCCTGCGACCGCGCCACGTCATGCCGATTCACGGCGAGTACCGCATGCTCGCGGCGCACGCAAAGCTCGCACGCGAGGCCGGGGTTCCCGAGGAGCGGATCCTCATCGCCGAGAACGGCTCGGTGGCGGAGCTTTCGCGCGGTGTCGCTCGCCTCGTCGATCGCGTCAACGCGGGTATCACGTTCGTCGACGGCCTGCGGGTCGGGGAGCTTCAGGATGTGGCCCTGCGCGACCGCCGGCGGCTTGCGGACGACGGTGTGTTGATCGTCGTGACCACGCTCGCGTCGTCGGACGGAGGCGAGATCGCGCCACCGGAGCTCATTGCGCGCGGTTTCGGAGAGTCGGAGGACCTACTGGACGAACTGCGCGTCGAGGCCGATCGTGTGGTTCGTGAGCTCGCAAAGGGACATGTCACGGAGATCAAGCTCCTCCAGGAGCACATCCACGACGCTGTCGGCCAGATCGTCTACGACCGCACCCGGCGGCGTCCGATGATCCTTCCGGTCGTCATCGAGGTTTAGTGGTCGCTCCGGAAGATACGGCACCCCTTCGCGCGACTGCGAACACTTCGCATGCCGTCGTCCTCAGTCGGCCACATACCTTCTGGTATGCGGCCTCCCTGCGTCCTAGGCCTGCTCGGTTCTCGCCGGCGAATGGGCACCGGACTTCCCGGAGAGACGACTAGCTAGATGGCCGGTTGGGACTCGGTTATCGAGGGCAACGCAGCGAGCAAGCTCTCGGCTGCGCGGCTCATCCGCCAGCTGCGCGCGTGCGAGGCGTCGTCGCTGGCGTTCTGCCGGCTCCTCGAGCGGTGGGGAAGGGGCGACGCAATGCCCGCTACCCCGGGAGGCCGCCAGGCCGCCCTACGGCATGCAGCGGATCGGGTCGAGACTGCCATCGCAGGTCTCGAACAACCGCTTTCGCAGTATCTCTTGGAGCTGGAACCCGAACGCGCCGAGGGCCGGTCGTGGTACGGCGGGCCAGGAGCGGGGGAGCTCGTCGAGTGGCGGCCGATACTCGATCGCGCGGGAGTGCGCGCGTGCCCGAACCGCGTGGCCGCCGTCTACCTCGAGCTCGCCGTGCTCGTACGGGCGCTCGAGGGGCTGACGACGGCGGCGAGCCTCGATGCGGTACCCGACCGCTCGTCGCTCTGGGCCGGCCTATTCGATCTTCAGGACACCCTGCTCGGGTCGACGGTCGACGACCTGCGCGCCCTCGCCGCCTGATCGAGCTCGTACCGGTGAGCGCTCCGCGCATCGTCGTCGTCGGGTCGATCAATCTCGACCTCGTCGCGCGCTGCAAGCGGCTTCCACGGCCGGGCGAGACAATCAGCGAAGCGTCGCTTGCGCGATATCCAGGAGGAAGGCAAGGGCGCGAACCAGGCAGTCGCGTGCGCCCGCCTCGGGGCCGACGTGACCATGATCGGCGCCGTCGGCCGCGATCCACAGGCAGAGGAGGCGCTCGTTGGTCTGCGAGAGGCAGGCGTGTCTCTCCAGCTCGAGGTCCTCGATGAGCCGACGGGAGTCGCGCTCATTCTCGTGGACGCCGACGGAGAGACCGAGATCGTGGTGGCGCCGGGTGCGAATGCGGCCCTCGCGGAAATCCGTCTTCCGGAACACGATGCCGTCCTCTGCCAGCTCGAGATACCGGATGCCGCGGTGCTCGCCGCGTGGGAGGAGTGCACAGGGGTCTTCTGCCTCAACGCCGCTCCGGCTCGCTCGATCGCCGTCGATCCCGACCTCACCGTGGTGAACCGCTTCGAGCTGGAGACGCTCTCCCGCCGAGACGGGCTGGTCGCAGTCACGCTTGGAACGGAAGGAGCGGTGCTCTACGAAGACGATGAGGAGATCGCTCGCGCGACGCCTCCGGTCGTCGAGACCGTCGACGGGACGACGGCAGGCGACGCGTTCACCGCGTGCCTTCTGGTCTCGGTGCTCGAGGGCCGCGAGCCGCAGACGGCGCTCGAGCGAGCGTGCGCCGCATCCCGCATGGGCGCACAGCCGTCGCTCCCGACGACTGCTGAGATCGACGCGATTCTTCGCTCGTGACGAGCTGCTAGCCGGACGCCGCGTCAAGCAGGGCGACAAGCCGCTTGGGCGCGACTATCCGGTAGCTCTCCTCGACCCAGTCGCACAACAGTGTGAGGTCGACGTCCTCGTCGTCGGAGGGAACCGTCACCCAGCCGGCCTTGCCGAGACCGTAGCCGCTCGGCAGGGCGCCCTCGATCGAGAGCGCGTGGCCGTGCGACTCGACGAGCTTCACCGTGACCCTGCTCGCGGATGCTTCTCCACCGAGAAAAACGAAGATCTTCTTGCCCACCTTCACCACGGTCTCGGCCCAAGGGTGATCCTCGACGACCTCGGGCAAGGAGAGCGCGAAAGCGAGGAGATCTCTCCGGACGCTGTCCACGTGGGCGCACGATACTCGCGCCATGTCTCAGGAGCCGATCCCAGTCATCCTCGACTGCGACCCCGGGCACGACGACGCGATCGCGCTCTTGCTCGCGCTCGCGAGCCTCGAGCTCGACCTGCTCGGGGTGACGACGACGTACGGAAACCAGACGCTCGCGAAGACGACGGCGAATGCACTTCGGATCCTCGAGCTGGTCGGGCGCGCTGACGTCCCGGTGGCGTCGGGCGCGGCCGCGCCTCTCGAGCCCGGAGTCGCGCGCAAGTCTGAGCTCGGAGGAGCGCGCCGTCGCACGGCGAATCGACCGACCATGGCTGCCCGAAGAAAGAAGCGGCCGCTTCGGCCGCGCGTCCCCTCGCGCGTCAAGAGGCGAAAGCAACGTCGCACGCGCTCCCATCACGAGAACGAGCTGCTGGGGCTCGCGCTCCTCGCGCTCGGCCTCGTGTTCTGCGCGATCCTCTACCTCGGCCTCGACGGCGGCGCGGTCGGCTCCTGGCTTGCCGACGCGCTCCAGCAGGTGCTCGGCAGCGCTGCGTACGTTCTTCCCATCGTCCTTCTTGTCCTGGGCGGGCTCATGCTCGCCCGTAGCGCCCTCCTCGAAGTGCGACCGTTCAGGCTGGGCGTCGGTGTCAGCTTTCTCGGTCTGATGACGCTCCTCGGCAAAGACAGCGGAGGATGGATCGGGATGGCCATCGGCGGCACGCTGGCTGCGCTGATAGGCGAGACGGGAGCGGCGATCATCGGAGGCGCGCTTCTTCTCGGCGGCCTCCTGCTCGTGACGGGCGCATCGACCGGCGCAATCCTCCGGCGCACGGGTCACGTTGTGCAGCGCGCCAGCTCGGGTGCGATGCGTGCTTTCGACTGGGTGTCGAGCGAGTCGCAGACCGCCGAGGACGTCGGGTTGCCGCCGACGCTCGTTCCCGCGCCTGCTCGAGGCGTGCTCGACGGAGCGGAGGCCTACCCGGACATCGTCGGGGAAGCGCCATCGGGAGATCCACCGCCGCTCATCGCCGACGGGCCCGAGCCGGAGTTCGAAAGCGTCGAGACCGTCTTCGAGACTTCCGCAGAGCACTCTGAGTACCGACTTCCCGATCGCACGCTCCTGCGCAGCTCACCGGCGGTTGCGGCCTCGAGCGGCGACCCGGGAGCCCGCACGGCAGATCTTCTCGTGCGAACACTGTCCGAGTTCGGTGTAGACGCCACGGTCTTGGGGCAGATCTCCGGCCCGCGAGTCACGCGCTACGAGCTGCAGCTCTCGCCCGGAACGAAGGTTTCGAAGGTCGCGGGTCTCAAGGACGACCTCTCCTATGCACTTGCCACGACGGAGATCCGGATCCTCGCCCCGATTCCGGGGAAGCAGGCCGTTGGCGTCGAGGTCCCGAACCTCTCGCCGCGGCTCGTCACCCTCGGCGACATCTACGACGACCTACCGGCCTCCGCGAGCCCGCTCGCAGTCTGGCTCGGCAAGGACATCTCTGGCAACTCGGTCTGGACCGACCTCGCTCGCATGCCGCACCTTCTCATCGCGGGCACCACGGGCTCGGGCAAGTCGGGCTGCATCAACACGATTCTCACGTCGACGTTGCTGCGTGCCACGCCCGACGACGTGCGAATGATCCTCATCGACCCGAAGCGCATCGAGCTCGGCTACTACGAGTCGATCCCGCACCTGATGACGCCGGTCGTCTCGAGTCCGAAGGAGGCGGCGGTCGTCCTCATGAACGTCGTCGCAGAGATGGATCGCCGCTACGAGCGGCTCTCGTTCGTCCGCGCCAGGAGCCTGCCCGAGGCGAACCGGGCGCTTCGCGCGCGCGGGGAGGCAACGCTTCCGTACCTCCTCGTGGTCATCGACGAACTCGCCGACCTGATGATGATCTCGCCGCAAGCCGTCGAGGACTGCGTCATCCGACTCGCCCAGAAATCACGGGCTGTCGGGATCCACCTCGTGCTCGCCACCCAGCGACCCTCGGTGGACGTCATCACCGGGATGATCAAGGCCAACGTCCCGTCACGCATCGCATTCGCCGTCTCCAGCCAGACCGACTCGCGCGTGATCCTCGACACAGCTGGCGCCGAGAGCCTCCTCGGGCAGGGCGACATGCTGTTCAAGCCGCTCGGAACATCCCGCTTGCAGCGACTTCAGGGCGCGTACGTCACCGAGGAAGAGGTCGCGCTCGTCGTCGAGCAGTGCCGCTCGCAGCGTGGCCAACAGCTCGACGAGTCGCTCCTCGAAGCGCCCGAAGTGGCGTACGAGGAGGGTGAGGAAGACGGCGAGTTCGACCCCGACGAGGATCCGCTGCTCGATCGAGCGATCGAGATCGTGGTCCAGACACAGACTGCCTCTGTCTCGTTGCTACAACGCAGACTCCGTGTCGGATACACGCGCGCGGGCCGCCTGATCGACATGCTCGAGCGCCGCGGGATCATCTCCGGCTACGAAGGATCGAAGCCGCGGCGCGTGCTCGTGTCCGAGGCCGACGTCCATACGGTCTGACGCAGCGCCTGGATCAGTAGTCTCCCGCAGCCTCCGGAGGCCTTTACCCACTTGAGAACTGGGCCAACTTACGGTTAGATCAAGCTTCCGTACAAGGGCAGCAGACCAAATCGAAGGAGGGCAAGTGACCAGAAGCAGATGGACGCTTGGCGCGGCGCTGTGCCTCATGGCAGCTTTTGCGCTGGTAGCGGGCTCCGCTGGGGCGGCAAGTTCCCAGAAGAAGGACTTCAAGATGGCGATCGTCACCGACATCGGGAGCCTCCAGGACAAGTCGTTCAACGAGCTCGCCAACAAGGGACGCATCGCCGCCGGGAAGAAGCTCGGAATCCCGACGCGCGTCTACGTAACGACCAAGGCCGAGGACCGTCTACCGAACCTCCTGGCAGCCGCCTCGGCTGGGTACGACCTCATCTTCGGCGTCGGCTTCTTCCATGCGGAGCATCTGAACACCGTCGCTCCCCGGTACCCGAATCAGAAGTTTGCCGGTATCGACGTGACGAAGTTTCTCTTGCCCGCGAACCCGAAGAACTTCACCGGAATCGTGTTCGCCGAGCACGAGGCCGGCTACCTCGTCGGGTACCTCGCTGGACTCACGGCGAAGCGTCAAGGCGGCAAACAGGTCGTCAGCTCGGTGGGGGCGAACGCAGTTCCCGCGATCGTGAAGTACATGAGCGGCTACATCCAGGGCGCCAAGAGAGCGAATCCGAAGATCACGGTGCTCTCGAACTACGCGAACGACCCGACCTTCAGTGACCAGGCGAAGTGCAAGGAAGTCGCACTGCGGCAGATCGCTCGCGGCTCTCAGGTCGTCTTCCAAGTCGCCGGCGGCTGTGGCCTCGGTGCCCTCTCGGCGGCGAAGGAGAAGAAGGTGTGGGGGATCGGCGTGGACGCTGACCAGTCGTACTTGGGAGCGCACATGCTCACGAGCGCGGTCAAGAAGGTCGACCTCAGCGTCGTGAAGATCACTCGGCGTGCGTACAACGGCGCGCTCACGGGCCAGTTGGACTTCCCCTTCACCGTCAAGAACGGGGGCATCGGCTACGGCAAGGTGAGCCCGAGGGTGCCGAAGGCGGACATCGCGAAGCTGAATGCGATCAAGAGGCAGATCGCCAACGGCAAGATCAAGATCAAGCAGACCGTGAAGTTCTAGAACGTAAGGAGGCGGGCAAGAGGCCCGTACCCTTCGACAGGATTGGAGTTGGGGGTCGGATCCGATGGGTCCGACCCCCGCTCGGTTCTCACGACCGCCTAGAATCGTGACTCACGTGGCTTCCGAACCTCCGGTCCTCGAGCTCCGCGGCATCACGAAGCAGTTTCCCGGCGTCCTCGCGAACGACCACATCGACTTCGACCTTCGCCGCGGCGAGGTGCACGCGCTGCTCGGCGAGAACGGCGCGGGCAAGTCAACGCTGATGAACGTCCTCTACGGGCTCTACCACCCGGATGAGGGCGAGATCCGCATCGACGGAGAGGTCGTGCGCATGGGCTCGCCCCAGGAGGCCATCGCCAGGGGGATCGGGATGGTGCACCAGCACTTCATGCTCATCCCGGTGATGTCGGTCGCGGAGAACATCGTCCTCGGCGTGGAGCCGCGCCACGACGTCGTCCTCCTCGACTACAAGGCGGCGAGGGACCGCGTTCGCGATCTCGCGTCCTCGTTCGACTTCGCGATCGACCCGGATGCGCTGGTTCACGACATCACCGTCGGACAGCAGCAGCGGGTCGAGATCTTGAAGGCGCTCTACCGCAAAGCTGACATTCTGATCCTCGACGAGCCGACCGCTGTCCTAACGCCGCAGGAAACGGGTGAACTCTTCGGGATCCTGCGCTCGCTGCAACAGGAAGGGATGTCGATCGTCTTCATCACCCACAAGCTCAACGAGGTGCTCGAGATCGCAGACCGGATCACGGTTCTCCGGCGAGGGAAGACGGTCGAGACGCTTCCGGCAAGAGGTGCGACCGAGGAAGGACTCGCACGGCTCATGGTCGGCCGCGAGGTCCTCCTTACGGTGGATAAGCCGGCGGCCTCACCGGGCGACGTGCTGCTCCAGGTCGAGGGATTACACGTGCGGGACGATCGAGGGCTGGAGAAGGTCAGGGACGTGTCGCTCGACGTGCGCGCGGGAGAGATCGTCGCGATCGCAGGCGTTGACGGCAACGGACAGACCGAGCTCATCGACGCGCTGACGGGGCTACGCAAGAGCGAGTCCGGGCGCGTCGTCCTGGCTGGAAGCGACGTTACCCGCGAAAGTGCGAAGGCTCACTTCGAGCAAGGCCTCGGCCACATCCCCCAGGATCGCCAGCACCGCGGGCTCGTCCTCGACTTCTCGATCGCCGAGAACATCGCGCTTCACGACTTCCGCAAACCGCCGGACTCGCGCTTCGGGTGGCTCTTCCCGGGCCGGCTCGTCGAAAGCGCGCGCCGCCTGATCAAGGAGTTCGATGTCCGCGGCGGGAACCCCCAGACGTACGCGAGCGCTCTCTCGGGCGGAAACCAGCAGAAGGTCATCCTCGCCCGCGAGATCAACCGGGATCCACGTGTCCTCATCGCAGCGCAACCGACGCGCGGTCTCGACGTTGGCGCCATCGAGTTCGTGCATCGCCGGCTCGTCGAGGAGCGCGACGAGGGTCGCGGAGTGCTCCTCGTCTCGCTCGAGCTCGAAGAGGTGATCTCGCTCGCCGACCGCATCCTCGTCATCTACGAGGGTGAGATCGTCGGCGAGTTCCCGCCGACGGCGACCGAGGAGGAGCTCGGCGTCGCGATGACGGGCGGCGGCAGACAGGGGGGTGGTGCATGACGACAGTCATGCAGAAGGGCTTGCTTCCCCCCGAGGAGCCGGACTCGACAGGCGCTCTCGGCCGCTACCTCCTTCTTCAGAAGGCGGGCGGCCTCATTGCACCTCTCCTGACCGCAGCGCTCGCGTTCCTGATCGGTGGCGTCGTCGTCTTCGCCACGACGAAGAGCATCCCCGATACGTTGCAGACGTACCGCGCGATCTTCGACGGCGCGGGACTCGACTGGTTCCTCCCCTGGAACACGTGCACGGATCCGTGCACTCCGGCGATCAAGCTCCAACAGACGCTGCTCGTCTGGGTCCCGCTCGTGCTCACAGGAATCGCAGTCGCGTTCGCCTTCCGCTGCGGGCTCTTCAATATCGGTGGCCAAGGGCAGTACCTTGCGGGCGCGATCGTCGCGGTCATCGTCGCAGCGGAGTTGCCGCTCCACGTCGATCTCGCGCCCGTGCCGCTGGTTCTTCTGTGCATGCTGGCGGCGATGGGCGCCGCGGCCGGGCTCGCGGCCATCGCCGGCTTCCTCAAGGCGACGGTCGGCGCGCATGAGGTGATCACGACGATCATGCTCAACTGGACCGTCATCTGGGTCGGGACCTACCTCTTCGGCTTCGAGGGCCCGCTGCAGAACGACCAGGCCAAGGAGATCCCCGCCTCGAACACGATCGACGACGGGTCGAAGCTCACCCAGGCCGGTGTCTGGGGCCATCCTGACCTCCAGGGTCTTCCCTGGATCAGCCTCGGCGTAGCGATAGCCTCGCTTGTGGTCTACAGCCTTCTCCTGAACCGGACGACGCTCGGCTTTCAGGTCCGCGCGGTCGGGTACAACCCTGAGGCCGCGCGCTACGGCGGGATCAGTGTCGCACGGAGCTACGTCCTCGCGATGGGAATTGCGGGAAGTTTCGCGGGACTTGCGGGCGCGCTGGACGTCCTCGGCTGGAAGTTCCGGCTCGACACGACCGACTTCGCAGGGTCGATCGGCTTCATCGGGATCGCAGTGGCGTTGCTCGGCCGTAACACGGCGCTCGGCATCGGTCTCGCGGCCCTTCTCTTCGCTGCGCTCCAGACGGGAACGTCCACCCGGAACCTCGACCCGGAGATCTTCCCGCCCGAGCTTGCAACTCCGCTCACGATCATCATCCAGGGGTTGATCGTGCTCTTCGTAGGTGCCGACATCGTCATCCTGCTCCTCCTGCGGAGGTTGCGAAGACGCCAAGTGAGCGCTGCAGCGTGAGACGTGTCATCAATCCCCGAGCGCGCGGCTGGAGCGGAATCGCTTGGGCTGGGGTGCTCGTAGGGCTCGCCGCGGCCCTCGTCACCCTCCCGCCGATCGGAGTCCGCAGTCCTGTCATGCCCACGGTCATCGGGCTGATCGCGGTCACGATCGGTATCGGATCGATGATTCGTGGTGAGC
>Ga0224505_10001446_pt1 | contig 14976 bp, 13 predicted proteins | sample SF_Jan12_sed_USG_FD_169102 | JGI IMG/M metagenome (GOLD analysis project Ga0224505, IMG submission 169102) | Sediment microbial communities from San Francisco Bay, California, United States - SF_Jan12_sed_USGS_4_1 | ecosystem: Environmental > Aquatic > Marine > Sediment | place: USA: California... | reverse complement strand
CTATCCCGCAGAAGACTACCACCGCGAATACTTTTCACGACATCCAGAACAATCATACTGCCAGGTGGTGATCTCCCCCAAGGTCAACAAGTTCCGAAAGCAGTGGACAAAGCGCCTCAAGAAATAATCGAGGGATGGTATGTTGCCATGCCGTCCTTTGTTGGACTCTCCAGCGTCTTGTGGCGGGGAAGATCTGACCGTCAGTGCGTTTTGTGACGCCGGAAATGGTTTGTCACGTAGCCGAACGCCTGATTAATCCAGGGGCGTTGAAAATCGCTGAATAGCAATTCGCTGGCTTCAATTTGTGGCACCTTGCGCACTTCCTTGATGCGCGGCAGGAAGAATAGCGCCACGGCCAACCGGGCCACTCCTGAAACTATGAAGACGGACAGTAAATGACTCCCCATAAACGGGGGCAGGAGTGGAGCCAGAACGCCTCCGACCAGAGCCCCTACGCTGACACCAAGGTATATCAGTGAGTTATAAAGAGCTATGTAGCGCGTCCTGTTCTGTGGGAGAGCTGCATCGAAGATAAACACGCCGCTGGAAAGCTGAAAACCCGCCCAGGCGAACCCGGAGAATAGCTGCATGATGACAAGCCACCACAAGCTGTGGTTTAGCGCCCACCCCAGCGGAACAAATGGAACAAACAGGGACGTAATTTTGAGCACTTTGATACTTCCTGCTCTGTCGATGCGTTTGCCCCACCATGTCATAGAACCAACAGTCGCCAGTCCCGCCGCCGAGTTCAGTACAGTATAGACGATGTAGCTGAGATTAAGATCGCGCAGCATATAGGGAGCGAAAAACGGTCCAGCAATGGTGGTGGTGAAATTCATCAGCGCGCAGAGCATTATGAACGTGCCGATGTTGGTGGAGAACAAGCCCCGGGCCATTTTCAACATGCTGTCATGGCCCCGCTTTTCGGTCGCCGGACTCAATGGTTCGTACATCTTTGACAGGAAATAGAAGGAGACCAGCCGTGATCCTATTGCTCCGATAAATATAATGGTGAAAGCTAGATTGGTATTGCCCGTGAGCAATTGTAAGATGCCTCCAGCCGCATAGCTGAACGCCATGGAGATAAAGGCAGTAATGCGGTTGCGTAGGCCGAAGTATCGGCCGCGCATCTGTGTTGGCACCAGGTCCGCCATCATACTTCCCCACGCGGGGTTCAGGGCAGAATCAAAGGCGGTGCTCAAAGTCATGAGCGCTATCAACCACCAGACCTGGTGTGTCTGGAATAGATAGGGGATGAGGAGAATTGGCAGCCACATCAAAGCGTGCATAAGGACCATGGGGAGTATAAAACGCTTTCGGCTCCCTATTCTCTCAGAGAGGGCCGGAGCTACGAACTGCGCCGCTGCCATAGTGAAATTGGGCACGCCGGTGAGCAAGCCAATCTGCTGAGTGGTTGCTTTCATTGCCAGCGCGAACGGCGTAATGTAGTTCTGTGTCAACCCGAGCATTACCGAATAGGCCGAGCCATCGAATATGCTGTTCCTCAGGCTCTTATGGACCTGTTCCTCGCTCAGCTTGGACGGAACGTCATGAGGACGGTGCAGAAAATGTATGTGAACGGACATCGTTGTTTAGCTGTTTTGTGTGTAATGGCGACAGCACGTCCGCTCGAGATTCGAGTCGCAAATAGGGCTCCCTAGAACGATTGCGCGCGAATTACGCCTAGGGCCTGAGCCGCGACCTGTCCCCCACTTGAGGAGTGAGGAAAACAGACATTGTGAGGACTTGTATATTAGAGCAACCATCGATCAATGCATTTTAGTTGCCAGGAATTACCCTGTGGCCATCTGCGGTATGATATGTGTTTGTCGGTCAGTTGTCAATGGGTTAAGCGCCTGCCCCGCAGAAACGAAGCGGGCATCCAGATCAATGTGCAGAGTGTAGCGAGCCATGTAACAGCACACAAACTGGCCCACAGAGCTGATAAAGCTAACCTCTGGTCGGATTTTCATCCAACTCTCAGTCGGATTGTCATCCAATATTCCTCGGAGATGTTGACAGGAACTCATAATGCGCTATGGATCAAGATGTTATACTGGAGGCAAAATAGGAATTCATGCACCCCTGCATCGTCCACAGGCAATCCATGGAGAGTTAATCGTCACACACTAATGTGTGGAGACAGAATGATAGTCAAAACAACGGACAGATTGAGACTAGTTGCAGGAACAAAAGTACTCGCAGCATCTGAGCTTGAAGATAGAGCAGAATTCGCGAAATTGCTGGGAGCCTTAGTACCGGAAACATGGCCATCGGCCGATCTTAGAGATGTTTTGGGTTGTTTCTACGGACTTTACGAAAAACATCCTGAGTGGGAAAGCTGGCTCACATGGTATGCAATTCGAGTTGATGGCGATTATCCAGTACTCTGTGGAAGTATTGGTTTCAAAGGTCCTCCAGACAGGCGAGGAGTAGTTGAGATTGGCTATTCGGTTCTTCCTGAATTTCAGGGACAAGGCCTAGCAACGGAAATGGTAGCTGGCATAGTTCAATGGACAGAGCAGCAGCCCAAGGTAAAACACATCGAGGCTGAGACGGATATTGACAATAAAGCTGCAATTCGAGTTCTAGAAAATAATAGCTTTATCCAGTTTGGGGTAGGGCTAGAGCCCCATACAATCAGATTTCTCCACCAGCCCTGAAGGATTTCGGCACCCACACAACATACAAACTGCAAGTAATGATAATAACCTCTAGGTGAGAGGTGACGTTCCATAAGAGATTTGTATCACATTAGGCCGTTTTGTTACCTCACTGCCCAGACCATCGAGGGGCACTTCTATCATCGTGAAGCTGATTAGCTAGTTAATTGCGGCACCGAATTCCTTTGCCCTTCTCCTGAACGCTTCTCTTTCCCGATGCACCCTTCACTGGCATTTGAGGCACAGAAGGCTGATGTCGATGTCCATGCGCCACCTACCACTTGCAGCTGTTGCAGGGGTTATTGGTTAGACTGGAAGGCAAACGGAGCCAAAAGAGTTATAATCATGTGTTTTACGCAGATCATGAAAGAATTATCTGAAAAAGCCACGAGCCCATTACAAAACGTCTTTCACCGATTTGAACCCGGGGTGTGGATTGTCACTGTCATTCAGTTTTTCGTAGTAATCGGTTTCTCCATCTGCATGCCGTTTCTGAGTCTATATCTCTATCAGGATAGAGGCCTTTCCATGACTGAGGTCGGAATAATCCTGCTGGCTGCCGGGCTTTGCTCAGCCGTCAGCCAGGCACTCGGAGGAGCTCTTTCGGACAGATTTGGCCGGCGCCCAATTCTACTTATAGCTGCTTCGGTAAGTATATTCTTGTTTGCAGGGCTGGCTGTTCTCATCGGGATTTCGGCACCGGTGTGGTCCATTGCGATCGCCTACATTGCCAGTAGGTCAGTGCTCACCATAGCACGTCCTGTGATCTCAGCCGTGGTAGCAGATTTCACCTCGAAAGGAAGGCTGACGGAAGCATATGGCATCCTGCGCATAGGAGCTAACATAGGCTGGGCAGCCGGCCCTGCCATAGGAGGATATCTGGCCACTTTCCTGCCCTACGGCTGGCTCTTCGGGGTTCCGGTTCTGACGTCCATCATCATTTCCCTCATTGTCTTTTTCGCTCTTCGCGAGTCTTCGCAGAAAACGGGTAGAAGAGTAGGCTTTCGAAGCATACTTCCCCCTGCCGGCGACCGGGCCTTCCTGGTCTTCACAATAGTGAGTCTCCTGCTGTTCATAGTTATGGGGCAAATGGCAAGTACTTTATCCATCTTCGCCGTGGATAGAGTCGGATTTTCCACCGCTCAATATGGTCTATTGCTTACCTTGAACGGCCTGATAGTGATTTTCTTTCAATATCCTATGACTCTTGCCGTCAGGCGGCTGGCGAAATTCCGTGCTCTCATCCTTGGAAGCCTGATTTACGTGTTTGGCTATCTGTCCTTTGGTTGGATAACACAATTTGGATGGGCTCTGGGAGCAATGGCGATAATTACTACAGGCGAGATCATACATTCTCCGGTTACGCTCTCAGTGATAGGGGAACTTGCTCCAAAAGATCAGAGGGGACGATATATGGGATTCTTCGGGCTAAGCGAAACCCTGGGTATATCAGCGGGTCCTCTGGTTGGAGGACTACTGCTTGATGCGTTCCCTTCCGACATGAGGCTGGTGTGGGCGCCCATCGCATCTATAGCGTTGATTGCTGCACTGGGGTACTACTGGTGGGCCCGCCGATTTCGTTTGTAGTCTTCTCGAGTATCTCATAGATTGCGCAAAACCCTGTTCTCCTACCTCAATTCGGAAATCTCATCAGGAAGATGATCTACGCCGCCAAACTCCTTAACAACAATTGATTTGATTCTGCTTTTCAGTTCCGGCTTAAGATTAGGATAGACCATTTCAACTTCTCCACCTATTGATTCACAATCGTCTTCAACAATCACGTCCGGAAGAGGTCGAGTTCTCTCAACAACATCCTTGTATTCCTCTCTATTTCGACGATAGAAGATTCGTCCGGCGGGGAAAGCATATTTCTTCAAAACAAACTTGTCCTCTGCAACATCTCTAGCATTTTTGTGAGAGCTCAAATAGCATATTGTTGCTCCTTGTCGCTTCCATTTCTGTAATTTCCTAACAGCGCTGCCGATAGGAATGTACGATGCGTAATCATGAAGATATTCGTCACCCTCCGTAACTTGTTTGACTGTTTCTTCTCGGGCAAGACCTTCAGCAGATTTGTGCATTATGGTCGTTCCGTGCAAGAAAATGAGTATCTCCATATTCACAAAAAGAATTCGTCAATAAACTAGAGACGTAGACGAGATAGGGTACTATACTTGGGTGTCACAGTCCAGTGGTTAGCACACATTAGCCTGGATTGTGCAATCGGTTCAGCGCTTAGCTGACGAAAGGGCGAATTCCAGACTGAAAGTCCTGTCTATCCTGCGGTCAGCCCCCACTTTAAATATGAGATGGATCCCTTAGACCTCAGGTTCATATTGTGGGAGTCTCTATTCTGAAGAACAGACATTGTATAACCTAGTTCTCCCTTGTCGTAGTCTAGTTCTGATGGAAAACGCGTCCTTGGCTCGATCTGCAAATCATCGCTTAGCTATGGCTAACCTTTTGACTCGAGAAGTGCAATTCCAGGCACGGGCGCTTCGTACAGGGAATTTTGACTTGTTGTCAGTAGCGATTGTTTCTGGGACAGGAATGGTTTCAGGTTGATTCTAGGCTCTTTCAGCGACGCATCTCGCAATAATTGCAGGTGTGACCTTAGTTGCCGGAACTCTTCCTCAAGGAGAGAAAACGCTAACGTCAAATTGTCGACCTTGTGGTGGAATATCCCACAGTGTTGTGTCATAATACTGGGTAAAGTTGGTCGGTTACGGTAGGAGATACCCGGTATAGGGAGCCGAAGAGGAAAGGGAGAAACTCCCGAAACTTTCAGGCAAAAGGACTACCGTAAGGGAAATCCCTGGAGAGGCTTCGATATTAGAGCACCGAAGGGGTAAGTCCGCAAATAGGTGGCGGGCGATCTCTCAGGTAAACAGACAGGGAAGACCTATTTACAATAGGTCTTCCCTCTTTTTTTGGGGAAGAATATAGATTCTTCAAGAAGATTTTTCGTAGCAACGTAAATGGTGAGACTGTTAAAGAAGACTCCTCTTAACAAGGTACATCATGAGCTCAGAGCCAGGATGACGTATTTTGCTGGTTGGGAGTTACCGGTCTGGTACGCTTCTGTCCTGGAAGAGCACAGGGCTGTTCGGTCTGGAGCAGGGATTTTCGATGTTTCTGATATGGGTAGAATCTGGATAACCGGAAGGAACGCGGGAGCCTTTCTTGATAAGGTATTGACCAAACGGGTAGGCAGACTGGAGATAGGTTCCTCACAGCTCTGTCTCTTGTGTTTGGAGGATGGGGGCATCTTAGATGATTTATTGGCATATCGGGTGGAGACCGATTGCTTCTTGATAGTCTGTAATGCAGGCAACATTGAGCCAAAGCTTGGTTGGCTGGATCGTTGGGCGGGCTCGGACCCTGATGTCGTCATTCGAGACAAAACTGCCGATACGGTTATGGTAGCCGTCCAGGGCCCAACTGTCCGCCATCTACAGAGTTTGAAGGACATCTCCAATTTACCTAGGTTTGGTGTCGCCCAAACGAGGATAGAGGATGTAGAGGTAATCGCCGCTAGAACGGGATACACGGGAGAAGATGGATTTGAGATAATCAGCGACGCGACAAACGCCTTGCACCTATGGCAATCGTTCATGAAGCAGGGAGTGAAACCTTGTGGGCTAGGCGCACGTGACAGCTTGCGATTGGAAGCCGGCATGTTGTTGTATGGGCAGGACATGGACAGGAACACCAATCCCTTTGAGGCCGGGTTGGAGTGGTTAGTAGAGATGAACGACCGCGACTTCGTCGGGAAAAGTGCCCTGCTTGAGATCAAGCGCCAAGGTGTAAAGCGCAAGCATATCGGCCTTCGAGTGACAGGGCAGGGCATAGCCCGTCCAGGCTACAAAATTGTCAAGGGTGGTCGAGAGGTGGGGAAAGTCACCAGCGGTGGCTATTCACCAACCCTGGATATTAGTATTGGGTTCGGCTACGTTCCGATTGAGCTGGCCACCGTCAACACTGATATAGAGATAATGATTCGCAGCAAACCAGTGGCTGCTCAGGTAGTCAACAGACAATTCTACAAGAGAGGAGCATGAGATGACACCCAAAGAATATAAGTATACTAAAGAGCATGAGTGGATTTGTCCGGAGTCCGAGAATAAAGGGAAGGTAGGGCTCGCAGATTATGCACAATCTCAGCTGGGAGACATAGTTTTTTTGGACTTGCCCGCAGCGGGAACTCAGGTGGAACAGGGCAAAAAAATGGGCGAGGTAGAATCGGTGAAAGCAGTTTCGGATATCTTCGCACCAGTCAGCGGGCAGGTACTGGAAGTCAACCAGGCTGTCATTGATGAGCCTGGCCTGGTAAATAAAGACCCCTACGGGGCTGGCTGGCTGGTCAGGCTGGAATTGAGCAAGCCTTCAGAGCTTGCGGCCTTAATGGATAGCGAGGAGTATGATAAATTCGAGGCCGAATTAGCTGAAGGAGAGTCAGAATAGAGAGGCGGGTAACGAGTACAATGCCATCGCCCTATTTGCCTAATACCGACGCTGACCGCAGGACCATGCTGCGGGAAATCGGTGTCGGTTCGATTGATGAGCTATTTGAGGATATTCCCGAGAAGGTGCGTCACGCAGAGTTCAAGCTACCCCGCCCTCTTTCTGAGCTGGAACTGAAGAAGGAGCTGAGCCAATTAGCAGGGTGCAATGCCAATCTGGATAACTACGCTTGCTTTCTGGGTGCCGGCAGCTACCGTCACTTTATTCCCAGCACGGTTGAACACGTTATAGGTCGAAGCGAGTTTTATACTGCTTACACTCCATATCAGGCTGAGGCCAGCCAGGGCACGCTACAAACCACATATGAATACCAGTCACTGGTGTGTCAACTCACCGGGATGGAAGTGAGCAATGCTGGCATGTACGATTGCAGCACAGCGGCTGCAGAAGCAGCCATAATGGCCTGCATCATTACGAAAAGGCGCAAGGTTGCTGTGTCAACCACGGTAAATCCGACCTACCGTGATGTGATAGGTACTTATGTAAAAGGTCGGAGTCTTTCTATAGAGACGATAGAGTTGGGGTCGACCTTATCTTCAGACTGTGCCTGTCTAGTAGTACAGCAACCCAATTTCCTTGGCTATCTTGAAGAGATGGAAGCCCATGCTCAGAAAGCGCACGATATTGGCGCCTTGTTCGTCGCCATAGTTGACCCTATTTCTCTAGGGATGTTTAAGCCGCCAGGACAATATGGAGCTGATGTTGCTGTCGCTGATGGTCAGCCGCTGGGCAACCCGGTAAGCTTTGGCGGTCCAGGTTTGGGCATCTTTGCCTGTCGCCGAGAATACCTGCGTCAGATGCCAGGCAGGATCGTGGGTAGGACGGTCGATGTTGATGGTAGGCCAGGATATGTGATGACCTTGGTGACTCGTGAACAATATATCCGGAGAGAACGGGCCACATCCAATATCTGCACCAGTGAAGCTTTGATGGCCCTGGCGGCAGCTGTTTATCTAGCCACCCTCGGCAGAAAAGGACTCAAGCACGTGGCCGAACTGTGCTATCACAAAGCTCACTATGCGGCCAAAAGAATAGCAGAACTCAAGGGGTATTCCCTGGTTTTCTCAAAGCCTTTCTTTAGGGAATTTGCCGTTCGTTGCCCGGTAGCGCCATCCCAGATCAACCGAGCCCTCTTCAACAAAGGCATAATTGGTGGCTTAGACATAAGCGGCATGATAGATAATGCCATGCTGCTCTGTGTTACCGAAATGAACACCAAACAGGAGATAGACAAACTTGTGGAAATTCTACGAGGATTTTAGCAGCCAGACATGAGTCATCACTACTTGCTCCCTAAAATTAGCCAGCCAGGCAAGATCGGGTGCAGTCTCCCGGCTCTGGATGTACCTCCGGCCGAATTGCCCCCCGGGGATCTTCTGCGGCAAGAGCTTGAGCTACCTGAGGTAAGTGAGGTTGAGCTAATGAGGTATTTCATTGCCCTGAGCAAGCTCAATTACGGAGTAGATACCGGATTTTACCCGCTAGGCAGCTGCACCATGAAATACAATCCAAAATGGCACGAAGACATTGCCAAACTCTCTGGTTTTGCTTCAATCCATCCTCTCCAGCCGGGGGAGTCTGTTCAAGGAGCCCTGCAGCTTATGTTTGAGTTGCAGGAGTATTTGACTGAGATTACTGGCATGCATGCTACCAGCCTGGTTCCTATAGCAGGAGCACACGGTGAGTTCGGCGGGCTCCTAATGGTAAAAGCATACCATCAAGACCGAGGGGACAAAGCTCGAAAGAAGATACTATTGACCGATTCTTCTCACGGAACCAACCCGGCCAGTGCCGTTATGTGCGGCTTTGAGATAGGCGTCGTGGCTTCCGATAGTGAAGGTAATGTAGATATGAAGAGCTTGGAATCGGCGATGGATGAAGAGGTGGCTGCTTTGACATTAACCATGCCTACTACTCTAGGTCTGTTTGACCCACGAATGTTGGAGATTAGCGAGCTGGTTCATGAAAGGGGAGGGCTCCTTGGAGCTGATGGAGCGAACTTGAATGCTTTCTTGGGGCGGGTGAAATTTGGGGAGTTGGGCTATGACTATGTCCAGCTAAACCTCCATAAAACTTTCAGCACTCCCCATGGCGGCGGTGGACCGGGCTCAGGTCCCGTCTGCGTTAGGGAGAATCTGGCCGATTTCTTGCCCTCGCCCTTGGTGAACAAGAATGGTGGGACGTATAAGTTTGTGTCGCCAGCTAAGTCTATAGGGAGGATAGCCAATTTCCACGGAAACTTCGGAGTAATGTGTAAGGCCTATGCTTACATCCGCTCTATGGGCGCAGCAGGGCTGAAGGAAGTCAGTGAGGAGGCGGTTCTAAATGCTAACTACCTCAAGGAGAAGCTGAAACCATACTACCACCTGCCTTACGACCGCACCTGCATGCACGAAGTAGTGTTTTCGGGCAGACGGCAAAAGGCAAAGGGGGTTCATACTGTAGATGTCGCCAAGCGTTTGCTTGATTACGGTCTCCATCCTCCCACCGTCTATTTCCCCTTGATAGTTGACGAGGCCCTGATGATCGAACCCACTGAGACCGAGAGCAAAAAGACCCTTGATGCTTTTATCGAGGCTATGAAAGAAATTGCCAGAGATGCCGAGGAAAACCCTGAAGTTTTGCATAGTGCTCCCCACAACACACCGGTTAAACGGCTGGATGATGTCAGAGCTGCCAGAAATCCAGACCTGCGCTGGGAGATGAGGAGTCAAGGCGTTGGATGAAAGAGACATAGTGATAATTGGCGGAGGGCCTGCTGGCTATGTGGCGGCAATTCATGCTGCTCACCTAGGGGCTAAAGTGGCTGTTGTTGAAAAGGACAAGCTAGGTGGCACCTGCCTTAACCGGGGCTGTATCCCCACCAAGGCGCTGGCCAGAAGCGCGGAGGTGCTCCTTGAGGCAAGAATGGCAAGCGATTTCGGTATTGAGGTCAACAACATCAAAGCGAATTTCTCAAGGATTATGGCTCGCAAGAACAACATTGTGAGGCAGTTAGTGTCCAGTGTTGAACGGTTGATGAAAGGAAACAAGATACGTGTCTGTCGGGGTGCTGGTCGGATTCTTTCTCCACACCTGGTCAAAGTGAATGATGAAGAGATAGCGACCAGGAAGCTTGTTATCGCCACTGGCTCGGAGTCGACGCCGCTCCCTATCCCTGGTAGAGACCTACCTGGGGTGCTGACCACTGATGATATCCTTGAGCTAACAGAACTTCCGGCGAGTCTTGTGGTCATCGGGGGTAGTTACGTGGGTGTTGAGTTTGCCAGCATCTTTAATGCGTTGGGGACAAAGGTAACCATTGTCAAGAGACGTCCTCTCCAGTTAGAGCCTGTTGACGAAGAAATTGGTCGCCGTTTCGCCCAGGCCTTGCCGACGCAAGGCATCGAAGTCAGAATTGGAGCTGCGGTCAAGGCCATCAAGAGCAACGGACCCGTTCTCAGGGTGGTTTGGGATACACCAGATGGCGAGCGGGGAGCAGATGGGCAGATGGTTCTTATGGCTACCGGACGTGCGCCCCACACCGAGGGTTTGGGGCTATCAGAGCTCGGTATGCAGATGGAAGGGGGAGCTATCAAGGTAAATCAGTACCTCGAGACGAATGTCAAAGATATTTATGCCGTCGGCGATGTGCTAGGCAAGAACATGCTGGCCCATGTCGCTTCCTATGAGGGGGAAGTAGCTGTTGAGAATGCAGTTGGGCGTCCCCGCCGGGCAGATTATCGCGCCATCCCTAGTTGTATCTTTGCCCAGCCTGAGATAGCCGGTGTCGGCATCACCGAGCAGGAAGCCAGGGACAGCGGGATTCCTCATAAGGTGAGTAAGTTTCCATTCAGAGCCTGTGGTCGTGCTGTCGCCTTGGGCGAGACGACTGGTATGGTCAAGATGATTTGTAATGCTGACGATGGCACAGTTCTGGGAATGCACATCATGGGCCCCCATGCCAGCGACCTTATCGCCGAGGGCGCGGTCGCCATACGACTGGAACTAACGGCCAAAGACATTGCCCACACTATCCATGCCCACCCTACTCTACCTGAAGCAGTGCGCGAAACAGCAATGGGTCAGTTCGACGGCGCTATCCACTTCCTGAGGGTTTAGGGCTTTGCTGATGAGTATTTGGACGTTCAAGAAGACCTGTATTGCCCCCTACCTGGAGACAGTGCCATATGAGGTTGCACTGAAGCTGCAACAAGGACTAATGCAGTCGAGAGCTGAGGGCAAAATTGGTGACGTGTTGCTGCTCCTGCAGCACCCGTCAGTTTTCACCATAGGGCGGTTCAGGGGAGAAGAGGACATAGTTGTTCCTTTGGAGACACTAGCTCGAGAGGGAATAGCCTTTGTCCATACCAATCGGGGGGGAGGCATTACCTTTCATGGTCCAGGACAGCTTGTAGGCTATCCCATCCTTAACCTTAAAGAAAACGGCCTGGGTGTGCGCGAATACATCTGGAAATTAGAAGCGGTTATCATCAAGTTGTTGCTGGCTCTGGGTATCCAGGGGTACCGGCTGGCAGGGTACCCGGGTGTCTGGGTCGGTGAAAAGAAAGTCTGCTCTATAGGTATACATATCAGCCAACACATTAGCACGCACGGGTTTTCTCTCAATGTAACTAACGACCTGCGGTATTTTGGATATGTAAGGCCCTGCGGCCTAGCAGGCGAAGTGATGACGTCAGTTTCAGAGTTGTTGGGGCACTGGGTAGCGATGGAGACAATCATAGAAAAACTACTTCCTTCCTTCTCGGAGATATTCTGCCTAAGCTGTGAACAGGAGAGTGATAGATGGCTGGCTATACTAGACGTCCGGAATGGCTGAAGTTGGACGCTCTTGAGCCTACGATACTGAATAGAGCGACAAAGCTCACCCGTGACCTGGAACTGCACACCGTTTGTGAAAGTGCTCGGTGTCCCAACCGGACAAAATGCTTTGCTGAAGGTACAGCCACATTCATGATACTGGGCAATATTTGTACTCGGAATTGCACCTTCTGTGCGGTGAAGACTGGTAAGCCCCAAGCTCCCGACCCGCAAGAGTCAGACCATATTGTGCAGGCAGTCCGTAGGCTAGGTCTGCGGCATTTAGTCATTACATCTGTGACCAGAGACGACCTTCCCGATGGCGGTTCCTCCCAGTTCGCCCAGACCATCAGAGCGATCCATAAATATGATCCAAATATCGCAGTCGAAGTCCTTATCCCCGACTTTCAAGGGTCAGCCTCTGCCTTGCAAGCGGTGATAGATGCCTCCCCTGCTGTTCTTAACCACAATATAGAAACTGTGTCCCGGCTTTACTCAGGGGTTCGTCCACAAGCGAAATATCGGCGGTCGCTCGACCTTCTGACACAAGCTAAACTGGTCGACAATAGGCTCTTGACCAAATCCGGGCTCATGTTAGGACTGGGTGAATCGCGGGAGGAGGTCATTGAGGTGCTGGCCGATCTCAGGCTGGCTGGCTGCGACCTTCTAACCATAGGGCAGTATTTGCAGCCTTCGCTGGAGCACCACAGGTTGGTCCGGTATATTCGCCCTGAAGAGTTCGAAGAGTATCGAATCGTGGGAAAGAAATTGGGGTTTGTCGCTGTTATGTCTGGTCCGCTAGTGCGTAGCTCATTCAATGCTGCTGAAATGCATATCTCAGCGACCCGGAACTAAAAGCGGAAGCCCGGCTCATCTTGCTCCACCATTCAACAATTGCCTGTTTTTTGGTGCACTACCTAGACCATCGCGGCGTGTTTTGTTGGGGCGCGAAGCTGGTTTGTTGGTCGCTTTCGGAGACAGATTCTCCCAGTCTTCTCCTGAACACATGGCTGGCCAGAAGGATCATTCGCTGGCATTTGAGGCCGATGTCGCCGCCCACCGTCACTACTTCCCACTTGTAGCTGCCGCAGGGGTGCACTTTGCGCAACCGGACTATGTCACCGAGCTTTACTTCGATAGTCATTGACCTGGTTGCGGATTTTTTCAGCCACGTTTCTAGCCGCCTGTGCGAAATCCTTTTCCTTGGAGGCATAAAGAATTTGCCTGGACACATTGATGATCGCCTTCTCACCTCGGGCATCCACTCCGTAGCCAACTGCCGAAGCCAAGTCCCCTCCCTGAGCGCCGATGCCGGGGATGAGCAAAGGCATTTCGGGACAAATTGAGCGGACCTTCTTTAATTCTTCGGGATAGGTAGCTCCAACGACCAAACCGATGTTGCCATGGATATTCCATTCTCGGGCTTTTCTGGCTACTATTTCGTACAACGGCAGGCCATCGGAGCGAAGGTTCTGGAAATCTGTGGCTCCCTTGTTTGATGTCCGGCATAGGATGAATACTTCTTTGTCCTCATAGCTGATGAAAGGCTCCACAGAATCGTAGCCAAGATACGGGTTGACAGTAGCGGCATCGAAGCCCAGAACGGAGAAGAGAGCCTTAGCATAAGCCCTGGCCGTGTTGCCGATATCGCTGCGCTTGGCATCGCCAATTACAGGAATATTGCCGGGTATTTCTTTAACCATCCTCTCCAGGATAGCCAGCCCTTCGGTCCCCAAAGCTTCGTAGAAAGCCAGATTGGGCTTATAGGCACAGACCAAGTCGGAGGTGGCCTCGATAATGGCTTCGTTGAATTGTAGGACATCTGCCACGGGCATAAGCTCAGGGTCGGGGTCAAGTCCGATGCAGAGCCAGCTCTTGTTCTTGCGGCTGGCGTCAAGCAGTTTATCGGTGAAGTTCATCGTCGTACGCTAGGATAATATCAGGAGATTGGCAACATTCTATTATACCAGAGCGGCATTGCACAGTCCTTTTCTTTATTCGTGACAAAGGCTACAATAAGAGGCATGCGCGATCTGATGGCCGATGCCTTGAAAGGCCATGACGCCGACTATATTGAAATTCACTTCGAAGAAAGCCAGGCTACCAGCATTGTGTATAGAGGGGAGAGGCTGGAGGAAATAGGCCGGGCTCGTAGTTCGGGGGGAAACATCCGCGCTTTAGTTCGAGGTAGCTGGGGATTCGTTAGCTTTAATCACCTGGATGGGTTGAAGGCGAAAGTATCTCTGGCGGTGGAGGAGGCAAGGCTAGCCGGCAAAGAATCGTTTGAGCTTTTCGCCACCGAGCCTGCAGTCGATACAGTGGTGCCGCAGTTGAGGAAGGATGCCACAACCATGCCACTGGCGACCAAGAAGGAGTTTCTAGACAGCTATAATAATATTATGTTAAGTAGCCCTAAGATTCAGAGCACACGAATTAACTATCGAGATGTGAAGCGAAGGACTACCTTCGCTACTTCCGAAGGCAGCTACATAGAACAGGCTAAAACTGACCTTAGTGCACGGCTGACAGCCATAGCTCGAGAGGGTAACGAGATTCAACAGGCTGGGCTAAGCCTGGGCAGCAATGGCGAATTTTCTGCCGTGGAGGGGCTAAATGAGAAAGCTAGAGAGATAGCCGGGCGTGCAGCTGCCCTTCTTTCCGCTCCCCAGGTGAAAGGCGGAGAGTACACCGTGATTCTGGACCCCGTTCTGGCCGGGGTGTTTGCTCATGAAGCTTTCGGACATTTATCTGAGTCCGACCATGTATATCAGAATGAAAGTTTGAGGCAGATCATGGTCCTAGGAAAGAGATTCGGCGGTGAACATCTCAACATCGTTGATGACCCGTCAATGCCTGGTTTGAGGGGAAGCTATGAATACGATGATGAAGGGACGGCGGCAAGGAAGACATATCTTATTCGAGAGGGCGTCCTGGAGGGCAGACTTCATTCCCGGGAAACGGCGGCCAAGATGGGGGAAGTGGCTAC
>Ga0224505_10001445_pt1 | contig 14979 bp, 11 predicted proteins | sample SF_Jan12_sed_USG_FD_169102 | JGI IMG/M metagenome (GOLD analysis project Ga0224505, IMG submission 169102) | Sediment microbial communities from San Francisco Bay, California, United States - SF_Jan12_sed_USGS_4_1 | ecosystem: Environmental > Aquatic > Marine > Sediment | place: USA: California... | reverse complement strand
ACTCCGCGCACATCGACACCTACCTGGCCGATGGCGGGTACAAGCCGCTGGCCAAGGCGCTGGAGATGCAGCCGCAGGACGTCATCGCCGAGGTAAAGACCTCCGGCCTTCGCGGCCGTGGCGGTGCGGGCTTCCCGACCCACATGAAGTGGGGTTTCTCGGCCGCCGACCCGAACAAGCCGAAGTACCTGCTGTGCAACGCCGACGAGGGCGAACCCGGTACCTTCAAGGATAGGCCTATCCTGGAGAAGGACCCGCATCTCCTCATCGAGGGGATGATCATCTCCGGTTATGCCCTTGGAGCAGAGTACGGTTATGTCTACCTCCGCGGCGAGTACCCGGCGGCGTTCCATATCCTCTACAAGGCGATCAACGAGGCGAAGGAGAAGGGGTACCTGGGCGACAACATCCTCGGCAAGGGGGTCAACTTTCATCTTGAAGTACACTCCGGTGCCGGCGCCTATATATGCGGTGAGGAGACCGCGCTCATCGAGTCGCTGGAAGGGAAGAAGGGGCAACCCCGTATCAAACCGCCCTTCCCGGTGAACGTGGGTGCCTATGCCAAACCGACGGTCGTCAACAACGTCGAGACCCTGGCCAACGTCCCGAGGATCCTCGAGATGGGCGGGGAGGCCTGGTCGAAGATCGGTGTCGAGAACTGCCCCGGCCCGAAGATCTATACCATCAGCGGCCATGTGGCCAAGCCCGGCGTCTACGAGCTCCCCATGGGGACGACACTTCGTGAGATCATCTTCGAGCATGCCGGCGGCATGAGAAACGGCAAGAAGTTCAAGGCGGTGATCCCCGGCGGTGCATCGACCCCCATGCTGGTAGAGTCGCAGCTCGACGCGAAGATGGACTTCAACTCCATGGCAGCGGCAGGCTCCATGCTGGGCTCCGGCGCTACCATGGTCATGGACGAGGATACCTGTATCGTCAAGACCTGCCTGATACTGGCCAAGTTCTTCACCCACGAGTCCTGCGGCAAGTGCACCCCGTGCAGGGAGGGTACCAACTGGCTCGAGATGATCCTCGAACGGATCGAAGAGGGGCACGGCAAGGAGGGCGACATCGAACTCCTCCTCGACATCGCCGACAACATGCGGGGGAAGACCTTCTGCCCGCTGGGCGACGGTGCCATCAGCCCGGTAACGAGTGCCATCAAGCATTTCAGGCCCGAATTTGAAGCGCATATCAAACAGCAAAGGTGCGTAGTACTTAAATAGGGATATTTTATAATTTGCCGTCATACCAGCGAAAGCTGGTATCCAGTGGTTTGCGGCTCTCTGAAAAGACTGGATTCCGGCATTCGCCGGAATGACAAAAATAATTCAGACATACTGTGAGGCCACCAAGCAGCATCGGATTTACTGAGAGAGAAGAGAGAATAAATTGTCAGAACAGCAGGCAGTACCTACCATAACCGTCACCATTGACGGCCAGTCAGTCATCGTCCCCAAGGGGTCGACGATCCTCGATGCGGCCAACGCCGCCGGGATATCGATTCCCGTGATCTGCTACCACGAAAAGCTCTCGCTGCTCGGTGCATGCCGCATGTGCCTTGTAGAGGTTGAAAAGATGCCCAAGCCGGTGGCGTCCTGCGTGACCCCGGCCAACGACGGCATGGTGGTGACGACCAAGAGCCAGGTGCTCGACAAGGCGCGGGGCGGTATGATGGAGTTTGTCCTCATCAACCATCCGCTGGAGTGCCCCTACTGCGACAAGGCGGGCCAGTGCGAACTGCAGGACCTGACCTTCGAGCATGGCTGGTCAGAGAGCCGTTTCCGCGAGACGAAGCGCCGTCCCGGCGTCAACTACGACAACCCGCTGCTGGAGCGCGACTACAACCGCTGCATCCACTGCAAGCGCTGCGTCCGCGCCTGCTCCGAAATACAGGGCGCCCATGCGCTCAACACGACCTATCGCGGCTGCCATACCATTGTCGGCGAATCGCCGTCGGGCAAGCAGTCCGCCTGTGAGCAGTGCGGAAGCTGCCTCGACGTCTGTCCGGTGGGCGCCATCAACGACCGTATGTTCAAATTCAAGGCGCGGCCGTGGCAGGTCGAGCGGACCGTCAACACCACCTGCACCTACTGCAGCGTGGGATGCACCCTTACCATGGACGTGCGCGACAACCAGGTGGTTCGCGTCAAGCCCTATGAGAATATCGGTGTCAACGAAGGGAACTTCTGCATCAAGGGGCACTTCGGTTTCGATGCCGTCCACTCTTCGGCGCGTTTCACGAAGCCTCTGACCAAAAAAGTCGGCCGCCTGAGCCAGTCGTCCTGGAACGATGCCCTCGACAGCGCCGCGTCGGCCCTGCGCGATATCAAGTCGAAGTACGGCGCCGACAGCATCGGCGGGATAATCACCTCCCGCGCATCCAACGAGGATGCCTACCTCTTCCAGAAATTCATGCGTGCCGTCATCGGGACCAACAACGTCGACAGCGGCGCCCGTACGGGCCACGCCGCCGTGACAGCGGCCCTTGAGGCCACCCTTGGCATACCCGCCTCGCCGTCGGCAGTCGGTGACATCGCCCTTGCCAGGACGATCTTTACCATAGGTGACGACATTGCCGCCACGAACCCCGTGGCCGCCCTCAAGATCAAAAAGGCCGCCTTCAAGAACAAGGCGAAGCTTGTCTGCGCCCATCACAGCATCACCTCCTTCGACAAGCATTACGCCCCCACCAGTCTGGTCTACGCGCCGGGAACGGAAGTCGACCTGCTCAAGGGGCTCATCAACATCATCCTGTCGAAGGGGCTGGAGGACAAGGACGTAACCGCAGCTCACGCCGACTGGACCGCAAAGGTAAGGGAGTCGGTGAAGGATGCCGCTGCTGCCGCGGTCTCGGCAAAGACGGGCATTGCGGAGGCGACGCTCACCGCTGCTGCCGAAGCCATTGCATCATCACCCCGCTGCGCCTTTGTATTCAGCCGTGGTCTTGCCATCTCCGGAAACGGCTCGGCTGCCGTCTCCCTGACGGCGGCGCTGGCGCTGCTCACCGGCAACCTCGGCGCCAAGCAGGGCGGACTCCATGCCCAGGGCGACAAGGCCAACGAGCAGGGTGTATGCGACGCGGGCGCGCTGCCCGACCGGCTGCCCGGTTTCGGCAGGGTGACGGAAAAGGCCGATCGCGACCGGTTCGAGAATGCATGGCGCGCCACCCTCAGCGGCCAGCCCGGCCTGAATGCCGCGGCAATGATCCAGGCGGCGCACGAAGGAAAGATCAAGGCCCTCTATATCGTCGGCGAAAACCCGGTCTTCAACTGGCCCGACAACGCCTATGTGAAAGAGGCCCTCTCGAAACTGGAACTCCTCATCGTGCAGGATGCCTTCGAGAACGAAACGACCGCCCTGGCCAATGTGGTATTCAACACGACCATCTTCTCCGAGAAGGACGGCACCTATACGTCGGCGGAGCGTCGCGTGCAGCGCGTCAACAGGGTTGTCCCCGCCGCGGGTGAGGCAAAGGCCGACTGGGAGATCATCTCCCTTCTGGCGAAGCAGCTGGGGCATTCGCTCAACTACCAGTCGGCGGAGCAGATATTCGCCGAGATGGCATCCCTTGTACCGTCGTACCAGGGGCTCACCTACGGTGCGGTCAGGCAGTCCGGCCAGCACTGGCCGTTCAATGCCGATGAGCGGAAGGGGAAGGCAAGCCTCTCCCTTGGCGACCTGAAGTTGGGGTGGGGTGATACGAAGACCAACGGTGCGGCGAAGCTTGCGACGAGTGCGGAGTTTCCGTATCTCCTCATGGTCGACAGGACCCATTACCACAGCGGCACCTCCACGCGACACGCGGAAGGGATCCTCAAGGCCCAGGGCGAGGCCCGGCTCCGGATGAACCCCGCCGATGCAGAGAAGATGGGGATCGCCGACGAGGCGAAGGTTGCCGTCAAGTCATCAAGAGGAATGGTGGTCGCATCGGCGAAGCTCGACAAGCGGCTGGCCCAGGGGCGCGTGGCGCTGACCAACCACTTTGCCGGTGCGGGGGCCGCGGCCCTTCTTGACTGGAAGGTCGATGAACATACAGGAACGCCTGTAATGCTGGGCTGTCCCGTGGCGATCGAAAGGGGATAACTGATGCCGGCAGGACTACTCGAGACCCTTTATACAGTAATCTACACCCTGGCCCACATTGTCGCCGTCCTTGTATTCGTGCTCCTCAACGTGGCCTACCTGACCCTCTACGAACGGAAGGTCATCGCCCACATGCAGGTGCGCGTCGGTCCGATGCGCGCGGGCTGGCACGGTATCCTTCAGCCTATTGCCGACGGTATCAAGCTCTTTCTCAAGGAAGACATCATCCCGGCAAAGGCCAGCAAGGCCGTCTTCATCCTGTCTCCCATCATATGTCTTGTACCGGCGCTCATCTCCTTCGTGGTGGTGCCTTTCGGCGGCAAGAGCGAGTTTCTCAGCAATCTGCTGGGCCGTGAGGTCAACTTCTACCTGGCCGACCTGAACATCGGCATACTCTACATTCTTGCCATCTCGTCCATGGGTGTCTACGGCATCGTCATGGCGGGCTGGGCATCCAACAGCAAGTACTCGCTCCTCGGCGGCCTGCGCTCCGCGGCCCAGATGATCAGCTATGAAATCGCCATGGGGCTCTCCATCATCACCGTACTGATGATCTCGCAGTCGCTGAGCCTGGTGGACATCATCAACTCCCAGTCGAAGCTCTGGAACGTCGTCTTCATTCCGGTGGGGACCATCGCCTTCTTCATCTACTTCGTGGCCGGCGTGGCAGAGACGAACCGCGTGCCCTTCGACCTGCCCGAAGCCGAAACCGAGCTGGTCGCCGGTTTCCATACGGAGTACAGCGGCATGAAGTTCGCCTACTTCTTCCTGGCCGAATACGCCAACATGCTGGTGGTGTCGGCCATGGCCGCCACCCTCTTCTTCGGCGGGTGGAGCGGGCCGTTCCTGCATCCGGTCATCTGGTTCCTGATCAAGGTCTACGCCTTTATCTTTATATTCCTGTGGCTCAGGGCGACCCTGCCCCGTTACCGCTACGACCAGCTCATGAGGCTGGGATGGAAGTTCTTCCTGCCGCTGGCGCTGGTGAATGTGCTGGCAACAGGATTGATGCTGTTGTGGGTGAAGTAGATTTGCAGTAGGATTGATGAGAGTTGGATTTGTCATGCCCGAGTGATTCTATCGGGCATCCAGAAAACTGGATTCCCGCCTTCGCGGGAATGACGACTTTCGATACGCAGAGGTAATATGTCGCTCGTTAAAAAGGTATTCCTGACAGATATCGCGAAGGGCATGTCCCTTACGCTGAAGACCATGTTCACCAAGCCGGTGACGCGGCAGTATCCCACCGAGGAGCGGATCGCCGAGCCGGGGTACCGGGGGCTTCATGCGCTGCTGCGGGACGAGGAGGGCAACGAAAAATGCATCGGCTGCGTACTCTGCGCCGCTGCCTGCCCGTCGCGCTGCATTGAAATCTATACGTCCGAGACCGAGAACCACAAGAAAGTCGTTGATGTGTACGAGATCAATCTGCTAAGGTGCGTTTTCTGCGGCTTCTGCGTAGAGGCCTGCCCCGTGGAGGCCCTGGCCATGACGCAGGAGTATGAGCTGGCCTGCTACGACAGGGAGTGCGGCCTTATGACCAAGGAGAAGCTCCTCGAAGTAGGGGACCGCAATCAGGATAAACCGATGTTTCTGGGAAGGCCCGACTAATCATGATGCTACAGGCCATATTCCTCTACTTCGCTGCTGTCATCGTCGGCTCATCCTTCATGGTGATCGTCATGAGGAACCCGGTACACAGCGTGCTCTGGCTGCTGCTGATGTTCTTCCATGTCGCCGGTCTGTTCGTGCTGGTGCAGGCGGAGTTCCTCGCGGCGGTGCAGATCATCGTCTATGCGGGGGCGATACTGGTCCTGTATCTGTTCGTCATCATGCTTCTCAACGTCGAGAAGGAACGGATGCGGCGGGCCGCCCATACGGGCTGGCTCTTCTACGCACTGATCGGCCTCCTCGTGCTCATCGAGCTCTGTGTCCTGATCGGCAGGTCGCACTTCAACGGCACTGTTGGTCCCTTCACCGTCGAGCGGGTTGCTACCGAAGGGAATTCGCAGCTGATCGGACAGGTGCTCTACACCGATTTCCTCTTCCCCTTTGAAATCGCCTCGGTGATCCTGCTGGTGGCAATGGTGGGGGCGATAGTGCTGGCAAAGAAGAAGTTGTTGCGATAAGGAGAAACTCTTGGTTCCTGTTTCCTGGTACGTAATCCTCAGCGCAGTAGTGTTCGGCATCGGGGTGATCGGCGTCCTGACGCGGCGCAACATGCTCATCGTCCTCATGAGCATCGAGCTGATCTTCAACGCCGCCAACATCAACCTCGTCGCTTTCTCCCACTATCTGCAGTCGCTGAACGGGCAGGTCTTCGTGTTCTTCGTGATTACCGTAGCGGCCGCCGAGGCTGCCATCGGCCTGGCCATTCTCGTATGCCTCTTCCGCAACAAGGAAACCGTGGAAGTGGATGACGTCAGCATAATGAAAGGGTAGAGACCTACATGCTCAAGTACGTCCTTATACCTATGATTCCGCTGGTTACCGCGACGATCGCCGGCGTCTTCTGCCGCTATCTCAAGGAGAAGGCTGCATGGCTCACCATCGCGGGCCTTGGCACCGCCTTCCTGCTTTCGATATCGACCCTCTTCGACGTGATGGGCGGCCACACGGTCAACGTCAACGTCTTCTCGTGGATCGTCTCCGATACCTTCAACGTCTCCATCGGCATCATGGTCGACCAGCTCACGGCGGTGATGCTCATCGTCGTGACCACCGTCAGCTTCATGGTCCATATCTACTCCGTCGGCTACATGCACGGCGATCCCGGCTACGCGCGGTTCTTCTCGTACCTCTCGCTCTTTACCTTCTCGATGCTGGTGCTGGTCATGGCCAACAACTTCCTGCAGCTCTATGTGGGCTGGGAGCTGGTGGGCCTGTGCTCCTACCTCCTCATCGGGTTCTGGTTCGAGAAGAAGAGCGCCAACGACGCCGCCAAGAAGGCCTTCGTGGTCAACCGCGTCGGCGACTTCGGCTTCGGCCTCGGCATCATGATGATCTTCCTCTACTTCGGCACCCTCGACTACACCCAGGTTTTCGGCGCCGCGCCCCAGCACCTCAATGATGCTCCGCTCGATATCGCGGGCCTTCAGGTGGGCGTCATCACCATGATCTGCCTGCTGCTCTTCTGCGGCGCCATGGGCAAGTCGGCCCAGCTGCCGCTGCATACCTGGCTCCCCGACGCCATGGAGGGCCCGACCCCGGTCTCTGCCCTCATCCACGCGGCAACAATGGTTACCGCCGGCGTCTTCATGGTCGCCCGGTGCAGCCCGCTCTTCAACCTTTCGCCCACGGCCATGGCCACGGTTGCCATCGTGGGCGGCGTCACCGCGGTCTTTGCCGCCACCATCGGCCTGGTGCAGAACGACATCAAGCGGATCATCGCCTACTCGACCTGCTCGCAGCTGGGCTACATGTTCTTTGCCTGCGGCGTCGGTGCGTACACCGCCGGTATCTTCCACCTCATGACCCACGCCTTCTTCAAGGGGCTCCTCTTCCTTGCCGCGGGCAGCGTCATCCACGCCCTCTCGGGCGAGCAGGACATCCGGAAGATGGGCGGCATCCGCAAGGATATCCCCGTAACCTACTGGACCATGGTCATCGGCTCTCTCGCACTGGCGGGAATTCCGCCCTTCGCCGGGTTCTTCTCCAAGGATGAAATCCTCTGGCTGGCATTCACCGCACCCGGCCCCGGCAAGTTCCTCTGGTTCCTCGGCGCAGTCGGTGCATTGCTCACCGCCTTCTACTCCTTCAGGCTCATATTCGTAACGTTCCACGGCAAGAAGAGGCTCGACCACCATGCCGAGGAGCATCTGCACGAGTCGCCCTGGGTAATCCTCGGGCCGCTCTGCTTCCTCGCGACCCTGGCAATAGTGGCCGGTTTCGTGGGTGTGCCCCACGTCCTGGGCGGGCACAACAACTTCGCGTCGTTCATGGCGCCGGTCCTCGGGCATCACGAGGCCGGTCACCATCCCGCGAGCCTGGAGCTGACCATGATGGTCATTTCCGTCGCCATCGCCACCACCGGCATCCTCTTCTCCGCCTTCGTCTACCTCAAGCGGAAGGAGATCGCCGAGGCCGCGGCAAGGAATTTCAAGCCGCTCTACAACCTGTTCTACAACAAGTACTACTTCGATGAGGCCTACGACGACATCTTCGTCAACAGCACCAAGGAGATCTCCGACGACCTCTGGAAGAAGGCCGACGCCAGCTGGATCGACGGCGTGGTCAACGGTGCGGCCAAGGTTACCCAGGCGCTGGCCCGGGGCTTACGGCGGCTTCAGACCGGTTTTGTGCAGCACTACGCGTTCGGTATGGTTACGGGGCTCTTCCTGCTCATAACCATCTACCTCTACATGAAATAGGGATTTGAGCGACTTATGACCGATTTCATCTTCAACCAGGTGTCGTACCCCATACTGACGATCACCGTCTTCATGCCGATGGTGGGCGTCTTCCTCCTGTTGTTCATGAAGGACGACCGCGCCGTCCGCTGGACTGCCCTTGGCACGTCGGTGGCGACCCTCATCGTCTCCATGCCGGTGCTCTGCCAGTTCGACACCACAACCTACAAGATGCAGTTCGCCGAGCACCACCAGTGGATCCCGTCGGTGGGGATAAACTACACCCTCGGTGTCGACGGCATCAGCGTCATCTTCATCTTCCTGACCACGCTGCTGACCGTCCTGTCGATCCTCTGCTCGTGGGAGGCGATCTCCAAGCGGGTCAAGGAGTTCATGATTGCCCTGCTGGTCCTCGACCGGTATGCTGGGCACCTTCGTCGCCCTCGACTTCTTCCTCTTCTACCTCTTCTGGGAGTCGATGCTGATTCCCATGTACATCATCATCGGTGTATGGGGCGGCGCGAGGAAGCTCTACGCAGCCATGAAGTTCTTCCTCTACACCCTGGCGGGCAGCGTGCTGATGCTCATCGCCATACTGGCGCTCTACTTCGCCGGCGGCCAGACCTTCGATGTGCTGACGCTTCAGAAGGTGAAGTTCGCCGCCGACATGCAGTTCTGGTGCTTCTGGGCCTTCTTTGTGGCCTTCGCCATCAAGGTCCCGATGTTCCCGTTCCATACCTGGTTGCCCGACGCCCACGTCGAGGCGCCCACCGCAGGCAGCGTCATCCTGGCCGGTATCCTGCTGAAGATGGGGGCCTACGGCTTCCTGAGGTTCTCGCTCCCCATGCTCCCCGAGGCCACCATGAATGCCATACCGGTAATCATGTGGCTGTCGGTCATCGGCATCATCTACGGTGCACTGGTGGCCCTGGTGCAGCCCGACATGAAGAAGCTGATCGCCTATTCGTCGGTAAGCCACATGGGCTTCGTGACGCTGGGAATCTTTGCCCTGACCCCGCAGGGGCTCGAGGGCGCCATCCTCCAGATGGTCAACCACGGCATCGTTACCGGCGCGCTGTTCCTCTGCGTCGGCATCGTCTACGACCGGATGCATACGCGCCAGATTGCCGACTACGGCGGCGTGGTGAAGAAGATGCCCGCCTACGCGGCCCTCTTCCTGCTCTTTACCATGGCCTCCATCGGCCTGCCCGGCACCAACGGATTCGTCGGCGAGTTCCTCTGCCTGCTGGGAGCGTTCCTCAAATTCAAGTTCTTTGCCGTGCTCGCCACCACCGGTATCATCCTCGGTGCGGCGTACATGCTCTGGCTTTACCAGCGCGTCATCTTCGGCGAGATCACCAACCATCACGTCGAGGAGATGAAGGACCTCTCCGGCCGTGAATGGCTGGTCCTTATCCCGCTGGTGGTCCTCACCCTCTGGATAGGGGTGAACCCCGGGCCGTGGCTCGACGTGATGCACGAATCGGTCAAGCACCTGGTCGAGCACGTAAACCACGCACCGGCGGCGGCAACTGCGGTGGCTGATCAGTTGAACCACGCACCGGCGGCGGCAGCCGCTGTGGCGGACCAGGTGAACCACGCACCTGCGGCGGCAGCCGCGGTAGCGGATGTAGTGGCGCATTAGGCGCGTCGCGCTCAAGAGTTGAAATTGGTCATTCCGACGGAAGTCGGAATCCAGTCTGTAAAGGCAGTAAAAAGACGCTGGACACCGGCTTTCACCGGTGTGACGAAGGCTGGTAAATGCAAGTTCAAGTTATATACAAACGGAGGAAGATTAGATGCCGGGTCTCGTAATACCCGATATTACCCCCATAATCCCCGAGATCATCATCGTCTCGTTCGGCCTGCTCCTGCTGCTGGTAGACTGCTTCGTGCCCAAAGACCGCAAGCAGATCATCGGCTGGCTCAGCATTGTGGGTATCCTCGGCGCTGCCTGGGCATCGTGCACCATCGGTTCGTCTCCCGACATGGTCACCTTCACCAACACCTTTGCCCTCGACCCGTACGCGTACTTCTTCAAGGTGTTGTTCTACATCGTCGCCATACTCTCCATTCTGCTCTCCCTCGACTACATGAAGGTCGAGAAGGCGAACCTCGGGGAGTATTACATCATCATCCTCTTTGCCACCTGCGGCATGATGATCATGGCATCGGCCATCGACTTCATCACCATCTACCTCGGGCTGGAACTGATGGCCCTTTCGGTCTACGTGCTGGTGGGCATACTGCGGCACGACCTGCGCTCAAACGAGGCGGCGCTCAAGTACTTCATCCTCGGCGCCCTCTCTTCGGGCGTGCTGGTCTACGGCATTTCGATCATCTACGGCGTAACGGGGACCACCAACCTCAAGGCCATCGCGACGTTCCTCACCCCCGACAAGCTCGATAATCCCGGCATCATCCTCGCCGTCATCATGCTGATCGTCGGCTTCGGCTTCAAGGTAGCGACCGTACCGTTCCACATGTGGACCCCGGACGTCTACGAAGGTGCGCCGACCCCGGTCACCGCCTTCATGTCGGTAGGCCCCAAGGCCGCCGGTTTCGCCGTTTTCCTGCGGGCGCTGGTCGAGGCGTTCCCCGCCGTGCAGGCCGACTGGACCCTGCTGCTGAGCATCCTGGCGGTCATGACCATGGCCATAGGAAACGTCGTCGCCATCGCCCAGACCAACGTCAAGAGGATGCTTGCCTACTCGTCCATCGCCCATGCCGGTTACGCCATGGTCGGATTCGTGGCGGGCGGGCCCGAAGGCTATTCCGCGGTAATGCTCTACCTGTTCATCTACCTCTTCATGAACCTCGGCGCCTTCGGCATCGTCACCATGATGCGCAAGGGGAACCGCTCTGCCGAGGAGCTCAGCGACTTTGCCGGCATGGCCAAGAGACAGCCCGGCCTCGCGCTCTTCATGCTCGTCTTCCTCTTCTCGCTGGCGGGCATACCGCCGCTGGCCGGGTTCATCGGAAAGTTCTACATCTTCATGGCCGCCGTCAAGGCCGGTCTCATCTGGCTCGCCGTAGTCGGCGTCATCTTCTCCGCCGTCTCCGCATACTTCTACCTGCGCCTCATCATGATCATGTACATGCATGAGCCGGAGAGGGAGTTCGAGTTCATCCAATCCGGGCCGCTCAAGGCTGTGCTCGGCATTTCCCTCTTCACTACTGTCTACCTCGGCGTCATGCCCGGCTGCGTGCTGGAGTTTGCGAAGAAGTCACTGGCAGGGTTGCTGTAGCACCTCGTTCTTGCTCGCCGATCAATACTTGACTTGCTCCCCATTTTTGCGTAACACTTGTTGTGCGTCTGCCTGTAATGTGAATCTTGCCCATTAAGATTTGTAACAGAAGGGACTAATTCTGTAGGCAGTGGCGATAAACAGTTATGAAACCAAAAAACGATGTGTTTTGCTTGCCGTGTTCTTTTGCAGCAGCGTATAGTTATTGGTATAGCTGGGAAAACTGGTTAATCTATTGTTAGGCGGGTAAAATGAACAATCAGGATGCACAGCCCGTGAGTCTCCTTTTCGATGAAGCAAAGAGCTTCTCGGAGAATTGCGAAGCATTCCTGTCGAGCCTTGAAATAATTGACGCAGCAATGGCCGCAATTTTGCGCGATAACTGGGATGCGCTGGTCACTATCGTCCAGAACGGGCAAAGGGATTCCAAAACACGAAGTGAGTTCAGCGCCAAGGTCGCGACGGCGCTTGACGCTCTCGCTGAAACGGCAGAGCCGAAGGGCGGTGCATAATGCCGCGCTACTTCCTCAAAAGGCTAGCCGTAGAGGGATTTCGCGGGATTAACAACGAGAATGACCCGCTCGATATCCAATTCCAGCCAAATGCCGTCAACTCTGTCTTTGCAGTTAACGGCATTGGTAAGAGTTCGATTTTCGAGTCGCTGTACTATGCGATCCACGGGACCATCCCGAAACTCCAGATACTCCAAGCGCAGGAACGCCCGCAGGATTACTACTCCAATCGTTTTCATTCGAAAAACGTCTCATCCATACTTGTTGAGTTTCAACCTGACGACGGCGCTGCCTCTGTCTCCATCCGGATTGATCGCGATGCGAGCGGTAATCGAATCGTTGCCAGCCCGAGTGGGTATTCTGACCCTGAAGGACTACTGGCGACACTTAAGGAGGCGTTCGCTCTTCTTGATTACCGGACGTTCGCCCGCTTCATCGAAGAATCACCGTTGGAGAGAGGGCGAACATTTTCTGCACTGCTTGGCCTCGCTGAATACTCGGATTGCCGACAGGCACTACAGTCCGCGTCGGACTCGCGCGCACTAAACACGGACCTTGAGGTCAAGGTTCTGGCAACGGAAATCGGCAATGTGCAAAAGGCGGCCCGGCAGGCTCTTGTCGGCCTGAGATCGAGCTATGAGAACTTCATTGGCAGGCCGCTTGAAGACGTAGACAAGCTTGATAAATATGCCATCGAGGTTGCCACTGCACTGGGCGATGTGGAGCTCTTGAAACCGTATCTTGCAGGTAAGCTCCTAAACGATATTGACTTCGATGTAATCAAGGCGGCGATCAAGACGGCCGAGGGGGGTGAGAAGCGGCGCGAACTCGAGAAGGTAGTCGAGGAAATCGCAACTCTAGAAGAGCTGGCTGTTCACGATCTCGGCGCTGTTGCAGCCGAGCAAGAAAAAATCGCTGCACTGATCGACGAACGGGATAAGTTTCTCACCTCCACCCGTGGCGACCTCTTCAAGCGACTATATGAATCCGCGAGCGATGTGATCTCAATGGATGCTTGGACGGATGATGAGAAGTGTCCGCTTTGCGAAAGCGAACTTTCATCGTCGATAAGTGGGCACGTGAGCACGCAATTGGCACAGTACGCTGATGCGGCCGCCAAGATCACTGAAATTGCGAACCTGTGGAAGGAATCCGCATGGAAGAAGTGTCTCGCAGACCATGAAACGGTACCGCTGCTGGCAATAGAGCCGCAGAAGCGGCAGTTATCCCTCCTGGATGAGAGTTTTTTATCAGGCAATATCTCAAAAGCTGAGCTAGCTGCTGTCGTTACATTGACCTCAGACCTGACAAGCAAGGTAGTAGTCGTTCTTAAGTCCGCGAAGAGCCAGAAAGCAGCACTCGAGAAGGAGCTTCCGCCGTCGCTCGTACAGCTAACGGAGCAGGTCGAGTACGGACGACAGTTCAAGGCTGCATTCAAGCTCTATCGGGACAACCAGAAGGATGAGGCCTCTCTGCAGGCACGCCTCGATATTCGCGAGCGATGGAAGACATTCATTTCCAAGGCGACAACGGTTTTTGCTGACGCCGAGGGGGCGTTGACAAAGGCCAGAATCAAGGGGATCGATACAGAGTACAAGTCCATGTTCCGGGAAATTATGCAGGTTGGCGACGTTGTCCCTGACCTGCAGCGGGATGACGACAGGGAAGATCTTCACGTACAGCTCAGCGATTTTCACGGGCAGCACAGGTTGTCCGCTCGGGCGCTCTTATCAGAAAGCTATCGGAACGCGCTTGCTATTTCGGTCTTCCTCGCCGCCGCGCTGAAACATTCGGGCGCGCCAAGGTTCGTTGTCCTGGACGATGTTACGTCTAGTTTCGATGCGGGTCATCAGTTCTGGGTTATGGAGTTAATTCGAAAAAAGCTTCAACATCCGCAGAACGCAGATGGTTTGCAGTTCATCATCCTGAGTCACGATGGGCTGCTTGAGAAGTATTTTGACCGGCTGGGAGGAACAGCTGGCTGGCACCACAACAAGCTTCAGGGGGCGCCGCCAATGGGGGCAATCTTGCATCAGGCCCAAGGCGCGGATCGACTCAAAACGACAATAACAACACTGCTGGTGGCCGGTCAGGTCTCGCAGGCGGAGCCGCTCATTCGCCAGTACTTGGAGTACAAGCTCCAACAGATCATACGTAAGATAGACATTCCAGTGCCAATAGACTTTGCGATCAAGGATACGTCACGAATGGTAAGCAACTGTCTCGACGCCATCACTGCCGCAATCGAGCTGCACAAGAAGGCCGGTACCCTCGTGCTCGATGTCAAGCAAGTCCAAGATATTGACACCTCGCATGTCCCAGCGATAGTAGGCAACTGGGTCAGCCACTATGAAACGAGCACCGGCAGCGGTATTTCAGCCCCAGCACTCAGCGGTGTAGTTAGTTCTATAGACGCCCTATCCGAATGTTTCAGGTATGATGACGTGTCGGGAGGCTCCACTATTCGTAGGTGGTATAAATCGCTTTCAAAACGGTAATTAGGACACCCAATGGGGCCGCTATCAATTTATCAACAGAACAAATGGGGTCGGGACAAAAGGGGTTACCCATTAGGAGGCCCCCATGTCTTCTCTTGTCCCGGTCGGAGTGCCCCGCTTTTTGAGGCGTGATGCCTATCCAAACAAATGGGGTCAACCAAACAAATGGGGTCACCCATTAGGATACCCCTGTCAAGAGCACAAATTACCACTGTAGCCAGGCAGTTGGTTTTCTTGCCTGTCTTGTAGTTTTTCGTTATCCGGTTCTTTACCTTTGCCGCAGTTT
>Ga0224505_10001444_pt1 | contig 14980 bp, 16 predicted proteins | sample SF_Jan12_sed_USG_FD_169102 | JGI IMG/M metagenome (GOLD analysis project Ga0224505, IMG submission 169102) | Sediment microbial communities from San Francisco Bay, California, United States - SF_Jan12_sed_USGS_4_1 | ecosystem: Environmental > Aquatic > Marine > Sediment | place: USA: California... | reverse complement strand
GAAGAACGACGACGACGCCCGCCAGGAGTTCATCGACATCCTCGAGCTCCTCGGCCCCGACGACCCGCGTACCGCCGGATGGCGCAAGCGCCTCACCAACGCCATGTTCTGACCGGGGTGGCCTTCGGTGGCTCACCTGGTCGAGGAGCAGCTGCACCTGGCGATGGTCTCGTCGGGTTCGGCTCCGAGCCGGCGGATCTCCAGGACGAACCGTTGGGCCGCCTCCTGTCGGGCCATGCGGACATCGTCGGTTGTCGCCCGCGGCGGTTGGTCGGCCACCACGGTGCCCGTCCGTCGCCGGCTGACCACGATCGCGTCCCGCTCCAGCTCCTTGTCGGCCCGGGCCACCGTTCCGGGGCCAGGACACCGGAGCCGACCGTCCGGGTCAGGTGAGTGCGGATCTGCTCGTCGGGCGCTAGGCCCGAGTCGACATCGATGGTGACGATCGTGCCGGTGGCTCGCAGGGTCGATGCTCCGAGTCGCCGGTGGGGCTTCCATGCTCGCGACGCCCGCCCCAGCTGGTACACCGCACCCAGGACGGCGTCGGTCGCTGCCCAGATGGCGCCGATCTGGAGCCTGGCCCCTTCGGGCACCGACGTCGGGCGGACTGCGGGACGCCGTCGGCGGCCTCCCACCGCAGGGTGACGGTTCTCGTTCCCCGCTCCTCGTCGACGACGTGGCCGCCGGCGGGCACACGAAACCAGGGCGATGACCGCATGGGCCGTCAGGCCGGCCAGGCTGCCGCTATCCGCCAGTCGTGGGTGCGGCGCAGGTCGGTCCGCACCAGTGCTTCGCTTGTTTCGTCGAGGGTGAGCGCGTTCGCTTCGGCGTGGCCGCCGAAGAGGTCGTGATTCCGCCCGGACGGCAACGCGGTAGGGTCCTGGGTGACGGCTTCCCCCGGTCACCGATCGAGGAGAACCGTCATGTCCCGGCCCGATGGGATGGTCGACGATGTCGACCCGCTATCTCGGCTGCGCGTGCCCCTGTCCGAACCCGAGCGCGGTGACCGGCGAGGCTGGGCCGAGTGGGCCGAGCCCCGACGCCTGGCCGGTCTGGTGGTGTTGCTCACCGTTCTCGCCGGCGGCGTGTTCTGGTTGCTGCGCACCCCGGCGCCCCCGGTGGAAGCCAGCTTGCCCATGGCTGTCGACGAGGGTGGGACCGTTGCTTCGATGCCGGCGACGACACGGCCGGCGGCGCCCACGTTGGTGGTGGTGCACGTGGCCGGGGCGGTGGTCGAGCCCGGCGTGTACCGGTTGCCGGCCGATGAACGGGTCCATGACGCCGTCCAGGCCGCCGGAGGGCCCACTCTCGGGGCGGATGTGGCCCGGGTCAATCTGGCCGCCCCGCTCCAGGACGGCGCGCAGATCTACCTCCCGTCTGTGGGGGAAGTCGGGGTGCCCGCCATCGTCGGAGGCATCGAGACCGGCGAGACCGACGCGCTGGTGGCGCTGAACACCGCATCAGCCGAGGAGCTCGAGACCCTGCCCGGGGTCGGGGTGGTCACCGCCGCGGCCATCATCGCTCGGCGCGACGAGGTGGGCGGTTTCTCGAACATCGACGATCTGCTCGACGTGCAGGGCATCGGCGACGCCAAACTCGAGGCCATCCGGCCACTGGTCACCCTGTGACGGCCGGCAGACCGCTGCCCGATACGGCTGTGGCCGCACTGGTTGGCGCAGCGGTGCTCGGAGCCTGGTTGGCTCATCCGGCCCCGCGCCTGGTCGCGGTGGCTCTCATCGGGATGGCCCTCTGGCGGCGATGGTCGTTGCTGCTGGTCCTCGCCGTCGGGGTGGGGGCCAGCGGACAGGCGGCGGCGGCGTGGGATGGGGTCGCACCGGCCCGGGCCCATGCCGTGGTCGACGTGGTCACCCTGCTCGGTGACCCGCGACCGATCGGACGGTCCATCGTGGTCGACGTCCGTCATGACGGCCATCGTTACGCCGCATGGTTCGACGCCGGTGAGCATGGCTCGGTCGTGGATCGGCTGGCCGGCGAGCAACTGTCCATCGTCGGGCAGGCGAAACCCCGGGCCGAGGAGGACGCGTGGCTGGCCCCCCGAGGGGTGGTCGGCGAGATCGATGTGGAGTCGGTGCGGTGGTGGCGACCGGGATCGAGGGTCACCCAGGTGGCCAACGGGCTGCGCCGCACGTTGCAGCGAGGGGTGGAGGGCCTGCCCGACACCCACCGCAGCCTGGTGATGGGGTTCGTGCTGGGCGATGACCGGTTCCAGAGCGACCTGGTCACCGACGATTTCCGCGGGTCGGGTCTCGGGCACCTGCTGGCCGTTTCCGGCCAGAACGTGGCCTTCCTCTTGGTGCTGTCGCACCCCGTGCTGAGCCGCCTGGCCTTCCGCCACCGACTGCCGTTCACCGTGGCGATCATCGCCTTCTTCGCGCTGCTCACCCGTTTCGAGCCATCGGTGCTGCGGGCATCGGCCATGGCCGCACTGTCCGCCACCGCCGCGGCGTCAGGCCAACCCGTGCTCGGTCGACGGCTGCTGGCTCTTTCGGTGGTGGGACTGGTGCTGTTCCAGCCGCTGCTGATCCACGCGCTCGCCTTCCAGTTGTCGGTCCTCGCCTCGGCCGGGATCCTGTGGTTGGGGCCGCCGATCGCGGCGGCGCTGCCCGGGCCCGAGTCGCTGGCGCTGGCCCTGGCGGTCACCGTGGCCGCGCAGCTGGCCGTGTCACCGTTGGTGCTGGTGACGTTCGGAGATGTACCGGTGGCCGCCCTGCCGGCCAACGTGGCCGCCGCCCCGGCGGCGGGACCGATCTCGGCCTGGGTCCTCACCGGGGGGATCGTCGCAGGAGTGGCCGGCGAGCCCCTGGCGACGATCCTGCACCTGCCCACCCGACTCCTGGTTTCCTGGGTCGCCCTGGTGGCCCGGTGGGGCAGCCGGGCGCCCCTCGGCCAGATCGGCTGGGTCCACCTGACCGTACTGGTCGTCGCCGTGGCGGTGATCCTGGCCCGACCCCGTCTCCTCGTCCGGCGGCTGTTGGCGGTGGCGGTGGTCGTCGTGTTGTCGGCGCCGGCGGTGGCCTCCCACGCGCCGCCGCCATATCTCCAGCCGACGGCCGGTGTGGAGCTGTGGCGAGCAGGTGGGGCCACCGTGGTGCGTCTGGACTCGGCCGTGCGTCCGGCCGACGGGCTGGCTGCGCTGCGCCGCTCCGGCGTGCGTCGCATCGACCTGCTGATCGCCTCGGATCTCGGCGGTACCGTCACGAGCACCATCGAGGGCCTACGGCGCCGGTACCGGGTGGACCGGGTCTGGTCTCCCGGGCCCCTTGCCCAGGGGGTCAGTCAGTCACCATCGGTCGGCCAGCGTCATCGGCTGGGGAGCCTGGTGGTGACGGTGACGGGCGCCGAGTCGAACGGGCTGGCCGTCTCGATCGAGAGGTTGGCGGCCGCCGGCGTCGGTGTAGGTTCCGACCGTGCACCTCGAGCTCGGTCGCCACCACCGTTACGACGTCACCACCCGGGCTCTCGTGATGGGCATCCTCAACCGCACCCCCGACTCCTTCTACGACGGCGGCCGGTACTTCGGGTTCGATGACTTCTTGCGCAAGGCCGAGGCGCTGGTCGACGAGGGAGCCGACTTCCTCGACGTCGGTGGCGTGAAGGCCGGCCCCGGCCCCGAGGTGACCGAGGCCGAGGAACTGGACCGCGTGGTGCCCGCGGTCGACGCGCTCCGGCAACGTTTCGACCTGCCCATCTCGGTGGACACCTTCCGCGCCGCCGTGCTCGACGAGTCGTGCAAGGCGGGCGCCGTCGTGGGCAACGACATCAGCGGTTTCGCCGATCCCGAGTTCCTGGCCGTGGCGGCTCGCCACCAGGTGTCGGTGGTGGCCTGCCACGTGCGGCTGGCTCCGCGTGTCCCCGATCCCGAGCCGGTGTACGACGACGTGATCGTCGACGTGCGCCGATTCCTCGCCGAGCGGGGCCAGTGGGCGCTCGATGCCGGGATCCCCCGCGAGCGCATCATGGTCGACGCCGGCCTCGATCTGGGCAAGACGCCGGCCATGAGCGCGGCGCTGCTCCGCCAGTCCGATGACCTCGTGGGTCTCGGCTTCCCGGTGTTCCTGTCGGCCTCCAACAAGCCCTTCCTCGGCGAGTTGGCGGAAGCCGACGTCGCCGACCGCCACGAGATCACCCTGTCCGCCCACGCCCTGGGCATCGCCCTCGGTTGTCGGATCCTGCGCAGTCACGATGTGCGGGGCAATCGACGGGTGGTCGAGGTGATGAGCGCCCTGCTGCGGCACCGCCCCGATGTCTGGCCGCCGCCATGATCGTCTTCGTCAAGGGTAGCGACGACATCGTGCGGGCCGAGGCGGTCAGCCAGAAGATCGCCGAGGCCGTGGGCGAGGACGATCGCAGCCTGGTGCTGGAGGAGCTCACCGAGGACACCTACCGGCGCGCGGACGACGACCGTTCCTTCGACATCGCCCGCCTGGTGGACGCGGCCCAGACGCCACCGTTCCTCACCGATCACCGAGTTGTCGTGGGCCGCCACCTGGGTCGCTTCACCACGAAGGACAGCGTGCAGGCGTTGGTCGGTTACCTCGCCGACCCGCTGGCGAGCACCCGGCTCATCCTGGTGTGGGAGGCCGGCCTGGACCCCAAGCAGGATCGCCTCACCGGGGCACCCAAGGCCCTCGCCGAGGCGCTGGCTGCGGCAGGCGCCGAGGTGGTGGATGCCTCCATCACCTCCGGGAAGGGCGCCGGCAAGTGGCTCGACGCGCAACTGGCCCAGTCGACGCTGCGTTTCGACGGGGCCTCCCGGGCGGCCATCGCCGAGCAGCTGGGGGAGGACCGCAGTCGGGTCATTGCGCTGGTGGCCACGCTCGAGGCCACATTCGGCGACGGCACGCTGGGCGTCGAGGAGGTCACCCCCTACCTCGGTGAGAAGGGGACGGTGCCGCCGTGGGACCTCACCGATGCCATCGACAAGGGCGACATCGCGATGGCGCTCGACGTGGCCGGCCGCGTGATGGGCGCAGGCGAACGGCACGGGCTGGCCGTCCTGGCCACGCTGCACACCCATTTCGGTCGGATGCTGCAGCTCGACGGAACCGATGTCCGGGACGAGAAGGCCGCGGCGCACTTGCTGGGCATGAAGGGCTCGACGTTCCCGGCCAAGAAGGCGTTGACCCAGAGCCGAAGGCTGGGGTCGGACAAGGTGGCCCGCGCCGTGCGACTGATCGCCGACGCCGACCTCGACCTGCGGGGCTGCAAGGACTGGCCCGATCAACTGGTGATCGAAGTGCTGGTCGCCCGATTGGCCGCGTTGGCCCGCTGATTCTCCGTGGGCCCCGATAGCATGGTGGGCTGCATCACCCGTCCTTCATGAGGCCCCTTCCGTGGCGAACATCAAGAGCCAGATCAAGCGCAATCGACAGAACGAGAAGCGCCGCCAGCGCAACAAGGCGGCCCGCTCCGAGATGAAGACCCGGACCACTGCGGTCCTCGCGGCGGTCGAGGCCGGAGACGACGATGTCGAGGCCAAGCTGCTGGTGGCCATCCGGCGCATCGACAAGGCCGCGGCCAACGGTGTCATCCACAAGAACACCGCGGCCCGCAAGAAGTCACGGCTGGTCAAGGCCGTCCGGGCCTGATCGCCGCCACAATCGCCATCGAGGTTGTCGTCGGCGGCGGTCGAGGCCGCGCCGGGAGGCACTGAGATGGACCTCTCGCTGATCCGCAACACGTCGATCATCGCGCACATCGACCACGGCAAGTCGACGCTCGCCGACCGGATGCTCGAGCTGTGCGGGGCTGTCGATCCCCGCGACATGCGGGCCCAGTATCTGGACTCGATGGATCTCGAGCGCGAGCGGGGGATCACCATCAAGCTCCAGAGCGTGCGCCTCGAGTGGGCCGGCCACGTGGTCAACCTGATCGACACCCCGGGCCATGTGGATTTCGGCTACGAGGTGAGCCGCTCGCTGGCCGCCTGCGAGGGCGTGATCCTGGTGGTGGACGCGGCGCAGGGCATCGAAGCGCAGACGCTGGCCAACTGCTACCTGGCCCTCGAGAGCGATCTCGAGATCGTGGCCGTGCTCAACAAGATCGACCTCCCGGCCGCCGAGCCCGATCGCTACGCCGAAGAGATCGAGCATGTGCTCGGCATCCCGGCGCAGGAGGTGCTGCGCATGAGCGCCAAGACGGGCGAGGGCGTGGCCGAGGTGCTCGATGCGATCATCGAACGCGCCCCGCCCCCGGAGGGCGACGCCGACGCCCCCTTGCAGGCGCTGATCTTCGACAGCCACTTCGACCAGTACCGCGGCGTGGTGTCGTCGGTTCGAGTGATGAACGGGGTACTGCGCACCGGCGCAGACCTGCGGTTCGTGCAGGCCAACTCGATCCACCAGGCCGACGAGATCGGCGTGCGGGCGCCCGAGAACCGGCCGGTCGATCAGCTCGGGCCGGGTGAGGTGGGGTATCTGATCGCCGGCATCAAGGATGTGGGAGAGGCCCGATCCGGCGAGACCATCACCACGGCCCGCCACGGCGCGGAGAAAGCCCTCGCCGGCTACCGGGAGCCCAAGCCGATGGTGTTCAGCGGGTTGTATCCGGTGGACGGCGACGAGTTCGCCGCCCTCAGGGAGGCGCTCGAGAAGCTCAGCCTCAACGACAGCAGCTTCACCTATCAACCCGAGACATCGGGGGCGCTGGGCCACGGCTTCCGGTGCGGCTTCCTCGGGTTGTTGCACATGGAGATCGTGCGGGAGCGGCTCGAGCGCGAGTTCGATCTGAGTCTGATCTCCACCGCGCCGTCGGTGCAGTATCGGGTGACGCGCACCAGCGGCGCCGAGCTGGTCATCGACAACCCCAGCGAGATGCCGGACCGAGCCGAGATCGAGCACATCGCCGAGCCCTATCTGAAGGCCAGCATCATCTCCCCGTCCGACTACACCGGCGCACTCATGGATCTGTGCCAGAGTCGACGAGGCGAGCTGGTGAAGATGGAGTACCTCTCACCCGAGCGGGTGGAGCTGCACTACCGGTTGCCGCTGGCCGAGGTGGTCATGGACTTCTTCGACCAGATGAAGAGCCGGACCCAGGGCTACGCCAGCCTCGATTACGAGACCGACGACTACGACATCGCCGACCTGGTGAAGGTCGACATCCTGCTGCACGGCGAGCCGGTCGACGCCTTCAGCACCATCGTGCACAAGGACTCGGCCTACGAGTACGGCCGCAAGATGGCCGAGAAGCTCCGCGAGCTGATACCTCGGCAACAGTTCGATGTGCCGATCCAAGCCGCCATCGGTGGCAGCATCATCGCTCGTGAGACGGTCCGGGCCTACCGCAAGGACGTGACCGCCAAGCTCTACGGCGGCGATGTCACCCGCAAGAACAAGCTGCTCCAGAAGCAGAAGGCGGGCAAGAAGCGGATGAAGAACATCGGTCGGGTCGAGGTCCCCCAGGAGGCCTTCATCTCCGCCCTGCGCCTCGACGACTGAAGGCGACACGCGCCAGCGCTCCCGGTGGAGGGGCCGGGGTCGATACACTCGGGCCGCGATGCTGGACGGACGCAAGACGGCCATCCTCCAGGCCGTGGTCGAGGAGTACATACGCACCGCCGAGCCGGTGGGGTCCTCCCATGTCGCTGCGGTGGCCGACATCAGGGTGTCGGCCGCCACGGTCCGCAACGAGATGGGTCAGCTCGAGAAGATGGGGTACCTCCACCAACCCCACACCAGCGCGGGTCGGGTGCCCACCGACAAGGGCTACCGGGTGTTCGTCGACGGCCTGGCGGGTGCCGGCACGCTCACTCGCACCGAGACCCGAACGGTGAAGGCGTTCTTCGATCAGGCCCACGGCGAGATCGAGGCCATGTTGCACGACACCAGTCGCCTGCTGGCCGACATCACCAACTACACCTCGGTGGTCGTGGCCCCCAGCGTCGAGGGCGCCGTCGTGCGTTCCGTACAGCTCGTCCCGCTGTCGGCCCATGTCGTGTTGGTGGTGGTGGTGCTCTCCAGTGGGGCCATCGAGAAGCGCACCCTCGAGCTGGCGGTGGATCCCACGGCCGAGACGCTCACGGCGGCCCACGTCGTGCTCAGCGATGCCCTGATCGGTCACCCCCTCGGGTCGGTGATCATCGATCACAAGGGTTCGAAGGCGGTGAAGCAGGTGATCGATGCCACCGCCACCGCGTTGGAACCCGAGCCCGATGAGCACGTGTACGTCGGCGGCCGCGCCCGTATGGCCGAGTCCTTCGACGCCGTCGATCAGATCCGCGAGGTGCTCGACGTCCTCGAACGACAGCTGGTGGTGGTGACGCTGCTTCGCGACGTGCTCGACCGGGGTATGCACGTGGCCATCGGCAACGAGACCGGTATGACCACGTTGGCCGACTGCGCCCTGGTGGTGGCGCCCTACGAGGTGGAGGGGCAGCCCCGGGGCACCATCGGTGTGCTCGGGCCGGCACGCATGAACTACCCCCAGGCCATGGCCGCCGTCGCCGCGGTGAGCAATCAGCTCGGGAACCGATTGACTGAGGGCTGAATGTCGGTTCAACCAGAAGAGGTCAGGCCGGGTGGCTGATCAGCGCGACTACTACGAGGTGCTGGGCGTTGGCCGCGGCGCGTCCGAGGGCGATATCAAGAAGGCCTATCGGCGGATGGCGCGCGAGCTGCATCCCGATGCCAATCCCGACGATCCCTCGGCCGAGGAGCGCTTCAAGGAAGCAGCCATCGCCTACGAAGTGCTGTCCGATCCCGAGAAGCGTGAACGCTACGACCGCTACGGCCACGCCGGCATCGACCCCAACTCGGTGGGCGATGTGTTCGGCGGTGGCCTGGGGGATCTGTTCGATGCCTTCTTCGGGGGCGGGTCACCTTTCGGTGGGGGTGGTGGCGGCCGGGCCGCCGCAGCCAACCGGGGAGAGGATCTCGAGACCACCTTGCAGGTCGACTTCGAGGAAGCGGCGTTCGGCGGCAACCACGAAGTCACCATCCGCACCGCGGTGGCCTGTGACACGTGCGAGGCCACCGGCGCGGCGCCGGGCACCAGCAGTGAGACGTGCGCGGACTGCGGCGGCGCCGGACAGGTACGGCGCGTGCGTCAGTCGATCCTCGGTCAGATGGTGAGTACCACGGTGTGTCCGCGCTGCCAGGGCATGGGTCAGGTCATCCCGTCGCCGTGCTCGGCGTGTGGCGGCAACGGGCGCGAGGTGGTCGACGAGACCTATACGGTCGAGGTGCCGGCCGGTGTGGACACCGGGTCCACGTTGCGCCTCACCGGGCGGGGGGCAGTCGGCCCTCGGGGCGGGGCCATCGGCGATCTCTACGTCCACGTGCGCGTTCGCCCCCACCCCCGGTTCGAACGCCACGGCGATGACATCGTCCACGAGCTGCACATCGGGTTCGCCCAGGCCGCGCTCGGGGCCGTGCTCGACTTCGGCACGCTCGACGGCGACGAGAGCCTGGTGATTCCGCCGGGAACCCAGACGGGCAAGGTGCTGCGTCTGCGCGGCCGGGGTGTGCCACAACTTCGTGGCCGGGGACGAGGCGACCTGCTGGTGCAGGTCGTGGTCGATGTACCCACCGATGTGTCCGACGACGAGGCCGAGCTGCTGCGTCGGTACGCCGAGTTGCGCGGCGAGCCCGTGGCGCCGGCCGACGAAGGATTCCTGGCCAAGATCAAGTCCGCCTTCCGCTGACATGACCGCGGGCGGCGAGCCGGACGGCCGGGGCGGACCGCATGCCTTCGTGACCGATGTCGATCGCCCCGAGCTGTCCGACGACGACCGACATCACCTGGCCCGGTCGCTTCGTCTGCGTGACGGTGACCCGCTCACGGTGGCCGACGGCCAGGGTCGGTGGCGCCGCTGCCGGTTCGGCGCAGCGCTCGCCGTCGATGGCGACGTCGTGATGGTGGACGCGCCGTCTCCCGCGCTCACCGTTGCCTTCGCGTTGGTGAAGGGGGCACGTCCCGACTTGGTCGTGCAGAAGCTGACCGAGCTCGGAATCGACCACATCGCCGTGTTCGCGGCCGAGCGATCGGTGGTGCGATGGGACGAGGCCAAGGTGCGCGTCCAGTGTGAGCGGTTGACCAGAGTGGCTCGTGAGGCGGCCATGCAGTGTCGCCGGGCCTGGCTGCCCCAGCTCGAGGTGCCGGCCGATTTGCGGGAGCTGGTCACCCGAGCGGGATCGGCGATGGCCGACTTCGACGGTGGTCCGGTCACGGCGGAGCACCGCGTGGTGCTCATCGGTCCGGAGGGTGGGTGGACCGAAACCGAACGAGCCCTGGGCCGCGACAGCGTGCGTCTGGGTCGTCATGTGCAGCGGGCCGAGACGGCCGCCATCAGCGCTGCGGTGCAGCTCGCGATCCGGCGCGATCCCGTCGTTGCCATCGGCACCGAATGAGCGCATCGCGCCGCCGCCTTTGCGCGTACCCCCCGGGGCTGCCTAGATTGCGTCGCACGATGATCGAGTGGTCACTCTGCGTGACCAGCGACCGGTTGGAGCGGAGTCCGACCGCAGCGGGTAGGGGCACATCATGGCTGATGAAGAATTGCTGAACGGCACCGACCCGTACAGCCAGAAGGTCGGCGAGCGGCTCAGAGCGATTCGTCGCCAGAAGCGGTTGTCGCTCCAGGAGGTCGAGGCCAGCTCTGGGCTCGAGTTCAAGGCGTCCGTGCTGGGGGCCTACGAGCGGGGTGAGCGGGCCATCTCGGTACCCCGCCTGCAGCGGCTGGCCCGCTTCTACAACGTGCCGGTCGACCAGCTCTTGCCCCAGGACTCGGTCCCCGACTTCGGTGTCGAGGCCCAGCCCTCCATCGACCTGACCGACGGCGACCGGGAGCCATCGTCGGTCACCATCGATCTCACCCGGCTGGAACAGCTCTCTGGGCCCGAGGCCGAGATGCTGAACCGTTACCTCCAGATGGTCCAGGTGCAGCGGCAGGATTTCAACGGGCGGGTGCTGACCATCCGGCGTGACGATCTCCAGGCCCTGGCCGCCATCCTCGGCACCAACCCCGATGATGCTGGTCCCCGCCTGACCGATCTGGGCTTGCGGTTCGTCGCCGAGCCCGTCAACAAGTAGACGCTGACCTCAGTCGGGTTGATTCGGTCCGTCCGGATCAGGCAACCAGATGAGCTCGCCGACGTGGAGGACGTCGGGATCGAGCGGTTCGGCCCGGTGGCTCTGGTTGAAGGCGATGAGCGCTCGCCAGTAGGGGTCGATCTCCTCGACCGTCGGTTGGACGCCCCGCGAGGCGAGGGTGGCGCGGGCGATGAACCAGAAGTGGTCACCTGACCGGACCTGCCACATGGGCGGGGGAGTGACCGGGCCCAGGTCGATCAGTCGCGTGGTCTCGTCGAGGTCGGCCGCGTCGGCCACGACCGTGCCGGTCAGGCTCAGGAGCACGGTCACGGCGAGGACGGTTCGAGCGCGGGTTCGGCGGCCCCGGTGATACTGCTGGACCGACCACAAGCCGGTGAGGGCGGCGGCGAGAACCGCTCCGACGAGGACGATGATCGTGGTCGGGTTCACGGCTGGTCGCCCGGACGGAGCCGGATTGGTCCGCCGATGGCGTCGACGGCGATGACCCCACATCGTGGGACGGGGGGCTCGGCGAAGCCGGTGAGCGCGGGCACCACGCCGATGCGCTCACCGGCTTCGCTCCCGCCGACCGGCCACCCCCGCCACAGGAACACCTCGCCTGTCCTGGGGCGGGCCGCCACGGCGGCCGGTCGTCCGCGACACTGCCAGTCGATCACCACGACCTCGTCGCCCGCCTGGCCCGCCGTCCAACGGCGACCGTCGAAGGAGAAGGTCGTCGTCGGTATCGGCACGCTCGACGGCGGCCCCAGCGTGGTGGTGGTCGCGGCGCGACCAGGGCCGGCCGTCGTGGCTGGGGCGACGATGACCGTGGTGGTACGGCCGGCCGACGACGGCGGGACCGACGACGTCGGAGTCCGGGTCGACGAGACCGGCGAGGCGGTCGACGAGATCGGGGTCGCGGGGCGATCACGGAGGAGCCAACAACCGAGCAGGCCCAGAACAACCGCGACGACCCGCACCGAAGCGCGGCGGTGCGGTCCGCGCTGGCGCCCGAGCGCCGTCAGTCGGGCGGCGAAGGTCGAGGCGAGGGGATCCGCCTCGGCCCCGACGCGGTCACAGAGCGCGATCAGCGCCTGGCGGTCGTGGGCCTCTGCGGCCGACCGGGGGGTACTGGAACGAGCGAGCTGGGCGAGCACCACGGCGAAGGCGCGCACATCGTCGCCTTGCTTGCTCTGGCCTCCGACGGAGAGGCCGCGCAACACGGGAGCGCCCCGCGGATCGACGATGACCGCGTCGGGGGACAGCGCCCCGTGCACCACCCCACGCTCGTGGAGCTGGGTCAGGGTCACCGCCAGGCGCGCTCCGGCCGCGCCCAGGCCGGCGATCGCCGGTGGCAGCGTCGCCCACGACTCGTCGCCGGGCAAGGCGAGAACGAGCACCGGATCGGGATCGCCGCGGAAGGACACGACCGAGACCACCCCGGGGACCGCACCCCGGCGGTATCGGGCCGCCAGTGCGAGAACGTCGGTCTGGTCCAGCGGGGGACGGGCGGTTATGACCTCGGTGAGTCGGCCGTCCTCCAGCCGCCGAATCGAGGGTGGTTGGTCGGTCACGGCGCCTCCAGGCTGGCGGTCTGGGTGCCCCGAAGGGTGATCGGCCGGGCCTGCACCACCCGGCCGAGCACCGGCTGGACGGTCAGCTCCACCGTGACCGTCACCGTCAGGGGATCGACCACTTCCACCGACTGCACGACCAATCCGGCGATGCGGCGGGCCTCGATGGTGTGGTGGGCCACGTCCACGGCTCGAGCCGGATCGAGCCGACGCTCGCCGGTGGCCCGCAGGTGGGCGATGTCGAGGGCCGCGCCGGCCGCATCGTTGGCCGCCGCGGCCGCCGCGTTGTCCAGCTCGCGTCGGCGCAGGTGCACGACGCCGAAGTCGATGGCGATGGAGCCGAGCAGGATGACGATCAGGAAGACGGCCGGCATCAGCATCAGGGCCGACCCTCGGTGGGAGGTTTCGGGTCTGGTCATGCGCAACCCCCGTCGGGCACGTCGTTGCGATACGGATCGATGAGCTCGTGGTGTCGCGCTGTGACCGACACCTCGCCGATACCACCCACCCAGGGCAGGGAGAAGGCGGGGACAAGGAGGGTCACCGTCGTCACGACGGGCGCGCAGCGCCCCAGTCCGCGGGGGGCGGCGACTTCCACGATCGCCTCGGCGGCCCCACGGCCGAAGGCGGCGAGGGCCTCCCGGCCGGCGCGCTCGCCGACACCGATGGGGTCGGTCGGGGCCTCAACCGCGGCCCGGGTCGACTCGCGGCTGGCGGCCGAGGCGGCCAGGCGGGCGTCCACGACGGCCCAGGCGTTGGTGATCACGAGGATGGCGACCACGAGCAGCAGGAAGGCGAGGGGGAGCACCTCGCCGCCGCCCAGCGCCGCTCGCTCGCCGAGCTTCGCGGATGCGCCGGGCCGCATCACCGGGTCTCCCGGCGGACGCGGATCGTTCGATCCAGGTTCCCGAGCGCGGTCCGACCGCTCAAGCCTGCGGGCAGGACCGATGGATGCACGGCCGTCAGCCGGAGCTCGACCACCTCGGGGTCGTTCAGGTTCCACTCCACGCCCAGGTGGTCCCGTCCGTACGCGCCCAGGCGGCGGCGAAGCTCCGTCGTGGCCGCAGCCACCGCCCGGGCGCGTTGCTGATCGGACTCGTATCCGGCCACGGCTCGGGCCGCGTCGTAGCCGGCTCCGGTGACCACCGATGTGGCGTAGAGGTCGAACACCAACTGGACGGCGAAGAGCAGCAGGAGCAGCGTGACGAGGACGCCCAAGGCCGTCGGGAGAGCCCCGCTGCCGGTTTCGCCGGTCAGCCGCCGATCTGGTTCATCTGGTTGGAGATGTCGGCCTCGGTGTCCTGCCAGAGGGCCTGGAACCCCACCCACATGAGGACGCCGAGCGCGGCGATGATGAGGACGGCGATGGCCATGGAGATCACGCCCTCGCCCCGTTGGTCGCCGAGTCGGCCGGGTTCGATCGGATGACGCAGTCGGATGGCCAGCGCCAGTGGGATGTTCGGTTGCACGATTGCTCCTTTGGATGGTTGGGATCGGGGAGTTCATGCGCCCACCGAGAAGGTCCGGAGGGCGTCGACGAAGGGAATGGCCAGGAGCATCAGGCCGGGAACCAGCGTGGCCACCGTGACCGGCACCCAGACCTGTTCGTTGCGGCGTTCGATCACCTCGAGCAGCTCTCGCTGGGTCTGGAGGCGGATGGATCGGGCCTCATCGCTCATCAGTGGGCCGACGTCGTTCACTTCGCGGTCGAGTGCGCACAACGCGACCACCCGATCGAGCGACTCGATGTCCATCAGGTTCGCCCACTCGTGGAGGGCGTCGGTGACCGACAGGCCCTGCTGCACGCGGCGGGTGACACCGGCGAGGTCATCGCTGATCGCGCCCGAGCCCCGGTGGGTCAGGCGTGACAGGCACCCATTGAGCGAGAACCCCGCCTGCAAGAGCATGGCCAGCTGTTCGCTCACGACGGGCAGCTCGTCGGTGATCCGACGGCGGTGCCGGTCGGCGGCGCTGGAGATGTCCTGTTCGATCAACAGGAAGGCCAGCAGCGGGGCGATGACGGCAAGCAGGGCCGTCACCGCCATGGGGGTCCCGGTCACCAGGGTGAGCGATACGGCGGCGGTGAACGCGGCGGCGCTCCACGCGGTCTGGTGCAGGCGGAAGTCGATGACCGGTCGCGGATCATGGGCTCGGGCCAGCCGGATCGTCAGGGGATCGGTGACGCCGAACCCGCGAGCCATGGCCCCGCCGGCGGTGGTGACGACGGGCCCCAACACCTCGCGGAGGGTCTCCACGGAGAGGGGGCCGGCTGACCGACGCCGGTGGGCGATGACCTGGTAGGGCGCCACCCGGACCAGCAGGCGGGGCCGGCGGATCCATCGGATCTCGCCGAG
>Ga0224505_10001443_pt1 | contig 14985 bp, 18 predicted proteins | sample SF_Jan12_sed_USG_FD_169102 | JGI IMG/M metagenome (GOLD analysis project Ga0224505, IMG submission 169102) | Sediment microbial communities from San Francisco Bay, California, United States - SF_Jan12_sed_USGS_4_1 | ecosystem: Environmental > Aquatic > Marine > Sediment | place: USA: California... | reverse complement strand
CCAGTATCGGATCGAACAGGACAGGGACGTGATCTGCCTCATCGATTGCGGGCGCCTCATGGCGGCCCGAGTCGATGATCGCACCAGGCTCGACGCGGCCGTCGATGCCGCCGCCGCCGTCGCCGCCGTGGCCGACCAGGTCGGAGACAGGGTGGGGGTCGTCGCGTTCTCCGACCGTATCCTGCGGCGGGTGTCCCCCAGACGGGATGGAGCGACACACGTGGTCCAGGCCATCCACGATCTCGAACCGCTCATCGTCGACTCCGACTTCGAGTTGGCATTTCGTTCGATCCTCGGCCAGAAGAGAGCCTTCGTGCTGGTCCTCACGGACCTGGTGGACGTGGCAGCTGCCCGGCCCCTCGCCAACGGCGTGCCCGTCGTGGCCCGAAAGCACGCGGTGGCGGTGGCCAGCGTCACCGACCCGGACCTGGCAGCGACGCTGGCACGGCCGGCGGCCGATCGGGCGGAACTCATGAGGGCGGCGGCCGCCATCCAACTGCTGGAGTCGAAGGAATCGGTGGCCGCAGTGCTGTCGAGGCGGGGAGCCGACGTGATCGAGGCCCCGCTCGAGGACTTCTCGGGGCGGTGTGTGGCCGCCTACCTGCGTGCCAAGGCTAGAGCGCGCCTCTGAACGGGCGAACGCCGAGGAACCACACGAGCCACCAGAATCCCCCGCCGATCACGACACCGATGATCACGGCGGGTACCCATGTGGTTCCGGTGCGGCTCACGAAGCCTTCGATGAGGCCGGCCACTACGAGCCAAGGCACCGTTCCGATCGCCACGAGCGCGGCGGAACGCGCCTCATCGGCTAGGGACTCCCGACGGGTCCGCGTACCCGGGCGCAAAATCGACCGGGCCAGCGCAAACCCCGTGCCGCCCCCGATCACGATGCACGACATCTCGAGAACGCCGTGTGCGGCCACTGCCGCCAGAAAGAGTTCGTGATTTCCGGCACCGATGGCCAGCCCTGCGATCGCCCCCAGGATCAAGCCGTTCTGGGCGATGACATAGCCGCTCATGAGCCCCCAGGTGATCCCGAGTGCAAACGCCAGGAGCGTGACTCGAATGTTGTTCTGCATCACGAATGTGGAGAAACCGATCAGTCCGGCAGTCCCGTACCCCTGATCGGTCGTCTGCGCTTCCGTCACCCACAGGAACTCCGGCGGGAGAATCCCGATGACGCGGGACGGGTCCGCCGTGGCCCACACGGCACCGAAGAGCGCCGGGACGGACAGCATGGCCGCCGCCAGCAGCATGGGGCGGGATCGTTCGGCAATGAGGCGCCAGTAGGTTGCACCGAAGAACGACACGAGCCCTTCCCGCCGCCCGCTCCGGTCGAACAAGATCCCCCGGGCCCTGAGCACCCGCGTTTCGAGATCCGCGACCACCGGGTCTCGCGGAAAAAGCCTACGGGCGACGGCGAGATCTGCCGAAGCGGCCCTGTAGAGGTCGGTGAGGCGACGGATTCCCTCGCCACCGAGGGATTCGCCGCGGCGCCGTGCCCGCGAGGAGAGCTCGTCGAGCTCGGTCCAGCCGGGCTGGCCGCCTTCGATGAACTCGGTTAGCTTCACGGCAAGGGAGGGTCGGATTGACGTTTCAAGATCGGCTGGAGATCACTACCTCTGAAGGCGTGACCGTCCGGATGACGATAGCGGGCATCGGGTCGCGGTTGTTGGCGTGGCTCATAGACGGCCTCGTGATCGGTGCGGTGTTGGTGTTGGTGGGGTTCGTCGGAGTCAACACCTTCACCGCCGATTCCCTGCTGGCGCTCGGACTTCTCAGCCTCGCCGCCCTGGCCATCCCCCTCGGCTACGTGGTGGCCATGGAGACGCTCAACGGGGGCCGCACCCTTGGGAAGATGGCCGCCGGGATCAAGGTGATCAGAGCCTCGGGAGCCCCCGTGGGCTTCGGGGCTGCCATCGTACGCGCCCTCCTTGCACCCGTCGATTTCGGGCTCTTCGGGATAGGGATCGTGTCGTTGTTCGTGACTCCCCGGAGCCAGCGCCTCGGTGATCTCGCTGCCTCGACCGTCGTCGTACGCGACCGGTCAGACGTGGATGCGGCACCTCCGCCGCTGGCGATCCCAGACCACGCCCCGCGCTGGGACGTAGCGGGCGTCACGTCCGACGAGATCGCGGTCGTCCGGTCGTTCCTGGGTCGAGCGGCTTCCCTCGACCCGGCTGCCCGACTCGAGTATGCAGCCCGTCTCAGGGGGCGCCTGAGCCCTCGGGTCGCCGGCGTGGACGCTGCTCTCGACGACGAGGCATTCCTGTATCGGGTGGTCGCCGAGAAGGACCGCGACGTCTAACGCATCGCCTCTCGAACGCGCTCCCGACGTTCAGGGCCCCTGGTGGAATCAACCGAGAGCCGCCTTCGCAGCCGCCTGCTCGGCTTCTTTCTTGGATTTGCCCGAACCTTCGCCGCGGACCGCACCATCGACTGTGACCTTGGCGAAGAATCGACGAGCGTGGTCGGGGCCTTCACCCTCGACCACGTACTCGGGACGTAATCCGCCGGCGGCCAGTAGTTCCTGGAGCCTGGTTTTGTAGTCCCGGCCGCCCGGTTCCGTGACCTTCGCCTCGATGAGATCGGTCCAATGATCGAGAATCACCCTCCTCGCCTCCTCGAGACCACCGTCGAGGTACACGGCGGCGAGAACGGCTTCCATCGTGTCGGCGAGTATCGAAGGCTTGTCGCGCCCCCCGGACTGCTCCTCGCCCACGCCGAGACGGAGATGACGGCCCACCTCGAGCCTGCCGGCGATCTCGGCCAGTTCATCCCGGTTGACACACGCCGACCGGACCTTCGCCATCTCCCCCTCACGGAGGTGGGCATGATTGGCATACAGGTAATCGGTCACGACGAGTTGGAGAACGGCATCGCCGAGAAACTCGAGTCGCTCGTTGTCCGGATCGGACGGGTTCTCGGCCGTGTGCGACCGATGGATGAGTGCCGCGCCCAACAGGTCGGGGTCGGCAAAAGAATGTCCGAGCGCCGATTCGAGACTCATCCTGCGGCGATTCGCTGACGGATTCTCTCTACGAGACCGTGATTGGCGCCTTCTCCGGCCATGGCGATCGCGTTCCGGATCGACCGCCGGGACGATGACCCGTGGGCGATGACCACAACCGATGCCGCGCCGAGAAGATGCGCTCCGCCCGTGTTTTCGTAGTCGAGGCGGCCGCGGACGGGCTCGAGGGCCGTCAATGCCTCGGCCGCTGTCGACTCGGCGGTCCCGGCCAGTGCCTCGAGCACCATGCCCGCCACCATCGCCGCCACACCCTCGACCGTCTTGAGCACGACGTTTCCGGTGAACCCGTCGGTCACGATGACGTCCACGAGGGCACCTCCGATGTCGCGACCTTCCACATTCCCGATGAACGAGATGGGCGCCTGTTCGAGGAGAGCGTAGGCCTCCTTCTCGAGTGCGCGTCCCTTGCCGCGTTCCTCACCGATGCTCAAGAGACCCACCCGGGGGTGGTCGATCGAGAAGTACACCTCGGACAACACCGATCCCATCTCGGCGAATTGGACGAGGTGCTCGGGCTTGACCTCCGGATTGGCTCCTGAGTCGAGAACCACCGTGTGACCGGTCGGTTTGGGGATCACCGATGCGATCGTCGGTCGCAGGACTCCCGGCACCCGGCCCAGCACGATGGCGGCCGCCGCCATGGCTGCACCTGTGGAACCGGCGGAAACGAAGCCTGCCACTTCGCCCGTGCGGGCGAGACGAGCACACGTGACGATCGACGAATCCGGCTTCTCGCGAATCGCTCGGGCAGGATCCTCGCCCATCTCCACGACCTCGGGTGCGTGCACGATCGGTAGATCGGCACCGATTTCGTGGAGATGGCGCTCGAGGACGACCTCATCGCCCACGAGGACGACTTCCGCGCCGGCGGACGCCGCATCCACCGCCCCGGCGACCGTCTCGACCGGGGCGTGGTCACCCCCCATGGCATCGAGGGCGATGGGTTTCACGTCAGTCGGTCTCGACGACTTCCCGGCCGTTGTACGTGCCGCACTCTCGGCAGGCACGGTGCTGGAGTTTGGGGCTCTTGCATCGCGGGCAGGTCGACATGTTGGGACGTTCGATCTTCCACTGTGCCTTGCGCTGACGCGTACGCATGCGCGACATCTTCTTCTTGGGCACCGCCATGGTGCGCGCTCCTTCTCGGATCAGGGTTCGGGGGACGGTTCATCGGCGAACATTCCGCGTAACGCCGAGAACGGCGACGCCGGTGCCTCGCCATGCCCGTCGCAAGGGTCCATATTCAAGTCGTTTCCGCACGTCGGGCAAAGTCCCAAACAGTCGGGACTGCACAACGGCCTGTTTGGAAGGGCCAGCGAGATCTCGTCGTGAACCAGCACCCCCACGTCGATGTGGCCACCGGCAAGGATCGGCAACTCCTCGTCGGAGTCGTCGGGCTCAACCCGAAAGACCGCCTCGATCGGCACATCCATCGCCTCGGTCCAGGTCAGCAGGCAGCGGGTACATGTGAGGTCCGCCACCGTGGTGGCTCTGCCGCGAACCACAACACCGTCCGTGATCGACCTGAGCTTGAGCTGGGCGTCGGCGTCCGACGACACGTCGGCATTGGTGATCGACACCGCCACCGGGACGATGACCGTCTCTTCTCGCGCCTCCCCGGGGTGTGCGAGAAGATCCGAGACCTGGAGCCGGACGGTCCCCTGGCTGCTCAATACGGGACCTCGGGAGCCGGTGGCCGCGCTTCGTGCAGCTCAGATCGAGCGTCGTGGATCTTCCGGATCAGGTCGGCCATCAGCTTCTCCACCGACTCGAGTTCACGCTCGAGTTCATCCTCGGCCTCCAGCCGCAACCTGCGAGCCTCGCCTTCGGCGCGGCGAACGAGGATGTTGGCCTCTTCAACGGCCTCCGCCAGCACGTAGGACTCCGACACCAGACGCCGGTTCTCGGCCTGCGCACGTTCGATGATCTCGTGTGCCCGCTCGTTGGTCCGCGCCACGAATGCCTCTCGTTCCCTCACCATCCAGCGGGCGGCGCGAAGCTCGTCCGGCAATTCGGAGCGGAGGCGGTAGAGCATGTCGAGAAAGGCCTCGCGGTCGACGAGGACATTCGACGAAAGTGGCATCGACTTCGCCGCCTCGAGATGGGCGATCAGGTCGTCGACCATGTCCTGGAGTTCACCGACCGTCGCCCGGGACCGGGTCTGGGGATTGGGCTCCTCGCCGAAGTGCTCTGTCTGTTCCTCATCGTTCACGTCAGTCTCTCCTTCAACGTTTCCATCACCACTTCCGGCACGAGGCTTGCGACGTCTCCACCCAGGCGGGCCACCTCGCGGACCAACGTCGATGACAGGAAGCTCCACTCGGGGGCGGTGGGAATGAACACCGTGTCCACCCCGCTCAGGGTGTGGTTCATCTGGGCCATCTGCAACTCGTAGTCGAAGTCGCTCACCGCCCGCAATCCCTTCACGATGACATCGACTCCTCGCGATCTCGCGAAATCGACGAGCAGTCCCTCGAACGACGCCACCTCCACGTTGTCCAGGTCATCCGTGATCGAGGAGAGGAGTTCGACTCGTTCCGCCGACGAGAACAGCGGCGATTTCGAAGGATTGGCGACGACCGCCACCACGAGTCGGTCGAAGTGCGCTGCACAGCGTCGTATGACGTCGACATGGCCGTTGGTGGGCGGGTCGAAGCTTCCAGGGCACAAGGCAGTTGTCACGAGCGGTCCTCCAACCGGTACCTGATGATTCTGGTGTCTCCCATCCGCCGTTCGTCGTCAATCCGCAACGAAACCGGCTCGGGCACGGAATCCGACGACCTGCGGGTCACCACGACCAGCGCTCCGATCGCCAGCCGCGATGCCAGCGAGTCGAGCAAGTCCGCCAGGTCGACCGACGGCAGGGGCCACGGCGGATCGCAGAACACCAGATCGAATTCCGCTGAGTTCTCCTCGACCCATCGTTCGACCGACGAGCGCACGACCCGGGCGGACAACCCCAGGTCGGAGAGGTTGGCGTCGAGAGCGGCGAGGGCACGGCCACCCTTCTCGACGAACGTGACCGAGGTAGCACCCCGACTGAGCGCTTCGATGCCGAAACTCCCCGCTCCGGCGAAGAGGTCGACGACCCTGGCCTGGACCACGAAACTACCCAGCGATGAGAAGATCGACTCCTTGACCCGGTCTGTGACAGGTCGCGTGTCGGGCGTGTCGGGGGCGCGAAGACGGCGGCCACCGTGGATTCCGGAGATCACTCGCACCCACCCATTGTGGTCGGATCGGTAACGTGTCTGGCTCGCATGAACACGATCCTCTTCGACCTCGACGGTACCCTCGTGGATTCCGGACCTCCGATCATGGCTGCGCTCAACGATGCGCTGGCATCGATCGGACTCGATGCCCTTCCCCAGACGGAGGCCTCCCGCTTCATCGGGCCCCCGTTGTATGAGACGATCCCGGAGCATCTCGCTGCTCACGGCCGGGACCCCGCGCTGTTCGATTCGGTCCTCGACGCCTACAGGCGCAGCTACTCGGCTCGATCGGTCCGCGATACCACGGTGTACCCGGGCATCTACGAGTTGCTGGCCTCCCTCACCGGCCACGCCCGACTCGGAGTAGTGACATCGAAACCGAGACCGACCGCCCTTCCCATCATCGAAACGACGGGGCTCCTGTCGATGTTCGAGATCGTCGAGGGTCCCGATCTCCAGAGCAACGAGACCAAGGTGGTGACACTGGGCCGGGCGATGGCGTCGATGAACACCGAGGGGCACGCCACGACGATGGTCGGCGATCGGCACCATGACGTGGTCGCGGGGCGGGCTCACGGCACCTGGACCGTGGGGGTGACCTGGGGATACGGTACGGCAAACGAATTGGATGAAGCCGCTCCGCATCACGTGGTCGTCGACCCGGCGGATCTGGGTCGGGTCCTCACCGCCGGTTTCAACCGTCGACGAAACCGCCCAACCTGAGCAGGTTTCGATCTGTGTCGAGTACGACGAACTCCACGAGCCCGTAGTCGGTGGGCTGGGGCGGCCTCACGTGCTCCGGCGCCACCCGTCCCCACCGCTCCGCCAAGGCGCGGGCCATGTCCTCGGAGTCAAAACGGATGTAGCACGATGCGTCGTTGACGACCGGATCGAGGCCGGGCCGATCCCAGAAATGGAGTTCGATCCCGACGGGGTGGGACAGGATCAGGTACTCCCCCGACCAGCGGCGTATCTCCGTGAAGCCGAGGACACGATAGAAGTCACTGGTCGCATCGAAGTCGGAACTGGGGAGGATCGGGATCGTCACTGCCGCCATCTCCCAGAAAACGGTAATCGGCGACTTGGCGACCGGCTACCTCGACCTGCCGAAACGGTCGAACTCGGCGTCGAGGTCGACGCCCTCCCGGCGGGCCATCTCTTCGACTCGAGCCGCCGGCAATGTGACGGGAAGGTGGGATCCGAGGTCGATGCGCCGGTGTTCCATCCCCAGGCGCCACGTTCCCGGCTCGGTCGAGTCGAGTTCATCCCAGGCGAGCGGCATGGCGATGGACGCCTCCGGCCGAGGACGAAGCGAGTAGGGAACCACCGTCGTGGCACCCGGGTGGTTACGGAGCCAGTCGGCGAAAACCCTCCCCCGGCGGTTCTTCTTCAGGAATTCGACCGTCACCACGTCGGGATGGCGGACCGCGGCGAGCCCGGCGACGCCTCGCGCCACGACGCCGACATCGGCCCATGTCTGACCCGACGCGAGCGGTATCCAGATGTGGAATCCGGACGACCCCGTGGCGACCGGAAACCCGGAGATCTCGAAATCGTCGAGGATTCCCTTCGTGATCCACGTAGCGGCCCGAGCCCCGGCGGCGTCCCCGGGTGAAGGATCCAGGTCCATGACCATCCAGTCGGGGTTGTGCGCCTCGACGGCAGTGGACAGCCACATGTGGAACGTGATCGTGCCCTGGTTGGCGAGGTACGCTATGTCCTCCACCCGGGTCACCACCGGATACCGGGTGATTCCCCCGTCTGCTTTCGCCACTTCGAATCGACCGATCGTCGCCGGGAAGTGGTCGGACGCATTCTTCTGCATGAACCCCTTGGCGGATATCCCGTTCGGGAATCGCTGGAGCGTGAGTGGCCGGCCGGAGCAGAATTGCAGCATCGACGCACCCACCGACTCGTAGTGGGCCACCAGATCGGCCTTCGTGAACCCGGCCTCTTCGAAGATCGGTTTGTCCGGATTCGAGACCTTCACGCCAAACCCTCGCTTCAGCTCACGAACAACCAGTCGACTTCATCGCCCATCATCGCTCCCACTTCCTCTCTCAACTCCGGGTACCGATCGAGATGAGGATCGGATGCAACGAGCGTAAATGCCTCGTCCCGTGCCCGGACGAGCGTCTCGAAGTCCTTGACGATGTTGGCGAGCCTGAGATCCGCCTTGCCCGATTGGCGGGACCCGAACACGGTGCCTTGGCCCCGGAGTTCGAGGTCGATATCGGCGAGAGCGAACCCGTCTCCCGTCGCGGTCATCGCCTCCAACCGCCGCTCCCCCTCCGGTGTCGTCGGGTCGCCGATGAGAATGCAGACGCCACCGGCAGCCCCGCGTCCCACCCGACCACGGAGCTGATGGAGTTGGGAGAGCCCGAACCTGTCGGCATCCTCGACGACGATCACCGTGGCGTTGGGAACGTCGATGCCCACCTCGATGACGGTGGTCGCCACCAGGACGTCGATGTCACCTGCCCGGAAGGCTCCCATCACAGCCGCCTTGTCCGCCGCCGAGAGCTGGCCGTGGATCAGACCGAGCCGGAGGTCTCCGAACACTTCGGACAGGCGCTCGAACTCACCGGTCGCCGACGCCACCTCGAGCTTCTCGGAGTCTTCGACCAGTGGACACACCACGAACGCCTGATGGCCCTGAGCAACTTGGGCGCGCACCTCATCCCAGGCGGCAGCTTCACCCGACCTCGACACCCAGCGGGTGTCGATCGCCATCCGCCCGGGTGGCAATTCGTCGATCTGGGACACGTCGAGGTCTCCGTACAGCGTCATCGACAGCGTCCGCGGGATCGGCGTCGCCGTCATGATCAAGACATCCGGGTCGACGTCGGTGGCCTTCTCCTTCAGTGCTACCCGCTGCAGAGCACCGAACCGGTGCTGTTCGTCGACGACTGCCACCGCCAACTGTCGGAAGTGCACACCCTCCTGGATGAGAGCATGGGTGCCCACCACCAGGTCGATGTCGCCGGAGGCGATCCACCCGAGAACCTCTCCCCGCTTGGCGCCGGCAGTGAAGTTGGTGGCCACCTGTGATCCCGTCAGGAGCGCCACCCTGACGTGATGAGGGTCGTCGAAGAGCGAGTCCATACCCATGGGGGATCCTGGAGGGGGACCGAGCCCGGCCTGTGCGAGCAGATCCGAGATGCCCAGGAAGTGCTGACCCGCCAGGACCTCGGTCGGAGCCATGGCGGCGCCCTGGTGGCCACCCTGAATCCCTGCGAGCAGCGTCAGAACCGCCACGACCGTTTTCCCCGACCCCACCTCACCCTGCAAGAGCCGGTGCATCGGTCGATCCAACGCAAGGTCGGCCGAGATCTCGTCCAGCACCCGAGCCTGGGCGCCGGTCAAGGAGTAGGGAAGGCCCGCCACGAACCGGTCGGTGAGGGGGCCGGCAAACGTGTGGGAGATCCCTCTCTCCTCCGCCTCGCGGCGTCGTTTGTTGACGGCAAGTGCAATCTCGAGACGAAACAGTTCGTCGAACACGAGTCTTTGCCGCGCCGGCCCGGTCTGCGCTGGGTCTTCGGGGAAGTGGATCTCGCCGAAGGCGGTGTCCCGATCGATGAGGCCGTTGCGCTTCACGATCTCCGGCGGGACGGGGTCGGGTATGGGCCGGGAACGGGTGAGGGCGTTGTGGACCGCCCGGCGCATGTGCCCCACTCCCGCATCCCCCACCGCGCCGTGGATCGGGACGATGCGGCCGGTGGTGAGAGCTTCGGAATCAGACGACAGCACATCGACGTCCGGCGACGACATCTGGGGAGATCCGCGAAAACGCTCGATCTTCCCTGACAGCGCCACTTCGGCGCCAACGGTCAGCTGTCGCTCCCGAAAGGCCTGGTTGAACCAGACCACCTTCAACGAACCGGTCCCATCGCTGACCCGTGCCTCCGTGATCGTGAGCCCCCTCCGAGGGCGCCGCGTCGAGATCGACGCCACACGCACGATCACGGTGATTTCTTCTCCGACTCCGAGCGAGCCGATGGGTTCGACACGACTCCGGTCGATGTACCGGCGCGGCACGTGGTGCAAGAGGTCGGACACGGTCTCGATCCCCGCCTTGCGAAGTGCCGCCCCCCGCCGACCCGACAGGCCCTTCACGCTCTCGACCGGGATCGAGGCGAGCTTGGTCAGCGTCGCCATCGAAACGACCGCATCACTCGATAGAGATGAGATAGGGGTACAGCGGTTGCCCCCCAAAGATCACGGACATCTCGAGATCGGGATGCAACTCACCGAGCCATGCCTCGAGCGCCTTGACGGTGGCTTGAGAGGACCCCTCTCCCTCGTAGATGGTGATCAACTCGGCTCCCATCATGTAGATGGACGCAACGAGCCCTCTCAGCGCCGTCTCGATGTCAGTGTCTGCAACCACGATCGTGCCATCGGCGATGCCGAGCCAATCCCCCGCCGAGATTCTGCCGAATTCGACCACCGCGTCCCTCACGGCCTGGGTGACCTCTCCGGTGACGACCGATGACGCAGCGGCGGCCATGTCTTCCATGACGGAGAGAATGTCCTCGCCCCCTGGGTCGTATCCCACCATTGCGGCGACGCCCTGAGGGACGCTCCGGGTGGGCACGACCGCAACCGTCTTGGTGCTCAGCGCGTCCAGTTGTTCGGCCACCGGCACGATGTTCTTGTTGTTTGGCAGCACGATGACCTTCTTGGCGGGGATCGCATCCACCACCCGCAGGAGATCCTCCGTCGAGGGGTTCGACGACTGTCCGCCCGACACCACTCCCTGAGCCCCCAACTGCCGGAACACCTCCACCAGTCCGGAGCCCACCGCCACCGAGACGATCCCGACCTCGGCGTCGAGGCTCGACTCCATGGGCTCGAACGCACCGTGCATCGAGTGCTCGCCGGCCTGCTCGGCGAGGTCGGTGATCCTGATGTCGCGCGGCCGTCCGACGGCGATGCCGGCCTCGATAGATGCCCCGATGTGGTCTGTGTGGATGTGGCAGTTCCACGTCCCGTCGCCGCCGACCACCACGATCGAGTCGCCAAGCGCCTCCCATTCGCCGCGGAACCGTTCCACGCCCTCTTCGTCGCAGTCGAGAAGGAACATCACCTCGTACCGGAGGTCGGCGATCCCGTTGTTCTGACCGACTTCGATCGCGTCGAGGTCCGCACGGGCCCGCAGAACACGTTCGGGCAACTCGACATCGGCGCCGGTGACGACTTCGAGAAAGGATGCCAACAGCAGCAGGAATCCCGCTCCCCCGGCGTCGACGACACCTGCTTGCTTGAGGACCGGCAGCATCTCGGGCGTGTTCTCGAGCGCCACCACCGCCCGGTCGTACACCGACCGCAACAGCATCGACAGATCCTGACCCGCCGTTCCGCCGCCGCTCTTGGCCGCCTCCGCCGCCTCTCTCAGAACGGTGAGGATCGTGCCCTCCACGGGCCGCTGGACGGCCCGGTAGGCGGCTGCCGAGGCGCTGTCGAGCGCGGCGGCCAACTCGTCGACTCCGACCTCGGAGGCGTGGCGGAAGCTGTCGGCCAGGCCTCTCAGGATCTGGGAGAGGATCACGCCCGAGTTGCCCCTCGCCCCCATCATGGAACTGCGCGAGATCACGTCGGCGACGTCGGACATCGACTCGGCGGAATCGACCGAATCTACGACGCTTCCCATCGTGAGGGTCATGTTGGTGCCGGTGTCCCCGTCGGGAACGGGATACACGTTCAGGCCGTTGAGCGCGTCCCGATAGTCGGTGAGGCGTTCGTGATAACGCCGGACGACCGCTTTGATGTCCTCAGATCGCAACCCCATGACCCGGCGAGTATATGGGACGGCCCCGGGGCCCGCGGGTCGTCCTTGGCGCGATTGTGGCGCTCGTCGAAGACCTGGCTATCCTCCCGGCGGGCGTTTGTGCGCGCCCATCGGCACGGGCGGATCTCCCCGGGGATCACGGTACGTCCCGCCCGGATGCACATCATGCCCATTCAGGACCATCCCAGGAGTTGTTCATGTCGTACCGATGCGAGATCTGCGGCAAAGAACCCAGCTTTGGCAAGAACGTCACGTTCTCTCACAAGCGCAACAGCCGCCGCTGGCTGCCCAACATTCAGCGAGTTCGTGTGAAACACGGCTCCAACACCCGGCGAGCCCGCGTCTGCACATCGTGCATTCGCGCAGGCAAGGTCGAGAAGGCCTGATGGCCGTCCAAGGGGTCGTCCGTACCTACGACCCCACCACCGGCATCGGGGTGGTGGTACGTGATGACGACGGCGCCGAGGTCTACCTCCGAGCGGGGTCGCTCGCAGGTTCGATCTTTCGTTTCGTCCGCCAGGGCCAGCGCATCGTCTTCGACATCGATGATGACGCCGGCATGCCGGTGGTGTCCAACGTCCGGGTCGGACAAGAGGGCTACTGACGCCTGGCGCGGCGTCACGTTCGATTCTCCCCGTCGGAACCGACTTGACCGCCCCACCGGCTCGCCTCGGGCTGTAGAGTCGGCCTGGCTCGCACACCCTGAAGGAGGAGCACAGTGGTCGAGGCCTATGTCCTGATCCAGACCGAGGTCGGCAAGGCGGCATCGGTGGCCGAAGAAGTCCGCGAGATTGCCGGCGTCGAGAACGCCGACGACGTGACCGGACCGTATGACGTCATCGTCAAGGCCGCGGCCGAAGACGTAGACCAGCTCGGAAAGCTCGTGGTGGCCAAGATCCAGGCGGTACCGGGAATCACCCGCACGCTCACCTGCCCGGTCGTCAACCTCTGAGCCGGCGACCCCGAATCGACCGTTCGAGAGCCCGGGCCACACCCGGGCTCTCTCGCGTCACCCCAACTTGGCGGCGATCGATCCCGCATTGCGGAGGGCCGAGCCATCGGCCCCTGCGACCGAGAACGCCCGGGGCCTCATCGCCTCGAGTTCGTCGAACATGTCCGAGATCTGACGGCGGCGCTCGATGACGGGGTCGATCCACAGATATCCCGAGAGGCTGCCCGGGATCGTGTTGATCTCATTGACCCATAACTTGCCGCCGCTTTCGAGAAAGTCGATGCGAGCCACCGACCTGACTCCGACGAGATCCGCGACGACCTTCGCGGCCTCCCTCAGCTCAGTCTCCAGTCCGGCATCGAGATCGGCGGGGAGCTTGCGAGCGACTGCTCCCGATCCTCCCCACGCCAGGTACTTCTGTTCGTAGCTGTAGAGACCACCCGGTGACCTCACCGGCTCCTCGATCGCAGACAGTTCGAGCCCCGGGTACGTACGCACGGCGATCTGGAGGTCACGGAAGTCGCTCAAGAACGGCTCGACAACCGCCCCGTCGCCCATGTTCGGAGCGGACAGGAGAGCGACGGCGGTGGCGTGGTCTTCGACCACCTCGATCCCGATGGATGAACCGCCGAACCGCGGTTTGACGATGTAGGGACCCTGGAAGGGGGGTGGTGCGTCCTTGCGGAGCAGCGTCCGGGGCAAGGTGGGAAGCCCGACCTGAGCCACCGCCGCACCGAACGAGAGTTTGTCCATCCCGAGTGCCGATCCCCACTGACCGGGGCCGGAGTAGCGATAACCCACGAGATCGAACAGACCTTGAAGCGTCCCATCTTCACCGGGTCCGCCATGGCAGCAGTTGAGGATCACGCCGACGTCGAGCGGTTTCTTCCTCTGTACGAAACCGGCGCCCGGCTCTGCGATGAAGGTCAGCTCACGGGCTTTGCGAGGGACGCCATCGGCAAAGGCAGAGACCTCGCTGTCGGGATCCACCAGATGGAAGCGGCCGGTCTTGTCCCAGTAGATGGCCTCTACATCCGATGTCAGCCGGGTTGCCTGAAGCCCGGTGGAGATGCTGATGTCGTGCTCGGGCGACGGTCCGCCGAAGATCACTGCGCGTCTTGCCATGTTCCGCTCTTTGTCAGGGGTAATGGTCGGGAAGGTCGTTCTCGTAGAGAACGCCATCACCCTCGCCGAGGTTTGCTCGAACCCACGCGACGGCCTCCTCCCGTGTCTGCACGACGATAACCGAGCCCGGAGCCGAGGCTGAGGCACCTTCGAGCAGAGCTCGCCGATTCGTGTGACCGACCACCACCAAGGTGGCGCCGGTCTCGGCCACCGCCCGCGCGAAGTTCCGGTTCTCCTCGGCCTGGACCGGCCCGAGTTCCACCATTCCAGGTGTCACCACCGCTCTCCTGCCGGACACGAGATCTCCCAGACGGCCGAGGGCGGCCCTCGCCCCGTCGGGATTCGAGTTGAACGTGTCGTCGATGATCACGGCGCCGGCTTCCGAACGGCCCACGACCTGACGGTTGGGCGGCGAGGCGAGAGCGGCGAGGCGAGTTGCGTCCGGCTCCAGCCCGAGCGCAGTGACCGCTCCGACTGCCGCCGCCACATTCGAGGGGTGGACTGCACCGACGTCACATGACCCCACGTTGCGACCCCGGATCACAACGACCCCGGTCGAAGGATCGACGAAGACGTCGGCGCTCCGATCGATCGTCGAGCACCGCACGATCTGGATGCGTTGGGCCTCCTCATCGGCGACCCGGGACAGGAGCGGATGGTCCACGTTGACGACACCGACCCGGGCCCGCTCGAGAATCTCTCGTTTCGCCTGGGCGATCCGCTCCTCACTCTTCATCCGTTCGAGGTGAACGGGTCCGATGGCCGTCATCACCGCCACCTCCGGCGGAATCCACGAACAGAGTTCCGCTATCTCACCGGGTCCGTAGGTGCCCATCTCTGCCACAAACACCTCGATCCCCGGAGTGAGGCC